>Ga0210019_1001543_pt1 | contig 24217 bp, 21 predicted proteins | sample CryGeyCG2114_020_2_FD_183969 | JGI IMG/M metagenome (GOLD analysis project Ga0210019, IMG submission 183969) | Groundwater microbial communities from aquifer - Crystal Geyser CG11_big_fil_rev_8/21/14_0.20 (SPAdes) (version 2) | ecosystem: Environmental > Aquatic > Deep subsurface > Groundwater ...
AAGAAAATTAAAAAGTGGAATATGTATTACAACAACCTAGAACATTGCGGTTTAAACGGAAAAACACCGAACGAATTTTTAGAAGATTATCAATTAATTAAACCGCCATATGTCCGTGCCTAAAACATTAAAACGTAAGTTCAACAAGTAAGTGCGACACTTCTGTAAAATAGAAATGTATGCAAAAATCCGTGTAATCCACAATTTTTATGGTTCTTTATTTCAAAACTTTGTAGAATCACAATGTTGATAACTTTGTATATTGATAACTTTGTATTAGGAGATAACCAATAACAAAAAAAAATGAAAAAAACTTCAATAATCATTTTAGTTTTGGTCATTCTTGTCGTTGTTTTTTACATCGCCGGAAATTCGGGTAAGCAATCCGATGTTGTTTCAGACTTAGATGAAGAAAAACAAGGGACAGAGAATACGGGAAATGCGGAGGAATCATCGCCCCTAACGACGGGGACAGATGAGGAGGCTGTCATTAATAAGGTCAAGGAAGTTGCCGTAAGCGGACGGGAAGGCCTGGCATCGGTTGATGACGCTAAATTTATATCAATAGAAAGAAACAGCTGGCCCGACGCTTGCCTTGGCATAGAAACGGAAGTTGATGAAGTCTGCGCCCAGGTTGTGACGGAGGGATATAGAGTGGTCCTTCGCTTGGGCGGAGCGGAATTTGTCTATCATACGGACATAACCGGTGATTCAATAAGGTTTAAGGAGTCAATCTCGTTGGAGGAATAATTCAAAAAGTTTTGACTTATCCACACAATAAAATCAACAAAATATTTTCCCCTCGGAGAAGATTTTAATGGTTTCCGGAGTCGTTTAGTCGGCCATACGCTTTTGGAGGGCCGAGTAAGTCGGTATTTAGCCGTGATTTGCTCTCTGCTTCGCAATGTAGAAACTTCATTTTTGCATTTTTCTTGCCTTGTCTTCGCCAATAAAAATTTGTTGCTTTTTTAATTTTTGTCCTATAAAATATAGGACAAGGTTTTTATTTTTAAGGCAGGCAAAATATGACCGGAAATAAACACAGCATGTTGGGGAGACTTCATCCCACCCAAGAAAAACTTTTAGATGTCTTGAAAGAGCCGGAAAGCGACTCTATGAGTCTTAGATATATCGCCGATAGAGTCGGCGTGAGTTCGCCGAATACCGTGTCGCACCACATCGCCCAGCTTGAAAAAAAGGGCTATATTTTCAGAGACTCTGTTACAAAAAAAATAAGCCTCCTGAAAAATCCTGTAAAAGATATTGTCTTTTTGAATGTTTATGGTTTGGCGGAATGCGGACCGGGGGGATATTTTACGGAAGAGAATATTTTAGACCGCCTTCCCCTGCCCTCAAAAACTTTCAGAGTAACCGAAGATTCTTTTCTGGTTGAGGCTGTCGGCGATTCTATGAGCCCGATGATTGAAGAGGGCGACCTGGTTCTGGCCGATAAAAGAAGCCTGGCGGAAAACGGGGAACTCGTCGTGGTCATCCACAATGAAACGGCAAAAATCAAAAAGTTTTTCAAGGAAGCAAGCGGTATAATTCTGCAGTCAATAAATCCGGCCTACCCTCCCCTCTCGGCCTACATTGAAGACGATATTAAAATAGCCGGAGTGGTAACGGGAATTGTCAGAAAATTCCAGCCAAAAGCCGTAATTTGAAACGCGCGCCGAAAGAGCGGCCTCTCAAACTTTTGGCAAAGACTTAAAAAAAAGCATACCCCACCGAGACGGCAAATATAATCAGGGCAAAAACAATCATCAGAATAACCATAAAGTTTTCGCCGAAAAAGCCCATAAAACGGCCCAGAAAGAAGAAAAATCCGAGGATGATAATTATGCCAAGCAAAAGGTTCATATTTTTTGTTTGTCTAACCGTTTAATTGCTAAGTTCAACCGCCGGCGTGTTCAGCTCGAAATCGGTTTGTTCTCCGTCTCGAAGTCTTTCAAAATTTGAGACAAAAGTTCTCCAAAGAAGGTCAATAAAAATGTTATTCCAAAAATAAGTGACGGGTTGCATCAAATAATTTGTCCAAGCCGAAACAAGGAGGCCCCGGACATATCCCAGATTACTCTCGGATGGCGGAGATTCAATAATGCTTCTTAAATCAAAACCGAAATAAGACAGAATAATAATTCCGATAACAATAAGAATTATCAACTTGACCAGGCCTCCTTTTGAAGAAAATCGCGACATATCAAAATATTAACCAAATTTACCAAAACTTGAAAGGAATTATATTAACAGCAAAAAAATCGCAAATTCCCATATTTTCTCCGAGAAAATTGTTCTTTGGATAAATTGGGTAAATTTTGCGTTTCAAAATTTTTTATAGTCCTATAGATAGACAAGCGGGTCAAGATATGCGTCTTTTGGAGCCACGGGAATGGTGGCGGAGGAGCATTTGGTAATAGGCCGGCCGGGAATATCGCCAAGCTTCGTAAGTTCAACTCCCTGACTTGCAAAAAGGGTTAAATGCAAATGCGGTCCGGTTGAATAACCCGTATTTCCGCTATAGCCGATAATTTGCCCTGTTTCCACTCTCTGTCCGCCTGAAACCGCAAATCCCGAAAGATGAGCGTAAAGAGAAGATAGGCCGTTGTCGTGCTTGATTAAAACCCAGCGGCCATAGGAAAGACAGCCACGATACTGGTCCGTATTTCCAAGCCCCGTAACGGTTCCGCTTAAAGCCGCGTAAACATTCGTGCCGACCGAAGCGCCAAAATCAACTCCGTTGTGCGTGCCGGAAGCGTAAAGTCTGCCGGAGTCGGAAGTTTTTCCGAATTGCTGGGTAATTCTGATGTGGTCCAAGGGCCATCTTAAAATCCCCTCCCCCGCCGGAGGAATCCTTGAGGGGTCAAGAACAAACTGCAGCTGTGATTCATATTCAAAAAGTTCTCGCTCAAACTGCTCTCTTTGTCTGATTTTTTCATCAAGAAGTCCTTGGTAATTGGCTTCTTTGTTTTTAGTCACCACCAACAAAGTATCTTTTTCCTTTTTGTTCTCTTCAACAACTTCTTTTTTGCCGCCAAGCTCGTTTCTTTTATAAATCAGAGTTTGTTTTCTTGACTCCACCTCTTTTCTGTTTTTTGAGAGAGCGTCTCTTAATTCTTTCAGAATATCCAAATCTTCTTTCAAGCCGATCTGGAAACGCTGGAGAGTCTCAAAAGTTTCCCAAAATTCCGATAATTTTTGTTCCGATAAAACTCCTTCTATTATTGAGATGTTATCCATTTCCCTGATTTTTCTCAAGGCCTCCGCGATGGCTTTATTGTTTTGATTTATTCTGGATTCTTTTTCTTTTATCTCTAAATTCAATCTTTCAATATTGAGAGATTCATTATTGATTTCCGTCTGCGTTTTTGAGATTTCGGCCAGAAGCTTGCTTCTGGTCAGATTTAATTCCTTGATAGCGTTCTGAAGAGTGCTCTTTTCCGCTCCGACTTTTTCCAAATCTTTTTCATATCGGGCAATCTCGGCCTGAATTTCTTCAAGCCGGCGGTTTCTATCGTCAATTTTTGAACGCAATTCCCCTATGGTGTCGGCCTCTGAAAAAAGAAAAGGCAGAAAAAAGAAAAGCGCGAGACAAAACAAAAAAAAATTTTTAAAAAAGCTCCTTGGCATTAAGATAACAATTTTATGGCTCTATTAAGCCTTTTTATTGTCTCCTCTTTTCCTAAGAGACCGGCCATGGAAAAAGGGTCCGGCGAGCGGTCTCTGCCGCTTAAAGAAAATCTCATCGGATGCAGAACGGAAGCTCGTCCCCTTTCGTCGGCCAGCGGTTGGATTTCGGCTTTGACATTCTCCGAAGAAAAATCCTCGAGGTTTTTGAGACGAAAGACTATTTCTTTCAGATGCCGTTTGGTTGCTTTATTTTCGTCATTTTTCCAGACAATTTTTTCTGAAGTGATATCTTTCTCATTCAGACCGAAGAACCACCGGAGTTCTCCGGAATCAAAAAGCTCTTTCAGGCCTTCAAATTTAACGATGGATGTTTTGTAAAAAAGCAGAAGTTTTTTAAGAGACGGCGAATAATCGGGCGCGTTGTTTTTGTATTTTTCGGGAACATAGTCTTCGGCTATTTTCAGATATTCATTTTCCGAAAGCCTGTTTATGTATTGTTTGTTTACCCAGTTTAATTTTTCCACATTGAAGACGGCGCCGCCTTTGTGAATTTTTTCCAAAGAAAATTCTTCAATCAGTTCTTTCAAAGAAAGTATTTCTCTGTCATCGCCCGGATTCCAGCCCAAAAAAGCCAAGTAATTTATCATGGCCTCCGGAAGATAACCCATTTTTTTGTATTGAATGACGGAAACGGCTCCATGTCTTTTGGAGAGCTTGCTTTTATCCGGGGCCAGAATCAGAGGAATATGAGCATATTGCGGGCGGGCAAAGCCGAGCGCTTCGGAAATCAAAATTTGTCTGGGGGTGTTTGAGATGTGGTCTTCGCCTCTGATGATATGGCTGATTTTCATATCGCCATCGTCCGCGACATTGGCAAAATGAAAAACCGGCTCTTCCAAAGATTTGGCAACAACAAAATCCCCCAGATCTCGGACATCGGTTTTTATCTCTCCCCTGATTAAATCGTTGAAGACGACTTCTCCTCCGTTGTTTCTAAGTCTGATAACCTCTTTTCTCTCTCCCCGCTCCCCTTTGGAAAGATAGGCTTTGTTTTCGTCTATAAGTTTTTTTAGAAGAGAGGAATGCCTGTCCGCCCTCTCGGATTGCCTGAAGATTTCGGAGTATCCGATTTGGAGCCAGTCAAGGCCGCTTAAAATATCTTCTTCGTATTTTTTTTCAGACCTTTCTTTGTCCGTATCCTCAATCCTTAAAATCATTTCCCCGCCTAGTTTCTTGGCGTATAGAAAGCTGAAAAAAGCCGTCCTGGCGCCTCCGATGTGCAAAAAACCGGTCGGACTCGGCGCAAATCTTGTTCTGACTTTGCTCATATAGGGCTTATATTATCATAGAGCGTGTTCGGAAACCCGCTTTCGTGCCGAGAAAGGCGACTTTTGGGTTTTGTCCGAAAAATCAAGATTCGTGTTCCAAACCGAGCCGGAGCACTTCCCGGGCGATTTTTCGGCCGGCATCATTTGATGAAAAGTTTCCGGCTTTCCGGGACATTTCTTTCATCAGGGCGGGATTTGACAAGATTCTTTCAATTTCTGAAATCAAAAGGTTCGGCGAGAGATTTTCTTCTTCAATAACAACGGCGCCGGTCCTTGAGGCGTAAGAGAAAGCGTTTTTTCTCTGGTCTCGGCTGATAGACTCCGGAATGGGAATGAGAATGCTCGGCAATCCCCAATTGGCAATCTCAAAAAGAACGGAGCCGGCGCGGGAGATAACAAGGCTTGCCGCGCCGGCCGACATCTTCATGGCCAAATCATCCAAATAAGCGAAAGGTTTGTATCGCGCTGTAAAATTTTCTCCCAAAATAACTTTGGCCGTCCCGCGGACATACCCGATATTATTCGGGCCGGTTTGATGAATAATTTGATATTTTTGCACCAAAACTTCCAGAGCTTCCAAAATAACATTGTTTATTTTTTCCGCTCCCTGCGAGCCGCCCAAGATAAAAATGATCGGCAGATTTTCTTCCAGATTCAAAAATTCCTTGGCTCCTTCGCCAGCCGGGGTCAGGAGCTCTTTTCTGATGGGGTTCCCCGTCAAAACGGTTTTTTCTTCGGGGAAGAACTTAACGGCTTCGGGGAATGAAACCCCTATTCTTTGGGCAAACTTGCCGGCCCAAAGATTAACCCTCCCGGGCATTGAGTCTGACTCATGGATAATGACGGGAATGCCGAAAAAACGAGCGGCCAAAAGGACCGGAAAACTGGCATACCCGCCTTTGGCGAAAATAACATCCGGAAAAATCATAAAAATTTGCCAAAAGGCCGTCAAAACGCCCAAAAAAATCTTAAAAAAATCAAAGAAATTCCTAAAAGAAAAATAAATTCTTTTTTTGCCGGAGATATTTTTTTTGAAAATAATCTCATTGTCAAAAAGAGCTCTTTCGTCATAAGGTTCCGGAGCCAGATAGTAAATGACGGGCGACAAAAATTTTTCCTTCTTCGTAATTTCCCTTAAGTTTTCCGCCACAGAGATAAGGGGGTAAAAATGTCCGCCCGAACCTCCGCCTGTTAAAACGATTTTCACGATAAGACTTCCGGATTTAAGATAATTATTATTTTTTGTCTATTTGAGTTTTTTTCAATTCCTTTTCACAAAACAGGAGTGTTTTTTGCGGAAAAGTCCCCGAGCTCCGCCGTCTCTTCCGGCGGAAATCTCGGCAAAAAACAGCTCTTGACTAAATTGGCTAAATATCTCCGCTTTTTGAAATATTCAAGACAATCCCCGCCTCGGCCAAGGCGAAAAACAAAGCCGTCCCGCCGTGGCTCACAAACAAGAGAGGCATCCCCGTAAGAGGAAAAACTCCGAGCATGGAGGCAATGTTCAAAAACGATTGGGCCGTAATCAGTATAACAAGGCCCGTCCCCAGAAGTCCACCAAAAACATCTTTGGAAGCCGAAGCGATTTTCAGCCCGCGCAGAGCAAAGGCCAAAAAGAGCACAATTAAAATTGAGCTTCCAAAAAACCCCCACTCTTCGGCGATGACGGCAAAAATGGAGTCGCTGACGGGTTCCGGCAAATAACTGAATTTCTGGATGCTTTGACCGAAGCCCCGGCCGAAAAATTGGCCGGAGCCGATGGCGATGAGGGATTGGTTGATCTGGTAAGAAGAGCTTTTGGTGTTTTCCTCCGGATGGAAAAAGGTCAGAATTCTGTCACGAATGTACGGTCTGGAAAAAGCCAGAGCGGAGAAAAGAAGCGAAGCGACGAGTAAAGAAAGAGCCATGTCTTTCCATCTGCCCCCGGCCGTAAAAAACATTGAAAGACCGGCCACAAAAATGACAACCAGGCTTCCGGTGTCCGGCTGTCTTAGAAGAACAAGAGCAATAAGAGCCATAATAATTATGAGAGGTAGAAGCCCGTATTGAAAGGTTTTTATTTTCCCTCTGATATTTGAGACCCAAGCGGCGAAATAAACGACAAAGCCGAGCTTTAGAAGCTCCACCGGCTGAAAAGAAGGGAGCGAACCGATTTGTATCCAGCGTCTGGCTCCGCCCGAAGAAAAACCCAAGGCGGGAACAAAAACCAACAAACTTACAAAAAAAGTAAAAAGAAAGAAGAAAAAAGAATATTTTTTCCAAAACCTGTAATCAAGCCTTGAGGTAAGATACATAGCCAAAAGGCCGGAGAGAAGGCCAAAAACAATCTGGTTGAAAACAACGGATGAAAGTCTGGCTCCTTCCCGAGCCAGAAGACTGGTGGAGGCGGAAATAAAAAGAAAAAAGCCGACAAAAGAAAGGATGAGAGTGATAATAAGAAAAGGTTTGTCTAAAGACCGACGCATTATAGAGTTGTTCTAGCCGATAAGAGCGACCACGACGCCGAGGGTGGCGATGATGACGGAAAAAATCCAGTATCTCATCACAACTTTATAACTCGGCCAGCCTAAAGCCTGAAAATGATAATGGAGCGGGGCCACAAGAAATATCTTTTTGCCTCTGTACTTTTTTGAAAGAAGCTGGAGGGAGCTTGAGGCGGCGGAGACAACCAGAGGCAGGGCGATAATCGGCAAAACAGCCACTTGTTCCGTCAAAAAGGCTATGACGGTAAGCGTGACGGTCAAAGCCATAGAACCGGTTTCGCCAAGATAAAATCTGGCGGGAGGGACGTTAAACCATAGAAAAGCCAGAATTGCTCCGACCAAAACAAAAGAAAAAGCGGCCAAGTCTATTTGATTCTGATAAAAAGCAATGAGGCCGTAAGCCGAAAAAATAATGCTGAAAACCCCGCCGGAAAGCCCGTCCATTCCGTCTATAACCCCGCCCGCGTAAATGCCGAACATAACCAGAATAAAAAGAGGGATGATAAACGGGCCCAGAAAGATTTCACCCGCGAAAGGAATAAGAATGGAAAAGACCTGAAGTTTGAAAAAAAACCACCAAGCCCCGACAAGGCCCATAATAAAAATCAAAAAAAGTCTTTTTTTTGAAGAGAGGCCTTCTTTTTGGCTTTCACTTTTGGTGATATCAAAATAATCGTCAACAAAGCCCGTGATGGCTCCGAAGAGAAGCGTAAAGAGCGGCAACCAGGTCTGATTTCTGCTTAGTAGATTTAATTTGGATAAATCTCCGTTTCCGATAAATTTTGCTATCAGATAAAAAACAAGAACGGTAAGAGAAGCGCTAAACCAGACGATAATGCCTCCCATTCTCGGCGTCCTGATTTCATTTTGAGCATTAAAAGATTTGGTCATGGAAGCCTCACTGCCGTCGGTTGCCACAGAGCGAACCTTTTTCTTCCACATCTTATGTTTGTAAAGATAATGAGTGACAAGAGGAGTGATGGCAATGCCCAAAAAGAAGGAAAAGACGGTCGGGGCGAGAATTTTAACGGCATCGCTTATCATGGCTTAGATTCTATATCAACCCCGATTAAAAGTCAAAAATAAAGCTCAATAAAGCCATTAAATCGTGGGTTTCTAAAAATATGAAATGAGTAAAGTAAAAATCTTATTTTTAATTTCACTCAAAAATCTCCAGATAATCAAGGGTCGTCAGATATAATTTTTCAATATCGGAAAATCTGCCGAGAAGAGAGGAGCCTAAAACGCCCAGGATGATTTGACGCATAGGTTCCGGCTCAAAAACGACAAATAAATTTCCTCCGGCCAAATCCGTAAAACCGGTCTTAGAGGCTATAACACCGGGAAGTTTTTTTAAGAGTCCGGAGTTGGTATTTTCTTCTTCGTGCGAGAAGTCTAAAGAGTTGAACACGGATTCAGGATAAGCGGTAATTTTGAATATCTCCGGTTTATTTTTCAAAACATATTCAAACAAAACAGCCATGTCTCGAACGGAACCGTTTCCTCCGGAAATGATATCGTCTTTATCCAACCCTGAGGGACTGGTGAAATACGTCTGGACCAAACCAAGTTTTCCGGCTTTCTTGTTCATCAGACCGACAAAAGCTTCAAGGGGAGTTTCTTTTTGAAAAAGCGAACCAACGGCGCCGGCGATAGCCTTGGCTCCGTCATTGGAAGAAACGGCCAGACTGAAATCTATCAAGTCCCGAAGTCTCCATCTTTCATAGAGAAAAAGCCCGCTATCCCCTTCTTCCAAAAGATCATCTTCCTTGATAGAAATAATCGCCCCGCCCGGCGCATGTTCCAGAGAAACAAGAGCCATCATTACTTTTGAGAGAGAAGCCAGAGGCAATTGGATTTCAGCATTTTTACCGAAGATTTCCTTTTGTCCGCCTATATCCCAAACGATGGCGCTTTTTGCTTCAAGCTCAAGATTTTGAAAAATTTTATTGGAATTTATTTTGGTCGGAGCAAAGTCTTTCTTTGAAACAATGCTCTCCCCTCTTTCTCCCGTAAAAAAAATAATAGCCGGAACAAAAAAACCCAAAACAACAAGAGAGGCAAACAGAGCTTTTTTGCTTGACTTTTGGTTTCCCGAATTCATTTTTCTTCTTTCTCTTTTTTATCCGATTCAAAATCTTCTATTTTTTTTCTGGCTTCCTCGTATCCGGGCATTTTTCTGATATCATCCACTCCCAGATAAGAAAGAAGCTTGATTGTCGGTTTATACAGAGCCACTCGCAGGTCTTCCCGTCCTTTTTCTTTTTCAACAAGTCCTCGGACCAGAAGATTTCTCAAAATAAAAGATGAATTGACTCCGCGGATGTGGTCAACCTCACCTCGAGAGACGGGCCCTCTGTAGAGAATAATTGAAAGTGTCTCCAGACCGGCTTTGCCGATATCTTTATTCAGGTCTTCTTTGATGAGGGTTTCAATAAAACCGGAAGCTTTCGGAGCGGTGCCAAGAGAAACTTTGTCTTCAAGTCTGGAGAGAACAAGCCCGCCCCCCTCAAGTCTTTTTTCCAAAAAAGAAAGCGCTTCAACGATTTCGTCTTCCCTCTTTCCCAAAATTTTGGACAAAGAAGAAATAGACAGAGGACTGCCTTTGAAAAAAAGTATTGATTCTATGTAAGAGTCTAAATTCATTTTTTAATACCTGGGTACTTCCACACTTTGGTTTTCTATGTGAATATCCGCGAAATTGGCATTTTGGGTTAAATTGATAAGGCCGGTTCTGAAAAGCTCAAGAACGGCTAAAAACCCGACAATGGTATTTAGTTTTTCCCCCCGGCTCATACCGTCGGAAAATTCACGAAAAGTTATTTTGAGATTTTTCCGAATTCTCTCGCTCAAATTCTCTATCATTTCTTCCAGAGAAACGACTTTTTTGATGGAAGCTTTGGGGTTTTCATCTTTATCGTTTTTCGGCAGATTTTGAATAATCTCCCAAATGCTTTTTGAAAGAGAACCGATACTTAGATGTTTGTCGGGAGTAAAAACCGGAGAGATGGGAATTGACGAAGAACTGAAAATAATATTGGAGGCGAACCTGTCTTTCAAACCTCTGCTTAAACTCCGAATGAGTTTGTATTCAGCCAGTCTTTTCTCAAGATTGCTAATATCTTCTTCTTCTTCCAAAGACAGCTCCAAGCCGGGCAGAAGCGATTTTGATTTGATGAGGATGAGGGTTGAAGCGATAACAATAAAGTTTGAAATGTCTCTGAACGGAAAGTGTTCTATTTTTTTGATAAAAGAAATGTATTCATCCGCAATTTGGGAGAGAGAAAAATCATTGATAAAAACTTTTCTTTTTTCCACCAAATTCAAAAGAAGCTCCAACGGCCCCTCAAAATTTTCTGTTTTTACGATAAAAGAATTTTCCGGCATTTTATTTTTCTTTTTTTTCTTTGATGGAAAGCCCCAATTCATCAAGCTGTTTTTTTTCAATGGGGCTCGGAGCGTCCATAACGGACGTCTGGCCCTTTCTGGACTGGGGAAAAGCCTGGACTTCCCGGAGCGTTTCTTCGCCGGAAAGATTCATGATATTTCTTTCCACTCCGAGGGCAATTCCCCCGTGCGGAGGAACGCCATAGCTGAAAGCCTCAAGTATATGTCCGACGCTTTTTTCAATCTCCTCGACGGAATATCCCATAATCTTATAAACAGCTTCAAGAATTTCTTTTTTGTGGCTTCTGATGCTTCCTCCCCCGGCTTCAAAACCGTTGCAGACAAGGTCGTATTGAGCGGCCAAAATATTTTCTATATTTTTCCCTACCAGTAAATCCTCAATAAATTCTTCTTTGGGCATGGAAAAAGGGTTGTGGGTGAATGTCCACTCCTTCGCTCCGCCTTCGCCAAAGGCTCCTCCTACGCCAGAGGCTACGGACGGACGCGGTAAAGCTTCGGAGCGCACAGCACTTGCCTGTCTTGAGTCTGTCGAAGGGCCCTCTGTTCTCTCGAAGAATGGGAAATCGACAACCCAAGCATAAGCTAGGACTCCTTCTTTTTTTTCCTCTTTTGTCCTTAAGTCAAATTTGTCATCTCCATACTTTTCCATCGTCTCTTTATAAGTAAATCTTGGAAACGGTTTTTCCTTTATTTTCTTGCCCATTCCCTCAACAACCTCTATCATCATAGACTCAATTGTGTTTAAAACATCCTTTTGTGAGACAAAAGACATTTCCAAGTCTATTTGGGTGTGCTCAAAACCCCTATCCCCTCTCAAGTCTTCGTCCCTCATAGCTCGGGCTATTTGGAAATATCTTTCAAAACCCGCCACCATTAGAAGCTGTTTATATTGTTGGGGTGACTGCGGCAGGGCGTAAAATTTTCCGGGGGAGAGTCTCGACGGCACCACAAAGTCCCTGGCTCCTTCGGGCGTTGCTTTGGTAAGCATCGGCGTTTCAATTTCCGTAAAATCATTCTTGAAGAGAAATTCTCTGACACGTCTAACAAATTCACTTCTGACTTTGATATTTCTCTGCATCCTATCGGTACGTAAATCAAGATATCTATACTTTAATCTGACCGTCTCCTCTACTTCGGATGTATCTTTATCTATCTCAAAGGGAGGATTTTCGGCTTCATTTAAAATATTAATCTCGAGCAGTTTTATTTCAATATGGCCATTTTCTTCATCTGGATTGAGCATCTTTTTCGGTCTCTCGTTGACGAGCGCCCTCGCCTCAATAACCCATTCGTTACGCAATTTACCCGCCGTCTCATGACCTGCCTCTTTTGGAGTGGACACGGCCTGAACCTTGCCTGAAAAATCTACCAAGTCGATAAAAGTCAATTTGCCGTGGTCTCGCTTATTCCGAACCCAGCCCTTGACTAAAACCTCTTGTCCGATATTTTCTTTTAAATTTTTAATTAATGTCCTATTCATCCTTGATACTTTATACCTGATATTTACCTCTACACCAAAATTAGATTTTTAATAACATTATTTTTACCTAAATTTTTGGATTTTGGAGTGGAAGTTTTACACATACTTGATTCCCGTTACTTCTCTGACTTTTTGAATGATCTCTCTTGCTTTCCCGTTTGCTCTTTTGGCCCCTTCTTTGAGGACGCCATAGACATAATCTTTATCATTCATAAGCTCTTCTCTTGTTTTTCTGAATGGAGTCAAGTACTTTATAATGTTTTCGGCCAAGATATCTTTTGATTCCTTGTGGCCAATCTCTCCTTTTTCATATCTTTGTCTTAATTCATCAATCTCCTTCCCGCTAAATAATTTATGCAGAGCAAAGACATTGTCGTTCTGCGGATTTATACTCTCTCCCACGGGAGTAGAGTCTGTCACGATTTTTGCCACCTGCCCTCTGATTTCCGTATCTGTCGCAAAAAGAGAGATGGTGTTGCCATAGCTTTTAGACATCTTCTCGCCATCAATACCGGGCACCACCGCCACTTCTTTCATTATCATTTCTTTCGGTTCTTTGAAAACATCACCGTATTTGTTGTTAAATTTCCTGGCGATTTCTCGAGTCATTTCCACATGCTGTCTTTGGTCCTCTCCAACAGGCACAACATCGGCATTCATGATAAGAATATCAGCAGCCATCAGAACAGGATAATCAAAAAGGCCCATCGATGGCTCAATGCCCTTCTCTGCTTTGTCTTTATAAGCGTGCGCTCTTTCCAGATACGGAGCGGTAATTAATGTATTGAATATCCATGTCAATTCATTTAATCCTTCTAAATCAGATTGGACAAAAAGAGTAGCTTTCTCCGGGTCTAGACCAACCGCCAAGTGATCTATAACAGACTTGAGAGTATTTTCCCTAAGCTCTCTGCCGGTCTGGATGGTAGTCATAGCATGATAATTAACAATAGAAATATAAGCATCATATTCATTTTGCATATCAACAAACTGCTTCATGGCGCCAAAATAATTGCCGATATGAAGGTCGCCCGATGGCTGTATTCCAGATAATAAAACTTTTTTCATTCTTAAATCTTAATTCTTTAATCTGTTTAACAATTAGCGCTAATTCTTAAATACCTATCTTTTCTTTCAAATAATCCACTAAATCATCGATTGCCACTCTTTCCTGTTTCATGGTGTCTCTATTTCGGACGGTTACCGTGTCTTTCGAGTTTTCTTCCCCTTCCAAAGTGTCAAAGTCTATGGTGACACAAAACGGCGTGCCCACCTCATCTTGCCTTCGGTATCTTTTGCCGACATTTCCGTTATCGTCCCAGGCCACACCCGGAATCTCCTTCCTCAAACTTGAATAAATCTCTCGCGCCTTTGAGACAAGCTCTTCTTTATTTCTTAAGAGAGGAAAGACGGCCGCTTTCACGGGCGCCAGTTTATAAGGCAAAGCGAGCCACACTCCTCTCTCCCCATTCTCATTATAGTGTTCATTGAGGAGAGCCAGGATAGTCCTATCTAGACCAAAAGTAGGCTCAATAACATGAGGGAGAAAAGGTTCTCCCTCATGCGGCCTATAACGCAAATCCTCACCGCTTTCTTCCATATGTTTTTTCAAATCATAATCGGTCCTATACGCAAGGCCGTAGAGCTCTGACCGACCAAACGGAAATTCATATTCAAAATCAATAGTTTTCTTAGAGTAGTGAGCTAGATTGTCTCTTGGCGTATCAATTTCCTTCACATTTTTAAGACCAAGGGCCTCATTCCACTCTCGCATAAATAAAAGCCAATTATCAAATTCTTTCTCCCAATTTTTTTCTTCCACAAAATATTCTATTTCCATTTGGGTAAATTCTCTACTTCTAAAAACAAAGTCTCGCGGAGAAATCTCATTCCTAAAAGCTTTGCCGATTTGAGCAATGCCAAACGGCATTTTAGGACTATACGAATCAAGAACATTTTTGAAGTTGACGAAGATACCTTGAGCGGTTTCCGGTCTTAGATATGTCTTTGAATCCTCGTCTTGTTTAGCGCCAACCCTGGTCTCAAACATCATATTAAAAAGGCTTGCTTCGCCCAAGTCTCCGCCACATTCAAGGCACCGATCACTTTTAATATGGTCAGCCCGATATCTTTTTTTACATTCTTTACATTCAACCATCAGATCAGAGAATCCTTCCGCGTGGCCGCTAGCCTGCCAGACCTTTTGGTTCATGATAATAGCCGCATCTAGCCCGTAGATATTAGGCACACTCTGGACAAACATTTTCCACCATAAATTCTCAATGTTTCGTTTTAATTCAACGCCCATTGGGCCGTAGTCCCAAAAGCCGGCTAAACCGCCGTAGAACTCCGAGCCGGGATAGATAAAGCCCCGTCTTTTGGCCAAAGAAACAAGCTTTTCCATTGTGGTTTTTCCCGACATTTGGCCTTATTCTAACAACATTTGGAAGAAAGAAAAAGCTTTATTAGCGCATATTTTTATAACCCGGATTCGGAAGGCCGCCTACGGTTCAAAATCGCGGGACGAACACTCCAACTATTCTAGTATTCTATAGAATACTAGAATAGTTGGAGTAACTTTTTAGAGCATATTAGAGTATATTTTTGAAACCCGAGTTCGGGGACCAGTCGCGCGATTTCTGCCTGCCTGTCCTCCGACAGATGTCGGAGAGACGGACAGCGAAGAGGCTCCCTGCCTGCCCTAGGCAGGCAGGGAGCCCGAAATGTATCAAAACACACAAAGAACGAGGTGTTGGTCCATGAGAAATCCTGCGGCGCAGGCGGGGTGGGGTTTTTTGAACATGCTCTAAGCTTCGTCCAGCTCCAAAAAGAAAGTCGAGCCGCCTCCGATGCCCGCGGAATATGCCCAGACTCTGCCCTGGTGAGCTTCCATTATTTTTTTAACCAGATAAAGCCCGAGGCCGGTGCCTTTGACATTGACTTCGTTGGCGTCTTTGCTTCTTACAAATTTTCCGAACAATTTCGGCAGATCTTCTTTTTTGATGCCGATTCCCCTGTCTTTGATTTTGGTCAGAACTTTTTTGTCTTTTTTAACTAAAGAGACGGCTATTTCTCCTTCCTTGGTATATTTCTGGGCATTATCCACAAGGTTTATTATAACTTGATTCAATTTGCCCCGGTCGGCTTTGACAAAATATTCTCCCGGTTCAAATTCAAATTTTATGCCAAGACCGGCTTCTTGAATGTTTGGTTTGAGTTCGTTGATTACGGATTCAATCAACTTTTTCATATCCACCTTGACAAAATCGTATTTCATCCTGCCCTGCTCAATGCGCGAGACATCAAGAAAATCCTGGACGACTTCGGACAAATTATCGGCGGAATAAAAGATGTTTTGAACCGCTTCTTTGACGGATGGGTTAACTTCTCCGTAACTTCCTTCCAAAATAAGAGAGGAATATCCTTTCATGGCAGTAAGAGGGCTTCTGAACTGGTGAGAGGCCAAAGACAAAAATTCCGTTTTAAGTTGGTCAAGCTCTTTTAGCCTGGCATTGGCTTTTTCAAGCTCTTTCGTCAGTTTTTCAAGTTTTTCCCTTTGTCTGACCTCCTGCCTGACGCTTTTGATTAAGAGAGCGCCGATGGCAAGAAGGAGCAGAAGAAGAACTCCATCGGTAATTTGGTCGGACAAAGTCTCCGTCAACAACAGCCTGAACAAAATGAAAAGCCAGAGAGAAAAAATCAGAAGCTCCGTGGCAATGACTTTGATATGGAAGAGGCTGTGTTTCAGAGCGGCGTAGCCCAACAAAAACGGGAAAAGAGCGACGGCAAAATTTCCGTAGGGAGGAATGTTTATGCCGTACCAAAGAGGAAAATTTGAGAGGCCCCCGCCAAAACCAAAAAAAAGCCCGATGATGATGTATAAAACCCTTCCTTTTTCCTGATTATCCGAGGAAAGACGATAGTGTTTTATAAGTAAAAAAGCCGTGTAAGAAATCAGGCTGACATAGATTAAAAAGAAATACAAGCTGTAAATAATACCGGGGTTGGGCCAGAAGCTGAAAAATAATTTGGGCTGGACACTTTTAATAAAATGAGGAGAAAAGATAAAAAAAGAGAAAAAAATCGCCAGAGAATAAGCCAACTTGATAATTTTCCCATTCTTGTCCGCAATCCCCAAAAGTTTGGCAACCCAATGAAAAAAGAAAACCGGTATAAACATTGAGCCCAGAGAAAGGAGCCTGACCCAATTCAGACTTTCATCCGCGTTCCCGCTGGAAAGCCATTGCCAATAGCTGAAAGACCACAAAGCGATGGACAAGGTCATCAAAAAGAAAATCTGATTTTGACGATTCCTCCAATCTTTGAAAAAGACAAGTCCGCCAAAAACAAGAGCGACGATTCCGTTTATAATGCCGGAGAAAGCAAAAATTTCCATACTACTTTTCCACTATGGCGACAATATGTACCCCGAGCGGCTCCAAAATAAAATTGGTTTCTTTCTCAAAGCCGGCTTTTTCTATAATATCATTGATATCTTTAACGGTTCTGTAATGCATGAAAGGCCAACCTGTTTTTTCCACAAATTTCATCTCGTCGTTAAAACCGACATTGGCTACGATAAAAAGCCCGCCTTTTTTTAAGTTTTTATAAACAATTTCAAGAACTTTGACCGCTCTTTCGTCCTTGAAATAATCCATCAAACCGACCATTTCGACAATGTCAAAAGATTGAGGCTTGATTTCAGAATCCATCTCTCTGGCATCTCCATTGATCCAGGTAAAAATATTTAACAGGCCCAAATTCTTGGAGAGATTTTTACCCATTTCAATAGCCCTTTCGTCCTTGTCTATATTGACAATCTCGGGACTGAATTCCAGGCCTTCTTCTTTAAGTTTTTTAATGCCGTGAATCAAGGCTCTGGAAGAACCCCCGCCGATATTCAGTATCTTGATATTTTTCCCTCCGTCCCCGACGAGACTCCGGATGCGCGATTCCGCGACCTCCTCCACGATTTTCAACCTGTTTCGAAGGGCCTTCGGTTGAGATATAAAATGATGCCAGAATAAATCGGAAAGCCCCTGGGAAATACCTCTGGAAAATAGGCTTCTGTGGTATCTGGTATACATCACTTCCAGAGCCATGGTAGAGCCTCCGGTTTTTACCACCGTTCCGGCGTCAAGGCTTGTTTTGATCATAATTTTTTGCAGGAAAGATTTTGGAATATGGTTCATCAGAGGAACCGTAAAGAGACGCAACCCTTTGACCAAAAAATTATGCCCTTCCAAATCTTTTCTGACTGAAATCTTCATTTTTTTTCGTTCAGGAAATTATATATTATAAAGGACAAGCTTTGAAGAGAAATCAGGCTCTCTTTCCAAGGAGTCGGGCAATTTCTTCCATAATTTTTTCGGCCGCTTCTTCAAAATCCGAATGGATTGATTCGTTGTTTAGCATCAAATCTTGAGAGTAAATCGGTTTTCCAAAAGTCAGAGTAAATTTGTGTTTTCTCAAAAGAAAGCTTTTTAGGCTCAAGTTATAAAGACCGCCGATTGCAATCGGAACTATCGGAACATTGGTACGGTATGACAAAAACGCGATCCCTCCTCGGGCTTTTTTTAGATTGCCATCCATCGTCCTTTTGCCCTCGGGAAAAATGCAAACGCTTCCCTTGTCGCGGATAATCTGAATATGATTTTTCAAAGCATATTTATAATCTTTTTTTCCGGTCCGGACGGCATAAGAACCCCAAGCTTTGAAGAAAAGCCCGCCATAGATTATCTGCCGCCAGCCGCTTTTGACATAAAAAGATTTCTCTCTTGAAGTATAAAACATCGGCATAAAGCGGGAGAAAAAAGGCAGGCTGGCCGGAACAAGAATAGGGTCAAGCTCGCTGGTGTGATTGGGCGCAAAAATAAGGCCTCTCTTCAAGCCTTTAAGATTGCCCAGGCCCTTTATCCGAATTGATGTAAAAACTCGGAAAATAACAAAGCAAGGTATCCATATTAGAGTCTGCAGTATAAAAGGCGAAATAAAATAATATTTTTTCATCTTGCTCGTCCGCCTTTTATTGTTCTATCCTTTGTTTCTTTTTATTTAAAATTCATCAAACTTCAAAGCTTTCTCCGTATTGTCGGAAGAAGATGAGCAATCGGGGTCATTTCCGTCTATCAAGCCATCGTCGTCGTTGTCTGCGCCATCAGAGCACTGCGTGCCCCCACTTCCTTCTTCGCTTTCCGTCCATGAGCCCAGGCAACCTTTGTCGTCGGGGTAATCAATCCAACCATCCCCGTCGTTGTCTCGGCCGTCATTACACTCCGGATTTTCCTTGGGAGGAGGCGTCCAGGGAGAGGCGGGGCAATCGGCCTCAAGGCCGTTGCCGCAAGCGCATCCTTCGTCTGCGGGATAATCAATATTTCCATCATTGTCGTTGTCTCGGCCGTCATTACACTCGGTTATAAGTTCTTCAACGCTAAAACTGTAGGCCCCGCAGTTATTGTTCTCGTTGGACTCGCTGATATTATTATAAATATCCGCGCAAACTTCAATGGTATGTCCTCCCGCCGAGGCCGTCCAGGAGTCCGTGACAATCTGTCGACTCTCTCCGGGAGCAAGTATGCCCTGCGGCAAGTTTCTGAAAGTCGCGCCGTCAAGAATGAATCTGATGGTGGAATTGACGGCTGAAGAGTTTCCGATATTTTTTGTCGTTGCTCTGAATGTAACGCTTTCTCCTCTGATAATGTCAAGCGGATTTGTGACCGGACCGGAAACAATATCCAGGTCGGGCTGATTGTTGGAAAAAAGAAGAGTATATGTAATCGTGCCGCCATTCGTCAAAGTCTGACTGTTCGCTTCGTTTACGCCCAAGTAATCCGAGTTTGGAGGACCGCCGGAGAGATACGCGAATGTCCATGTACCGGTATAAACATTGGGGTGTTCCATACTTGAGTTGATACTGTTTCCGGAAAGAGTCTCGGGTCCGAAGATGCGGTAACTGACGGAGCCGTTCCAGTTTGAGCCGTCCACGCGGCCGCGAAGATTGATATTTCCGGTCGGCCTGGCGCCGACCGATACACTGACCGAGTCGGAAGCGCTGTCTCCCGTTATGCCAATACAGCTGATGTTGTAAGTCTTGCTTGAAGTCAAAGACCCCGTCCCTTGACGGCCGCCATTTTTATTCTTGGAACCGCTCCAATCGCCGGAGGCGCTGCAAGACGCGGCATTTGATGTTGTCCAAGTCAATGTCGATGAACCTCCGTAAGAAACTGATGACGGCGAGGCGGAGAGATTGACGGAGACTGTCGGCCTAGAGCCAACTGACACCGTAACCGAATCGGTGGCTGTGCCACCCGGACCGGAGCAGGATATATTATATGTTTTTGATGAGGTTAGATTGCCGGTACCTTCCGAACTTCCCGAAGCGCTCTTGGAGCCACTCCAGGCCCCGGAGGCGGTACAAGAAGTGGCATTCGTGACAGTCCAGCGTAAGGTGGTTGATTCATTGTATCCGATAGAAGTCCTGTCGGCACTAAGGTCCACCGTCGGAGCAATTGCGCTAAAAGTAGCCGTCACACTCCTGTTTGCCGTCATAGAAACAGGACAAGAGCCGGTGCCGGAACAAGCGCCGGACCAGCCGGCAAACATTGAGCCAGAGACGGGGCTCGCCGTTAGGGTCACCGAGGTGCCGTGGGCAAATGAAGCCGAGCAAGTTCCTCCGCAACTAATACCGGAAGGACTTGAAGTAACGGTGCCCGAGCCGGTGCCAGATTTAGAGACGGAGAGAGTTTTGGGCGATTGTCCGACTGATACACTGACCGAATCAGAAGCGCTGTCTCCCGCCACACCGGTACAAGTAAAAGTGTAGGTCTTTGATGAGGTTAGGCTACCCGTCGAGCGCGAACCGGATGTCCCCACACTGCCAAAGTCGGTCAAGGCGCACGATGAAGCGTTATTTGACGACCAGCTTAATGTCGATGAGCCTCCGTAGGTAATAGAGGTTGGCGAGGCGGAGAGATTGACGGAGACTGTCGGCCTAGAGCCAACTGACACCGTAACCGAATCGGTGGCTGTGCCACCCGGACCGGAGCAGGATATATTATATGTTTTTGATGAGGTTAGATTGCCGGTACCTTCCGAACTTCCCGAAGCGCTCTTGGAGCCACTCCAGGCCCCGGAGGCGGTACAAGAAGTGGCATTCGTGACAGTCCAGCGTAAGGTGGTTGATTCATTGTATCCGATAGAAGTCCTGTCGGCACTAAGGTCCACCGTCGGAGCAATTGCGCTAAAAGTAGCCGTCACACTCCTGTTTGCCGTCATAGAAACAGGACAAGAGCCGGTGCCGGAACAAGCGCCGGACCAGCCGGCAAACATTGAGCCAGAGACGGGGCTCGCCGTTAGGGTCACCGAGGTGCCGTGGGCAAATGAAGCCGAGCAAGTTCCTCCGCAACTAATACCGGAAGGACTTGAAGTAACGGTGCCCGAGCCGGTGCCAGATTTAGAGACGGAGAGAGTTTTGGGCGATTGTCCGACTGATACACTGACCGAATCAGAAGCGTTATCTCCTGCCACGCCGGTACAAGTAAAAGTGTAGGTCTTTGATGAGGTTAGGCTACCCGTCGAGCGCGAACCGGATGTGCCCACACTGCCAAAGTCAGTCAAGGCGCACGATGAAGCGTTGTTTGACGACCAGCTTAATGTCGATGAGCCTCCGTAGGTAATAGAGGTTGGCGAGGCGGAGAGATTGACTGAAACACTTGGAGCCGAGCCGACGGAAACAGCCACGGAATCCGTAGCCCTGCCTCCCGGCCCGTCGCAAGTCAAATCGTATGTTCTTGAGGAAGTTAAGTTGCCTGTGGAGCGAGAGCCGGAAGTGGGCACTCCGCCAAAGTGATTGATACTACAGGAAGTAGTATTACTTGACGACCAGCGGATAGTGGTCGATGTGTTCCAAAAGATGGAAGTACTGTCGGCGCTAAGGTCCGCCGTCGGCGCCGGAGCACGGACGGTCACATCTCTCTCTCTTGAGATTGTAGAGCCGTCAATTCCACGACATGAAAGCCCGAAGGTGTAAGTATTCGGACCGGATAAAGAACCTGTGCTCCTCGTGTGTGTGCCATTGCCCGACGCTTTTCTTCCGCTCCAGTCGTCTAAGGCATCACAGAAGTCGGCATTTTCAACAGTCCACGTTATATCCGAAGATTGCCCATGATTAATAATATTCGGGTTAACCGACAGAGAGAGAAAAAGAGGCGGAGGAGGGGGCGAGGCCATGCTGAAAGACATTTCTTTCAGACTGGCCTGGCCGGGCGAAAAACTTTCCGGCCAGGCCCGAAGAGCAAGAGTGTAGGTTTTGCCGTCTTCCGGTATGCCCAAGGAAAGAGGGTTGATGTTTAGGTCGTCCGTATATCTGCGCTGATGAAGATTGGCCGTGTCGCATATTTCTTCTTGGGGCGGAGATGGAAAATGGTTGTTTGGGCCAAGAAGCCCCGTAGCGTCTTGCCACCCCGTATTGCGGCCGTTGCCGTAGATCCTATATTCAAAGCCTCCAAGTCTGTCCAAGGCTCGCCACTGATGTTCCAGATGCCCCGCCGGCCTGCCGCAGCGCAGAAGATTGCCAAAGCTCCACCAATCAACGGTAAAGGAGAGAGAGTTTGAAATATTCTGGTTACTGCCGGTAATATATGTCTCGGATTCTATAAATTGATGCCAATAGTCAACATCGTTATGAGCGCTCGCCATATTGGCAAAGGCCAGAAAAAACGAAATAGAAACAAAAAAAGAGACAAAGAAAAATCTTTTACGGCTTGAATAATGTCTCAAAGCGACTGTTTGTAAATTCATATTTCTCGCTTTTAAAAAAACTGTCTAACTTCCTTATTTTATCAAATACAAAATTTTTTTCAAAAAGACATTCCGGAGAAATATTGTGCATAAATAATATGGCGCATAAATTAAGAAGAACCGCCACATTCCTTGTGACGGTTCCGTCAGACCGAGATCCGGTCAGATCCAGCTCGGCATTCCCTTCGCGTCCAGCCAGACGCGCAGGTCATTTTCCAGGACGCTCCTAAGCGGAGCATCCTTGGCTGAGAGTGTGTGCAGACTTCCGTCCGTCGCCCTGAAAATAAGAGACAGAGACCGGATATCGTCTCCTGTCACGGTTGCCTCCTTGTACCACAGGACTCCCGTGGTCCCCGGAGGGTCTCCCGGCTTTCGGGCGTTATCGCGAAGTTCAATAAAGAGAACTTCGCTTGTCGGAAGGTCTTCGGAAGGGCCTCCTTTGTATTCGGCGACCTTTCCTTCCTCCGGCTTCCCGAAAACGGAAAGCTCTATGACCCTGACTCGACTTCCCGAGTCCGCGCGGAGGATAACCTCGTGCTCTCCCTTTGGAACCTCCGCGGGCTCTGTCCAAGCCACAGCCTCTAGCCGCGCGGCGACGGGTTTTAGACACTCCCCCGAGACTTTGATGTAGCCCTCGGGGATAGAGGTCTGAATGCCCGCTAGATTCGGGCATTCATCCTTCGGTACGCTCGGCTCTGTCGGGCTCTTGCAACCCCCGAAAGCTCCGAGGGACAAGAAAAAGAGCATTCCGGCAAAGCCAAGCCTTTTTGCTTCATTTGCTCCGGGCATAATTCCTCCAAAGGTGGGAGAAGCGGAAGAAAAAGATCTCTCTCCTTATATTTTAAGTCAAAACAAATATAAAGTCAAGGAAATGTATGACCGCAGGTACTTTTGCAGTTTTCTGGTAATTTCTCATATTGTAACAGATATTGCACCGGTGTCAGTTTGTTGCCAAACGCATGATGCACGCGCTTGGTGTTGTAGAAGAGGAGCCAGTCCATGAGCTTCTCGTTGAAACGCTCGGGTTCAAGAAGTAATCCGCGGTGATAATCGGCAAATTCTTCCTGAATGGTGCGGTTAAAGCGCTCCACGTGGGCATTCATCTTTGGTGTCTTAGGGTAGGTGTGATAGTGGGTGATCTGGAGCTCCAAGAGGCGAGTAGCGAAGTGCTTCTTGAATTCACTGCCGTTGTCGGTTAAAACGAAGGTAGTTGTGTAGGGGAATACTTTTTGCCACATACCAAAGAATTCCTCCGCCGCTTTGGAGGCGTGGGAGGTGGTGGCGCATGCAAAGGCAAAGCGTGAGTAGATATCTTCGCAGGTGATGATGTACCGACGAGAGCCGTGGATGATGATCTCCACGGTATCGAGCGCCACCAGATGGCCCGGCTCGCGTGCCTGTATATCCTTTGGTTTTCTAAGGACTTTCCGACGTTTGTACGCCTTCACCCTGCCGGTGCCAGTGATTTTCTGCGGGTAGGTGCGCATACCGCCCTTGTCTTTGATAATACGGCCGATAGTGGACGGTTTGGGGCATGGGAGATGCAGTGTATCGCAATACTCCTTGAGGAGCGGATATAGTTTCTTCTCTCCGAGGTTGGGGTACGCCTCTCGCAATCGTTTGATTTCTTCAACAATGCGATGGTCGTATCGGCGTCTTCTTCTGCGCTTCGGTGCCCGTGAGCCGCAGTTTAGGGCTTCAAGTTTCCCCCTTCCTTCTTTGAGTTTCTTCTGCCAGAGATAGAGGGTGCGTTCCTTTACGCAGAATGCTTCGACCGTGGCTTTCCCCCCGTACGTCTTCCAAAAACTGATAATCTTAGCTCGCCTCTTCGCTTCTTCTTGGATCATATACGCGAATCGTATCGCGTGTTCTTGTATTGTTCGAGACCCTTTGACGCCCCTATTAATGTTGAAAATTTGCATAGTCCTTAGTGGTTAAGGACTGCAATATGTATCTGAGGTTATGCACACCGGTCTTTTAGCAAAGCCCGTGAATCGTATCAGAGCGCGTCAGTCTTTTCATTTTTCACCTCCAAATTTTCGGAGTATTTGACGATTTGGCGGTTCAACCGCCAAATTGATTTCCGAATTCTC
>Ga0210019_1001545_pt1 | contig 24204 bp, 16 predicted proteins | sample CryGeyCG2114_020_2_FD_183969 | JGI IMG/M metagenome (GOLD analysis project Ga0210019, IMG submission 183969) | Groundwater microbial communities from aquifer - Crystal Geyser CG11_big_fil_rev_8/21/14_0.20 (SPAdes) (version 2) | ecosystem: Environmental > Aquatic > Deep subsurface > Groundwater ...
TTTTAACCAGTCACAAGCTCAACTGGAATGCCCCTGCTAATCATCCATGGAATACATCCATCTCTGACAAGTCAAACCTATCACTTGATACAGTTTGATGGGGGGACATTTCTATTTTGGACTGACAGGACAGAAAGATGAAAAGAATGATACAATAAACATTTCTATGAAACGCGAATTTATTCCATTATTGCTTTTGACGTTTGTAAATACGCTCAATTTTTCAATCCTGATTCCTATCTTGCCCTTTATTATTAAAGCTTATGGCGGAGGCACCGTCATGTATGGGGTGATTCTTTCAACATATCCGTTTTTTCAATTCTTTGCAGCGCCGATTCTCGGAACATTGAGTGATCGATACGGGAGACGGCCAATATTGCTGATCTCACAAACAGGTACAATGTTGAGTTGGGTGATATTTGCTTTGTCCTATTTTGTTCCGCACATTACTATTGGAATGATCTCAATTCCTGTAGTGGTAATTATGCTTGCACGTATCGCAGATGGTATTACTGGTGGCAATAACGCAGTAGCAAATGCATATCTTTCTGATATCACAACACATGAGGAAAAGACAAAAACATTTGGCTTGATGGGTGGAGTGGTCGGTTTGGGACTCATTGTTGGTCCCGTGATCGGTGGGCTTACGATGTCTTCGTCACTTGGCTATTTGGCACCAATACTTCTCACTTTGGCAATTTCTATTGCGACATTGATCATAATGGTGAAATATTTACCCGAATCACTTCCTGTAGAAAAAAGAGCTTCTTTTGTCAAAATGAGTTGGATCAAAGAACTGCAATTTCTTCCGAAGATAAAGAAATATAGCAAGAATCGTCAGATTAAATACCTCTTTTTTCTTCGAGGTATGTTTTTGTTTGTCTTAAATTCGTTTTCTTCAATATTTGTATTATTTCTGATCGATACATTTGCTTTTGATTCAGCAAAAGTCGGCTTGTTGTTTGTAGTTATTGGCGTATTCTTGATCATCAATCAGACGCTTGTCACGAGCTGGCTTTCAAAGCGCATTGGCGATCTAAAAACATTCGTTCTGGGGCAAATGGCTCTTGTTGTATCACAATTACTTTTCGTTTTTGTATCAAACTTTATTCTATTTTTGCCTCTTATTTATTTAAATAATTTTGGAATATCAGTCTCGATGCCGACATTTAAGTCTCTGATCTCAAAAGCAGTTGATAAAAGTAAACAAGGTGAGATCATGGGGATAGATGAATCGTTCTCCTCAGCATCTGCTGCCATCGCACCACTCATTGCTACGTGGTTTTACGCAGTTATCGGAAAATATGTGTTTGTTCTTCAGGCTCTGATGCTTCTTGTATCTATTGTTTTTTTTGAGGCAAAGAGGGGGTGGAAGAAAACCACATATAGTACACCACAGGAATAAAAAAAGAGCTTTATCATACCTGAAAAGAACAACCCAGAGATAATTGCACCTCCCAATCCACGCCACAATGGGTCGGACAGAGTTATGGGAAGGAGCCCAAAAATGGTCGTTAATGAAGTCAGAAGTACTGGCTCAAGTCTACTTCCTGCGGCATCAAGAATTGATTCTTTGAGTTTATTTTAGCAACAACCACAATTGCATTGGTGACAACAATCCCAAAAGGCCAAGTATCGCAACGAGTGCTCCAAAGGGATATTTTTTAGCCAAACGAGCAGCCTTCTTTTGAACTGGGTTGATGGTATTTTTGATATACGAAATTCCGGCGGAAAATCATCCTATAATAGTATAAAACATGAAAAGATAGTATACTAAACTACCTACAAAATAGAAACCTACTAAGAGCGATATTCCTATAGACATACTCACTATGCATTGAGTCATTCATTTGTAAGACCTATAATTGTTGCCTATTTCAGAATGGGGCAATAGAAGCATTTGCCATGTATTTTGGAATACTATTTTCGGTGACATTCATATCCGTTCAAAACAGCATTTGAATGATAAGTGAATGATCGCACTTTGACATATTCGGTTGTTTGAAAATGATAGGGACGTAAGAGGGGATTGAAGGATTCGATACAATTGTCATCCTCGCGAAGGCGGGGATCCATGTCTCAGTCTCTTGTTTCGTCCCTATCACACAGAAAGGAGGATCTTAAAGGGACGCCCAGACCAATGGGAGAATTGGAAAATCACCGTCTCCCCGACGTTATAAAGGGGCCCTTGTGTCGCAGGGGAAATGCGACTACCGTGGCGAGCTCTATTTTTGGAGCTTGCCAGAATTCCGATCCTTGGGAGGATGAGATGAGTAGTCATGAAAATGGAGTTCAAAGATCTTTTGTGAACACAGAGGCAGTTGTATTAGGTATTTTGCTGGGCGGATTGCTCACCGGTTATGCCGGATGGGCATTCTTCACAGAACAACATCTCTTACACTCTGCGGTTGAAGAAACGTTGTGGACAGCTTTCTACTTAACGTTTCTTGTAGGTTACGTAGAATTTTCGTATCCTACTCTGTTCACAAAGCGGCCGCGATTGGCGATATTTACCCTGTGTTTTGTGGCGGGTCATATCAGCCTTTTTTTTGATTCGTTCGCTGTTATTTTGCTCTTTTCGACATTGGTTTTCACATCTTTGTCAAGGAGTAAGAGCCCAGCATACAACGCATTCTCGGTGAAATCTGTTGCTGCATTCAACGCTTTGACTGTAGGGGGCGCCTTTTATCTTGGAGAGTTGTGGGGGCTCCCATACTACATCTCAAGTGGTTTTGACTTTCCAGTAAGTGGACTGCCCTTGCTACTTGTGTTGACGCCGTACTGCATTTTAACTTCTTTATATGCAGCCCGATCTTTTCCGATCAAAGTCGAACCTGTAAAATTTGATCGTGAACAGCTGATAAAAGCTATTGAATTTGCAACGTTTCTCGTGCTTTTGATATGGACACATAGTCCATTCTTATGTATGGGATTGCTCCTTCTCTACAGTGCAGTTCATGGCAAGACGCAAATACTGATGCGTAATGGGTTGCACGAAATCCAGGAAGGTGCGGCTGCTGCGCTCGGCTTGATCCTTGCGGCACTCATCATCCAGCAGATTCCTGGAACTGAGGAGTGGGTTGCAGCGCATGTTCAGGGACCGTGGATTTTGGTCCTTGCAGCAGTGTCGTCGCCATTTGCAGGTGCCATGATCCCAGGAGCAAATAATCCTCACCAATTCTATGTAAATCTTTCATGGATAATGTTGGGGGCCCCCTTGTTTGTGTCTTCTTCGCTGGTGGCAATTGTAGTGTTCAAGGAGCAGCTTGCTTTCAGTGATCTGCCTCGTTGGATGCAACGATTACCATGGATAACAAAAAGAGGATTCGCACAAGAGGCAGAAGCGTACACACTTCTAATGATTCCATTAACGATTGGTCTTGCAGTATTCATGTTTATCGGAAATTACTTCGACATCTTTGCAAAGGGTTTGGTTTGGTTGCAAAGATGAATGGAACCGCAACATGTCTGTGATATTTACTGCATCACATTGTTACTGGGATTGGTTTATTGAGATAGTTCCCAGGCGCGGTCGTACTACGATAGTACGATCCTCTTTTCCATTCCCACAATGGCTGTGGGAGAAGTAAGGAAAAGTGTCCGAGCGCCAACCTGAGTGTGTGAGAGGACAACGATGTCCCCTCACACGACAACCGAATAAAATTGCCCCGTCAGCCACTTTAAAAGTGGAGGGCGGGGCTTTTTCATGGAAAAAAATCATGATATAATTTGCTTATGGCACAGAAAAATGTTCGGATTCTCCAATATGACGTTATTTTTGAAGAAGCGGAAGAGGGCGGATATAGCGCCTATGTACCAACTTTACCTGGGTGTATATCTGAGGGAGACAGTTTTGAAGAAGTAAAGACAAATATTCAAGAGGCCATTACTGCCTACTTAGAAAGTCTCGAAAAAGATGAAATCAAAGATACCTTTGAATCAACAGGAAATACTATGATAGGGAGAGTGGATATCCCATATCCAAAAACGATATAAAGATGACAACTACGCCAGCTTGGAGACAAAAAAAGCTTCTTAAATACCTACTAAAACAAGGATTTTATATTCACCATCAAAAAGGAAGCCATATCGTTCTAAAGCATAAGACGAACACAGTGCTGCGTGTTACTTTACCAATGCACAATAAAGAACTCAAAAAGAAAACTTTGAAGTCAATACTTCGACAATCCGAAATAGACATTCATTCATTATCAATAAAATAACAGTTAAATAATAGGAATCACCCCTCCCTCTTGGCATATTAAACAGAGATGGGGTCGGGGTTTTTTCATGGGAAAAATATGATACCATATATACATGAGTAGATATTTGTGGGATTATGACCGTGCAGAGCTTGAAAAGACCGAGAGCGGACGTATCAAAATCCTTGAGCGTATGATCAATTATGGTCCTGAAAAGGGGGAAAAGATACCCCTTGCAAAGGTAAAGAAGTATTGGGATAACATGCGTCTCTACTTTCGTCCAAAGCAGTTAATGGAATTACTCATATGGGGAAAAATAAAAACACACCAGGCTTCACTGAAGAACAGAGAGCCATATTCACTGCTATAACAAACGAACGGTACTTTCGAGATACGTTTTACTTCACCGGAGGCACCGCACTTAGTGTTTGTTATCTACAACATCGATACTCGGACGATTTGGATTTTTTTACTCAGAATCTATTGGAGCGGGATAAAATACACTCATTCATTTATGAACTCAGTAAAGAACTTGGTATCCTCTTCGAGGAAGAAATACGAGAAGTGACTAGTGTCTATTATTTTACCTTTCAAAACAAATCAAGACTCAAAGTTGATTTTGGGTATTATCCTTACGAGTTGGTGCAAAAAAATAAGATTTATGAAGGATTTGAAATAAACTCCGAGCGTGACATCGCAACAAACAAGATGCTGTGTATCCAGCAACGAAGTGATGTAAAAGACTTTGTCGATTTTTATTATCTCCTTCGAAAATGGAACATCTGGACAATCAGTTATGGCTTTAATCGAAAATTTCGGCAGGAATTTCACCCAACATTATTTTCCTCAGATCTATTGCGCATTGATGATTTTACCGCACTTCCGCGTATGATTAAACCACTCACTCTTGAAGAGCTGCGAGTATTCTATATGGATCTTGCAAAAGAGCTATCAAAAGATTCGGTTGAATAACAACCGGTTGGCGGATTCGGCGGGGTTTTTTTCATGGAAATTTTTCCCAATAATGCCTGATACGGACCAGTATTAAATATAAAAATCAAATTTATATATTCTGCCGGAGTGCTTCTGAAATATCAACTGCAGTGAGTGATCCTCTTTTTCTATAAAAATACATGCTCTGCTGAGTTTCTTCCTCTGCGAATAATTGATACGGATCAACGAGCGGTACCATGCCAATAGCATCAAAATTTCCATTTCTTGGGAGAGCAGTATTGTCAACATCTATTCCACACGTGAGACAATCATAGTCTGGAGCATCTTGAGGATGGAAAGAACTTACAGTACTTCCATATCCAGTAGTAATGAGGACTCCGTCAATAGGAAGTCTCTCTATTATGTGACCCCAGGTTTCTGCAGTGGGAAATGCTCTCCAAACAACCGCAAGCTGTGCTTTATCATGTATATCTTGAAGCCAACTTTCTCCTTTCTGAGGAATAAGTTCGATTTTTCTCTGGGTACCACTCCTCATTCCGGCAATGGTATAGCTCGCTTGATGACTACTCATACCTGGATATTTGATTTTTTTCATCGACCACTGCATAAGTTTTTTCATTTCTTCCCATTCGGCTTTACCTCCAAATACTCCGTAAAGCTCTGGATCTGGATTCATTTGAAAATCCTCGTGATTGTAGTATTTATAGGCAGGATCAACGGCCACAATACGACGCGCATTTCCGAAGACGAGTGCTCGCAATGGATTTCTTGCCGCGCCATAATCAACCGCTAAATCAATATCACCAATTGCCTGCCGAATCATTTCTAAGCCAGTAGGGGAGAGTGCAGACTCAAGATGGGGATCAATAACATGCAGAAGATTCGCAGGTGAAAGTTCACCCGGGGTTCTGTAAAACATTTCTCTTTGAAAGGCATCACGGGTTTCCTGAAATTGATATCTGAGACCACCTTGAATTGTTCGAAGTCTTTCTCTCATAGGGAAAATACAATTAAACTATATATAGGTATTTTACCAAACAGTATTTGTAGTTAGTGAAAGGTATTTTTGTTTAGTGTTTATAACTGCTCTACTTCAAAAACACACTCCACACGAAGAGTGCCGCTGCATAAACAATACCGGTCCAATAGATCCCAAATGCATTTTTCATCCATTTTCCTGAGTCAACATGGAAAGCGCGAGAGATTGCAAAGTTGGGGAGGTTTGCGGGAATCATGAGGAATCCTCCGTAAAGTGCGCCATATACGACTGCAATTGCGAGCAAGTTTGCCGCAGCTTCGCCCATGGTGCTCATGAAAGAAAGTGCGACGACGATAAATACGCGTGAAGCAAGTGCGTTATCTGCAAAATGTGATACCACAGCCGTGATATAAAAGAGGAAGACTGCCGTCAGAAGCAGTGGCCAGCTTTCTGGGATTGATTCCGCGATTATTTCAATAAAGGGTTCGGCGACGTGACCAATGACTTCGAGTGCAAGAAGCAAGAAGGAAAGAAGCATCGGCTGAAACGTCGCTGAAAACGCTTTTTCAGACAGGTGTTCATATTCTGGATTACTTCGTCGTTCTTCATCTGTTTTTAGTTTTTTACTTTTCACCAGATGGGTTAGTTTATCGCCGTACAAGCTTGCCAAAGTAAATGATACGTTGAGTCCGATGATTGCATCAATAAGCCACAAATAGGGTCCATGAATAAAAATATGAGCGAGTACCAACAGCGCCAGAAATCCAAAAGTCATCATGGCAGTGGGAAGATGAGAGGTGGTAAGCTCTTCATCAGGATCTTTGATGTATTTTGTTGCAAAAAGGGAAACGACGAGCGCATGGCTGATGCAACCGAATCCGATAAACATCATGAGATTCACAATACTCCACCCAAAATCATTGGAAAGAATACTCCAAATGATGAGAATTGGTGGTGCGGCAAACGGAAGCCATCCGCCTCCTGAACCGATTGATCCAGCGATTGCGGTTGCAAGTTTTGGTCGATTTTCCGGTGTAACACGATTAACCAAATATTCAGAAAGAAATACGGCAGCGGCAGGTTCGCCAGTCACTGCAGAGAGAAGAGATCCAAAAAATACAACCCCAAATTTACCGGTAAATTTTTCAACAACGGTCATAACCGTCACCATGTGATGCACTGTCCAGTTGGCAAATGACATGATGCCATAGAGCGTGAACGCCTCTCCAATCGGCCAGTGAATATGTTCAAGATCTGAGCTATGGGTGAGTCCGACGACAATCAGTGTGAGAACGCCGACAAATATACCAGCCATCTCTCCTTCAGAATTGATGAAATGAAGGACTTTCAACGTTGGGTGTTTCTTCCACCATACTGGTGTGCGATGGGCAAGTACGAGATCAGTTTTGGCAAGTCCATTCATTGCCATAACAGCTGTGACGATTATGAATAGCCCGGCAAAGGTATATTCATGCGTTGCATAGAAAAATACAAATGCCGAAAATGCAAACCACGCACCCCACGATCTTTGAAGGAGAAACATTACAATCGGAAATCTTCGTTTGAATACTTCCGGTTTAAAGGTATCAAGTAAATAGCTAAACGGTGTTGTGGGTGTTTCCATTCGGTGATAAAAATCTATTTGAGGCTTTCTAACAAATAAAAAAAATCCCACCTCGGGATGTACATTCAATTATAGTACTGAAGTGTGAAGTATCAAGATGCATCTGTTACATATCAGAGCCTGTTTGAAAAGATCTCAAAAGTTTCTTTTTGGTTATTTTTCTTCTTATCGTCGTTATTCATCGCTCATTTAGCTATTGCTAAAATCGCTCTTCATGCCTTGATAATAGAAAAAATTCCTCAAAAATAATTCTCTCGAGACTTTTCAAGCAGGCTCTAAGCTCGTTTTGCCATGTCTTCTTCAATAAGTTTTCTGAGATACACTGACTTGGGGAGTTTTTCCTTTTTGGCGATTGTATCCAGAAACGAGGCGATTTTCGGGGTGATGAAAAAAGTAAATCTGAGGTCAGTTTTCGAATCAATATACCCAATAAAATCCTGAAGAATGTGTGGAAGGGTTTGTGGAGTATATTTTTCACAGAGAAGTTTTTCATCTCGGTGATGCGCGAGAAGACTGGGGGGTTCGCCATCTTTGTACAGGACGAGTACCGGTTTTCCCACCCGAAGAGCAAGGGAGATCTCGTACCCAACGCTGATACTGGGGAATGATGTTTCTGCGATAAGCGCATCACTTGAGTGGATCCACTGCTCAATTTGTGTATGAAATTTGAGTCGTTCTTCGCGCGTTTTGAGACTTACTTCTTTTTCAGAAACACTCAATATATGATCTGCGATAATGGTATGTCCGTTATCTTTTACCAATTGAACGATATTCAGGTAGTTTTTCTGATTGCTCTGAGGAGCGGCTATTGAGCCGGTGAAGTAGAGTTTAAGTTGATGCTTTGCCATGATGTATTATACTATACATACTAAATTCAAGAAGAAGTTTATCGATATATTGGACATGTTTGAAAGAATAAGTAGAAGCAAGAGTGGTATTGGGGTATAATGGATTGATTATTAATTAATTAACAACATATGGGAAAATCTAAATTTGGATTGACACTCGCACTTGGGGCACTTCTCGGAGGTGCAGCAGCATTTTTTCTTACGCCAAAATCAGGCAAAGAAAATCGTGAACTTGCAAAAAAGAAGTGGGCCGAACTTCATCTTGCTCTCAAAACAAAAAGCAAAGAAGAGATTGTGAAAGAAATATTTGGCACCGCTTCAAAAGAGGGAAAAAAGCTCTATGATATTGCTCAAAAAGAGATGAACACCCGTCTTGATCAGCTGAAAGAAAAATATCCCGATATCGACAAAGGAAAATATATGGGAGTTGTCAATGATGTCGTTGGTCGCTTGAAAGAAGAAAAAGAAGCGACAAAAGATCGTTTAACCGATCTTACTGACTTTTTGAAATCTCGATGGGAGTATGTCTCAGAAGAAGGAAAGAAAGATCTGAAGAAGGCAAAAGAACCCGCAAAAAAGAAGCCAGCAAAGAAATAATTCAGGATTCACGATTCGTGAATCATAAATCCTGAATCAATACAGTTAATGTATTCAATCAGTATCATATGGATTTACAAAACATTTTTTATCTCTTTGCGATTGTTATGCTTTCATTGGGAATAATATTTTTTGTTGTTGCGATTGCAGTACTCTGGAAGTTGTACGACACCGCACGCTCAATTCCTCAAAAAATTGAAGGAAAGATCGCTGAAATTGTCGAATCAAAAGCAGCAATCTTCATGGGGTCAGTGGGTATACCATTGCTATCGATAATGTTTAAAAAAATGAAAGATCGGTTTAGCAAAGACAACTGACGCGATATCTTCTATCTATCTCTCTCTCGAATATGCTCTCATATGATGCTCATTTGTGGGAATCCATACCAGAGATTATAATATAGTAATTTGTATTTGCTCTTATGATTTCTGAAATATGGCTATAGAAAATATTAAACCACACGATGTTGCTCTTTTATCAGTCTCAGGTAAATATCCTATAACAGAATTTACGCACAATATTGTCTCTTGTGAGTCGGTGCGTGGATGGCCAGTTTATGATGATTCGATTAGCAACTATGATGCACATTTTGGCAGTTGTGAAGTGCCACCATCAGTTGCTCTTGCTGAGATTCAAAGACCACTTGCTGTATTGGACCTTATGGCTGGAACAGGAATGATTCGAGACCTTTCTCAGAGGCAGTTTCCAAATGGCTGCTCATTTGAAAGGGGACTCTCTGTGGGTCTTACTTCATACGGAGCTGATAATTTACCACAAAATCTTGCACACATCTCTGGAGATTTGAGACAGGAACATACATGGGATGAGATCAATGATGCTGCTGGAGATGGATTTAATTGTATATTCCTCAGGGCATATAATGGATGGATAACGATCAGGAAAGAGCGGCCAGACTTAAGCGCACGATTGTTTGCTGAAGTACTCGGGAATTCGATTTCTCTCTGTCAATCAAATGCACACATATTTTTACAAGCTCCTCCGTGGTTTATGCATTGTGCGGATGATTTGATACGATATCTTGCATCATACGAAGGGATTGGTACAAATCCAATGAAACGAGAGCAAAATAGGAGATCAAACTTAGGGAAAGAGCGATTTGGATTGCATATTCAAGGTCGACCACAACTTTCATCAGATTTTGTTGTTGACGTGCTTGAAATATATCATGGAACAATGCAGACTGTTTATCCAGATTGGATAATACAACAGGTTCAGTCATTTGATACGTCTCACTAATCTTTTGCAAGTCGGATTTACATCTTCCGTCCATACCGCTCTTTTGAAAGGCGGATGATTTTCTCTCTATTTGAGTTCTTGAGCGCAGGAGGTGGCAGTGTTTTTGCGGGAAAGGGGAGCGAGGTCATCTCATCAATAGACATTTTTATAACCGTTTCATATTTTCCAAGCGTTACCAAATCGTTTTGAGAATACATTTCCGAATACTCTTTGCTCAAAAATTCGGCATCGCGCGCTCCTACGACAAATGAGATAAGACTGCCGACATTACCAAAAATAGCCGTCATCACATCTTCTTCAATCTGTTCAATGTATTGATTGGCAAGAGTAAGCGCGAGTCGATATTTCCGTGCTTCAGATAGGATTTTTATAAAAGAGGACGTTGCGAAATTTTGAAACTCATCTACATACAGGAAAAAATCTCGGCGGTCTTTCTCTTTTTGAAATGAACGGTTCATCGCGGCAAGTTGGATCTGAGTGATGATCATAGCGCCGAGAAGTGCTGCGTTATCTTCTCCCAGCTTTCCTTGTGAGAGATTCATGATCAAAATTTTCCCTGAATTCATGATGTCTTCAAGATCTATCGTGGACTTGGGATGACCAATAATATTTCGAATCATTTTACTAGAGACAAACTGTCCGACCTTGTTTTGAATAGGAGAGATCGCCTCGACACGAAGTCGATCGGTCATCATATCAAATTCTCGGGTCCAGAAGTTTGAAAGAACTTGATCTTTGACATGATGCATGTTTGCTTTTCGATACTTTGGATCCGCAAGAAGGGGAAGTGCGTCAGCGAGGGTCGAATTTGGTATTTCCAAAAGGGTCAATATCGTATTTCTCAAAATATATTCAAGTCGTGGCCCCCAAGAATCGCCGTAGATTTTATAAAAAATACCAACAATTCCCGATGCCACAAGGTCCCGATGAGTCTGATCTTTGATCTCAAGGACGTTTAATGCAAATGGGCGCTCAGTATCAAATGGCTCAAGATACACGACATCATTCATGCGACGCTTGGGAATATAGTCCAAGATTGCTTCAGAAAGATCTCCATGAGGATCGATGATTCCGACGCCGCGACCACGTCTGATGTCATCGATTGCCATATTGGCAATAAGGGTCGATTTTCCGGCTCCCGTTTTTCCGATGATATAAATGTGTTTGCGACGGTCGGCCGACTTTATACCAAAAATTGAATCTTTATTTTTGTATTCGGCTTTCCCAAAAAAATTAACATCATTTTTCTCATCCTCGCTGACGTTGTCAGTGGTGGGGAGATTTTCGGGTGGTTCGCCGGCGAGCGTTTTTCCCCACGCAATATTTTTGATTCCTTTGAGTTGTAATCCGGGGGGGTGCCAGAGTGTTGCAAGCTCTTGCGCGTTTAAGATCTGTGTTCGATGTTCAAGCCAGGTAAGCGAACGACGCTTCATGCGATCAATATAGTCATTCACGCCAAACAGCTTAATCCGAAGATCAAATTTATTTCCTTCTCCCAGTGAAAACGCTCCAAAGGTGCCACCGACATTTTGAAGAAGTGCTTTTGGACTCTGTGCTTTTTCTTTTGATGCCGCAAGAATCCGAATTGCCGTGCGCCCGCCTTGAAACAATACTTTTTTGGCTAAGTATGAGCTATTGTCACTCGATTTTTCAGTTTTTGACTCACCGGTCATCGGATCAACTTTTTCTTTTTCTCGAGAACTCAACGTGTCTCCTTGCCAGTAAAAAGATGGGGAAGTGACGAGTATTTGAATAGCCAGTCGATACCATGGTTTTTGTTTTGAAAGGAGCCCAATGAGGGACGAGAGCGGGTCAACATCAGTAAATTCGGTATACGTTTTGATGGGAAGTTTATATGAGTATTGCAACCTGAGATCAGCAACGGCTTGATAGGGATTTTGCAAAACCATTTCCATCGGATCGCTCGTTCTTTGTATAAATGATTGGGGATATGAAGCTGAAATCAAGCTGTGGACCAATGATTCTCGCGGAGTGGGAACGGTCACATAATAGTAAATTGATTGGCCGGTGAGGAAAAGTTCAAATGAAAAACAGTCTACTTCTTTGAAAAGGCGGACAAAAACGCTGTGCTTATTCGACAAAAGTGAAGAAAAAATCTGTGTCGCTGCTTCTGGTGCGGTTTCATCATCTTTTGGATTGCGAATTTGAAGGTGGGAAAGTGTCGGCATGGATTTATTATACAGGAATTATATTCCTCAAGAAATCTATCGTTGCGGGTACTCCAGTGCATCGTTTGGAAAGGGAAGCTTGATGGGTGGCAAATTTTCTGCACCATCTCTGAAGAGTTTTCGAACGTAGGTAACGCCTCGGCCTTCCGGATGAGTTGATCTTTTTTGTTGATCTATAGCTGCAAGATCTCGCCCTTGTTCAAGAAAATAATTGCTGGCTGCATATGAAGAAAAATGATGATTTGCCGATGGAAGGTTGCGGAAATGTCCACATCGCGCAAGCATTTCTCCAGTGAGAATACCAAGATTTTCATTGTTTTCCTCTGGTTCGTCGCAGAGAATTGGTCGCAAGATTCGAAGAAATGTCAATAGGAGAAGGTCTCCATATTCGGGATTACTTAGGGTTTTTCCTTCAAGATCAAGCTGAAAATCTGTCGAAAAGTGCAGTGAGAATGGGTTTTGAATATGTCTCATTTTTAACTCGACGGCTATTCGCTCACCATCTTTGCGAAAGACGATGTGCTCGTAGCCTCGCGACTCCAACTCTGGAATATCCAATGGAATTTGTACGCCGCGCTCAAACAAAAAGCGACGTTGATTTTCCATGATTTCTCTAGATAATCTTCGTGACTCAGTATATGGCGTTGAGCCCTCAGGAATGTTTGGCTCTGGAAGTCCATAAAGTTGTAGCGAATCCACAGGATGCGGGTTTTCTAGCGGAGATTGAGTTCGATACCAAAACTCTATCGGATGATCTTGGAAATCAACATAATGCAATGCAACAAATGAATGTGCATGCGCCCCATATGATTCGGTGTCTGCTGTTTGGACGATTTCACCCGATTGTGTTTCTGTGATGGCTTGCATAATTTCAGGAATTTGGGACATCAAGTCAGGGGTTGGAATACAAAATTCAAGCACGTGACCTTCTGAATCGGTGAATGTAAAAAATTGTGGATTTGTATACTGAGGGTACTCTTCTTTGAAAATATTGAGAAACGTAGTCTTGAGTTGATCGGAAGAGAGGAGCGGGCCAGCAGTTTCAAGGTATTTTTTATATAAATCATTATTTGAAAATGCACTTAGGGGCCATTGTGAAACAGCCTTTTCAAATGTTGCGGGCGTAAATGATATTTCGCTCGATTGAGAATAGAACTTATGGAGTGTATCTAGTTTCCGAATATATTCATGCGCAGGGATAAGTGGCGTCATGCGCCTTCCTTCGGCTACCATATTATCGAGCCATTTTTGAGAGCTGAAAAATCCCTCATTTCTTTTTAGAATTTCTTGCGTAGGGAGTCGGGTGAGTCGCATCATATTTATAAGAACCATATCTGCCGCAATTGCTTCTCCAAACTGTATATCAATATCGTCTTTCCATGATTGTAGCTCCGCAGCTCGATTGACAACAGACAATTTTGGAGCATCAAATGCGTGCGCTCGGATTACTGAATATATATTCATGTTAAAGTCAGAGTCACGAGCAAGGATCTCGGTTTCGCAGTTTCCAATAAGAAGTGCGCGCTCGAGAACTTGTGGTTCAAGAGCAAGATCGAGCACCGCATGAGCATATCGAGATCGAGCTTGTATGGTATCTGATTTTGTTTTTGGACCTTGAAAATATCCACGCAAAGCTGCATCTGCAATATCTGAACCGATCCCGTCGATGGAGGAGAGTCGAAGAAGAGATTGAAGTTGTTCTGAGCTGACTGTTTGCCACTCGCGTCTGGTAATCCCAGTTATGGAATCAAACGCTGACCCGCGTTGAAGTGCGAGAATTCTTTCGTCATCGATGTTCTGGCTCATGCGACCTTGCCAGACAGACCAAGAAAGTCGAAGTGCAGTTGGATTTTGGATTGAGCGAAGCAAAAAGCGACCAAAAAACTGCTTTTTAGCGTTCTTTTGGTCTTTTGTTCTTGTGGGGAGTTGTTCAAATTGGTCAAATGCCCTATGCGTTTCAAGAATTATTTCCTGTTCCGGGGTCATTTCACCAGTAATGCTTTCTTCAAGATCTTGGGTGGTGACATGAGATTGTTCGACTTGAAAATCAACATTTTCCGTTGGGGAAATCAATTCTTGTACAAACGAACTCTGATCTTTTGGAGGAAGAGATATGAGAGAAGGATGAGTCAATGCGTCCGAAAGAAGGTCTTCCAATAGCCCAAGATCACCCAGAGCACGAGCTTCTGAAATTGTAGCACGAATAGTTTCTAAATCTGGATGTGTTGGCCGAGCTGTCTCTGACATGAGGATATTATACTATAGGTTACTATAGAAGTCTAGGAGGCTTCGAGCTTATAAGTTCAATCTCAATTCAGTAAATAATCCGTGCATCATGTGGATTTTATCCCCGAAAATATCAAGTTCCTCTTTGGATTCTGGCGCACCATACATCGGTCGCTCGTCATGATCGATGACCCTTTCACGACAAACTGCAAGACTTCTTTCAATTCGTTCAACGAGATACTGTCGAAATCGACCAAACCCTGGGATGGATTTTGATTCATTGACTCCACCGACAACATGCGTTGTCATCCACTGTCTGACCGGAAGCTCCATTTCTTTGAGGGCACCGTTCCAGTTGCCAAGCGAGAGATACATATATGGTGTCAATATTTCTGGATTCCATCCATACCCATCCCTTTCAAAAGGCGATTTTCCTGAGCGGAGCTTGGCATCAATGCCGAGCCACAATGTATTTTCTTCATCTGAGATGAGCAAATCAACGCCTTGATGATTAGTTGAACTCCTCTCCAATGATTGAGGTGCAAGTTGTGTGCAAAAACTCGTATTTTCAAGAACTGGTTGCAGGGCAATATGAATGAGATATTCAGATAAGAATGCCTCTGCCATCGAGTGTTTTGGATTTCCTTCAAGAAGAGTACTCATAAGCGTCTGACGAGATGTGCGAAATGCTGGGGTACACGATGTACCGACAGTGTACAATCGTGATTGAGGAGCGTACTGAGGTACTGCTCCATACAGTGCTGACGGAGGAAATTGGTTGAGATAATTGCTGACAAATCGCTGGTTTCCAAGTGGACCATCTATTGCCATAGGTTAGAGAGCAATCGGCATACACAATTTGTGATGGGGGAGGTTGAAAAGTATGCGTTTCATTCGAGCTAAGAATAGGATACGAGCAAACTCATGTCAAGCGGGGATTTTCATTAAACTATTCCTGTTTGTTGTGATCGATTGATACGTATATTTGAAATGGCAGTCGATGGATCCATTCTCATAGTTTGACCAGGTGAATCATAAGGAGGCTTAACATGAATAGGTACCGTAAAACCTTCTTGTTTACCAGTAATGACATTGGTCCAGAGAATCTGCATTGTATCTCCCGTTTCTACAGGGGGTCGGTTCTCACCAGGTCCGAGGGCGAAATCAAGTTCGGGAAAAATATTTCCTTCGTAAACAGGGTTCGTCCAAAAGGGCGGATCTGCCAGAATGGTATCTCCACGCATTATTATTGCTTTAAATCTTCCATTCCCATTCATTATCTGTGGCACAGATTTTATTTCACCATTATCATTGTGCAAAGTCATGATACGAGCAATCGGCCAGTCGGGACTTTGGTATGGGTCATAGGTGATAATAGAAGCCGTTTTACCCTCTTGGAGAGGTTCGCTCTCATTCATATGTGGAATGATTCCATCTTGTGCCATATCAAACATAGCCCGATAGAGTTGATTGTTTGATTTGGCTTCAGTAAATACGCTCATTACATCTGCAAGTGATCGATTTCCCTTCCAATTATCCAGCACCTTTACTGCTGCGACTTTTGCAAGATGTTCTCTGAGGTACAACATACTCATATCTCCATTATCAAATTCTTGAATATGGTAGACAAATGGCTTGATATTTTGAGCAGGAACAAATTCGTTATACCCTTTATTATCAATCATTTCTTGCCACGACCAAATCTCCTCTGCTGAGGGGTAAAATGTCCATCTCGGATCACCCCGATGAGCATTATTGAGTACTACTGAAGTCAGAATATCACTTTGCGCCTCAAGCATGATTCTTTTCCAGCAATTTGGAATCAGGGGATTTCCTTCGTTTTCATGCAGAAGTACATGAGTCATTTCATTTGATGCAATGGTGGCCAACACATCTTTTGAGCTCGAGTATATATCAAGTGCATTTTCTGATGGGGAATACGCTCCTCCGACATGTCCTACGTCTTCTGCTTTGAATACATTGATGTTCAGTCCTTGAGAATACTCTCCATGAATATCATCCGAAAGATCAAATTCCTTTTTTAGTTTAAAAATTACTTCAGCTGTTTTGAGCATCGAGCGAAACAGGACGTCTTGCATGTCTGCATCATACAAATGAAGGTTTCCGAATGTCATACCCTCACAAAGGAGCCTTGCTTTTTCCCCATCCATATTTCGAAATGCAAGATTAACAAAATGCTCAACAAATTGTTCTACACCAATATTTTCATGGGGTTTCGCAGCTTCGACTGGTGCGGCCTCTGCAGGCATACCAGCACCGAACGCAGTTGCTGCAGGTATAAAAGGTGCTAAGGCAGCTGCTGTGAGTGCGGCGCCTCCACCGACTAATAATTGACGTCTTGAAAGGAATTCGCTCATATAAGGGGAATTATACTATAAGATAGTAAATATTTCTATAGTTTGAGTTTAATTATGAGATTAAACAAAAGCTATAAGTATATTTAAAAGAGTTTCCTCCTGCGGTCAGTTTTGAAGCTGCCCGCAGGAGGCCTAAATACGACAGGAAAAAACTCTCTCTACAGCGCGCCGGTTTGGCGCAAAGGACTCGAGGCGATGCCGCCCCGGCGCGCTGAGAACTACCGCTGGACTTGGGGAATAAAAATCTCATTCGCCCAATGGAATGTGACCTGTTTACTCTCTGTGCCGGTGGGTTTGTAGAATACCCATTGGCGACCTACCAATTTTTCTATCCAAACAAGCAATTGGTATTCGCCAGGTGCCTGGTAGTCAAGGGTATCCTGGACGGTCATTTCGGCTTGGAGTGGTGAGATGGTGCATTTGGGATCGTGACCCCAAGCGCCAATCTGCCCACAAAGCCGGTAACCTTCGATTTCATTGGGTTGTCCGACCCAACGGAAGGTGACTGTACTTTGATCGCCTTGGATGACCGAATCGGGCGCCTCAATGCTGATTGTACCGCTCGGGTTGTCCGGATTCTGCAGGTCGCCCCGCAAGAACCACTGCCCGTCGACGCGCCACCCCGGAAGGGTGGTGGTCAATGGATACGTGGCATCCGGAATCCGAAGGCCTTGAAGAATGCCTCCATCGTACTGAGCATTTTCGGCCGGAGTCCACGAAAATCCACACAAGCCGATCTCCCAACAGGGGGTCTCGTCGGTCGTAATGATGACCGATGGGAAATCCCAAGTGGAAAACATGACTTTTGTGGAGGAATCGAACGGGTACTCATTCGTTGTCCCCGGATCAAAAAACAAGGCAACCTTGTCGCCCTGCTCTCCCCACGGGATCAATTCATAGTACGGTTCAATCGGCTCTACAGTCGGGCTTGCGGTCGGCGTCGCCGTTGGCTCAGGAGAGTTAGTAGGTGTTGGCGTCGCGCTTGCCGTCGGCGTAACACTCGGTGTCACCGTCGGGGTAAGAGTGACTGTCGCGGTGACCGTGGGCGTATCACAAAGGATGGGTGGGCACGGCAAAGCCGTGTCCGTCGGGATGGGCTCCGTCACCAGAGGTGATTTCACCCAAAAGGTTACGCCATCCGTCATGATCGTTGCGCCCTGGTGGGCACACACTACTCGACGGGTTTCGCCTTGAGTGGTGACGTCGCAGTCGCCTGGATTCTCAGGTTCGGCATGGCCGACCCAGTAATCCAATTGACTCGGCCATCCAGACTTCAGCATTCCAGGGTGCCAGAATTCAATGACAATAATCCCTTTTGGATAGACCTGAACCAGAAACTGTTGGTCGTCAATTAACTCCTGACAAGTGATCGAATAGCCATCAGGAAGATCGTACCGATCCCAAACCAGCAAATCAATAGCCAGGTCACAATTCGTGGGCGGGTCCCAGGTGGGAGCGGCTTTCACCGTCCCGGTACTGACTGAGACAATAATCCCCAACAACAGCCCGAGGACCAAACTGGCGATCACAAAAGCGGTACTTCTGTTCGATTTTTGCATAATTTTACCTCCGTGGGTAGTATGGGCGTGCCCGCCCGTGAGATGAAACAAAAAAACAAGTAGTAGTTCTATAGAAACACAGTCCGCTCAAGCGTACAAGTACGCGAGCTGGACTGATAATTTTCCTGCCGTATTGTAAACGTGCGACTTTATCTTGTTCTCGTATTTCTCAAGCATTCGAGAGACGAGGTAAGAAAAGTATCCTATAGTATATACCCAATATGTATTTTTGTCAAGGGGTAACGGATGGATCCCGGATCTAGTCCGGGATGACAATGTAGGAAGAAGCGAGCTACTCTTTACGTACGATAATAGAACGAGTGGTTAGAGTAATAAGGCTTATAAAAAGTAGTATTAACCCAAGGTATTCAAGGTATTGCGGAATATACATGAGTACAATCATGCTGGATGTTGGATTTTGGAGGTTGGATGTTAGTTGATCATTCAACAACCATCCATTTGACCAGCCATTGACTCGAACATGATCATTGAGCTGTGCTCCAAAAATCATCGGGAAGAAGTTTGAGATTTGACATTTGAGATTTGAACTTTCGCAATTGACTGAATACGCATTCCAACCTTTGTCATGGCTCTGTGAAAGGACGATCATCGTATTGTCAGGAATGGTGTCAGGGAGTTTAAAAGTATATGAAGTGTATGAATTTTTAGTATAATTAATTTCATCAAAAATAGGTCTTTGTACCGTCAAATCAGCTTTATTCAAATGTATTTCCGTGACGATTTCATACGGAATTGGTTGCAATGAACCATGGGTAAATTCATTGATCGTGGGATCGGTGGAAAACGATGGATTTTGCAGTGAGATGCGCAGCCCGGTATCAAATGCATAAATTGGGGGAAGAATCAGATTGGAGCGAGGTTCAAGCTGTGCATAGAGAAAGCGGGTATTTGCATCGAGTGTTTCGACTGAAATGAGCGGCGGAAGTCCTTCGTAATTGGTGTGTTCAAGCTCAATCATGTATGAAATATCGCTCGGAACGCCATCCAAGTTCATCCATTGATTGAGGAGCGCGTCTCGAGCATACAATTGGAGCCTTCGGTCAGCATCTTCCCCAACAAATCGACTATAAATATCACCGGTATGTTGGTCGTCTTTTCCGATATCACCAAGGCGTATCACGCCGGGCATAATGAGCTCATCAAATGTCCATGGCGAACTGAGCTTGGGAACAGACACGATTATTGCGGTTTTTTCAGGAATAGTTACTTGATATAGATCGTCAGAAAGGTCTTTCAGTGGCTCAAGTGAGATTTGAGTGTCACCAACAAGCTCATATCCTCTGACAAGCACGCGGTTTATTTTTATAGACTTTGTAGATTCATAATCTTGTGCGTATCCTAGTCCGGCATCAAGGACCAAACTAAAGGATAGTGTGTCATCTTGGGTTGTCGTAATAGGCACATATGATTTGACCGTATCTGCAATCTGGATCATATCTCCCCGAAGGACATCCTTATTGCTCAAACATTGATCTTGGAGCTTCGAATGAAGGCAGTATCGCGGAAATGCATCAGATTTACTATGGTACTCAATAATGACCTCAGCAAGGCCAAATCGAGGCAGAAAGTCCAACACCTCTTGATACGGTAAACATGCAGGGATACGGCGCGCACTGATGTTTATAGCGCCACCTACTATGTCTGAGCGTACCGTACCATCGGTTGATTCGATACATGAAGTTGCGGGGATAAACTTTGCTGGATCAAGCACTTGTTCAATCACGCGGCTTGCATTGTGAATGTATGCACGCATGGGGATACCAGAATCATGCAGGTACGTGCCGCCAATATCTTTATACTGATCGGACAGCTTATCCAGTGAAAAATATGCCGTATGGTTGATATCGAGGATAAATGAGATTGCGTCAGTAGGCACCGGAATTTCGAGCGTTTCAGAACTGGTCGGTATATTGATCTTTTCTGAACCAATCGAAACCTCAGTCGGAATATACTGAAGCTCTAAATTTAATACATTATTATCTATTCGTGCTCGAATATGCACTGGTACCACATTTGAACTTTGTCCTTTTGGAACGGTCAAAACATAATTTCCTGCCGGGACATTATTCGAGAACGAAATATTCTTTGCATTTGAATCCACCTGAAAGTCCACATCTTCCTGAAACCGATTGGTAAAGAGCGATGGAAAGGGATAATAGAGGTCAGTGAGCATGGAATCTTCCGGCTGATAGTACAGTCCCGTTTTTGCAAATAGTTGATCGCGTTGTACAAATCGTTCACCTTTACTTGCGGTGACGCCTCCTGTTGCAAGATATGCAAATCCTTCCGGCGCTTTGAGATTGGTTTTATAAATATGAATAGACCCATAAGATGCGACAAGAGAGATATTCGGATTATTTTTCAAGAAATCCTCCTGCTTATACAATGCTTTTGGATTAGATGATTCTGATGGGATATATGACTCATCAAACAAAATGTATGAAATATGGTACTTTTCAATGATTTGATCAAACTGAGCTTGATCTCGGCTTTTTAAGGCGTATGTAAGCTCCCAGTAATACTGCTCAAGCTCATCACTCCACACATCAAATGCGCGGTCCATGATAGGTTGTTCGATCCCGTACCATAGAAATCCCGATCCGGTAGATCCCCATCGATATGAACCCCATCCCCAGAATGAAGTCTGGGGAAGGTTCATGATACGACTATCGGGGTTTTGTGCCTTGAAATAGTCAAATGTTTGAAAATATTCTTTGGGAATCTGTATACGAAGTCCGGTATAAATATACTGACCAGTAAATGCAGGGTATCCTATAAATAGTACACAGAGAGCGATACCAAGAACTCCATATTGAAAAGCTAAGAAAAAGCGCTTTGAGAGGAAATTAAATATATAAGCTGTTCCAACAGCTATTCCGACGCTCATTGTGAGGACAAGAGGCACAATAAACTTGGAAAAGGGATTGCGAAAAATCTGACTGAAAAATGGCACAATGCGAAATATCGAGCTTGCTGAGTCAAAAAAGATGGTATCGGAGAGAAATACGATTCCTCCAAGGACAAAGAGCCCAAAAAATGGTCCACGATACCGAAATTTGCGTGTAATACCATAGAGCATGAGTACAAACAAAATTATGTTTATGCTGATGATCGGCCATGAATCATAGTGGGTGTGCCACGCATTCATCGCAAACTCAGATTCGCCGGAGGGACCGGTGACAAGCGTGTCATAATTGAACCCTTTGAGCGTAATAAGGTCGGGGATTGATCCGCGCTGCTTATTCATCTCAAAAAAGCGATCACTGTTGATCTTGTTATTTATCGACTCCTGTGTGACTGATACATCTTGGGTGAAAAAATATGCGTTGGGGAGAAGCCAGAACGAATTGACCATGATGATCGTGAGTGCTGCAGCAAGAATAATTCTGATTGCTTTTGCCCCAAAAGAGGTAATCAGATGATGAATACTGAAAAATGAAAGAATTATAATATAGACAAAGAAAATGGTTTGAACATATGCTTGTCCTGTTGCAATAAGATTTACCAACCCTAAGATCAGGAGTTTTTTTGGTGTTGGTTTGTGAAAATAGGCAAGAAGCACAAAAATCTCCCACGGTAATAATCCCCAGAATGTACTAAATGGTTCAAAGAGAAAAAAGAAATACTGTACCGATCCCAGGTTGAGGAGATAGAATAGCGCTCCGACAAGAGCTGATGAGCGTTTTATAGTGGGTGAAAAAGTATCTGGAATGATGTATTTGACCAATTGATATGCTCCAAGTGTTCCAACCAAAATCATCAGAAAATGATAGAAATACCGAATGAGCTGATCAGGGAGTATAAAACTGATTCCCCATAAAAATAGTGTGCGAAACAGATCGGCAGCGTGGGCCATTCCCGCAAGAAGACCGAGTCCTTGGTACTCTTGCCAGGCTGAGTAGAATGCGCGCTTAAAATTGAGCGCAAAATCAAACTCAGGATGGAGATTGTCCCACCCGGTAAGCCAGGTATTTGGGGTAAAGTTTGCAAAGCAGAGAAGTCCCACGATCAGTGTCAGAAGGGCAGGAATGATATATCGCACCACAACAGGGAAAATTCTGCTGAGAGCGGATGATTTTGAGTTGTTTTGTGCTGAATGGTTATTTTGTTCGTTTTTCATGATTATTTCTTAATTATGCAATAGATTCTGTCCTCGCTTTCCTCCCGCCAGTGCTCATTTCACTGCGCGCTGTCGGGATCCCTCCAGCTCGGACACCTATTGCACCATTTTTACTTAGTAATTGACATAAATTCCTTCCAAAGACCTCTCTTTTGGTAAGTTCCACAGCTCATTTTCTACTTTCGAAGGAACAAATCCACACTGTTCTTGGATCAGATCAGTATCGTAGGACAAGATATATGCTTTTTTACAAAAACCATTGTGCTCATATGAAGCCGAACGTGGTTCTTGTGGGTCGCTATGAAGGCTTCTGTCGATAAAAATCTCTGGTGTAGGGTTGTACAGTTCTGGATAATTATTCAAAACATATTTTGCATAATCATTGTGATAAAGTACCCGCGTAAAGTCAGGGACAAAATAGCCATTCATAGATACAGAATACCACTGAAAAAGCAGTAAAGACAGGCCAAACAACCCTATCTCCATACTCTTAGGAATCTTCTGAAATCCTACAACAACCAGGAAAATGAAAAAGGGAATAAGAAAAACTGCATGCCGTGAGGGGCCAAAACCTGCAGTGCCATAGTGCCATGCGGGATTGGTCTGAAAGGCAAAAGCTGTCAGAATCATTCCAAATGTAAGAAATTGTATACGGCGATCAAATTTGAGCTTCCATAAGACGATGGTTGCAAGAACAACAAGAAGCGGCGCATACCAAAACACTCCCATATTGAGGTCAAAAAGCTGTTCATAGAGCTTCCATGGACTCATATTTTGTATGCCAAATCCGTTCATTTTAGTCCAGCCATCTTCAAAAATTGACCATGGACTTAAGACACCAAAGAAGTACAGGTTGTATACATAGGGGATTACGGCAAGGATTGTCAGGGAAGTCACTATTACAATTGTTTTCCCCGTTGTTATTATTCGAATCGTTTCTTTCAAGAAGTTCATATAAATGTTCGATCGTGCTTCTGCAACAATCCAATATAGTCCATAGAGTGCTGCCATCACAATCAGTGGTTGACTGTGCCACGATGCAATTATCGAAAGAATCACCGCGGTAATAAAATCCTTTTTCCAAAATGCAAACAATGAGATCAGCAAGAAGCTCAGCACCATGAGATCAGGACCGGGCCAGGTGAGGAAAAAGATGAGTGGTGAGGTGAAGGCTGTAAGTAAGAGAATAAGCTTTGGAGCGGTATTTTTGAGATATTTGAGCATGATAAAAAGGAGCGATGCAGAAAAGA
>Ga0210019_1001546_pt1 | contig 24202 bp, 26 predicted proteins | sample CryGeyCG2114_020_2_FD_183969 | JGI IMG/M metagenome (GOLD analysis project Ga0210019, IMG submission 183969) | Groundwater microbial communities from aquifer - Crystal Geyser CG11_big_fil_rev_8/21/14_0.20 (SPAdes) (version 2) | ecosystem: Environmental > Aquatic > Deep subsurface > Groundwater ...
TCGAGCCGCTGGTGCAGGGAGCCGGCGGCATGCAGATGCAGCCGGCCGGCTGGCTCAAGGGGGTGGAGCGGCTCTGCCGCAAACATGACATCTTCCTGATCGCCGACGAGGTGGCGGTCGGCTTCGGGCGGACCGGCACGATGTTTGCTTGCGAGCAGGAAAAGGTGCGGCCCGATTTTCTCTGTTTGGCGAAGGGGCTGACCGGCGGCTACCTGCCGGTGGCGGCGACGCTGACCACCGAAAGGGTCTACCGGGGGTTCCTCGGGGACACCAGTGAGTTTCGCACCTTCTTTCACGGCCACAGCTACGGCGGCAACGCGCTGGGCTGCGCGGTGGCGCTGGAGAACCTGAAACTGTTCCGCCGGGAGCGGATCTTGAGCAAGCTGCCGGCCAAGATCCGGCAGTTCACCCGGGAGCTGGCGCCAATCAAGAAGCTTCCCCATGTCGGGGAGGTCCGGCAGAAGGGGCTGATGGCCGGCATTGAGCTGGTCGCCTCGAAACGGCCCTGGAAGCCGTATCCCCTCTCCAAGAAAATGGGGATCCTGACCTCGGCGGACTTGAGGGAGCGGGGGATCCTGGTCCGGCCGCTCGGCAGCACGATGATCCTGATGCCCCCCCTCTCGATCACCCCGGAGGAGCTGGCATTCCTCTGCCGGGAGACCCTCCAGGCGATCCGCCGCCGCACCGAATTGTGAATGACGGTGTCAGAACCGTTATTCACAGGGGGCCCTTTCTTGACGGTCGGAAAGGGCCCATGCTATCGTGTTCCTTCCTTAGTCCCGCCGCACAAAGGAGTTTTCATGGTGGCTGTCGCGGAAGAAAAAGAGCGGTTCGTCCGCCAGCTGTTCGACTCGATCACCCCCCGCTACGACTGGTTCAACCGGGTCTCCAGTTTCGGGATGGACCAGGGATGGCGGGCCCGGGCGATCGAGAGCGTCAAGCTGCTGCCGGGGATGCGGGTGCTGGACTTGGCCAGCGGGACGGGGGATCTGGCGGCGGCGGCGGCGGAGAAACTGGCCCCGCTGGGGCGGGTGGCCGCCTTCGATCTCTCCTATCCGATGCTCAACTGGGGCCGCCGGGCGATGGCCCGGCATCCGTTGGCCGCCTGGCATGTCTCCTTCGCGCAGGGGCGGGCGGAGGCGCTGCCGTTCGCCGACCGGTCGTTTGAGGCGCTGACCTGCGGTTTCGCGCTGCGGAATGTCAGCGATCTGGATCGGACCTTTTCGGAGATGCGCCGGGTGCTCAAGGTCGGCGGGCGGTTCGGGATCCTGGAGTTCAGCCGGCCGCGCAATCCCCTCCTTTCGGCGGGGCACACGGTCTGGCTCTCCACCGGGATCCCGGCGCTGGGCTGGACCTTGACCGGCCGCTTCTGGCCCTTTGTTTATTTGAGGCGGTCCATCTTTCAGTTTCCGCCGCCGGCGGAGGCGGTGAAGCGGCTGGAGCGGGCCGGTTTCCGGGAGGTGGAGGCGATCCCGCTGACCGGCGGTGTGGTGATTCTTTACACGGGGACGCGACGGTGATGGCCTGGAAAAACCTGCAGGAATTCATTTCGGAACTGGAGCGCAAGGGGGAGCTCAAACGGATTGCCGCCGAGGTGGATCCCCATCTGGAGATCACCGAGATCGCCGATCGGGTGATGAAGGCGGACGGGCCGGCCCTGCTGTTTGAGCGGGTCAAGGGGTCGCCGCTGCCGGTGGCGATTAACCTGTTCGGAACGAAGCGCCGGATGGAGATGGCGTTGGGCGTGCGGGAGCTGGATGATGTGGCCCGGCGGATCGAGGAGCTCATCGAGATCCCCAAGGGGGGCGGGGGCCTGATGGAGAAACTCTCGATCCTCCCGAAGCTGGCCGAGGCGGCGAAGTTCCCGCCGAAGCGGGTCCCCAAGGGGGCCTGTCAGGAGGTGGTCCGGCGGGTGGAAGAGGGGGCGACCTTGGCCGACCTGCCGATCCTCCACTGCTGGCCGAACGACGCCGGCCGCTACATCACCCTGGGCGGCGTGATCACCAAGAACCCCAAGAGCGGCCAGCGAAATGTCGGCCTCTACCGCCTGCAGGTGGTGGACGGCAAGACCCTGCTGATGCACTGGCAGATGCACAAGGATGCCGCCGAGCATTACCGGGACGGCGTCGCTGGAACGCCGAAAGGAAAGATGCCGGTGGCGATCGCCTTGGGCGGCGACCCGGCCACCGTCTACTCCGCCTCCGCGCCGCTGCCGGAGGGGATTGACGAGCTGCTGTTCGCCGGCTTTCTGCGTTCCGAGGCGGTGCCGGTGGTGCCGGCGGTCACGGTGGACTTGGAAGTGCCGGCGGAGGCGGAGATTGTGATTGAAGGGTTCGTGGATTTGAACGCCCCCAAGCAGGTGGAGGGGCCCTTCGGCGACCACACCGGCTACTACTCCCTGGCCGAGCCCTATCCGGCCCTGCAGGTGACGGCCATCACCCACCGCAAGAACCCGGTCTATCCGACGACGATCGTCGGGATCCCGCCGATGGAGGACCTCTGGCTGGGCAAGGCGACCGAGCGGATCTTCCTGCCGCTGGTTCGCAAGATGGTGCCGGAGGTGGTGGACATGAACTTCCCGGCCGAGGGGCTGTTCAACAACGCCTGCATCATCTCGATCAGGAAGTCCTATCCCGGCCAGGCCCGGAAGGTGGCCCATGCCCTCTGGGGGCTGGGGCAATTGACCTTCACGAAGGTGCTGATCATCGTGGATGCCTGGGTGGACGCGCAGAACTTGAGCCAGGTGGCCTGGCTGGCCTTCATGAACATTGATCCCAAGCGGGACTGCTTCACCGTCGAGGGGCCGGTGGACACCCTCAACCACGCTTCCCCGGAGTGGAACTACGGCTCCAAGATAGGGATTGATGCGACCGCCAAGACCAAGGAGGAAGGGCACCCCCGCGGCTGGCCGGAGGTGATCGCGATGTCTCCCGAGATCAAAGCCCAGGTGACCCGCCGCTGGAAGGAGCTGGGGTTGTGAGCGGGGAGGAGGTCGGGATCTACGGCTTCACGATGAAGACGATCGAGGGGCGGGAGCAGAAGCTCTCCGATTACCGGGGGCATGTCCTGCTGGTGGTCAATGTCGCCTCCAAGTGCGGTTTCACGCCGCAGTATCAGGGGCTGGAAGCCCTTTACCGGAAATACCGGGAGCGGGGGCTGGTCGTCCTGGGGTTTCCGGCCAACAACTTCATGGGGCAGGAGCCGGGCAGCGACTCAGAGATTCAGAGCTTCTGCCAGGCCCGCTTCGGCGTGACCTTCCCCCTCTTCTCGAAGATCAGCGTCAAGGGGACGCAGATCCATCCCCTCTACAAATATCTGACCGAGACCGCCCAGCCGACCGGGCCGATCTCATGGAACTTCAACAAATTTCTGATCGGCCGGGACGGTCGGATCACAGCCCGTTGGGGCTCCCGCACCGCCCCGGAGTCGAAGGAGTTGATCCAACAATTGGAGGAGACCCTGTCATGAAGCAGAGCACCTTCAACACCATTGTCGGGATCCTGTTCGGGCTGATGACCGTTCTGCACGGCCTGCGCCTTTTCTCCAGCTGGGAGATCGTGATCAACGGGCGGACGATCCCCTTGTGGGGCAGCTGGGTCGGACTGGCGATCGCCGGTTTTCTCACCATTGCCGCTTTCCGTCCCAAGCGGTAGATGCGTTTAGGCGATCTCTCCGAGGCGCTGAAGCTTCCGCACACCCTGTTCGCCCTGCCGTTCGCCTACATTGGGCTCTGGACGGCGGCCGGCGGCCACCCAACCTGGTCCATTTTCGGCTGGGTGACGGTGGCGATGGCGGCGGCCCGGACCGCTGGGATGTCCCTGAATCGCCTGGTGGACCTGCCGCTGGACCGGCAGAACCCCCGGACGAAGGATTGGCCGGTGGCGGCGGGGAGGGTTTCTCCGGCGGCCCTGGGGTGGCTGGCGGCCGTTTGCACCGTCATCCTGCTGTTCGCCGCGGCCCGACTCAATCCCCTCTGCTTGAAGTTGGCCCCGGTCGCGGTGGCTCTCTTTACCCTCTATCCGTTCCTGAAGCGGTTCACCTGGGGTTGCCATTTCGGGGTGGGGCTGGTGTTGGCGGCTGCCCCGGCGGGGGGGTGGCTGGCGGTGACCGGGCGGTGGGACCCGGCTCTGTTTCCCCTGATGGGGGCGGTCCTGCTGTGGGTGGCCGGATTCGACATCATCTACGCCCTTTTGGATCTTGATTTCGATGTAAAGCAAGGTGTATATTCAATCCCTGGACGATTCGGCGCGAAGGGGGCTGTGGCCATTGCGCGGGCGGCTCATCTTCTTGCTTGGCTTGGGCTTGCTGAATTCGGCCGACAGGCCGGATTGGGTGTTTGGTACGGCGTCGGCGTGATTTTGGCCGGCATCCTTTTGGTGTGGGAACATCGGTTGGTGGATCCGGCCCGGCCGGAGAAGATCCACCGGGCGTTTTTCACGATCAACAGTTGGATATCCGTGACTTTATTCTTGTTCACTCTGCTGGATCTTGCATGAAACACCCCATTGTCGCGGTCACCGGCGCTTCGGGGGCCCTTTATGGCGTCCGGCTCCTCCGGGAGTTGATCCGTCAGGGGCGGGAGCCGCATGTGATCGTCTCTCCTCCCGGTCGGCAGGTTCTGGCGACCGAACTGGGAAGCGGCAGTCTCAAGGAGTTGTTGGGATCGGACGGTTTCCGGGAAGAACAGGTCCGGGATTTCGCCTCGCCGCTGGCCAGCGGTTCCTTTGAGACCGACGGCATGGTGATCGTTCCCTGTTCGATGGGGACCTTGGGCTCCATCGCTTCCGGCGTCTCCCAGAATCTGATTCATCGGGCCGCAGAGGTGACCTTGAAAGAGCGCCGCCGGTTGATCCTGGTGCCGCGGGAGACTCCCTTCTCCCAGATTGCGCTGAAGAACATGCTGACCCTCTCGCAGGCCGGCGCCGACATCCTGCCGGCCAATCCCGGCTTCTATCACGCGCCGGCCTCGGTGGAGGAGCTGGTCGATTTCGTCGTGGCCCGGATCCTGGATTTGATGGGGATTCCCCATACACTCAGCCGCCGCTGGACCGGCCTGCCGGTCCTGAAAGGGGAGGCCGCCGATGCTGTCCGTCGTTGATCCGGCCCTGGCGGAAATCGCCGGCAAGGTGGAGCGGGGGGAGCGGCTCGACCGGGCCGAGGGAATCCGGCTCTTTAACGCCGACCTTTTCACCCTTGGGGCGCTGGCCAATGTCGTGCGGGAGCGCAAGCACGGCGACAACGCCTACTACACCCACACCCTGCACCTGAACTATTCCAACGCCTGCGTTTTAAGCTGCGGGCTCTGCGCCTTCTACCGGCCGCTCGATCACGGGGAGGCCTACACCTTTTCGGTCGAGCAGATGCGGGAACGGGCCGCGGCGGCCGGCCGGCTCGGGGTCCGGGAGTTCCACATCACCGGGGGTCTCAACCCCAAGCTCCCGATGGAGTATTACGAGGAGATGTTCCGGATGCTCAAGGAGACGGTCCCCGGCTGCACGGTCAAGGCCTTTACCTCGGTGGAGATCGACTTCTTCTCCAAGCTGTTCCGCCTCTCGGTGGACGAGGTCTTCCAGCGGTTCAAGGCGGCCGGCATGGACTGCATGCCCGGCGGCGGGGCGGAGATCCTGGCCGCCCGGGTCCGCAAGATCATCTGCCCGGAGAAGATCTCCGGCGAACGGTGGCTGGAAGTCCAGAAGCGGGCGCATCTCAACGGCATTCCGACCAACGCGACGATGCTGTATGGGCATTTCGAGACGGCCGCCGAGCGGATCGATCACATGATCGCGATCCGGGGGCTGCAGGAGGAGACCGGCGGGGTGCAGGCCTTCGTGCCGCTGGCCTACCACGCCGAAGGGACCGAGTTCCCTGATCTGCCGCCCACGACCGGCTGCGAGGACCTCAAGGTGTACGCGATCTCCCGGATCATGCTGGATAATGTCCCCCACATCAAGCTGCTCTGGACCTATGTGGGGACGAAGATGATCCAGGTGGCGTTGGACTTCGGGGTGGACGATGTCGGTTCCACCAACCTCGAGGAGCGGATTGTCAAGGCGGCCGGCGCGGACCATTTCGACGCGCCGAGCGTGAATGAGCTGACCGAGATGATCACCAAGGCGGGCCGGGTCCCGCAGTTGATCAACTCACTCTACCAGGAGGGGGGCGTGGCCGCCCCGACTGCCGCATGAAAAACATCCGACTGGGAGACATTCAATTCCTCAACAGCTGGCCGGTTACCGGCGCGATCAAGATGGGGGCGCTCCGGCGGCCGATCACCCTGGTCTCCGAGACGCCGGCCCGGCTCAACCAGCGGCTGCTGGCCGGCGAGCTGACCGCCTCGGCGATTTCGGCCTTCAAGTTCCTCGAACACCAGGATGAGTTGGTGCCGGTGCCCGGCTTCTGCATCCGGGCCGACGGGCCGGTCGCCTCGGTCCTGCTGGTCAGCCGCAAACCGCTGGAGAAACTGCGGGACGAGACGATCGGCGTCAGCAATCAGGGGGCGACGACCCCGGTGCTCCTGAAGATCCTCTTGGAGCGCAAGAAGCTTCATCCGACTCTGGAAACCACCCCGCTGCGGTTCCCGGAGATCCTGGATCACTATCCGGCGGCCCTCCTGATTGGGGACGAGGCGCTGACGGCCAACCAGGAGATCCGGGCCGGTCTCTTCGGCGGGGATCCCTCCTCCCTTTATGTGTGGGACCTCGGGCAGGTTTGGGCTCGGTGGACCCGTCTGCCGGCGGTCTTCGCCCTCTGGGCGGTCCGCCGCTCGGTGGCCGAAACCGATCCGGAGCTCCCCTGGCAGGTCGGCGAGATCCTTTGCGATTCCTATGAGTGGGGGCTGCGCCATGAGCGGCAGATGCTGGCGGCGATGCGCCGCGCCTTCCCCTGGGAGGGGACCTTCCTGATGAAGTACCTGTCGGGTCTCGCCTATGAGCTGGACCAGCGGGCCTGGAAGGGGATGCTCCGCTATGCGCTGGAGGCGGAGTCGATCGGCGAACTGCCGGCCGGCAGCGCTGAGCGTTTCGAGAACCGTTTCATTCGCAAGGGGAGACGGACCTTGAAACTCAAACCGACCTATCCGGCCGACCTGGCGGGAGTCTTTTCGTGACGCAGTTTCAGGTGCGCGCCCTGCTGGACGGGGCGGCGGCCGGCCGCCGGCTGAGCGCCGAGGAGGCGTTGTTCCTCTACGAGCAGGGGACGCTGCTGGAGCTGGGGCAGGCGGCCGACCGGATCCGCCGGCAGCGCTGGCCCGGCAATGTCGCCACCTTCGTCGTCGACCGGAACATCAACTACGCCAACGCCTGCGAGGCGGACTGCTCCTTCTGCGCCTTCTACCGCAAGCCGGGCCATCCCGAGGCCTACCGCCTCCCGATCGAGGAGGGGGTCCGCCGGGTCGGGGAACTGATCGAGCAGGGGGGCACCCAGGTCCTGTTCCAGGGAGGGCTCGACACGACGATCCCCTTCTCCTATTACGAGGAACTTTGCCGGGCGGTCAAGGCGGCCCATCCGGGGGCCCATCTGCACTCCTTTTCCGCGCCGGAGATCGAGACGATGTCCAAGGCGACCGGTATGGGATACGAGGAGATTTTGATCCGTCTGAGGGCCGCCGGGCTCGACTCGGTGCCGGGGGGCGGGGCGGAGATCCTGGTGGACCGGGTCCGTGACGCGGTCAGCCCCAAGAAGACGACCGCCCAGACCTGGATCGCCGTCCACCGGGCGATCCACGCCGTGGGGATGCGCTCCACCGCGACGATGACCTACGGCCTCGGGGAGACCGCCGCGGAGCGGATCGAACATCTGATCAAAATCCGCCAGCTGCAGGACGAACGGGGGGGCTTCACCGCCTTCATTCCCTGGAGTTTTCAGCGGGGCCACACCGTGCTGACCCTGCCGCCGCCGGGCGGCATGGAGTACCTGCGGGTGATCGCGATTTCCCGGCTGGTCCTCGACAATGTTCCCTCGATCCAGGCCGGCTGGGTCACCGAGGGCCCGAAACTGGCCCAGGTGGCGCTGAGCTTCGGCGCCAACGACTTTGGCGGGATCCTGATCGACGAGGTGGTGGTCGGAGCCACCGGCGTCGTCTACCGGGTGGACCGGGCGGAGGCGCTGCGGTTGATCCGGGGGGCGGGGCGCCTCCCGGCCCAGCGCAACACCAAATACGAGATTCTCAAGGTTTACGAACAGGCGGACGACAATGCGGCTTGCCGAGATCTACGGGCCGATCCAGCCCCAGCTTGACGAGACCCAAGCCCTCTTCGTCGAAGAGCTGAAACTCGGCTCCGGCCTCATCGGGGAGCTGACCCGGTATGTCTCGCTGATGCCGGGCAAGCGGATGCGCCCGGCCCTGACGATCGCCGCCGCCGGTCTCTTCCCCGCCGGCCGCCGCCCGGCCGCCCGGAAGCGGGTCGTGCAGCTGGCCGCCGCGGTGGAGATGATCCACACTGCGACCCTCCTGCATGATGATGTGATCGACGGGGCGGCCCTGCGCCGGGGGCTCTCCACGATCAACGCCAAGTGGGGGGACACCCTCTCGGTGCTGTCGGGGGATTACCTCTATTCCAAGGCCTTCTGTCTGCTGGCGGAGCTGGACCATGGGGCGGTCCTGAAACTCCTCTCCGACACCGCTCGCCTGGTCTGCGTCGGGGAGGTCTCCCAGATCCAGCACCGGTTCGACATCCACCTTTCCCGGCAGCGGTATCTCAAGATCATCGAGTGGAAGACCGCCTCCCTGCTGCGGGCCGCCGCCGAGGCGGGGGCCCTGTTGGGCGGGTCCGGGCCGGCGGATGCCGCCCGCTGCCGGTCCTTCGGCCTGAACTTCGGGCTGGCTTTCCAGATTTTGGACGACATGCAGGACCTGGTTGGGGAGGAATCGGCGCTGGGCAAGTCCCTCGGCACGGACTTAAGCGAAGGGCAGGTGACCCTGCCGATGATTTATCTGAGGGACGCGGCGGGCGCTCGCGCCTCCCGGATGCTGGCGCAGTGCTTCAACGGCCACGCCAATGGGAATGGGAACGGCCACACTGCCCCGGTTGATTCCGACCAGGCCCGCCTGCGATACCGCCGCCTGCAGAAGGAGGCGGTCAAGCATCAGGTGCCGGCCTACTGCCGCCGGGTGGCCGGCCGCTACTTGGCCCAGGCCCGGGCGGCGCTGAAGCCCTTCCCCGACTCCGAATCAAAACAGCTGCTGCTGCAGCTAACCAACCACCTCGTCCGCTAAGTTATCAACAATCAGGGACAGTCCCTGGTTGTTGATAACTTTTAGGCGGCGCGGCTGAGCCGGTCAGAATCCTCGAGGTCCGGCCGCCGGCGCTCCACCGCCGGCAGGTTCATCTCCAACCCGCCGGCCGGGAATTCCTCCTTCAGAAAACGGGCGGTGAGACCCAGCGCGGCCGGAATCTGGCCGGCCATCTCCGCCGCCGACTCCGCTTGCGTCTGGATGATCAGCACGCCTCCCTCGATCCGGAAGAATTTGACGGTTGCCTCCCGAGGAAAGTCCTGAGGCGCCTGCAGGTTGAGCAGATCAAACCGGATCGGTTCCGAGATTTCGCCCAGGATAGTTCTTTCCCCGAGCCTTTTCCTGTCGTGGTAGATGATGTCCTCCTGGGTTGTTGAGAGATAGGGAATCAGATCGTTTTCCCGCCAATGGCCCGGCATCAGCGCGACGGTTATCAGCAAGCTCTCCGGAATGGGCTCTTTCAGGGCTGCATCCTCTCGAAAATCGGGATATTGGAACCGTTCAATTTCGATCCAGCCGGGGAGTTGGGCCAATTTCAAGGAGAGAGATTCTTGGTTCCGGAATCGGTCGGCCCATTCCCCCTGGTCGAATGGATCGGTTCCGGTTGTTTCCCGAACGATCTCGAGCAGTCTTTGATAATTGTTTTGGTCTTTTTGGCTCAGCTCAACCGGGACGGGTTCCATCGGCTTGTCTGTCTCCAGTCCGGCTTGATCGGGCGGCGACGATTCGGCGCCGGCGGGAGGAAGTTTTTCCAAAATCTGCAGCGGCTCGGCCAGGTGGAGGGCCAGCCCCGCGGCGCTGAATTGCGCGGAGATCATCTGGTAAGCGTCATTGTACGGCAGGGCGGCCTGGGCCTGGCGCCAGGAGGCAAGGAAGGTTTCCGAAACCGGATGCCGGCTGAAGTAGTCGGCGTAGCCGTTGTGCTGGAGGACTTTCGCCAGGATCGGGACTTGGGCGCTCATCGGGGGAACCCGACCGACCGGGATCGCGCTGATGGTGAGATCCGGCGGCAGGATCACGATGTCTCCCGGTTCCAGCAGGGGATCGATCTGACTCTGGAAAATGGCGCTGTAATTCCACACCCAGCCCATCCCCTTGCCGAAGAGGGTGACCGGTTCTCCGGCCAGGCGGGCTTCCCGGATGAAGCCCCCAATTTTTTCCACTGTTCCCGGGCCGCCCAGCTTGCTTTCGGTCAAAGTGGTTTGGTTCAGGATCTCCTCCAAACTCTTTTGGAAGGGGCCATGCCGACTCGCCAGGTTCTCGTAGGCCCAGTCCACGCGGGACCGGGTTGTTTTGGGGTCGATCGCCAGCAGGTGGTCGGCGACATCGGCCGGGTAGAGGTCGGCCCCCATCGGGAAATAGATCACCCGCTTCATCAGGCCCAGTCGGCGGAAAACCTCCAACTGGGTTCGATAAGCGGCGGCCAGCGCCTTTTCCTGCTCCCGGATTGCGTCTGAATCGAGGCCGGGTCCCCAGTGGTGGAGGATCGGCCTTGGACCACGGGTTTGCCGGCTTGAGCGGGCATTTTGAAGGAACTGGAGGGCCAACGCTTCGAGTGAAGGTTCCAGTTGAGAGGCCAGGGCGGTTTCCAGGCCGGCTTGGACCGGCTGCAGGCGGCGCAGGGCGCCGGCCTGACCGGGCCAGGCCAGAGAGCCCGCCAAAATCAACGGGAGGAGTCGGGGAGCGTTCCTTTTCATCGGGGTTTCACCGGCTTCAGCATAGATCATTTTTTATCCTGTTTCAAGTGCGATATCTGGATATATAATATAGTTAACCAAACCATCTCCTCTTGAGTTAACCCCTTTATTTGAGGATAATAGGAGTCCTACCGGATGGCTTATTACCCTGTTTTTCTGGAGCTGAAGAACCGGCCTTGTCTGGTGATCGGCGGCGGCCGGATCGCCTGGGACAAGGCCCGACAGTTGGTCCGGGCGGGGGCCCGGGTCACCGTCGTGGCGCCGGTCCTGGGGGCCGGCATGAAGCGGCTGAAAGCGGGCGGCCGGGTTCGTTGGCGCCGCAAGACGTTCGGCCCCGGTGATCTGAAGGGGGTGGAGCTGGTGATCGCCGGCACCGATCAACAGCCGGTCAACGAGCGGGTCTTCCGGGAATGCCGCCGCAGGCGGATCTGGGTCAATGTCGTGGACCAGCCGAAGTTGTGCGCGTTCATCGTTCCGTCGATGGTCCGTCGGGGCCGGTTGACCCTGGCGATCTCCACCGGCGGGGCCAGCCCGGCCCTCTCCAAATGGATCCGGAAGGATCTGGAGCGCCGGTACGGTCCCGAATTGGGCCGGTTGCTCACGCGGTTGGCCCGGGGACGGGGAAAGATCTTGAAGGCGGTTCCGGACTACAACAAACGAAAGCGGGTTTACGAGGCGGCGATGCAGGCCTACTTTGAAGTCTTGAAAAAACGGATCGGCTGGAAATGACCGGGCACGGCCTCTTCTTCCTGGGGAGCGCGGCCTGCTTCCTGGCAGCCGGATTGACCGGCCTGCTGTTCCTCGTGCAGGAAGGGCGGATCAAGCGGAAGGATCCCCGGGCCCTCCGGGGACTGTCGCTGCCGCTGGAAGGGTTGGATCGGCTCAACTGGCTGGCGGTGGTGGCCGGCTTTGTCCTGTTCAGTTTCGGGATGATCCAGGGGCACCGGCTGGCCGGGTTGGCCTGGGGGGCCCCCTTCAGCGGCGACCCGATTGAGGTCTGGTCCTGGATCACCTGGGCCGCCTACGGCCTGGTCCTGATCCTGCGGTTGACGGCGGGCCTGAAGGGGCGGCGGGTCGTCTTCCTCTCGGTCGTCTCTTTCCTGCTGGTTTTACTCACCATCGGCGGGGTCAATCACCTGGCTCAGACCCGCCACCACCTTTTTTGATCTGATGGAAATCTCTGTTTTGGGCCTGAATCACCACACGGCGCCCGTCGAGCTGCGGGAGCAGCTGGCGTTTGATCCCAACCGGCTGCCGGAGGCGCTGGCGATGATCCGGCAGCGGGCCAAGGTGTCGGAGTGCGCGATTCTCTCCACCTGCAACCGGGTGGAACTGTACACCGTTTTGCCGGAGATGAACGGCCAGGCGCGGGCCCTCAAGCAGTTCCTGGCCCGGACCCACGGGGTGGCCCCCGAGATGATCGAGGACCGCCTCTACTGGCACCTGCAGCCCGATTCGATCCGCCATTTGTTCCGGGTCACCTCGGGCCTGGACTCGATGGTGCTCGGGGAATCGGAGATCCTCGGCCAGGTTCGCTCAGCCTACGCGCAGGCGGTCGAGGCCGGCGCGGTCGGCTCGGTCTTTCACCGGCTCTTTCAGGCGGCCCTTCGGACCGGCAAGGCGGTCCGGAGCCAGACCGGCATCGGCCGCGGGGCGGTCTCGGTCAGCTCGGTCGCGGTGGAGCTGGCCGGCCGGATCTTCCGGGACATTCGGACCAAGCGGGTGTTGGCGATCGGCTCCGGCCACATGGGGCAGTTGACGGTCCAGTGCCTCAAGGCGCAGGGAGTCGGTGAGATCTGGGTGACCAACCGCTCCGACGAACGGGCCCAGGCGGTCGCGGAGAAGGTGGCCGGCCGGGTGGCGCCGATCGACCGGATCGAAGAGACGCTGCGGGAGACCGACATCGTGATTTGCTCGACCGCGGCCGACCGGTTCCTGTTGACCGTCGAACAGACCCGGCGGGCGATGGTGGCCCGCCGTCAGCGGCCCCTCTTCCTGATCGACATCTCGGTGCCCCGGAATCTGGATCCCCGAATTGGCCAGTTGGAAAATGTCTATCTGTATGATATTGATGACCTGGAAGGAATCGCCTCCACCAACCTGCAGACCCGGTTGAAAGAGGTGGAGACCTGCAACGCCATCATCGAAACCCAATTGGAGGAGTTTGTGAGCCGCGTGAGTTGCGTTCGATGAGTCCCGATCAGCCGACGCCGCCGGCGAATCCGCCGGCCCCCCGTCCGGCGCCGGCCAAACCGCCCAAGTCCATCCAGCAGCAGCAGGTGGACGAGACGAAGGTCTGGAACCTTTGGTTCACCCGCCGGGAGTTTTTGACGTTGGCCGCTTGGGGCGGCTTCTTCCTTTGGCTCGGGGGGACGATCGGGGCGGCCCTGCGCTATTTCCTTCCGAATGTCACTTACGACCCGCCGACCCGCTTCAAAATCGGCCGGCCCGAAGATTACGCTTCCGGCGAGGTCAACACCCGCTTCAAGAAGAAGTACCGGATCTGGGTGGTCCGGGACACCCCGGCGCAGGGCGGGGGACTGTATGTGATTTACGCCCGCTGCACCCACTTGGGTTGCACCCCGAACTGGCTGTCGGGCCAGAACAAGTTCAAGTGCCCCTGCCACGGTTCCGGCTTTCGGTGGGGCGGGATCAACTTCGAAGGGCCGGCGCCGCGGCCGCTGGAGCGGTGCCGGGTCGCCCTGGCGGACGACGGGCAGATCATCACCGATGTCGGCGACCGGTTCAAGGATCCGAAGGACTGGCACCGGCCCGACGCTTACCTGAAGGTGTAATGGATGGCTGACGCCCCCAAACCGATGAAATTCGAGGAACGGTTGGCCCCGGTCGCCCGGGCCATCCGGACCTCGCAGATCTGGAAGTCGATCTTTCGGCACGGTTACCAGGACACCCCCCGGAACCGGTCGCTGATGATCCTTTCCAATGTCTTCTTCCACATCCACGCGGTCAAGGTGCGGCCGGCCGCCCTGCCGTTCCGCTACACCTGGCGGATGGGGGAGCTGAGTTTCTACCTGTTCCTGGTGCTCACGGTCACCGGGATCCTGCTGATGTTCTACTACCGACCGACGGTGGAGCACGCCTACTGGGACATGAAGGACCTGGCTTATGTCGTGCCGTTCGGCCGGCTGCTGAGGAACATGCACCGCTGGTCGGCCCATGTGATGGTGCTGTTCGTGATGTTCCACATGATCTCGGTCTTCTACCGATCCGCCTACAAGCCGCCCCGGGAGTACAACTGGGTGATCGGGGTGATCCTGCTGCTGATCACCTTCCTTTTGTCGTTCACCGGGTACCTGCTGCCGTGGGACCAGTTGGCGATCTGGGCGGTCACGGTCGGCACCAACATGGCGGCCAACACGCCGATCCTTGGTTCGGAAGGGCCGCTGGCGATCGTCGGCCCCGACATGGATGCCCGGTTCGTTTTGCTGGGCTCCAAGATCGTCGGCCAGGCGGGGCTGCTGCGCTTCTATGTGCTGCACTGCGTCCTGTTGCCGGTCGCTTTCCTGATGTTCATTGCGGTCCACTTCTGGCGGATTCGGAAGGACGATTTCTCGGCGGTGCCGGTGCCGCCGAAGGAAGAACGGGCCAAGGGAGTGCAGCCGGAGGAGTGGCACAAGCAGCATCCGGAGGTCCTCCAGGAGAAGGTCTTCACCTGGCCGCACCTGGTCTCCCGCCAGTTCGTCTCGGCGGTGGTGCTGACGATGGTCCTGGTCGGCTGGTCGCTGCTGGCCAACGCGCCGCTGGAGGAGTTGGCCAACCCGAACCTGACGCCGAATCCCTCGAAGGCCCCCTGGTACTTCGTGGGGCTGCAGGAGCTGCTCGTCTACTTCGATCCCTGGATTGCCGGCGTGGTCTTCCCGACACTGATTATCATGGGGCTGATGGCGATTCCTTATGTGGACCCGAACCCGCGGGGGGTCGGCTACTACAACTTCCGGGAGCGGCGGTTCGCCGTCTCGATGTTCACGGTCGGGGTCGTTCTCTGGTTCGGACTGATCTTCATCGGTTACTACATGCGGGGGCCGGGCTGGGAGCTGTACATGCCGTGGGAGGCCTGGAACCACCACCGGCCGCCCAGTTCCACCGCCGGCCTGCGCAACACGCCCAACTGGTTCGGTTTCCTTCTGCTGGCCGGCTACGGCGCCCTGGGAATGGGGCTGCCGAAACTGCTGTTCAAGGACTTCTACAAGAAGCTCGGGCCGGTCCGGTACGGGGTCGTGATGTTCTTCGTGCTGGCGATGTTCTTCGTGCCGGTCAAGGTCATCCTGCGCAACTTCTTCGATATTAAATATCTCATCTCCCTGCCGGCCTGGAGCTTGAACATCTAGCCGATGCGTAACCGTTCGATTTGGAATCTGCTGTTCCTGATTTCGGCCGGGGTGCTGGCCGGGTTCTTCCTGGTCTCTGGCTGGCAGGAGATCAATCCTGAGTGGCGCGGTTATCAGGTGCAGTACTTCCGGCAGGTGCGGCAGATCACCGGCCAGCCGGCCGCCGATCCCGGCATCGCCATCCGGCAGATTCATCTGCCGGAGTTCAACCGGACCGATCGCTGCGTCACCTGTCACATGGGGATCGACAACCCCCGGATGAAGGAGGCCCCGCAGCCCTTCACAACCCATCCGGATCTGGGGATCGACGGATTCCTGGGCGCACATGATTTCACCCAGATCGGCTGCACGGTCTGCCACCAGGGGCAGGGGCAGGCGACCACCGTGGAGGCCGGCCACGGCCATGAGAAGCATTGGGAGTACCCGATGCTGCCGCCGGGGCTGACCGTCGCCAACTGCGCTTCCTGTCACGGGGACGTCGCGACCCTCCCGGGGGCTGAGATGCTGGTCCGGGGGCGGGAGTTGTTTGAGGAGAAGGGCTGCATCGGCTGTCACTCCCTCAACGGCTGGGGCAACCCGATCGCGCCGGAGTTGGCCGACACCGCCGGCAAGAATGTTCACCAGTTCGATTTCCGCCATGTTGAGGGGGAGCACACGGTCGTGGACTGGATCGTCGAGCATTTCAAGGACCCCCAGAAGGTCACCCCGGCCGATCCGGCCCTCGGGGTGCCGGAGTCCTCAATGCCGGATTACGAGCTGACCGATGAGGAAGTGATGGCGTTGACCGCCCTGGTGCTCAGCTTCTCGGCTGAGGCCGGCAATCCCATCTTCCCGGTGCCGCATCGGTTCAAGGTGCCCGGGAAGCCGGCGCCTGAGCCGGTCTACGCAAGCTCCGTCGAGCATGGGAAAGCGGTCTATGAGAAGTACGGCTGCGCCGCCTGCCACGGCTTCGCCGGGCGGGGCGGGATCCCCAACAAGAACATGGATCTCGGGGGTGAAGCGCCGACCCTCGTCTATGTCTCCCGCGGCTACACCCGGGAGGAGTTGAAGCAGGTCATTCAGCACGGCCGCTTCCCGGCCCGGGCGCTGGCCGATGAGCCGCCGCCGCCGCTCTGGATGCCGGCTTGGGAGCAGAAACTGAGCGATGAGGAATTGGAGGTGCTGATGGATTACCTGATCTCCCTGGAGCCGAAGGATGCTGCGCCGGCCGGGAAGGAGGGCTGATGTTCGGTCTCGGTTGGCCTGAGCTGATCGGCCTGCTGCTGGTGGCCCTGCTGTTGTTCGGGGCGGGCCGGCTTCCGGAAGTGGCCCGTCAGTTGGGGAAGGCCGTTCAGGAGCTCAAGAAGGCGCTCAAGGGTGGAGACGGATCCTCGGAGGAGTGATTTTCCGTATCCGCGGGAACCGTTTCTGGACCACATTCGGGAGCTGCGTGCCCGGCTGTTCCGGGTCTTCCTCTGGGTTGCACTGGGCGCGTCGGCCGGTTGGTCTTTCTCGGGCCGGATCCTGGACTGGATCATCGCTCCGGTCGGGTCGGCCGTCTACATCAATCCCGTTGATCCGTTCCTCGTCCGGCTGAAGATCGCCCTGCTCGCTGGATTGGCCCTCAGTTTCCCGCTGGTCGCATGGGAGGGGTGGCGCTTCGTCCGGCCGGCGCTGAAGTCCGGCGAACGGGTTCCCCTGGTCCTGTTCCTCCCGATCAGTTTCGGCTTGTTTTTACTGGGCGGGTGGCTGGGTTGGCGGGTCCTGGTGCCGGTCGCGCTGGACTTCCTGATGGGTTTCGGCGGGGAGCGCCTGACCCCGATGATCAGCATTCAGAACCTGGTCGGGTTCGTGGGGTGGCTGACGGTCGGCTGCGGAATCCTGTTCCAGATGCCGGTCGTGGTGGTAGGATTGACCCGTGCCGGCTGGGTGCGGCCCGAGACTCTCGCCCGGCATTGGCGGGTCGCGGTGGTGGGAATCCTCTTTTTGGCGGCGGTCGTGACGCCGACGCCGGACTGCTTCAACCAGTTCCTGGTGGCGATCCCGGTCATTCTGCTCTACGCGATTTCGGTGATTTTGAGTTTCTGGATGGGAAGGGGGCGACGACAATGAGTCTTTATCTCAAGGTTCAGGAAGACCTCAAAGAGGCGATGAAAGCCCGGCAAGCGGAGACCGTCTCCGCCCTCCGGCTGCTCAAGGCCGCCCTGCAGAATAAGGAGATGGAGACCGGCAAGCCGCCGACCGACGCCGAGGGGGTCGAAGTCCTTCGCAAGCTGATCAAGCAGCGGGAGGAGGCGGTCGAAGCCTATGAGAAGGCTGGCCGGGCCGAGCAGGCCGAGAAGGAGAAAAGAGAACAGCAGCTCCTTTCCGCTTATCTGCCGGCGCAAATGGCTCCCGAGAAGCTCAAGGCCGTCGTCGCCGAGACGATCCAGGAACTCGGGGTCTCCGGTCCCAAGGCGATGGGACAGGTGATGAAGGCGGTGATGGCGAAGGTCGGCGCTCAGGCCGACGGCAAGGCGGTCAGCGCCGCCGTCAGAGAAGGATTGGGCGCCTAGCGTGCGCTGCGACACCTGCCACAAGGAGACGCCGGAGGTCAGCCGGGTCGTGATCTTCTCCGGCTACAACAAGATCACCACCAAGGCGATGTACAACTGTCCCGATTGCTTCGCCAAGAAGGAAAAGACCAAATCGTACAATCAGCCCCTGCCGGACCGTTCCGTGCCGGGGACCGATTCCAAGAAATAAACGGAGGTCATGATGCCGCAGGGAACCGCCGCGCGACCGAAATCATCCCCGAGATCCGAGATCACCGCTCGCCCGAAGGCCAAGCTCCTGATCGACAGGGAGATCAAGGCCTATGTCGAGAAGTATGACATGCTCAATCCCTTTTCGGACAAGCTCAACTCAGACGGCGTGATCTCCTGGGGGCTCTCCTCAATGGGGTACGACATCCGGATCGCCGACGAGTTCAAGATCTTCACGAATGTCTGGAACTCGATTGTGGACCCCAAGAAATTCGATCAGAAGTCGTTCGTGGACTTCAAGGGGAAGGAGTGCGTGATCCCCCCCAACTCCTTTGCGCTGGCCCGGACCGTCGAGTATTTCAAGATCCCCCGCAATGTCCTCACCGTCACGATGGGAAAGTGTTTGGCCGGAGACACCCGGGTCGTGGACGCCAACACCGGGGAATATCTCCCGATTCGAGATTTTGTCGCTCAGCGCCGATGCAAGGTGCTTTCCCTCGGGGGTTGGGAATTGGGCCGTCGGGAAGCGACCGGTCATCTGAACAACGGGTTTCAGCCGGTCTTTGAGCTGACGACGAGGTCCGGGCTCCGGGTCAAGGCGACCGCGACCCATCCGTTCCGGACTTTTTCCGGCTGGATACCGCTCTCAGAGCTTCGGCCCGGGGCCCGGATCGCCGCGGCCCGCTCCTGTCCCGTCTTCGGAAACGAAGCGTGGCCTAAGCATGAGGCGGTTCTGCTGGGCCTCTTGATGGCGGACGGCCAGTGCGACACCCCCGGCAGCAGTCCACGCTACACGACCGACGATCCGACGTTGATCCGGGCGTTCGCGGATGCCGCCGAGGCGTTTGGTTCGGTCGCTTCGCCGGTCGGCAGGATGAGCTACAACCTTGTCAACCGACAGGGGCGGGGAGGTGTTGTCACCAGGAATCGGGCCGCCCTCTGGCTGAAGGAACTGGGCTGCAATGTCCTCTCGATCGAGAAGTCCATTCCACAGGTTGTTTTCCGGGCCCGCCGGGAATCAGTCCGCCTTTTCCTGAGCGCTTTGTTCTCCGGGGACGGCAGCGCTTATGCCTCGGGTGCCTGCACGAGGATCGAATACGGCACCTCTTCCGAGCGGCTTGCCTCGGATGTCCGGCACCTGCTGTTGCGGTTCGGCGTTTTCAGCACGGTTCGTCCCCGGCAGAGTGCCAGCGGCCGGACCGCCTACCGGGTTTCGGTCACCGATAAGGAGATGATCCGGCGCTTTGCCCGGGAGATCGGGTTCCTCCCCGGCTGCCGGAAACAGCAGGCTCTGGAGGATCTGTTGGTTCTGATCGCTCTGGAACCGAGGCGGAAGTCCAACTTCGACACCCTTCCGCCGGCCGCATGGGGGGTCATGCGGCAGGCGGCGAGGAGCGCCGGTGTTACCCTCTCCGATTTAGGATTGAAGCACACCAATCCGGCCCAGTCCCTCCCGTATGGCATCGCGACGGAGGTGGCGGATATGATCGGGGAGGAAGAATTCACCGGCTTGGTGAATGCCGATGTGGTTTGGGACACGGTGGAGTCGATTGTCCCGGCCGGAGTGGAGGAGGTTTACGACCTGACCGTTCCGGGCACCCACAACTTCGTGGCCAACGACTTGGTCGTCCACAACTCCACTTACGCGCGGTGCGGGCTGATCGTGAATGTCACGCCGTTTGAGCCGGAATGGGAGGGGTACGCGGTGCTGGAGGTTTCCAACACGACCCCCCTGCCGGCCAAGATCTACGCCAACGAGGGAATCGCTCAGGTCCTCTTCTTTGCTTCCGATGAGCCGTGCGAGGTGTCGTACAAGGATCGCAAGGGGAAGTATCAGGCGCAGAAGTCCATTGTCCTGCCGAAGATCCTGAACCGCCGCTCCTCCTGACGCTCAGGTGGTGAGGGTTTTTTTGGAGAGGACACGGCCGCCGGCGTCGAAGGTGTAGACCAGCGGCACCCCGGTCGCCAGCTCCAGCGCCGCCACTTCTTCGCCGGAGAGCCCGTCCAGCTGCATCACGATTGAGCGCAGGGAGTTGCCGTGCGCCGCGACCAGGACATTCTTCCCCGCTTTCAGGTCCGGCATGATCTTCGCTTCGAAGTAGGGCAGGGTCCGTTCGGCGGTGTTCTTGAGGGATTCCCCTCCCGGGGGGGCCACGTCAAAGGAGCGCCGCCAGAGGTGAACCTGGTCGGCCCCGTACTTTTTCCGCATCTCATCCTTGTTGAGCCCCTGCAGCTCCCCATAATGCCGCTCGTTGAGGGCTTGGTCCCGCTCGATCGGAAGCTTTTCCTGTTTGAGCTCCCGCAGGATGACCGCCAGGGTCTCGTTCGCCCGCTTCAGGACCGAGGTGTAGGCCCGGTCGAAGGTCAGATGGAGTTTGGCGATCTGCCGGCCGGCCCGGGCGGCTTCCGCCTCCCCTTTTTCGGTCAGGGGAACATCCACCCAGCCGGTGAACTTGTTCTCCAGGTTCCATTGGGACTGTCCATGGCGGACCAGGACGAGGGTGGATGGTTTTGAGCTCATGGGCCCCTATTGTAGGGTTCCCGGGCCGGATTGCAAGCGGCTTCCCGATGAAACTGGATTTATCTGTATCACTAACTTTTTGAGTTGACAGGGGAAAACCTCCTATGTTATTTTCCCGTCAAGGCTTTTGAAATGCCGCTGAGGTGTTCCCCGGTCAGCGGAGGGTATCGTTTGGCTCGACCAAAACAGGTCCGAACCAAAGGAGGGCTGAATGAGCTGGGGATCATGGTGGCAGTTGATGGTGGATTCCGCCAAGGAATCCTTCCTCTCGTTATTTACCCGCCTCGGGGTTTTCCTCGCCAATCTACTGGGCGCTCTGATTATCCTGTTCCTGGGCTGGTGGTTGGCCGGTGTGGCCCAGGGATGGCTGGTCAAGGGGCTCAAGGCAATTCGCCTGGATGAGCTCTCTCAGAAAATCCGGGTGGCCGATGTGCTCGAGAAGGGGGAGATCAAGTACACCCTTTCGGAGCTGCTCGGGGTCCTGCTCTACTGGGTCGTGATCCTGGCGACGCTGCTGGCTGCCCTGAATGTGCTGGGGTTGACCGCCGCCGCCGACCTGCTGGAGCGGATCCTCAGCTATGTGCCGTCGGTTCTGGCCGGGGTGATCGTGCTCGTGCTGGGGCTCTTCTTCGCCTCGCTGCTCAGCGGCATCGTCCAGACCGCCGCCGCCAACGCGGGGGTGGCGCAGGCCAAGGGATTGGGGCAGATCGCCCGGGTCGCGGTGATCATCTTCGCCGCCGCGATCGCGCTCGACAAGTTCTTCAGTTCGGTCATTATCCAAACCACCTTCACGATCGTCATCACCGGCGTCGTCTTGGCCGCTGCGCTGGCGTTCGGTCTAGGGTGCAAGGATTGGGCCGGCAAGACGCTGAACGACTTCGTCAGCAAGGTCAAAAGCCGTTAAGGTGGGATTCGTTCGGAGCGGGGCCCCCGTGGTATGGGGCCCCGCTCTTTTTTCGTTCGCGGGAGGAGATGGAGAAGGGTGAAGCGGTGCGGATTGGCCTGACCTTCGATATTCGGAGCGATTATCCCCGCGCCGCCGGGGATCCGGCGGACGCCGCCGCCGAGTTCGACCATCCCGATACGATCCGGGCGATCGAGCAGGCGATTGAAGCGGCCGGCCACACCGTGGTCCGGATCGGGAACGCCGAAGCGCTGCTGAAGGTCATCGACCGGCTTGAAGTGGACGGAGTGTTCAACATCGCCGAGGGGCTGCGGGGACGCAACCGGGAATCCCAGGTGCCGGTGCTGTTGGAGATGCGGGGGATCCCGGTGGTCGGGGCCGACGGCCTGACCCAGGCGGTCACCCTGGACAAGGCGATCGCCAAGAAACTGTTCCTCGCCGAGGGGATCCCGACCCCATGCTTCTTCACGATGGCGGCTCCGACCGACCCGATCCCGGCCGGCTGGACTTTCCCGGCGATCGTCAAGCCCCGCTTCGAAGGGTCCAGCAAGGGGCTTTCCGAATCCTCCCGGGTCCTCGATGAGGCGGCTTTGCGGGCGCAGGCGGCCCGGGTGATCCGGGATTACCGCCAGCCGGTGATCGTGGAGCAGTTCATCCGGGGCAATGAGTTCACGGTGGCGATCATCGGCAACGAGACTCCGGAGATCTTCCTCCCGGTCCGGGTCATGATCGACGGCCGGGCGGAGTTGGGGGACCTCTTCTACACCTTTTCCCGGATCGCCTCCGGGGCCGATTACGCCTGCCCGGCGGGGATTTCCGAGACGCTTTCTCTGGAGCTTCAGCGGCTGGCGCTGGCCGCCTACCGGGCGGTCGACTGCGTGGATTTCGGGCGGGTCGATTTCCGGGTGGATGAACAGGGACGCCCCTTCGTTCTGGAGATCAACCCGCTCCCCTCCCTCTCGACCCTGGATGTCTTCGGGATCCTGGCCGGTCATCTGGAGGTTCCCCACGCCGAGCTGATCCAGCGGATCCTGCAGGCCGGGATCCGGCGCTGGGGACTTGAGACTGCCCGACCCGCAGGCGGCCGGGAGGCCGCCGGAGGGCGATGTTTGATGAGCGGGCAGGCATGAGGCTGACAGTCGCTTTGATTGCCAATGTGAAGCCGGCCCGGCCCGCTTCCCACTTGCCGGAAGATTACTACGCCGAGTGCGACAGCCTGGAGACGGTCCAGGCGATCGCCGCCGCCCTGCGGCGGGCCGGGCATCAGGTAGAACCGGTGGAGGCCAATCCGGCCCTGCCGACCTGGCTCTCCCGCAACCCGGTGGACCTGGCCTTCAACATCGCCGAAGGGTTCGAGGGGCCGGCCCGGGAGGCCCGGGTCCCGGCCCTGTTGGAGCTGATGGGGATTCCGTACACCGGCGCCGGGGTCCTGGCGCTGGCGCTGGCGATGGACAAGACCCGCTCGAAGCAGCTGTTCCGGGCCCAGGGGATCCCGACGCCGAATTTTCAGCGGTTTCATTCCCCGGACGATCCGCTCGACAAGGGGCTGCAGTTCCCGCTGATTGTCAAGCCGAACGGGGAGGGGTCGGGGAAGGGGATCTCCGCCGCCTCGGTCGTCCGGCATGCCGAGCCGCTTCAGGAACGGGTCCGGTGGATCCGGCAGCATTACCGGCAGGATGCCCTGGTGGAGGAGTTCATCGCCGGCACCGAGCTGACGGTCGGCATCCTGGAGGGGCGGCCGCTGCCGGCGCTGGAAGTGGACTTCACTCCCTGCGCTCCCCGGGGAGAGAACTTCTATTCCTGGAAGGTCAAGGAGCACCAGGGGAACCCCGCCCACGGGCCGGATCCCCGCTTCTTTTGTCCGGCCCGGCTTTCAGCGGAGCAGACCGGGATTGTTCAGGGGGTGGCCGTTCGGGCCGCCGCGGCGGTCGGGGCGGAGGCGCTGGCCCGGGTGGACGTCCGATTGAGTTCCGACGGCATCCCTTATGTGCTGGAGGTCAACCCGCTGCCGGGGCTGGATCCGAAGCAGTCGAATCTGCCGATGATGGCGGCCGCCGCCGGCCTCTCCTATGACCGGTTGATCCAGGGGATCGTCGAGAGCGCGGTCCGCCGTTCTCCCCAGTTGTCGGCTCCGGCGGCCGGCGCCGGGACGCCGCCCCGTTCTCCCGAGGTCCTCAACCGTTCCACCGGAGGGGAGTGAGTTGAGCCGTTCCTTCCGGGAGATCCCCCTTTGGCAAGAACTTCCCGAGAGTGATTGGGAAGATTGGCACTGGCAGCTGCGCAACCGGATCACGACCGCCGAACAGTTGAGTCGGCTGATTCAATTGACCCCCGATGAAGCCGCCGCCTGTCAGCGCAGCCATGGCCGGCTGGTGATGGCGATCCCCCCGTATTGGGCCGCTCTGATGGACCCCGGTGATCCCGCCTGTCCGATCCGGCGGCAGGCGGTCCCGACCGGAGCGGAGTTCGACATCCGGCCCGACGACCTGCGGGACCCCTGCGGAGAGGATGCCCACATGCCGGCGCCGGGGCTGGTCCACCGCTACCCCGACCGGGTCCTCTTTCTTGTGACCGAGCAATGCGCGATGTACTGCCGGCACTGCACCCGGCGCCGCCTGGTCGGGGTCAACCACGGCTTGATGAACGATTACGAGCCGGCTCTGGACTACCTGCGCCGGCACACCGAGGTGCGGGATGTCCTGATTTCCGGTGGGGACCCCCTGATGATGACCGACGCCCGGCTGGACCGGATCCTGGAGCGCCTCCGGGAGATCCC
>Ga0210019_1001548_pt1 | contig 24198 bp, 21 predicted proteins | sample CryGeyCG2114_020_2_FD_183969 | JGI IMG/M metagenome (GOLD analysis project Ga0210019, IMG submission 183969) | Groundwater microbial communities from aquifer - Crystal Geyser CG11_big_fil_rev_8/21/14_0.20 (SPAdes) (version 2) | ecosystem: Environmental > Aquatic > Deep subsurface > Groundwater ...
TGAGTGTTTGCCACCTCGCTTCGCTTCGGATGAAAAGCAAAGCAGTTTGCTTTCCTCCCACCTCGCTCCGCTTCGGATAAAACATAAAGCAGTTTATGTTTTATCCACTCAGCCAACCCTCCAATATTAAATTACCATAATTTTTGCGTTTTTTCAAAAATATTGTAGAATATAAGAGTTGAAAAATTGTTTTGCTGATTAAAAAATATTCAGCAGATGATTTTTTGGCTCCATCGTCTAACGGTTATTGGAATGAAAAGCAAACTGCTTTGCTTTTCATCCGATTCCGAGTAAAGCGAGGAAATTGCCGTTGTTGAGCTTGCGAAACAGGCAATAGGATAAGCCTTTTCAAGGCGATGTCCTTTTTAAATGGACTTTTAATTCTAAATTGAGATATAATTCTATAACTTGGCTCCATCGTCTAACGGTTATTGGAATGAAAAGCAAACTGCTTTGCTTTTCATCCGATTCCGAGTAAAGCGAGGAAATTGCCGTTGTTGAGCTTGCGAAACAGGCAATAGGATAAGCCTTTTCAAGGCGATGTCCTTTTTAAATGGACTTTTAATTCTAAATTGAGATATAATTCTATAACTTGGCTCCATCGTCTAACGGTTAGGACATCGCCTTTTCAAGGCGGTAATCGGGGTTCGATTCCCCGTGGAGTCATAAAAATAAGAAGAGCGATGCGGAGCATTGAGCGACTATATTTTTATATACAGTATTTTATTTTGCGAATATTATATTTATAAAATATAATATTATATATGTCATATCAACCACCAGAAGTTGGAAATGAAATTTCTTGCGTTATGCACGGCATTGACGAAAAACTTCTTTATAATACAAAAGCTCTTGAGCGGAAAATAATTGGCGCGTTGAATAAAGAAAAATTTACAATATTAGATATTATGTCGCATAAATTTAAACCGCATGGTTATACTTTAGCCATACTTCTTTCGGAGTCGCATATAGCGGCGCATACTTATCCGGAATACAATTCGTTTTATTTCAGCATATATAGTTGTCGCGGCAAAGAAGACGGCGCGAAAACATATGAAGCTGTAAAAAAATATTTAAAACCAAAATCAATTGATTATTCAAATAAAAAAATAGTCGTGAAAAAATAAATTTTATAAGCAATAATATAAATTACTTTGAATTACGAAACTCTTTCTTGGCATAAATTTTTGCAAGACATCATAAAAATCTGCTGATTTTTTGTTATGCTTGCGTATTAGTATTGCGCAATGTCTTTCAAAAATTATGCCTACGGCGAGTTTCGTAATTCACGATACATTATGAAGAATCAATTAAGTAAAAAGAAGATAATAGAACTTATACTTATCATTATTATTATCGGAACATTCTCCATAGTTTTTTTGGAAAGAGAAAATTTAAGATTTGAATATCCTAAAACAGAAGAGATGCCTATTCGCGGTATTTATATAAATGATATTCCGATGTGGGTTAATGTCGCTATTTCAGCCAAAGAAATAAACACAGGACTTTCAGGAAGGATAACTCTTGAGGCGGGACAAGGTATGCTTTTTATTTTTGATAAGCCCGATTTTTACGGAATGTGGATGAAAGATATGAATTTTCCAATTGATATTATATGGATTGATGAAAAACTTAAAATCGTTGATATAAAAACCCAAGTGTCGCAAAAATCTTATCCTGAAATATTTCGCCCCGCTCAAAAAGCGCTCTACGCTATAGAAGTTAATGCTAGTTTTTCTGAACTTAATAATATTAAAATTGGCGACAAAGTGATTTTACAAATTTTTTAATAATTTAGCTTGTCTAATCATAGCGATTTTCAGGCGTGTATTTACATATACTTTTTTTTATTTTTTAGTATGTAATTTTTTAATTTATCCACAGTTTTTTTGAAATTTTTATGTATAATTATATAGTAATTTTACTAATTTAATTTATTCATACGATATGTCAGATATTTTAAAAGCCGCTTTAAAGCATAAAAAAATTGAAGAAATAATAGACGACAATTTTATTGGAGGAGCTTCAAAAAAATTATCAAGAGGCGAGAAAAATTATCATCAGTTTATTCCTAAAATACAAAAAAGAGACGGCGCGATAGTTTCTTTTGATTTTGAAAGAATTGTAAAAGCAATTCACAAAGCAATGATAGCGAGCGGTGAAGAGTCTCTAAAAGAAGCGGAGCTTTTAGCGCATAGAGTAGCCGGCGATGTGGCGCGTATTGCCAAAAAATATAAAAATTTTCTGCCGACAGTTGAAGGTTTACAAGATACTGTGGAAAAAGAACTTATTTTAAATGACTATATAGCTACCGCAAAAGCGTATATTCTTTACAGAGAAAGACGCTCCAAAGCAAGAGAGAGGGGAATTTCTGTTCCAGAAAAAGTAAAAGAGCTCGTGCTTGAAAGCAGAAAATATTTGAGAAATAATATTTTGTCAGAATTTGTTTATTATACAGCATATTCAAAATGGAATGACACGGAAAATAGACGCGAGACATGGGTTGAGACAGTTAACAGATATATGAATTTTATGAGAGAAAATATGAAAGACAAACTTACAGAAAAAGAATACGCGGAAGTGAGAGAAGCAATCTTAAATCAAGATGTTTGTCCGTCAATGCGTCTTTTATGGTCTGCCGGTCCAGCAGCGGATTATTCAAATGTGTGCGCGTATAATTGTTCTTATATCGCGCCAACAAGGTTGCGGGATTTTGGAGAGATAATGTATATATTAATGTGTGGCACAGGGCTTGGTTTTTCCGCGGAGTCAGAAAATGTTCAACAGTTGCCACAAATTAAAAGACAGAGAGGGGTGAAACTCAAAACTCATATTGTTAGCGACACTAAAGAAGGATGGGCGGATGCATTTATTTTAGCGCTTGAAACATGGTTTTCCGGAAAAAATATAGATTTTGATTATTCAAAAGTGCGTCCAGCGGGAGCAAAGTTAAAGATAATGGGTGGTCGTTCATCAGGACCGGAGCCATTGATTGGACTTATGGAATTTGCGAAGGAAAAGATACTTGCGCGTCAGGGAAAACGGCTTAGAAATATTGATGTGCATGATATTGTGTGTAAAATTGGCGAAATTGTCGTTGCGGGAGGAGTAAGAAGGAGCGCGCTTATTTCATTGTCCGATTTGGACGACCAGGAAATTCGCGACTCAAAGAAAGGACAATTTTATATGACAGAACCGCAAAGAATGATGGCAAATAATTCGGCGGTTTATACGGAAAAGCCGACAGCGGAGCAATTTTTAGAAGAATGGACGGCTCTTGTTAAAAGCAAGACCGGAGAAAGAGGAATTTTTAACGCCGCTGGATTTGAAAAACAGCTTCCAAAAAGGAGATTAAAATATTTAAAGAAAATATACGGCGATGATTTGAGTAAAGCACTTATTCGTGTTAATCCATGTGGTGAAATTTATTTACAGTCAAGGCAATTTTGTAATCTTACAAGTATAGTGATTCGTGCGGACGATACTAAAGAAAAACTTGAAAAGAAAATGGAAATAGCGACTCTTTTAGGTACATATCAATCAACTTTGACTAATTTTAATTATCTATCAAAAGAATGGAAAAAAAATTGCGAAGCGGAACGACTTCTCGGCGTGTCTTTGACAGGATATTATGACAATAAAATAGTAAGGGACACAAATGTTTTGAGAGACCTGAAAGATGTTGGAATAAAAATAAATAAGAAATACGCGGAAAGATTTAAAATTAAACAATCTACTTGCATTACTTGCGTCAAACCGCATGGTAATTCCTCGCAACTTTTAGATACAGCATCCGGTATGCATCCAAGATACGCGAAGTATTATATAAGAAGAGTGAGAGTATCCGCGACCGACCCAGTATTTCAGATGCTTAAAGACCAAGGTGTGCCATATAATCCCGAAGTCGGACAAAGAGAAGAGAATGCGACTACTTTTGTTTTGGATTTTCCAGTTAAATCTCCAAAAGACGCTATTGTAAGAAATGATATAGGAGCAAAAGAAATGCTTGATGAGTGGAAAAAACTGAAGATAAATTTTACTGAACATAATCCATCGGTAACTATTTATATAGGAGAAGACGAGTGGATAAATGTCGTAAATTTTCTGTATGAGAACTGGGATTATGTCGGAGGGCTTTCATTTCTTCCTCGCGCCGACCATATTTATAAACTTGCGCCGTATGAAGAGATAAGTAAAGAAAAGTATGAAGAACTTGTCGCAAGAGTAAAAGATGTGGATTTCTCAAAACTTATCACTTACGAAAAAGGAGATGCGACAAATGGCTCAAAAGAACTCGCATGCGTTGCCGGTGTTTGCGAAATCTAAAAGAAGAAAAACATAAAATAAAATGAAAAATATAGATTTATAAAATAATAAAAAATACTATTTATTGCGATTTTAGCTGTTTATGTTATAATATATAAAGTTCTTGTATCGGGCAATTGCTCTATAAAATGTATTTTACAGAGAGGAAAGTCCGAACATTCCCGCCACATTTCGCAAGAGATGAGGTTGGAGCAGGGTAGCGGGTAACGCCCGTCTTGTCGCTCGTATTATCGCGCGGCAAAGAGGTGCGAACAGAGACGCTTCAGCGCGAAAGTTCTGAAGCGCCAGTTTACTGGCGAGTTTTTATGGCGACATAAAAAGTGAAACGGCAAAATCCTTACCTGAATGCAAGGCCGTGTCATCAACGCTTCACAGCATTGATGAAGTGCCGCTTGAGCCTGATAGCAATTGATGGCCTTAGATAAATAATTGCCATATCATATTTTATAAGAAAGAAATCAAATTAGGAATTGAGTTCCTAAGCGAGTTTTTAAGTTAAATATGATTAACAGAATTCGGCTTATAGATACAAGAATGAGTATATGAAAAACTCGCGCCGCAAGGCGCGAGTTTTTCTGTTAGAAAATTTTGCATTTTATTTTATAGATATGATATAATATGCTAAATCAAATTATTAGTATTTATTTTAAATAATTATTTTATGGAATACGCAACATTAAACACGGAAAACAAAGACGAAACGCCTTTTTTAGAAAATTTATCACTTTACATAATTGTAGGAGTCGTGTTTCTTCTTCCAATTTTTTTTATCCCGTCTATTTCAGCGCCATTTTTGTTTACAAAATCACTTTTGATTTTTATAAGCATACTCGCCGCGTTCTTTTTATTTTTGATTTCTAAATTAAAAAGAGGCGTGTTAACGCTTCCAAGAAATCTTGTCATACTGACAGCGTGGGCAATACCTCTTGCGTATTTTATATCCGCGCTTTTTTCAGGGAATATAGGAAAGTCGTTACTTGGACAAGGTTTTGAGATTGATACATTCGGATTTTTTGCGGTAATGGCTCTAATACTTTCTATAGTTCCTCTTCTTTTTAGAACAAAGGAGTCAATTTTTCGCATATATATAACTTTTGGATTTTCTTTTCTATTTCTTGTTTTGTTTCAAGGACTTCGCTTGATATTTGGCGCCGATTTTTTGTCATTTGGCATATTTACAAATCCGACAGCAAATCTTATTGGAAAATGGAACGACCTCGGTATATTTTTTGGTCTTATTTTAATGTTATCGCTAATAACGATGGAGGGACTTTCTCTTAATAAGCTGTATAAGATAATTATGTATATTATCTTTGTAATATCTCTGTTTTTTTTATCTGTGATTAATTTTTTCTCAGTATGGATTGTTTTAGGAATATTCACGCTTGGATTATTTATATATAATTTATCAAGAAATAAGGTTAAGTCCGCGGGAAACAATATGCTTCTTGATAATCAAACAATCACGGTTCAGTCGCATTCAAACAAAACGCTAATTGCGTCGCTCATTGCATTGATAATTTCAGCCGTGTTTATAGCGCAAGGAGCTTTAATTGGCGGATATGTTTCTTCTATATTTAAAATCTCACAAATTGAAGCGCGTCCGTCATGGCAAAGCACGATTGATATAGCAAAACGCACATACGATGAAAATATTTTATTTGGTTCAGGTCCTAACACATTTGTTAATCAATGGACTCTTTTTAAACCGCAATCAATAAACAATACGCTATTTTGGAATACTGATTTTAATTCTGGAATAGGCGCGGTTCCGACATCGTTTATCACAGCGGGACTTTTAGGAGGCATCGCATGGGTCGCTTTCTTTATAATTTTTTTATATAGTGGTTTTAGAATGTTAGTCGTTCATTCTATTGAAAACATATCTTCGTATTATCTTTCTTTGTCGTTGTTTTTAAGCAGTTTGTATTTATGGATATTTACAGTAATCTATACGCCAAATGCTGTAATTATAACTTTTGCTTTTCTTTTGACAGGTATGTATATAGCGTCTCTGCGTTATATGCCGACAGCGCCAATAGAAAAAGAAATCTCATTTGTTTCAAATCAGCGAATAGGATTTATTTCAACACTTATACTTTCGGTTTTGCTTATTATAAGCGCTGTTTCTCTCTATATTATAGGCGGACAATATATTTCATCACTATCATTTCAAAGGGCGTTAATCGCGGCGAATATTGACGGGAATCTTGAAAAAGCTCAATCAAAAATCAATAGCGCCATAAAATTCGGCAGTAGTGATAAATATTATCGTTTCGCGTCCGAACTTGATTTGGCGCGAATAAACATTCTTTTATCTCAAGAAGACAAAGACATAGACAAAAGACAAACAGAGTTCCAAGCATTACTCGGAAGCGCCATAAGCAATGTTCAAAAAGCCATAAAAGTTGATAATAAAAATTATCAGAATTGGTCAATGCTCGGAATAGTATACGGGTCTATGGTTCCTTTTGGCGTAGAGGGCGCGTATGAAAATGCCAAGCAGACATACGAGAAAGCGATAACTCTTAACCCAAGCAGTCCATTGCTTTATCTCGCTCTCGCGCGTCTTGAGCTGTCGCGACCTGACGCAAATACGGATGAAGCGAAAAGATTTATTTCATTGGCTCTTAATGAGAAAAATGATTACACGGAAGCAATATTCTTATTATCGCAGATTCAAGTGCAGTCGGGGGATATTCAAGCCGCGATAAAATCAGCTGAAGCCGTAGCGTTTTTAGAACCGAATAATCCAGTATTTTTATTCCAGTTGGGACTTTTGCATTCTAATGTCGGAGATAACGAGAAAGCGATATTTGTTCTTGAAAAAGCCATAGCTCTTAATAATAATTATTCAAACGCAAGATATTTTCTTGGCTTGAATTATTTTAAGACAGGAAAAGTAAAAGACGCTACGGAACAGTTTAAAATTGTTTCTGACCTAAATCCAGACAATCAAGAAGTTAAGACCATTATTCAGAAATTAACAGAAGGCAAAGACCCTTTTGGCAAAAGAGAGACCAATGACGGTCTAATAGAGAGAGATACCCTGCCTATTGAAGGAGAATAAATAAAATCATAAAATATAAGACGCGAAATTTCGTAAAACACAAGGCGCGTTTATTTGGTCGGTAAACAAGTCGGTGTTTTATTATTGTGGAAAAAATAATTAAGAACCTTTATACTATATCGTATAAATTAATATGGTCAGAAGAATATTTAACTTTATACACAGAGAGATAAACGGACTTCATGAGGCGGCGTATTTATTGGGGATATTCGCGCTTTTATCTCAAGTTCTTGCTCTCGCGCGCGACAGATTGCTCGCGTATTTTTTTGGAGCGGGAGCTATTCTTGATACTTATTATACGGCTTTTAAGATACCTGACATAATATTTGTTTCAACGGCGTCAATTGTGTCTATATACATTCTTATACCATTTCTTACGGAAAAATCATCTGTTTCTAAAAGCGCGGAAAGAGATTTTATAAGCGTGATTTTTTCGGCATTTTTTTTGTTAATAGTTTTTGTAAGCGCTATAGCTTTTGTGTTAACGCCTCAGTTTGTAAAAATATTTTTTCCGGGCTTTATTGATTCTGCTTATCTTAATGATTTGATTTTATTTACCAGAATATTATTGCTTCAACCGATATTTTTAGGAATTTCAAATTTATTCGCAAGTATTACGCAAGTTCATCGCAAATTTATATTATACGCTTTAAGTCCGATTCTTTATAATCTGGGAATTATCGCCGGAATAATTTTTTTATATCCAATTTTTGGTTTTATAGGTTTAGGAATAGGCGTAGTATTTGGCGCCATCTTTCATCTCAGTATACAATTGCCATTTATAATAAAAGGAGGATTTTTTCCAAAGATAGCGATTAAAATGATAGTCAGAAAGTTAAATGATATAAAAAAAGTTATTTTTCTATCGCTTCCAAGAACGCTCGCTCTCTCCGCGCACCAGATTTCTCTTTTATTATTGATTTCATTGGCATCTGTTATGACGAACGGTTCAATAGCAGTTTTTAGTTTTTCATTTAACCTTCAATCGGTTCCGCTTACTATAATCGGTGTTTCATATTCTGTCGCCGCTTTCCCAACACTTGTTAGATTATTTTCAAATGGAGAAAAAGAATATTTTTTAGAGCAAATGCTTGCGGCGGCAAAACATATAATTTTTTGGTCATTTCCAACCGTAATACTTTTTATAGTTTTACGAGCTCAAATTGTGAGAGTTATTTTAGGGTCTGGAGAATTTGATTGGTCTGACACCCGTTTAACAGCCGCCTCGCTCGCGCTTTTTGTCGTTTCACTTGCCGCGCAGGGGCTTGTGCTTCTTTTCGCGCGCGGATATTATGCAACAGGCAATACAAAAAAACCGTTAATTTTTAATGTAATTGCGGCGATATTGGCTGTTATTTTTTCTTTTATCTTAATTAAGCTTTTCGCAGCAAATGATACATTCCGATACTTTATTGAGGTTTTATTAAGGGTTGAAAACATAGAAGGCACATCTGTTTTAATGCTTCCTTTGGGATATTCTATTGCTATGTTTTTAAATGCGATTGCTTTATGGCTTGCTCTCCAAAGAGATTTTAATTCATTTTCGCAAACTCTTTCAAGGACTTTTTTTCAGAGTATTTCATCTTCAATAATAATGGGTTTTGTCGCTTATGGATTTTTGACTATATTTAAAGGATTATTTAATATAAATACATTTTGGGGTATTTTTTCGCAGGGATTATTTGCCGGAATTGTAGGTATTGCGGTCGGTGTTTTTATGCTTATAATTCTCGGAAATAAAGAGGTCGTTGAAGTATGGAAATCTCTTCATTCTAAATTCTGGAAAGCTGATGTTATCGCGCCGGAACAAGAATGACTCTGAAATTAAAATAATCAATAATCATTTACTTTGAATTACGAAACTCTTTCTTGGCATAAATTTTTGCAAGACACACATAAAAATCCGCTGATTTTTTGTTATGCTCGGCGTGTTCGCCTGCGCAATGTCTTTCAAAAATTATGCCTACGACGAGTTTCGTAATTCACGAATTTAAAGTTTTAGCGGTGTTTTTATGATAATATGGAAGATATATGGAAAATATACGGAATTTTAGCATTATAGCTCATATTGACCATGGGAAATCCACACTTGCCGACAGAATGCTTGAAATAACAGGCACGGTAGAAAAACGAAAAATGAAAGAGCAGGTACTTGACCAAATGGAACTTGAGCGCGAACGAGGAATTACTATAAAAATGCAACCGGTGCGAATGGAATATAAAATAGCTGGAAATGACAAAAAATATATTTTGAACCTTATAGACACGCCAGGTCATATAGATTTTTCTTATGAAGTTTCGCGCGCGCTCAAAGCGGTTGAGGGCGCGATTTTGCTTGTGGACGCAACACAAGGCGCGCAAGCTCAAACACTTACAACTCTTTCTATGGCGCGCGATTTAGGATTAAAAATTATTCCTGTTTTGAACAAGATTGACTCTCCTTTGGCGAGAGTGGATGAAACAAGAGATGAGGTTATGGAAATATTGAAATGCTCCAAGGAAGAAGTGTTTAAAGTTTCCGGGAAAACGGGCGAAGGAGTGGAAGGATTATTAAAAGAAGTGATAAAACAAGTTCCGTCGCCAAAAAGAGAATTGTTATCTGATAAAGAATTCAGAGGCCTTGTTTTTGATTTTCAATACTCAAATCATAAAGGAATCATTGTTTTTACGCGCGTTTTTGACGGAAAAGTGTCTAAAAATGCTCAACTTATATTTTCCGCAGCTAAAGAAAAATTTACATCTCTTGAGACAGGTATATTTTCGCCCGAAGCGGTGCCTAAACAATCGCTTCAAGCCGGAGAGATAGGTTATATTATTACCGGGATAAAAAAGCCTGGTATAGCGTCGGTCGGCGACACAGTGCGATTTGCGGACAGTAATGTAAAAGCGTTGAGTGGATATATGAAGCCAAGCCCTGTCGTGTGGGCATCAGTGTATCCCGAGAGCCAAGATGATTTTGCGGACCTCTCTCGCGCGCTTTCTCGCCTCCAGCTTTCTGATTCATCATTTTCATACGAGGAAGAATCATCGGGACTTTTGGGAAGAGGATTTAGAATTGGTTTTTTAGGCACGCTTCATATGGAAATTTTTACGGAACGATTACACAGAGAATTTGCCGTGGATATAATAGTTACAACGCCGAGCATTTCATACGATATAAAATTAAAAGGAGGAAAAATTAAGAGAATATATTCGCCGTCTCTTTTCCCTGATTTTGGAGATATAGAACAAATCAAAGAACCGTGGGTTAACATTGAAATTATTACGCCAAATAATTATATGAATTCAATACTTCAGCTTCTGTTTGAACATGAAGCGGAAGTGGGAGATTCTGAAATATTTGGCGAAAATAGGATAAAAATGCATTCGCAACTTCCTTTGAGAGAATTGATGCGCGGTTTTTTTGATAAATTAAAAAGTATTTCCGCCGGATACGCTTCAATATCTTATAAGATAGGAGATATAAGAGACGCTGTCGTGGCGCGGCTTGATATACTTGTGGCGGAAGAGATAGTGCCGGCGTTTACAAAAATTGTATCTAAAAAACGAATTGAAGAAGAAGCGCGAATATCTGTGGAAAAGTTGTATAAAATACTTCCAAGACAAATGTTTACCGCTAAGATTCAGGCAAAAGCATTAGGACGAATAATTTCTTCCAAAACACTTTCCGCGCTTAAAAAAGATGTTACGGGGTATCTTTACGGCGGCGATATAACCAGAAAAATGAAACTTCGCGAAAAACAGAAGAAAGGCAAGAAAAAGATGAAAGAAAGAGGAAAAGTAAATATCCCGCAGGAAATTTTCTTTAAAATGATGAAAGGATAAATATTAGTATGCCACAGTGTTTAGTATAGGCGCGTAAAGCATTATCATACTGATTATGATTAAGATACCAAGCACTATTGATAGATATTTCACAACTTTTTGAGTTTTTTTATGGAATAACATAGTATATAAATTATATAATCTATGAATTACGAAACGCAAAAATTTAGGTCCTCGATCGCAAAATCTCCTTATTTTTTAAATGTTTTTGCTCAATAGACCATAAATTTTTGCGTTTCGTAATTCACAATATAATAGTAAATTGCGTATTATGAATATGACGATAATTGCCATTTATGACATAAGATACTGTTATTTATAATATTCTATAAAATAATAAATTGCAAACAATTACAACACTTTATATAATTTATTTGAATTATTAAACTAATTTTTAATTTTAATTTATATTTTACAACGAATTTATTATGGATTTTTATGAAAAAAGAAAATTCAAGAGATTGCTTTACTCAAAGCTGTCTTTGATAATATTGGCGCTTATTGTTATTAAGCTTTCTTTTAGCGTATTTGATATGTATAAAAAAGAAAGGGACACAAGATTGAAAAGAATAGAGCAAAAAAATATATTATATGAACTTGAAAAAAGAGAAAAAGATTTGAATGATGAAATTGAACGACTAAGCTCGGAGAAAGGTATTGAAGAGGAAATAAGAAGCAAGTTTGAAGTTGGCAAAGAAGGCGAAAGTGTTATTCTAATTATAGATAATCCTGAAGATAAAAATATGAAAAACAATAATACGAAAAAAAGTTTTTGGCAGAGATTGAAAGATTTGTTTTAATAATATCTGTATAGTTTAGCGGCAAAACAGCCGATTTTAGAACCTGTTAGAAATAGAATGCGAGATTAGTTTAGTGGCAGAACGGATGCTTCCCAAGCATCAGACAGGAGTTCAATTCTCCTATCTCGCATAAAAAGGAGCAAAGCGACTATTTTATGCGAGATAGAGCGAGCAAACTGCTTTGCTCGCGTGGAGAATTGAAAAGCGGAGCTATGTCGCAAAGCGACAGCGAGCTCGGGGAGGAAGTTCTTAGCGAAGATGAGCGCAAAGCGCGAAATCTGAGCTTAGAAACTTGACCCCAATTCTCCTATCTCGCATAAAAAGGAGCAAAGCGACTATTTTATGCGAGATAGAGCGAGCAAACTGCTTTGCTCGCGTGGAGAATTGAAAAGCGGAGCTATGTCGCAAAGCGACAGCGAGCTCGGGGAGGAAGTTCTTAGCGAAGATGAGCGCAAAGCGCGAAATCTGAGCTTAGAAACTTGACCCCAATTCTCCTATCTCGCATATTAAAATAGAATTCAAATGTTTTGAATTTTGCGCGCTTGACACATATGTTATAATAAAAATATAAAGTTAATTATTAGATATGAACCCTGTTAAATGTTAATTTTTAATATGTAATGGCGGTTATAAAAAAAGCAATATGGAAAATACAAAAGAAACATCAGGTAGCGTAAAAAATATAATTATTTACAGCACTCCGACTTGTCATTTTTGCCAGATGGCGAAAGAGTTTTTTAAGGAAAAGGATATTGAATATACAAATTATGATGTATCAACTGATATGGAAAAACGGGAAGAAATGATAAAAAAAAGCGGACAAATGGGAGTTCCTGTTATTTTTATAGATAACGAAATGATGATAGGTTTTGACAGAGACAAGATTTCAAGCGCGCTCGGCATATAAATAAAACTCAATTGAAAAATAATTTAAAATAATACACGCGATCGTTTATAGCACGCGCGTGTATTATTTGGTAACATTACTTATAATAATGCTCTTGTAGTTCAACGGATAGAACAGTCCCGTCCTAAGGGACTAATGTAGGTTCAATTCCTGCCAAGAGCGCCAGTGAAGTGTACCCCATAAAGTGGACACATATATAAAGGTCCAAAAATATCAAGATCGGACCTTTATATACTTTCTTTGGTCTTTTTCTCTTCCTTTCTGTAATTTCTAAACCAAACTTTTTTAATGAGCTATAGCGTCAGAGCCACCGCGCGCTCCGCCGCGTGGGATATCATTTGTTTTGGAAATAGATTCTAATTTGGTACAATAAACACACATTGAAAAAGTTAAAGATTGCCTTGACTAAAAAATTCATCTCGTTTGTGCTTGGGGGCGGGCTTGAACCGCCGACCCTTCGCTCTTCAGGCGAATGCTCTACCAACTGAGCTACCCAAGCATTTCTATTGCGTATTAATTTATGACTTTAATTATTTATACTTAATATTCATACTATTGTCCGATATTGAATAATTTTAAAATCCCATCGTTTTTTATATCACCGCCTATTTTTTGCGCATTATCAATTCCACTTTGAAACCCGCTGTATACTTCAAGAAACTGTTGCATATACGGTTGAAGAAAATAATAATACAGAACTATTGGACCACCTAAAATCAATGTCCAGTAAAAAAGACGCATAATACTGCTGATAATAGCATTTCTACGCATTTTATGAAGCAATTTATTATTTTCTCTTACAAGCTCCAAAAGTTCCCCCATTTCTTTATCTGTCATCATATTTTATATTTTAACAGAAAACAAAAAAAATAGAAATAATCCTAATTGTTGTAATTATACACTTTGCGTGAACCTACTTCGCACGCGCGGAGTGCGTGGTGGCTCTGGATTGAATCGTACGCTCCGATCGCGCTGGAACGCGCCCAACCGCGCTCTAGCTGGTCGCGCGGGCAAACCCAAAATTTCCTTTCCATTTTTTGTTGAGGAAGCGTCCCACGCTTCCTCAACCCCTCACACCCGCCGAGGAAAAGAAGAAAGGAAAGGAAATTTTTTGCTTGCCCCGCCGAATGTGTTAATATACTATTGAGTCCGTACTCGTGAAATCACACTTATGTTATCATACTATGGAAAGTAAGAAACAAGGAAAAACAATTGGGGATAAGGTTAGAGAATTACGAAACAAGCGGGGCTTGACCCAGGACAAACTTGCTCGCAAGTGCGATATTCCTTATACCACACTTACAAAAATAGAATCCAATGTTATTACAAAGCCAACCATACAAACTGTGAAGAAAATAGCAGGTGGGCTTGAGGTTACTATTGATGAACTTGCGAAATAAGAGACGGCCAACAAAATTATGAATAAAAAAATATTAAAAACCGAAGAAACAAAAAGCGGGTGGAAAATTCTATTCAAGCACCTAAAAGACTATAAACCGTCACTAATTTTGTTGGCTGTTTTAGGGATAATTTCAGCATTAGCAAATGGAACAGTTCCATACATCGTTGGTTCTTTTCTTGACGCACTCATTGATTTTTCAAAAACACTATCCGTTGGCGATATTACAATTACCGCATGGCTTGGTCTGTTGCTACTGTGGGTGTTTGTGCAACTTGCTGCCAATGTAGTTGATTGGATTATTGATCGGAAGGGTCGCGCGTTGCGCATGACAATGCAATTAGGATATCAAGCAAAAGGATTTGTGCATTTACTCTTTGTTCCTCTTGCTTTTCATAAAGATGAAAAAATCGGCGAATTGTCCAATCATCTTGAGAAAACAAGTTGGCAGATAGCATCTATTGCGGAAAATATTCTTGTGAGCTTAACCCCGCCGATTTTAAGTGTAATGGTTGGTTTTACCGTAACTCTTCTCATTAATCCTCTTTTCACACTTGTGCTTGTGTTGGGGGTTATCGTCTATGTTTTGGTGCTAATCAGATTAGTTGTACCGACAACAAATCTCCTTGAAGAAGGACACTCCGCGTGGACAAATGCTTATGCCGACGCATTCCAAGCGGTTACCAACATACAAACAGTGAAGCACATGGTAACCGAAGAATACGAAAAAAATAAAATTGAAAAAAGTTTTTTGGGTCATGCGGCAAAACTTTGGAACAAACTTCAATTTATCTGGAGTAGCATAAATTTCTACCAGCGAATGATTGTTTTGGCGACACAAGCGGTTATATTTTTTCTTTCCGTCTATTTTATCCAACAAGGCGAGCTGACTATTGGTGAGCTGGTTGCGCTGAACGGATATGCCGCTCTGCTATTTGGACCATTTGTAATGTTGGGACATGAATGGCAAATGCTCCAAAATGGTTTGGTGAGCATTAAACAGGCGGAAGAAAAAATCTTCGCCACAAAGCAGGAAAACTACCACCCTAAAAACGCTTATGCTCCATCAAAAATTAACGGCGCGGTAGAATTCAAAAATGTGTCTTTTTCTTACGACGGCGCTACCACCGTGTTAGATGGTCTTAACTTTAAGGTTGAGCGTGGTGAGCATATTGCTTTTGTCGGAAAATCTGGTGTTGGTAAAAGTACGACTATTGATCTAATTTCGGGATATTATTTTCCTACAAAAGGAGTTGTATTAGTTGACGATCATGACACTAGAACATTTGATTTGACTCTGCTCCGAAATGGTATAGCCGTTGTCCCCCAAGAGCCTGTTTTATTCAACGATACTGTAATGATGAATATTAGGTATGGAATGTTAGGAGCAACAGATACAGAAGTTATAGAGGCTGCGAAAAAAGCGCACGCCCATGAGTTTATTCAGGAGTTGCCAAAAAAGTACGATCAGCTTGTTGGTGAGCGAGGCGTCAAGCTATCAGTTGGACAAAAACAGCGAATTGCTATCGCGAGAGCGATATTGCGCAACCCCTCAATTTTAATCCTTGATGAACCCACAAGCGCTCTTGACGCAGAAACAGAAAAGCAAATTGCCGAGTCGTTTGAAGAATTAATGAAGAGTAAAACAACCTTCATTATAGCTCACCGGCTTAGCACTGTTCGGAAGGCGGATCGTATATTTGTTTTTGAAAAAGGTAAAATTGTGGAAGAGGGCAAGCATGAAGATTTGGCTAAGCAGGAAAGTGGTATTTATAAGCGACTGCATGATTATCAGGTGGGACTTCGTTGAAGCGTCTCGGGACACCACGAAGATAGAGAAAAGAGCAACCATAAGTGATAAAACGATGAGGTTGAACCTCGATGTTGGGCTATACTCCAAGAAATTCTTTTTTAATGTCATCTTTATGTATTCCGCGAGAATACTAACTTGGTAACCCCGTTACCAAGTTACTTTCTGGCAGAAGAAACTCTATGACACCAGAATGACAATTGAGCTTAATTTTAGAAATCTTAAAATACTCTACAATTTAGTCTCATCTTTTCCAAGAACAATTAATGGTTATTTGGCTAACTACATTCACTCAATTTTAGCTTACGCTCTTAAATAAATTTACTTTCGTATTTGATACTTTTTGTTTTTACAATATTGGAAAACGCAAAATCACCAAAAGTGAGTAATTTTGTCGCGCCTGCGGGAAAGTCTATTGTGGCATTTCGTAATTTAAAGTCTGTATTATTTTCCGCAACAACCACCGCGACTTACGGCTTTTGATTGCTCTTCCACTATTTTCTTCCTGTATTCTTCACGGCAATTTTCCAAACAGAATTTCTTGCCGTATTCCTCGGGATATTCTTTTCCTTCCGCAAGTTCCATCTTGCAAATTGGGCACCTTTTCTTAAAAATATTTAACATAATTTATTTGCTTTCGCCGCAGAATCTATTGTGAAGCCAAGCCACGAGCCAAGCTCCGGCATAGGTGTAAATCACCGCTTGAAGCAAACCCCAGATAAATCCGCCGAAAGTTATCGCGACATCGCCAGCGAACTTCTCCACATTGACTATGTGGACTAATCAACCGAAAAGCTGAAGCGCAAAGCCCGGACAGAGCGCGACAAAGATTGCGCAAATGACATATAGGCCGCCCAATTTTGATTTGTTTATTAATCTCTCGACCTTTTTACTTTTTTAGCTCATCGAACTTCTTCTTGAATTGTTCTTCGGTTGCGCCCCCGAATGCGAAAAACTCATCATTCACAAGAATGCCGGGACTTGAAAGAATGTTATATTTTTGCACTAACGCTTGGCCTTCGGGCGTGGTCATATCAATTTCCTCAATAGTAAGTTCTAGATAGTCACCTTTCATTTTTTCCAGCGTTGTTTTTACCGCTATACAATGCTGACAACCCGTGGGACGAATAAGTGTTACTTTTATCATAAATTTTTATGTTTATTTATTATTCATAATTTGTTTGTTCGCGCTCGACCTTGCGCGAATTGCGCGCGCAACAATAATTGCACCGACAATAACAATAATAGCGATAAGCGGACTTACCCAATCTGATTCGGCCACATTCGTAATTTCTGTCCCTTCTTCGTGCGCGAATACTCGCGGTGCAGAAAAAAGCAAGATTGTAATTGTAGAAAGAAGAATTTTCATAGATTTATATTTTCTGCTCTTCGTCTGCGAAAAGCATCCCATAGAATGATAAAACTTATAATCCCCGCGAACACAAGCCATGGGATAATGCCTCCCGTTCCTTGGGGGAGGTTTAATGACGATTCAATAACAGAAGATTCGGCAATTTTGGGGAATGTTATTTCTAAAAACCTGTTCCAGCTCTGATGAATAATTGAATCCTCAAACCAGGCCATTCCGAAAAAGCCGTAGTTAAAGATAAAAGCACCTAAGCCGACCAACGCCCACGCGACCCAGCGTTTTACTTTGTCCTGATATAAAGAGAGTTTATTCATTGCGTTAATACCTAATAATGCCAGCACTACCAAGAAAAGAAGCGGTACGATCCGTCCGAGTCCGTGAAGCGCGCCGAGCGATGCGCCGACTGTCGGAATGCCCAGCGTCGCAACATAACCAAAGAGAATGTAGAAAGCGGGATTTGGACATCCTACACCAGCATTGCCTAAAAAGAATCCTAAGAAGAAACTACGCACATAGTCATTTTTTCTCTGTAAGGATGCGGGAAGAATTGTTTGCCTGAACGGCAACTTGAATTTAATGAGGTTAAGTTCTGAAATACCAAATATCAATGCGGCGACTCCTCCGAGAATAAGCATCCAGCTGATAACCCGATAGAGTTCCACAAATCCTCCAAGCCAACCAAGAGCCATCCCGTAGAGCGTGAAGGTTAGAGTAAGCCCCGCGCCAAAAAGAAGCGCCATCATAAGCCCCTTGCCGATTTTTTTTGAAAGCGCAAGCGGCACAATGATGAATACCAGCGGAAAAGTGCATGGCAGAAAAATCATTGAAAGACCAGCGAGGAATGACAGTGAATAGCCAGGAATAAACTCCTGCGAGGTCCACAAGCTAAAAAGTCCAATAAGAATTATTGAAAAAAGGACAAACGCCACAGTCACCAGCCAGATTTTAAAGGTTTTTGGGTTCATAGGTTTAATTTAACACGAAACGAGTCAATTCAAATCTTTTTTCTTTTCCTCAAATTTTTTTCTGTCAATCTCGCCTTTGGCGTAGCGTTCCTTCAGGATTTCAAGCGAAGACTTTTCGTGATTATGGGTTCCGCGAGATTGTCTCGTGAGCCATTTGATGAGAGCGATGATACCGGCGATTATCAAGACCCACCACAAAATCATAAAAATCCAGCCGAAACCCCAACCAAACCAGCCTGATGGATTGGTAGTAAAATTTCCCATCATAGAGTTATTACCACCACCCATCATACCTCCGCCCATCATCATATTCATCATCATTGGCATCATACCGCCATTCGTTATACTTTGAGGCATTGGCGCATCGGATTCACAGCCGCTCATTCGTTTGCCCATGGCGATATGCATTTGTTTTTCACCTTCTTCGCCCATCATTTTTTCCATCATAGTATCCATTGCCTCGTGAGAATCACCGGCCATTAAGCCCATAAAATACATACCGAGTGCGTGAAAATCATCATCCGATAAATTCTCGCAGTTGAGCTCTTGCGCTTGCAATTTTTCCCAGATTGCTTTTCCCTCCGTTTCTCCGCTGGCGGTATGCCCGTTATCGTTTTGAGTTACCGTGTCAACTCCGCCCATTATGTTGTTCCTCATCATTCCTTGGGCGAAAGAAAAATTAGGGAGTAGGGCAAAACTGAAAACAAAAATAAAAGTTATGATAAAAAATTTTTTCATAAGCTATTTCGCGTTACCAATAATATTTTGGATGATTTGATCAATTTCTTTTGGCCTCTCGCCTAAATCGGCTTCTGGGAAAAACTGCGGCAGAATAATAGGCCGCATGCCGGAAATAAAAGTTTGTCCGTCTTTTACATAGACATTTATCTTGCAGGGCAGACAAAGTCCAATTTTAATATCAATATTCAAAAATTCATTAGCGAACTTTGCATTGCAAAACTCAACAATCTTAAATGGCTCTCTTTCAAACCCTTTTTCGGCTAAAGTTTTCTGCACATCGTGAACATATAAAACTCGCATACCGGCTTTGGCGATTTCGTCTTGCACGCCCTGAACCGCCATGTCAAAAGTTTTCGTTGTAGTTGTGGTGTAATCAAACTCCATAAAATTTAAATCTTATTTTCTTTTGAATTGATCGCGACCTTTTTGCAAAATGTGTCGATATGACTATCCATATGAATTATAGTTCATATATAATGATGATGCAAATAATGGGTTATCCGCATCTGTAGCAAAAACTCACATTGTGAAAAGTTTTTATGTATCATAGTTTTGTCTATATACCCCCGCTTGCTCCTGGAACCTGTTCCGGGCCTTTGTTAGTGTAGCGCTTGATAAAATCTTTGACGCGTTCAATCGGCATGGTGTCATTTTTGATATCAAATATATCAAGCCGACCCCACGCAGCAACCGCGATATCTGTTTCGTTTGCTTCGCGTGGCGTGATGATGACTTTTGCGGCTCCGAATTGCTTTAATTCTTCCACTATTTCTTCCGCAATGCGCGGATGGTACGCAATCCATATATCGCCGTGCTCAAGGTTATGAATAATATTTTGATCGGGAAGTGCTTCATCGCGAAAACCCGAACGGGCGGTTTGACCATAGTGCGGCCCAGATGTCGGCGGATTTGAAGTGTACTCGGGCAGTTGACTGCCTACTGCGATATGGCTCGCCTCCATTAAAGGAATTGCTCGGCTAAAATCTTCTCCTTTCGGCGCGGCACTTTTTGATAAAAAATAGATACCGTACCCTACGGCGACTATTATTACAACGACGAGCGCATAATTCCTGAATTTGCGCATTGAGCGACCTCGCTGCCTTGCGCTCTGCTCCGCCTCTTTTTCCTGTCTACGCAGTTCCCGCCGCTCCTGTTTTGTGGGTTGTCCTATAGTTTGATTATTTTCCATAGTTATTAATGTTTATGTTCTTCGTCTCCGCCACACCCGTCAGAGAGATTCCACACCTCGGTAATCTGCTCGCCGGTGAAGCCGTGATTTTGAATAAGAAACTTCGCCAAGCCGCCATATACATACCAACGCCAGCACTTACAGCAACACGGGCCTTTCTCGCTTGAATTGAGCATGGCGTAGTCGTATGTCGCTTGCTCCTCCGGCGTAAGCTCTATGTCATAATACGAGATGAGTCGCTTTGCGAGTTCGGCAGAAATGTCATACGGATCATCGGGAATTTCAGCGATATTCTGGCTGGGTCTTGATTTGAATGTTTGCAATCCCTCAACTTGTTCGGTGTAGCGATGAATACTCATCGGACTGCAACATGAACCTTTGAGCCGTGCGTCGTCCGACATGGCAAGTATTGATTCTTTGAATGTGCCCGAACAAGACGAATTTCCATTTTGAGATAATTCCTCGAATTTTGCGGCAAGCGCGGTATTGGCAAAACTACTGCTTTGCTCTGGTTGTTCGGGCAAACGACCGAGAAAAAATACTCCTCCGATGAGCAGGACAGCTAATGTGAGAGCGAAAATATTTTGTTTATTTATAATCATTTTACATTACACGTTAATGGCGCAGAGATTTTTTTGCTGATGAGGATAAGTGAGAATGCAAGCAGAACAACGCTTAAAATTCCAAACTCTCCGCCACGAAGCGGCAGAATAGCGAGCGCGCTTGTGGCACCGAAAGAAGAAAGCGCGGTAGTAAAAATGAAAGACCCGCAGGAGGCGCAACCAATGCCAAGCGCGCCGCTTGCGATGCCGCCGAACCCCGCAGCCACATCTTGTCCCGCAAGACGAGTCCGTGCCCGCTTCAAGAAATAGGCAACCATTGCGATATTTGTTCCAAAAAGCGCGGAAATCGCGATAGTGTATCCGGCGGAAAGAAAACTAAAATTCGTGCCGATACCGCCGAGTAATGTAATCGCAACTTTGAGCTTTGCCGCAAGCGGCGCGCTTGAAGTGCTAAACACTTCACCGATGAGACCAAAGTTAGGAAGCCAGACGGCAAAGAGAAAGGCGGCAATCGCAAGCGTACTCGCAAGCGCGATATACGAAGTGTTAGCAAACACTTCGCCAAACGCCACTTGCAGATTTTTGAGATTTTCTTTCATAATTATTTTTCTTGAAGCGCAAGCTCTATAAGTTGTTTAACCGCTTCGTATGGTTGCGCGCCCGAGAGAGGATATTTCTTGCCGCTTGCAGTTACGACAATGCTCCACGGCGTGCCGTTGCCTCCGGTAGCGGTCGCATTGTCGAGGTCGTCCTGGATGTGCTTGTCATACTTTTTGCTTGCGAGACATGAGTTAAATTTCGTTTCGTCAAGCCCGATTTCCCGCGCGATTTGCGGCAATATGATTGCGATATTTGTTTGATTGTTTGACGAAGTAAGTTCAAAGAATCGGTCAATGTATTTCCAAAACGCGTCGTTTCCGCCAAGCTCGTTCGCGCATTCGGTTGCAACTGCTTCCGTTCTTGCTTGCGAGTGAATCGAATCAAGCGGAAAATGGCGATACACCCACACCACTTCGCCGTTTTTGCCGTATTCGTCCATGACTTGTTGCATTGTGGAGTGGAATCGTTTGCAGAACGGGCACTCCATATCCGAATATTCAACGATTTTGACCGAAGCATCCGGATTGCCACGAATGTGGTCTTCGTTTGTAATCGGCACCATGTTGTCAAGCGCCGCCGAAAGTCGCGCTTCTTCGCGCTCAGCATCTGCTAGCGAAGTAATACCACTCGTGTCTCCGCGCTGTCCAAGATACACCGCTCCCGCGATGAGTGCTCCGGCAATAACGATTGCGAATGGTATCGCGAGATTGTTTTTTGCTTGTCTTGTTTGTTGTGCAGTTTCTTGTTCCATAAATTTAGAAATGATGTTAATAACGAAAAGCCAACGATACAATTATTTTAGCATGAAATACAAACTTTGTTTATCTTTCGTGCCGTTAAGTATATGGCAATAAGCATAAGCAGCGTTATTCCGGCGACAAAATAAAAACGATACTCAAGCACAAAAATCACACCGCCAAATCCTATCCCGAAAATAGCGAAAAGCGGCGCAAGACACGAAGCGCAAAAAGCAGTTCCTGCGACGCCTGCGAACAAAGCGCCGAGCCCGCCGGCTGTTGCCGTGCTCACACCTCCGATTTTTCGTTTCTGACGCATAACATAAACCTGCATTGTTATGAAAAGCGAGGAAAGCGATGACAAAAGAACAAGCACCGCATAATCGCGGGCTGTAAAAATGTCAAGCTGGGTTGCTAAAGTATTACCGGACACAGTCCACACGGGAATAAGGACAAAAAGAGCGAAGAAAACAAAAAATGAGACAAGAAAAAGAGAAATGTAATTTGTTTTTTTGAATGGCTCACGAATACCGAACCACAAAGTATTTAATATGTGTCTCATATTTTTAGATACAACAACTTAACTTGCTGATGTCCTTAGTGAATGAAAGCGCAACTATTTTTATCGCTTCGGAAAGCGTCGGGAATATCGGCAGAGAATTGACCACATCGTCAATTGTGTTTTTATTTTTGACGAGCATCATCGCTTCGGCGATAAGCTCGCTCGCGTCCGGCGCGAGAATATGCACGCCGAGAATTTGTTTTGTTTGCGGATGAATCGCCATTTTTATCATTCCCTCGGTGCGGTGTATGATAATCGCCTTTGGAACATCGGCAAACGAAACAGTTCGGCAGGCGCAAACTCCCATTTGCTTCATCTGTTCATCTTCGGTAAAACCGACACCAGCGAGCTGTGGGTCGGTAAAGATAGCGTATGGGATAGTGTTGTAGTCAATAAACAATTGTGCGCCTTTGAGCGCGTTTTCAGCGGCAAGCGTGCCCTCGCGTCCGGCGGTTGTCTCCAGCCGCACGGGGGCGCTGGTAACATCACCAACCGCAAAAATGTTTTTGTTTGAAGTTTGAAAATACTGATTGACGACAACTGCTTGCTGTTTGTTTATTTCAACACCTACTACATCAAGGCCAAGCCACTGCGTGTTGGGGGTTTTGCCTGCCGCTAAAAGTATTTCGTCACACGATGTTTCTTCCGGTTTTCCGTTTATAAGATGTGAAACTGTCTTTTTGCCGTTTTCCTTTCGCACGCTTTTCACTTCAACATTGGTTTTGATAGTGATTCCTTCTTTTGACAACACTTCGGCGAGGCGGTCGGTGAGTTCCTTTTCAGAGTGCGGAAAAATTGAATCGCCGCGATGTAAAACGGTTACTTTTGTGCCAAAGCGCGCAAACATTTGGGCAAACTCCAAGCCAAGCGGACCCGCGCCGATTACAACTAACTCTTTTGGTTGCTTATCCAATTTCAACGCTTCAATATGCGTTACAAATCCAACTTCCCGGAGCCCCTCAATAGACGGCACATTGGTGGTAGAGCCAGCGGCGATAATAAATTTTTTCGCACTCAACTTTTCCTTGCCCGCCGAAGCCTCGGCGAAGGCGGGACCATTCACTTCTATCTCGTTTTGGGAAACAAATTTTGCTTTGCCATCAATTGCTGTTACATACTCTAAATTTTTCAAGACCTTCTCGTATTTCTCTTGACGCAGTTTTTCCACAAGCAAGAGTTCGTCTTGCACGACTTTTTGAAAATCAAAATTTTTCACTTCAAGCTCTACGCCGGGAACGCCGTGATGTTTGGCGTAGTGTAAAATTTCACTGGCATAGAGAAGTGTTTTTGACGGGACGCACCCGACATTGACACAAGTACCACCGAGCGGAAGTC
>Ga0210019_1001553_pt1 | contig 24160 bp, 34 predicted proteins | sample CryGeyCG2114_020_2_FD_183969 | JGI IMG/M metagenome (GOLD analysis project Ga0210019, IMG submission 183969) | Groundwater microbial communities from aquifer - Crystal Geyser CG11_big_fil_rev_8/21/14_0.20 (SPAdes) (version 2) | ecosystem: Environmental > Aquatic > Deep subsurface > Groundwater ...
TTAGGACCGATACTCTTTGTGGGTGGATTTTTTGTATGTGATTTGGAATCACAGAATTGCTATTTAGCGATTCTCCGCATAGAGGACATTTTACCATTATATGCTTGTGTGGATAAAAAAATTGTATTTAAATATTTTTTTTGGGCCTAAATTAACAAAAAATGTCCAATTTTTCATTATTCAAATCTTTTTAAGCATAGAATGAAGATGAATTTCTGAATTTATGACTAAAAGTGTTGGTTCTGGAGTCAGATGTCAACGTTGTAACAAGGGAGTTTTTTTAACAGATTCTAATACCGGGGAGATGTTTTGCTCCAAATGTGGCTTTGTTGCTACAGATAGAGTAGAGCAGGAAGGACCAGAATGGAGATCTTTTTCCAAAGAAGAAGGAGACAATAGAACAAGAACTGGTACGCCTACATCTTTAGCTATGCATGATATGGGCCTTGCAACTATCATTAATCCTTTAAACAAAGATGCTACTGGGAAACCACTTTCCGCCTCTATGAAGAGTACAATTGAAAGACTGAGGACATGGGATAATAGAAGTCAGGTTCATGAACCAGCTGATAGAAATTTTAGACAAGCATTTAGCGAATTAGATAGACTAAAAACAAAACTTGCATTATCTGATGCTGTTATTGAAAAAACAGCATACATTTACAGAAAAGCCTTAGACAAGGGTCTTGTCAGAGGACGTTCAATTCCAGGTCTCATAGCAGCATCTCTTTATGCTGCATGCAGAAATACGGAAACTCCCAGAACATTAACAGATGTTTCAAATGGAATTAATATCAAAAGAAAAGATATTGCAAGATGTTATAGGTTATTGTTGAGAGAATTAGATCTGAAAATGCCAGTTGTTAATCCTGTTAAATGTATATCAAGAATATCTAGCATTGCAGGATTGTCTGAGAAAACAAAAAGAAAAGTAGTAGAGATTTTAGACCAAGCTGCAAAAATTGAACTTTCTGCAGGTAAAGATCCAATGGGATTAGCTGCTGCACTATATCTGTCATGTGTAATAAATGGTGAAAATAAAACGCAAAAAGATATTGCAGTTTCTGCAGGTGTTACAGAGGTAACCATCAGAAACAGATACAAGGGTTTGAAGGAAGTATTGGAGTTATAATTTAAAATTTATTTTTATAATAGAATTAATAATTGATCTTAAATGAATAAAAAAATAATCATTATTCCTGTAATCTTGATAATAATTACAATAGGATTATCTTTTAATCACTCTGACAAGCTAAGTGAAAAGACAGTTTTTCATGTAACTTTAGCAGATCCTAATTTATACAAAAATGGAGTTTACTCTAGTACATTTACGGTGAATGAAGGAGATTACATTTTAAAATTTGTTCCAAATGGCGATAGTCCTCAATCTCTAAATATTTTATTAAAAGGAGAGAACTATGATTTTTCTGAAAATTTCAAGTTAAATGGAACTTTACATCAAACAGGAATATCCGAATACTATACTTGGGATTATGATGGACATAAAGAAATTTCAATTCCAATGGAACAAACAATAATAATTGAGATTGACCCAAATGGGAATGAATTAGGTTCGGTATCTGTGGATATTATTGAAAAGTAAAGGCGTTTACCCCTTTACTGCAGAACTCTGAGAGATTTCCTCTCGTGGACAGGTCGTTAAAACGCCTGATTACCTTTTCTGTTCTGCGGGGCAACGCAGTTTTAGTCGATAGGAATTATATCCTTCGGCATTGATTATTATAATTACTTTAACTATTTAAGATTTAATACAAAAAATTATAATAATTTATAGATACTTATAAGATTTTTAGCTATTCTTAAAATGAATTTTTAGATAGATAACTCAAAAATCAAGTTTATTTCTTCTTTTTGATAAAAAACGTCTAGCGAATTAACTCTTGAAATGAAATTAGGTCTTGATAAATAATTTACAAATTATAAAAAATTATGAATAATTTTTTCATTGTTAGTTTAGTGCTATAAATTACGAAATTCATTGAATAAAACATTGAAATTATCTGGAAAGGTTGCAATTGTAACTGGTGGTAGTAGAGGCATTGGTTTTGCAACTGCAAAAATTTTTGTGGAAAATGGTGCAAATGTGGTTATAACAGCAAAAGATCCAAAGAGATTAGAAAAGGCTGTTAGTCATCTTTCAAATACAATAGGAATAACAGCTGATATTAGAAATAAAAACGATGTCAAAAAAGTTGTAGAGCAAACTGTTAAAAAATTTGGCAAGTTAGATATTTTGGTAAATAATGCAGGAGTATTACCCAAAATAAAACAATTACATAAGATTGATGAATCTGAATGGAATGATGTTTTAGATGTAAATCTTACAGGGCAATTTAGATTTACAAAAGAAGCAATACCTCACTTACAAAAAACAGGAGGTTCTATAATCAATATTTCGTCTGATGCAGGACTAAAAGCATATCAAGGATTTAACGCTGATGCATATTCTGCAACAAAAGCTGGAATAATTATCCTTACCAAATGTTGGGCATTAGAATATGCAAAAGATAAGATTCGAGTTAATTGTATTTGTCCTGGTGTTGTTGATACAGATATGACAAAACCATTTTTAAAAACTCAGAAAGATAGGGAGTTTGTGGATAATGAGCATCCCATAGGTAGAATTGGTAAACCAGAAGAAGTAGCTAAAGCAATTTTATATTTTGCATCTGATGATGCTGCCTGGACAACAGGCGCAATACTTGCAGTTGATGGTGGGGAATCAATCAAATAAAATCCACATGGCTTTAATACTGTTCAAATAGTAGTGAAATTGATGACGGACAGAAAGAAAAAGGCCAAATTAATTATTTTGTTAGGAATAATTTGGATAGTAATTACACTACCATTACCTTGGATAATCAATAATCCACAAGTATCAGAATCTCAATTTAATATCATACTTGCAATTATCGGAATAATGTCTATTCCGTTTATTGTCCTAGGAGTTGTTTGGACATTAAAACCAGAATTAACCACCTAGGTAATCGCCGTTGAAGAATATTCCAATTTTAGATAAAATACCAGAATTAGATGTGGCTATCGAAGCTGCTTATGAGGCTGGAAATTCAATTTTAGAGATATACAAAAGTAGATATGAAACGTTCACAAAAAGTGATGACTCACCGATTACTGAAGCCGATTTGAAAAGTAATGAGATCATTAAGACTATTTTATCTAAAACTAATCATAAAATTTTATCAGAGGAAGATAAAGATGATCAGAAACGGTTATCAGAAGAGATCATTTGGATAGTTGATCCACTCGATGGTACTTCTGATTTTATAGATAAAACTGGAGAATTCACAGTAATGATTGCATTAATAAAAAATAAAAAACCAATCATAGGTGTTATCGGTTGGCCAACAGAAAAAACAATCTTTGCAGCACAAAAAGGATGTGGCGCTTTTAAATTTTCTAATGGCAAATGGAAAGAGATATCAGTTACAAAAATTTCAGATCTTTCAAAATGTAAAGTAGTTGGTTCGAGACATCATCTTTCAGAAAAAGAAAAAATGTTTATCAAAAAATTAGGTATTAAAGAATTTACTAGTATTGGAAGCTCATTAAAAGTAGGAAAGATTAGTTCTGGAGAAGCTGAAGCGTACATAACTACAACAAATAAAATGAAAGAGTGGGATTCAGCTGCATCATATTGTTTAATTTCTGAAGCAGGTGGAAAAATGACTGACATGTCAGGTAATGATATTACATACAATAATAAAATAGTAAATCATGAAAATGGAATTTTAGTAACTAATGGATTAATTCATGATAAAATAGTTAAAGAATTTAAAAAACTAGATTAGGTTTCTTTTCTTAAGAAAATCCTTTATTTTGTTTGCACTATCAGATAATGATTCATGCTCTGTATCAATTAGCAAGTCTGGATTTTGTGGAGCATCATATGGATCATCAATTCCTGTAAATCCTTTAATCTCACCTTTTCTTGCCTTAGCATACATTCCTTTAACATCTCTTTGCTCACATTTTTCAACTGAACATTTTACGTAACATTCAGCAAATTGATCGCCAGAATTAATGATCTCTCGTGCATTATCTCTATTTTCTTTGTACGGAGAAACTAGAGATACTGCAGATGGAACCCCATGTTTTAGTAACAATTTTGCCAAATGGGCAACTCTTTTGTTGTGCTCGTCTCTGCCTGCCTTGGAAAAGTCTTTTGGTGAAAACCATTCTCTTAGTTCATCCCCATCAAGCATAGCCAAGTTTGGAATATCTTTTTGGAGCTCTTTAACAATTGTCGTCTTACCTGAACATGGTAAACCAGTCATCCATAAAACAAAAGGCTTCATAATTAGAATTTTCTCAAATAGGTCTTAAAGAGTTTACGTTAGAAATTAATTGCATTATTCAAGATACTCAATTTCTTAAACGTATTTTCGATCTTTGCGTATTTGCCATAAAGCCTATAATAACATAGAATAGTGATGTTACAATAATAATTTCAGGTGAAAATCATGAAATTCATCAAGATAATGCCTCTACTTCTATTAGGATTTTTTGTTTTACTATCAAATGTGTATGGAGAGACAATAAATCAAAGTATGGAAGGAAGTATGGATGTTCAGATAACACATCCAGATGAAGCTATAATTGGAAGAATAGCATCAATTTCAATATTAATAAAAAATAATGGTTGGGAAGACAAACAAGACATTTCATTTATCTTTACTAGTCAAGATAATTCAATGATTCCAGTTTCAGATAATAGTATAACAATAAAGAGGTTATCTCAAGGTAGCTCATATGGAGGAAGTATAGATTTTAAAATTTCATCAAATATTAATCCAGGAATACATTTTCTTAATGTAAAATATTCTCAAGTTTTAGTAAGCAATAACAAAGAACCACAAGAACCAATCGTTTATGATATTGCAATACCAATAGTTGTAAAGAAAGAACCAAGTGTAATAATTCATACAAATACACCAGAAGCAATTTTTGCAAATGCTGAATTTCCATTTATTGTAGAAATAATTTCTAAAGATATAGAAATTACAAATGTCAATATTGAGATAATTCCTCCAACAGATATTCAATTTAGAGGTGAAACGTTACATTCATTTTCAACTATACAAAAAAATTATCCAATAATTATCACTTCAAGAATTATTTCTCCAATTGAAGAAGTAAATACAGAATACAAATTGCCATTTAACATCATAGTTAGATATACTGATGACATAGGGGAAGAAAAAATAGAATCCCAAGTTGTTTCTGTTATATTGCGTCCTCGAACATTTATGGAATTAACAACCGATGGTGGAATGTGGATTGGAGATTTCTTTATAGCTCCTTATATAAGCATTGGAACAATAATAGGAATTCCAGCTGGAGCAATTATTTCATTATTAATTAGAAAAAGTCAAAAATCTACAAAAAAGAGATTGAAAAAGAGAAAAGACAAGAATTAAGACTGTAATTTTTCATTAATGTTTTGGAGATATTTTTGGTTATATACTGTAAATAATCTAATTTTATCTTGGGCTAGAGCCATGGCACCTGGTCTACTATTGATATATTTATTCACTATTTGTTGCTCTTTTAACAATTTTTTCAAATCATCTTTGGTTTGTAATTCAAGTTCACTAATCAAGTTTTGAAATTCATTTTCTAATAATTTCTTTATATCAGCTACAGGAGGAATTGCTCCAATAATTTCTTTTGTGGTAATTTTTCCAAATACTTTTTTGTTTAGTTCAGTCAATAGTTAAAACTCCATTTGGTACTAGTTCAGTTTGATATTATGTATAATATAATATTTTTTTACTAACTTTATACATAGTTATATTTTGTAAATAAAGAAATTAGGTGTATACATTACAATTACATTCTCAAATTTGATAATAATACTATAATTTAATTAGAATAAGAAAAAAGTGTAAGTTGATTAAAATAAAAACAGATTAAAAACTTTGTTAGTATAATATGTGTAAAAATTGTTATTTTGATTCAAAAAATAATAAAAATTGTATCATGTGTATTCTCATGATTTTCACAATCAGTAATCATGCTCGTCAAAATCTGAACCTAATGATATTGTTGCAATTACTGTGTTTTTAGTTGTTTGAAATTTAATATTTTTATTTGACATAAATTGATTAAAAATTTCTTTTAGTAGTTGTTCAGTAAAAAATGACCAATTCATGCCTAATTCATGCTGAATAATAAAATGATGTAACTCTCCTTCAATTCGATGATCTGATTTCATTCCAGATGCACGCATATAATCTTCTAATGTTTCAATACATCGTTTCAAATCATATTTTCCTTTCATAAAAAGAACTGTATCTTTGATTATTGGTAAGACAGTTTTAATAATTTCATTGATATCATTTCCATCCATTTCAGCACCGAGTGAATCCAAGATTCCTTTTGGAATTGGAATCATCCCAATTTTATCTCCAAACCGATCCCAGTTTACATATTTCTCAAGAATTTGTTTTACCAAAACATTTTGTGAAATTTTTTTATTCATTGCTTCTATTTCTAATTCTTCAACAATTTTAGATGGGAGCCGATAAGTGATACTACGTGTTGTTTCTTTTTTTTGAGAATTAAATTGGTTTTTTGCAGGAGTAGATTTCACTATTAAATTTGACTATGGTCATATATCATATTTTGGTAATTTTACCAAATTATTCAGAGTTATTTTTTATTAAAGAAAAATTCGTTTTTTTCCTCTAAATCATCTACATAAGTATCCATATCTAACTTGAATTCTTCTTCATCGGCATAGGCTCGTTCGGCATGTTCACTTATATCTAATCCTGCATCTTCGACTTCTGCAGATACTCTAACTCCGATTAAGAAATCCAAAATTTTCATAATTATCCATGTACCACAAAAGCCTAGAGCTGCTGCTACCCCAACTCCAATAGCTTGAATTCCTAATTGATCAGGATTGCCAAATAGTAAACCGTTTGGTCCAGCTGGATTAACTAATTTACTTGCAAAGAGTCCAATTGAGAGAGATCCAATGATTCCTGCAACACCATGTACTGAACTGACGTCTAAAGCATCATCTATCTTTAGTTTCTCTTTAAAGATTATAATTCCAGAATACGATGCAACACCTATTGCTATACCAATAACAAAAGAATGTTCTACACTAACAAATCCTGATGCGGGGGTAATTCCTGCAAGACCTGCAATGGCACCATTAACTGCTGCAACAACAGATGGCTTACCTGTTCTCATCCATGACAAGCCTACCCAAATTAATGCAGAAACCGAAGAGGCCATGTGTGTTACAATAACTGTATTTCCTGCAAGAGAACCAGAAGCTAATGCACTGCCTGCATTAAATCCAAACCAACCTAACCAAAGAAGGGATGAGCCTACTACTGCCAAAGGTATACTATGAGGAATTTCAATTGCAGGACCAAAGAATCTTCTGCGACCAAGTACTATAGCTGCAGCTAGTGCACCCATTCCAACACTTGTATGGATAACTATTCCTCCGGCAAAATCAACTACACCAAGTTCTGCTAACCAACCACCTCCCCATACCCAATGAACCAGAGGATAATAGATTAGAATAGACCAAGAAGCTATGAATATGATAAATGAACTAAATTTCATTCTTTCTGCAATAGTACCAGTTAGAAGTAATGGTGTAATTGCAGCAAACATTAATTGGAATTTTACAAACAATACACCAGGAATTGTTGGTGCATAATCAAGTGCTTCATCCCATGGAACTCCTTTTAGAAATACCCAATCCATATTTCCAATAAATCCACCTGATTCATCAGGACCAAAGGATAAACTAAAACCAAAAACAAACCACATTACACTAAGTAAAGCTAATCCAAAAAAGATTTGCATAAAAACAGATACTGCGTTTTTCTTTCTCAATAAGCCTGATTCAAAAAGTCCTAACGCAGGTATCATTAAAAGAACTAAACTTCCAGCTACAAGCATCCATGCAGTATCACCTGTATCTATTGGCATGCTAATTTTCAAGTTATAAAACTAAATAATAATAACGAAATTAGATAACCATTTGATTATCACATGATTATCAAAATCTGAAACTATTATTTGTGAAAAACCTTTCAGAGTTATCAAATGCTAAGAATTGAAGCACTGTTAGGAAATAATGACGTGATGGCGATAAGTGAAGCTTTAAGAAAAATTGAGATTGGTGGTTTAACAGTAGGTAAAGTAAGAGGAAGAGGAAAAAAACCACCAGCAGAAATTCATGCATCTAAAGGAAGTGCAATATTTCAGCCTCAATTCAGTGAAAAATATGTCATAGTAGTGATTATTCCAGAAAGTAAGGAAGAAGAAGTAATCAACATTATTAAAACAAGAGGGACTGTTGGAAAGATCTTTGTTTCACCAATATTACGTGCTGTAGATATTGGAACTGGAAAGGAAGGAGAAGAAACAATTTAACTAAAAGTCATGAAAATTATTTTCATAAACAATTGTTGAATGCTTTAGCTGTTTTTCAACAGTTGGAAGGTGTCCCATAATACAATAGTTAACAAAACCACTAAATGATTTAATTCGATAATCTGTTTGTAACTTTTCTTTATTTTCTTCATATATTTTTTCAAGTTTTATCAAAGTAAATTTCTGAAGAGGAACTAGTCTGCTTCGCTTAATTTTTGGTTTGGAAGGGAAAAATATTTTGTCAGATTCAAGATCCTGTTGTGCGTTAAGAGTATTCATGTCGACAACTTCTTCCATTTCTGAAATGAAAATTTTTCCTCCTTGATTTGCAGAAAATCCAGATTTTTTAGAAATTAAATTAATGACTTGTCTAGCATCTTTCTCTAAAACAACCAATTCTATTTTGGAAAGTGGAATTGCTTTAACGTTGGTGGAACCTATTTTTGCACCTGACTGTTTATCAAAGATTTTACTATCTTCTAGATTCCGTCTATCGATAATTGAATAACCCATACTACTTAATTCACTAATTATTACAGGGTATGTTGAACGCTTGATTATTGCCTCAATCTTTTTCATAAAAAAAATTTGAAATTAGGTTATTTATGTGTCTAATTGATTACCAGCCATAGTTTTGAAGATGCTAGATAGGAAGCAAAAAGATAAAGAAAATATTTAGATCTGATGAACAATATCTGTCTAAAAGCAACACAAAAAATGCTTAATTTAGATATGTGTTAATAAAACATTATAAGAAATCATTACAAATAACAGTATGGCAATTCCAGAAGATGTTCAAGAGTATGTGGAAAAAAATGTCAAATTAATGATATCTCAGACTGAAACATATCTTCCTTTTATCAAAATAGCATTTCCTTATTCACAAAATTTAGCAGATGGGGTTTACAATCTAATTATAGGTAGTGCATTATCTGTTTTTATAAACCAATATGCGATGAGAATGAAATATCCATCAGCAGAAGATTTTGCAGAATTTGGAAAAATAGCTTTCAAATACAGAGATCAAGTAGAACAATTTTTCAAATAATTATTTTATTATAATTTTATGGCTAGAAATTGTTTTTGGAATAATTATTTCTAGCCTACCTTTTTCAAACTTGGCAGAGATTTTTTTACTATCAATTTTTCCTAGAAGTGTAATAGTTTTTTTAAAATATTCAAACTCTGTTTTTTTATCAAATTTTTCTTCAAAATATGTTTCTTTTAGTTTAGCTTCTATACTAATAGAATTTTCATCAGATGTAATTTTTATATCTTTTTTGTTAACCAGTGGAAGATCAAATTCTAGTAACCAATATGTTCCATATTCTCTTAAACATGAAAGAGGTGAAAGAATTTGATGTTCAACATCATCGTTAAATAATGAACTTGTAGATGATGGAGTGATTCTGATTTCAAATTCTTTATGATTATTTTCAGTCATTTGCTCACCGATAAATATGTGGGATTTTAGTGGATTTGTTTTCTATTTTTTGTTGTTGTAAAGTACGAATTGTTTCATCCATTAGATTTCTACGTTGGATTCTTAGATGCTCCATTTTCTTTTGTATATCAGTTGTATCAATCTTGATATTCAAAACTTTAGCAAGAGTAACAATTGCTATAATTGAAGCTTCTGGATCAGGAAAGAATGGATGGCATTCAGCATACAAAATTAATGTTGGAATTTTTGATTTTCTGAAAACTGATATCACTGCTGCATCTGTTCCAAAAATTGAGCCTGTTAAAAATTTAGAAATTTGATTTATGTATAGAGTTTCTTCTAAAGATTGATGAGTAACTAATCCATAAATTTGAGGTGTATTGGAATCTTTGTTTATTGTTTCCATGCCACTTACAATAATTATTTTTTGAATGTTGTTTTTCTTGCAATATTGTAAGGCTAATTCTGCAAAATCATATGCCAAATACGAATCAAACGGGAGATCAGATATTATGGCAAAAATATTGTTTTTTTTATAAATTCTAATTGGAGCTATAATTTCACCATCTTCAACAAATAATGTAGGCGAAAGATCAGGATGATCTAATTCTTCAATTTGCCTCATATCTAAAGCATGTATTAAATAAGAAATTGCAAAAGTTCCAATAAGACCATTACTTGGGAATCCAACGATTAATATATTTTCTTGAGATATTCTTTTACTAACTTTCATAATTAGAATATAGGTAGTTCAATTTTTCTAATGCTATTTTTTGATCTATGATTTGCCCGTTTAGATAAGTTTTTTAGCAATTTTTCACTGAGATCTTCTAAAACTTCACTTAGATCAAATCCAATTGAATTGTAGATCAAAGGAGTATGATGTGGAGTTATGATCATTATAGATACTTCATATTTTCCTTCTTTTTTGTTTCCGGATCTTTGTTGTTTTATTGAAACTCTAGCTTCGTGTATTTCTGAATATACTTGTTGTAATCTTTTGAGAGTTTTACTAAATTTTGAACTAATCAGATTTACATTTTGTTGATCTTCTGGCATACCAACAATGTATAATGGAATTGGAGTTTCTAATTTGGATGCAAGTAAACCAAGAATATCCCTAAAAGTAATAATACCTTGAAGATTACCTTGTAGATTAACCAAACAACATGTTGTATTTGCTTTAAGCATTGAACTAATAATTTTATTTAAATCATCATTAGCAGAACATTGAGGAATTCTAGTACTACCAATGTTACCAATCTTAAATTCTAATGCATGTGTAGTTTTTGAACCAATAGATTTTCGTCCTTGTTTTTCTGATGGTATAATTGATTGCAGGATATGATATGATGTAAGGACTTGTTTGATTTTACCCTGATTTAATACTGGCAAGTGATCAATCCGTTTAGTAGTCATAATTCGTCTTGCATTGCTGATAGATTCATCAGAAGGTATGGTTATTGGATTTTGAGTATAAATTAGATTAGCTTTAATCCATTTGTTATCATTTAAGGATAGTAGTTTGATAATTCGCTGAGCTGTTACTACGCCAATTATTTGGTTTTTGTCTACAACAGGTACTTCTCTAATTCTGTAATGAGTGATTATATTTGCTACCTTTTGAACAGAATCATTTTGTGTTACATGTGGAATTGGATAAAGAAATGACTCTACTTTCATGGCATTGATATTTTTTGCATTTAATAGTACTCTGATGTTTGTAGAAAGTATCTTTTTATCTTTAAGATAAAATACATCATAAGAATTATCTTTTGTGATTTTATTAATTACATGTGAAAGAGTATCAGTTGGCTCTATAATGGTTGCTTTTGAAATTAGAGATTTAATTTTGGTAGATTGAATATCTTTCATATGTGCATGAATTGTATCGGTAATCATTTCGCTATACTTGTTATAGAATCTCCCTATTTTAAATTATAAGAAACACCCAGATTTTCATGATTGATTTTCATCAATGATATTTGAGTCGACATATTTAACTAATAAAATTAATTTTGTATTAATGTTGCTAAAAAATACAGATCTTAACAAAATCATAATTAAAAGAACCATTACCATTAGCCCAAATGCTAGTATATTAGATGCTAGACAAGTTTTGCTTAAACATAATTTAAAACGACTTATAGTAACAGATTCTAAAAAATATCCAGTTGGAATAATTACAGAAAAAGATATTGCAAAAACAATCTATGCACTTGGAGACAAATCAATCAGATCAGTCAAAGTATCAGGTTTTATGTCTAAAAAATTAATCACAGTAAAGAAAACAGATTCAATTTATGATTGTGCAAAATTAATGAAGAAAAATCACATAGGTTCCATAATTGTAATAGATAACAATGGTATTCTAGAGGGATTAATTACCAGAACTGATCTTGCATCGATTTTTTTAACACATGCAATATCACCTCTAAAAGTTTCAAAGATTATGACTAGAAATGTAATCACAGCTATGCCTGGAGATTCATTACTGTATGTAGAAAGTCTGTTAATTCATAATAGAATTTCAAGAATTGTGATTCAGCGTAATAGAATACCTGTGGGAATTATCACATACAGGGATTTTGTTCCAGCAAAATTACCTTATTGGATATCTCAATCAGCTGATCCAAAAGAAGTTGAAAATTATAAAATGAAAAGTAGTCTTAATGAATTTCAAGTAAATCAAATGAGTTATCTTCTTCATTTCAAAGCTGTTGATATAATGTCATCAAATCCAATTACCATTGAAGCTAATGAAGATGTCGGAGTAGCAGTATTACTAATGATAAGAAATAGAATTAGCGGATTGCCGGTAGTTAAAAAATCAAAACTTGTAGGAATCATTACTAAAGCAGATATTGTAAATGTCATTGCAAAGGCTTAGATCATTTTATAATTAAAGTAGAACAGGGGGAATTATTTGCCAATTTATTTGAGACACTACCAAGAAAAAATCTGGCAGTTGATCCCAGACCTTTACTACCTACAATAATTAAATTACATTTTGTACTTTTTGCAAGTTTGATTATTTCATTTACAATATTTCCTTCTTTCATAATTATTGTTGAATCAACACCATATTGAATAGTTGTATCCTTTCCTTTAATCAAAACTTTATTTCCAAATTTTCTTAAAATTTTAAGAGATTCTTTTCTATCTAATAGATTAATTGGAAGAGATTTCTCAACCACATACAAAAGTATCAAATGAGATTGATAGTTTTTTGCCATATCACATGCATGTAAAAGAGCTTTTTCTGAATACTTTGAACCATCAAGTGGTACTAGAATATTCATGTAAAGAGATTTCCTCATGTAAAATTTCATACTTTATTGATATTTAACTAGATTCTAGAATTTCATTTTAAGATACTGTAATCCTAGAAATCAATATTTTTACAGATGAGGTGTTATTATATTGAATATCATGGTTTGATTATTACAATTGATAATCTTATTTTGGTATTAAATCATAAAACTGTAGATTATTTACAAATGATTAAGAAAAACATAAAAAAAATCCTTGTTCCCATCGATGGATCTAAAAATTCGATGAGAGGGTTAGATGAAGCAATTTATCTTGCAAGACAATGTCATGCAACAATTACAGGCTTGTATGTAATTCCTATATATCCAAGAAATTTTACTGATGTTATAATGCCGTATCAGATTCATCTTACTAAATCAGCTAAAAAGTTTATGGAGTCTGCAAAGACAATATGTGCTCAAAAAGGAATTATGTTTAAATCCAAAATAATTTTTGGGAGTCCAAGTTTAGAAATAGATGAAATGGCAAAAAAGAAAGGATTTGATATTATTGTTATTGGATCTAGAGGTGAAAGCGGATTAAAAGAAATTTTCTTAGGTAGCGTTGCAAATGCTGTGGTACATAAATCAAAAATTCCAGTACTGGTAATAAAGTAGTGATCACGATGTTTTCAAAAATGTTAACTAAAATCCTTGTGCCATATGACGGTTCTAAATATTCTGTAAAAGCATTGACTAAAGCCATGGAGCTTGCTCATAATCTTGATTCAGAAATTTTTTTATTTTCTGTTATTTATCTAAATTATATTTCACCACCTGGAATACTTGGATTAACTAGAACAAAAACTGAAAAAGAGATTATAAAAAAATGGGCAGAGTCAGTAAAAATGGATGCAGAAAAAATGTTAAAAGTTGCTGTTAAAAGATGTAATGAAAAAGGAATTTCTGCATCATATCATATTACAAAGGGTAATGTTGCAAATGAAATTTTGAGTTTTGCAAAAAGAAAGCATATTTCATTAATTGTAATTGGTAGTTATGGATTACATGGGATTGGAAAACTAAAAACATTAGGAAGTACAAGTAGAAAAGTTTCAGAACAAGCTAATTGTCCTGTATTATTAGTTAGGTAGTTCAGACTAATTCGCCTAGAAAGTGAACAACCTTGTTTACAACAATTACAGTTCTGTCTTTTGGAATATGAAATAGTTTTTCTGAATTATCTAATGATTGAATTATTAGCTTAGAATAAGGATCCTTGAGAGATTTGTATAAAATTCCTTTATCTCCTATTGATTGAGACCAATGTGTTCCTTGTACAAATGAAATGGCTTCAAATTTAATGACGTGATAAGAAAAAACCATATTTAAAATTCTATTCTTTTTGCATTCTAGTAATTATTTGATCACAAATTCTTCTCATTTCAGAATCAGATCCAACACTACAAATTTTTACCAGATCTGTAGTTGTTACTATTCCAATAACTTGATTATCTTCTTTAACAGGTAATTTGTGAATGTTTTTTATTTTCATGATTTGTGCAGCTTCCCAAACTGTTTCGTTTGGATCTATTTCAATTATTGGAGAAGACATTACTTCTTCAATAGAAGAAGTTAATGGTTTCTCTTTAGCAGCTATACGCTTAACAAAATCTCTTTCTGTCAAAATACCTACTGGTAATTTATTTTTTGTAACAATAATACAACCTACATTTTTTTCATCCATTAATTTAGCAGCATCTTTAATTGAAGTAGATACATCTAATACTGTCAAATCACTAATCATAACATCTTTTACAAATGTATGAGCCATATCATTATTCTAGAATTTTCTTCTAATAAATAAGATCCTTATTTTCACATAAGAAATTATCTAATGATAAATGAACTATTTTACTATTAGAACAGGGATTTGAGATTTGTGTAGAACGTAATTTGAAGTACTACCAAGAAAAGTCTCTTTAATAGAACCCATCCCTCTAGATCCAATAACAATAATATCATATGCTTTGCTGTTTGCATAATTTATGATTTTTGGTCCTTCGTCACCATAAGTAATGTCATCATCAAAAAGAATGCCATTTTGTGCAGCACGTGTTTTTGCTTTTGACATAAATTTAGAAGCATTATTCAGTAAATATTTTTCTAGATACGAAATTTGGGCATCGGTCATGGGTTTTGCTAATGGAATTACATACAAGCCTGTAATTGTTGCATGACATTGTCTTGCAAGATAAATTGCTTCATCTAACCCTCTCATCGAATTTTTAGATCCATCGATGGGAACAAGGATTTTTTTTATGTTTTTCATAATTATCTAATAAAATAACTGAATTTAAGAGGTATTACAACATTATCGAGTTTGATTTTCAACCATGAGATTGTACAGAGTCACTATATACAGAAAATTCAATAATAATTTGAAAATGATAGATGCGGATAAAATTACGGTTAGAGATATAATGACAAAATCGGTGATTGCAGTAGATTCAAGTATTACTGTAAACGAAGCAGCAAAATTAATGGAAGATGTAAAGGTAGGAGCTATCATAGTTATGGAAAATAACTCGCCTGTGGGCATAATTACAGATAGGGATTTTGCAGTAAAAATTGTAGCTCATGCTTATCAGATTACAACTCCTGTGAAGCAGATTATGACAACTCCTCTAATTGCAATAGGTCCAGATGAATCAGTGTGGATGATTGCTGATCTAATGTATACTAGAGGTATTCGTAAATTACCGGTCATAGAAGATGATAAAGTCATAGGAATTATCACTGCTACTGATCTAGTAAATCATCTTGCAATATCAACAGATGAAGATATTAGAAAAATGTATCATGAATCAGTGATCAAAGTTTACAAACAATATAGTCCATACAATTGATTAACCATTTACTATAGCAGACATTAATGATTTTCCACCAATTAAGGCACCGATGGACAAACCTATGTTTGCAACTAGATTAATAGCTAAAGTTCCATAATGATGATTATCAAATAGATTACTAGAATCTAGTGCAAATGATGACATTGTAGTAAGTGAGCCACAAAAACCTACTGCAGCTAAGAGTGAATATCTCCCATCAAGATTCCACTGTTCTGATAAAATGATAAACATTCCTAAGATAAATGCCCCAAGAATATTAACAATCAAAACATTGAGAGGTAGTGCATTAAACAACAATGGAGATTCTGTGATTTTATATCTTAGAAAAGCTCCAAGTACAGATCCAACTGCTAAAAATACAAACTCCAAACCTTTCATGATTTACCTCTAATTTTTTGGATTATTAGACATTATTAGTGTAAAAGATGATTTTTTACCCATTTTGTGACTGTATCAAGTTATTCTGAATGCCAAACTGAGGATTTTTATAGCTTTGATAATTTTTGCACAATGAATGACGCTGAAACTAAGATGTCAAGATTATGGATTTGAGTGTGATTTCGTTTTAGAAGGAGAGAAAAACATCGCACTACTTGAAAAACTAAGACAGCACTTTGAAGAGGAACACGGTATTGAGTATACAACTGAAGCAATTACTCAGATAATTGTTAATCGTGGTCACTCTTTAGAATCTATTCGTAAATAGTAGTCTGTTTATCATATTTTTAATTTTTTAACAAATTTTATTTTTAACATTTATTACAAAGTAATTTCTATACCAAATAGAAATCAGTTTTAACAAAACTAGAGGAATTTTTTGTGGATAAAGTTATCTTTTGGTTGTAAAATTACCTGTTTCCATCTATTTTTATTGTATTAATGATAATTATATTCAGTAGTGTTACAAAATTATTCAAACGATTATGATGTCAAGTGTAAACTAGACACTTGCAAAACCTATCCCATAATAACAGATTCAGAAAGAGGAGAAATGTTTTGTGGGGGATGCGGTCTTGTTCTAGTGCAAAACATATTGGATACTTCGAATGAAAGTAATGGTTACAGTCAGGAAGATTTTATGAAGTTATCAAGAACTGGTCCTGCAACGTCATTAACAATGTATGATAGAGGATTATCAAGCATAATTGGAGCTAAAGATTCATCAGGTAATGCATTATCAAATAAAACAAAATATGAATTTAACAGACTTCGTACATGGGATCAAAGAAGTAAGTCTAGATCAACTGTAACATTAAGCAAAGCTTTTACATTATTGAATGGTATGAAAACAAAATTAGGAATACCAGATAATGTGGTTGAAAATGCAGCTTATATTTATCGAAAAATTGCAAATGCTAAACTTACAAGGGGTAGAACCATGGCTTCTTTAGTTTCTGCATCTTTGTATGCAGCGTGTAGAGAGAACAACATACCTAGAACATTAGACGATATTGCAACTGCAGGAAATATAGAAAGAAGAATTCTATCTAGAGATTTGAGAACAATTATCAAAAAACTAGGATTAAATCTAAATCAATATGATACTTCATCATTTATTTCTAAGATTTCAAATAATATGAATTTGAAAGAAAAAACAAAACGTGATGCATTTGATATCTTAAAACGTTGTGAAGTGAAGGAAATTACTGCTGGAAAGCATCCTGTAGCACAAGCAGCTGCTTCTTTGTATATTGCATGTATAATTAACAATGAGAAAATTAGTCAAAAGAAATTTGCAGAAGAGTCTGGAGTAAGTGATGTCACCATAAGAAACAGAGTTGTTTTAATTAAAAAAACACTTAAAATTGTAGAATAAAATGAGTGTTAAACTAATCCATTGTGAATGTGGAATATGTAATGATGTTTCTGATTTAGATTGCATTAGCAAAGAATGTAGATGTTGTTTTAATTTTCATATAAGATCGGGTTCAAATAATAATGTCTAGATATTAACTACTGAATAAAATGTGTTATCAAGTGTAGCCATTTTAAGTTTAGATACTAAATTCATAATTACTTTAATTTGTTCCATAATTATTTGATGAAGATTTGTTAGTAATTTATTTAATTCAATAATTTTTGTTTCTAAATTATGATTTTCTTCTTTTAGCATGTTATTCTCTTCAGTTAGTCTTTGTATTTTTTCAGATTCAGTTTCTTTAGAAAATGGTGGTGAAATAGGCTCTGTTTTAGGCGGCATTATTGGATCAGGTGTTGGGGTAGGTTCAGGTATTCGTGGAGGTTCTGGTTCTTGCTGAATATCTTGAGCAAAAACAAGTTGGGTAGAGAACATTGATGCAAACAAAACAGTTAAACTAAAAATAATATTTTTTTTCATCTTATAATATAACATTACTTGAATAAATTTATTTTTTGTATATGAATAATATTATTAGATTTTTAAATTAAAAAATGGATTTATTTAAAAAAATCAAATTCTTGATCTCTTTTTTGCTTGGGTAGATCTTCCATAACTGCTTGTACGACTTCATTGTGATTATATGTGAGGTGTCGTAGAAATTTTGCAGATTCATCAGCCCTTTTCTTTGCATCCGCAAATAGCATTTCAGGACTACTTAATTCATTCATCATAGTAGTGCATTCTTTGCATGGCTCGAAATCAAGATACAGTTTCATAATTTCTGGTCAACCTTCTTAGTATTTAGACTATTTTATGGATTGGGTTAGGGTTGCATCTTTTTTTCTAGGCTTAACCTTATCAATTGAGTCTAGAATATCTTGTTGGGTTATTTTGATATCTTTGACATTTCCTGATTTTGTGTTAACATGTCTTTTCAAAGCAAGAATTGCGGCTCTATTTACTATAGCTGCCATCTCAGCACCACTAAATCCATTTGTTAATTCAATAATTTTTGTTATGTTAACATCACTTCCTAATGGTTTCTTTTTGGAATGAATTCGAAATATTTGCTCTCTTCCCTTAGAATCTGGATTTGGAACCTCAATAATTCTATCAAATCTGCCAGGTCTTAATAATGCCTCATCAACAATATCAAGTCGATTTGTAGCGCCGATTATCAAGACATTGTGTAGTTCTTCTAATCCATCAATTTCAGTAAGAATTTGAGAGACTACATTTTCTGTTACATGTGAGCTAGAACCGCCACTGCCTCTTCTTGGTACTAATGCATCTACTTCATCAAGAAATATTATACATGGCGCTGCCTGACGAGCCTTTCTAAAAATTTCTCTTACACCTTTTTCAGATTCGCCTACCCATTTTGAGAGTAACTCTGGACCTTTGATGCTGATAAAATTAGAATCAGTCATTGTTGCCAATGCTTTTGCAATCATTGTTTTTCCTGTTCCAGGTGGACCATGAAGTAAGATTCCTTTTGGTGCTTCTATATCCACATACTCAAAAGCTTCTTTATGTTTAATTGGCCATTCTACAGCTTCACGTAATTCTTCTTTTAATTCATCAAGACCACCTACATCATCCCAGTTAACATTAGGAATTTGTACTTGAACTTCTCGCAATGCACTAGGTCTTACTTCCTTCAAGGCATCTCTAAAATCGTCACTTGTGATCTTAATTTTTTGAAGAATTTCTATAGAAACTTTGTCTTCACTTAGATTAATTTCAGGTAAAATTCTTCGTAAAGATCGCATTGCTGCTTCTTTTGACAATATTTCAAGATCAGCTCCAACAAATCCATGTGTTACTTTAGCAATTTGTTTAAGATCTACTTTTTCATCAATTGGCATTCCACGTGTATGAATTGAGAGAATTTCATATCGCCCTTCATCATCTGGAATTCCAATTTCTATTTCTCTATCAAATCTACCAGGTCTTCTAAGAGCAGGATCAATTGAGTCTGGTCTATTGGTAGCGGCAATCACTACAACCTTGCCTCTACTTTTCATACCATCCATTAGTGTCAAAAGTTGAGAAACAATTCTTTTTTCAACTTCTCCAGAAACTTCGTCTCGTTTTGGAGCAATTGAGTCAATCTCATCAATAAACACAATACTTGGGGAGTTTTCTTCTGCTTGTTTGAAAATCTCTCTTATTCTTTCCTCACTCTCTCCATAATATTTTCCCATGATCTCAGGTCCGCTAAGTGAAATAAAGTGAGCGCTTGTCTCTCCTGCAACTGCTTTTGCTAACAGTGTTTTTCCTGTTCCAGGTGGACCATACAATAAGACACCTTTTGGTGCTTCTACGCCTATTTTTTCAAATAATTCAGGGTGTCTCATTGGTAATTCTACCATTTCGCGTATCTTTCTAACTTCATTTTTCAAACCACCTAATTCATCATATGTAATTCGTGGGATGGTAGAGTCGATTGCTTTTGTCATTGAACCAAGTTTGAATTTTGTATTTTCAGTTACAATCACTGGTTTTGATGGTTTTGTATTAGTAACAATAAATTGTATCTTTCCACCCATTTGAGTTTGTAGTTGAATTGAATCATGAACAGTAAAAACATGATTTTGAAAATTGGTGATCATGACATCATGTAATTGTTCTTCATCAATAGTTAATTTTTCAGTTGGAGATAAAGTAATTTGTTCAGCATTGGCAGATTCTACAGATTTAATAGAAATTTTATCGCCAATTCCAGCTCCAATATTTTGTCTAGTCATTCCATCAATTTTGATAATACCAGTGCCATATTCTTCAGTAGGTCCAGGCCAAAGTTTTACATGTGTTTTTTTATGATATGTTAATTCTAAAATTTGTCCTGGTTTCCATTTTGTATCCTCAATTATCTTAGGATCGATTATTGCCCTACCTCTTCCAACATGCTGCTGTGGTATCTCAACAATTTTTAAAATAATTTCATCCATTTTTTTTCTCCATAAAAATTAATGGGGTTTATTCAACCTCCACCTTTTTGCCTTTTGGTTTTTCATCTTCAATCAATTTGAAGACTAGCTCAAGAATGCCATTTTTGTAAGATGCTTTTGCTGAGTTTTCATCAACTTTATGATTGATTGGAACTTTTGCATGGTACTTCTTTTCTCCACGTTCTGCAGAAATATCTACAAATTTGTCTTGTACTAGAATTTTAACATCTGTCTTTTCAACTCCTGGCATTTCCGCTACAAGTTTTACTAGTTTTTCTTTTTCATCTACAATTGCATCTACAATTGGTTCTCTAGTATCAGATGTTGGAAGTAATCTTGGTTTTACGTTTCCATACTCTTGTACAACAGGTTTTCCATTAGGACCAACAGTCATTATATAACCATAATAAATTGGACCAGTATTGGAATCACTTTTCTTAAATTCTTCAAATATGTCATCTATATCAAAAAAAGAGCCTGACATTCTCTTGAAGATTCTATCAAATTCATCATCGAACATTGTCATATTTATCTACTGTGTGTAATATACATTACATTATATAAATATTATGCATATTTATATAATATATTACATAATATTATTATATCTGACATAGTATAATTATGCCTGATGAGAAATACAAGTATGTCTATTCCTGAATTAGTAAGAGAGATTGTTACAAGAAATCGTTCAATTTATGATTGTATGAAGATGGATTTGATTAACTATACAGCGTTGGCTGTAAAGATTCAACCAGAGATTGAAAAAATTTTGGGTGGTACTGTAAATCTCAATACAATCGTGGTTGCTATAAAACGATACGCAGATTCGTTTGAAATTAAAGAGAATATCAGAGAAGAATCAGTTTTGAAGAATGCAAGACTTGTATTAACGGATGGAATGATGGATATCAAATTTTCTATGAAAGAATTTGCAGAGATGGATACCATGTCAATTTTAGATAAGTTTTCAAAAATTACTAACAATTATGAATTTTTTAGACTGTCTGATTCATTTAGATTTCTTACAGAGGATATTGAAAGTATTAGGCAAATTTTTGAAAATGTACCAAATAATGAAAGTATGTTTAGTACAGGTCTTGCAAAGATTAGAATCTCAATTCCAATAAATCAAAATCAATCCGATGTAGTGTCTTATGTTGCAGAGATTTTACATGATAATGGGATAGAACTTGTAAATGCATTTTTCAGTCAAGAGAGCATAATAATAATTCTAAATGAAAAAGATGCCTCAAGGGCTTATGAAATACTTCACTCAGATATAGTCAAAATTACATAAATTCAAAATTTAGTAATAAATTATCAGAATATTTGATCTCATAGGATATATTCAGTAATTTTATGGTATTAGGTAATTGGCCAAAAATAAGAAGAAAGTAGTCATTTTGGGAGGGGGATTTGCAGGAGTAGAATGTGCTAGGCAATTAGAGTCGTCTTTTAAAAATAATTCTGAAGTTGAGATAATAATGATAAGTGAGGATAATTTCTTATTATTTACTCCAATGTTACCTCAAGTAGCATCAGGCATTATTGAAACAAGACACATCGTAATGCCTATTAGAGCAATTTGTAAAAAAACAAAATTTTATGAAGGTAGAATAAAAAATGTAGATCCATTTGGAAAACTTGTAACATTATGGGGTACTGGTGAAAAACGAGGTGTTTCAATTTATTATGATTATTTGGTAGTTGCATTAGGTAGTGAAACTAATTTTTTTGGAATGGCAGATGTTGAAAAAAATGCTTACACGATGAAGACGCTTAATGATGCAGTTGTATTAAGAAACAGAGTAGTAGATATGCTGGAACAGGCGGATAATGAAACAGATACAATTCTTCGTGATAGTCTTTTAACATTTGTAATAGTGGGAGGTGGATTTGCTGGAATTGAAACTGCGGGAGAATTATTGGATTTATTATTAGATGCAAGAAAACATTATCCTACAATTCATAAAGACGATATTCGTGTTATAGTTTTAGAAGCTCTTTCAATGATTCTTCCAGGTTTTAATGAAAAATTAGCAGACTTTTCAAAAGAAAAAATGATAGAAAGAGGTATCGATATACGACTTCGAACAGCAGTAACAAGTTTTGATGGAACAGAGGTTACTGTAAAATCACTAGATGAAAATCCAAAAAACTCTGTAAATGAATCAAAGATTAGTGGGATTAGAACTAAAACATTGATTTGGACTGCAGGTGTTACACCTGTTAATACAATCAAAAGATCAATGTTCAAAACAGATAAGGGTAAAATTATTGTAAATGATTTTCTTGAAGTTCCAGAATTTCCAGGAGTTTTTGCAATTGGAGATTGTGCTTTGTTTATGGACCCACAAACAAATAGACCGTTTGCACCAACCGCCCAAATTGCCGAAGCAGAAGCTAAAATTGCCGCTCATAATCTAAATGCCTTAATTAAAAATTTAGAGAAGAAAAAATTTGTTTATCATTCTAAGGGACAAATGGCAATAATTGGAAAAAGAACAGGAATTGCAACATTTTTGGGAATGAATATTTCAGGATTTTTAGCTTGGCTTATTTGGAGAAATGTATACCTATCAAAAATTGTATCGCCTGATAAAAAAGTCAGAATTTTTCTAGATTGGATAATAGATTTGTTTTTTGATAGAGATATCTCAAGACTAAAACTTATGAAACGTGAAACAGAAAAAGAATACAAGGTTCTTGATGAAGTAGATGATGTTTGGTAAAAATTAATTAAAAATAATTTAGAATTTCTTTTTAATTTGAATAATTGCAATTGTAGGTGCTACAAAATACATTCCAATATTTAATGCAATTATAGAGAGTCCTAATCCTAACACTTCAACTTCAGAACCATCTTCAGCTAAGGTCATAATTGAAAGAGTCGATAACATTGGTGTAATGACAATCTTAACAGTCTCTTTGAAGATTGGATTTTCTCTTTCCAAATCTGCTACTATAGGACTAAAAGAATAGTAAAATTGGTTAAATCCAGTCATAAAGGTAGTTCCTGACTGAGTGGAAAGAATAGTATTGTCTCTTATCTCTCTTAGTTGTTGAATTTGAGGAGCAAGTTCAGAGCCATACGTTGCAGTAGCAATTAGACATCCACCGCCCTTTTCTTCTGTCTCTACATAAGCTGTTGCAGATTTTGTTTCTTTAATCGGTTCTGATATTATTTTAAAAGAATTAACAGAATCATCAAATTTAGAAAGTTGATCATTAAATTCGTCTATTCCATTACTATATGAAAAGATGTAAAAAAATTTAGGAGTTGAAAG
>Ga0210019_1001554_pt1 | contig 24145 bp, 20 predicted proteins | sample CryGeyCG2114_020_2_FD_183969 | JGI IMG/M metagenome (GOLD analysis project Ga0210019, IMG submission 183969) | Groundwater microbial communities from aquifer - Crystal Geyser CG11_big_fil_rev_8/21/14_0.20 (SPAdes) (version 2) | ecosystem: Environmental > Aquatic > Deep subsurface > Groundwater ...
TAAATTTATTCTTTCAGAACCTTATTTGCGGACGTAGCCAAATTGGTATAGGCGTACGGCTTAGGACCGTATGGGGAAACCCGTGTGGGTTCGACTCCCACCGTCCGCACCAGCGAGGAAATGTCAAGTTCGCCTCGCCCGCTTCGGCGGGCTCGGCGACCAAATTGTAGGGAATTTTGGGCGAAAAAATCAGTTGGCGGTTTTGTAAAATATAGTTCGAGCCGATATTTTTAAGAAATGTTGTCATTTCTTTTTTGTTTTCAGTTTCCACTAATTTTGCGGCTTGATTAAGGGATAAAACAAATTCACGAGCCGGTTCGAGCCAAGACAACCCTTTTTGCTCAAAGTCGGTTATTTTCTCAGATGTTGAAACTTTTTGCGACAACAATTCCTGTTTTTTGGCGGCGTATTCTTCTGCGGTTAAAGCGTCTGCCAAAAACACATCAAGCAGTTTTGCCAATTTTATCTCAGCCTGTTTTAATTGTTCTTTTAAACTTTCTACTTTTGATTTAGCTTGCTGTTTGGCTTGTTCTTGTTCTGTTTCTAACGCCGCTAAAACTTTCTCGGTGTCTTGGCTCGACAAAGAAACTTTTTGAAGAAGGTTTTTAATTTGTTCGGTTAGTGCTTCCTCGCGGAGATAATGCTTTTCTTGGCACAAACCTTTTTTCTTGGTGCAACGATAATAGTTGTGTCCTTTTTGGATTTCGGCAGTTATTGAACAACCACACGATGCACATTTAAGAAAGCCAAGAAAAGAAAAATTGTGCTTGCGAACCTCCTGCACTTTTCCACGCTTGCTCATAACCTCTTGGCAAATATCAAAAAGTTTCTTTGAAATTAACGGCTCGTGTTTTCCCTCAAAAATTTCCCCACGATATTTCATTAGGCCAATGTAAAAAATATTTTGTAGGATTTTTTGGATATTACCGATTGCGATTTCCTTTCCGAGATTTCCGCGCAAACCTTTTTCTTTACACCAATTTGCGAGAGATTTTAGAGTATATTTTCCAGTAGCGTAAAGCTCAAAAAGTTTTTTTACCTTCGGAGCTTTGCTTTTATTAATATCAATCATTCTCGTTTTAGGATTATTCAGATAGCCCACAGGAGCCCAGCCGGGCCAAACCCCGTTTCGTATTTTTTGCCGTAATCCTCTTTTTACATTCTCTCGCAAATTGTCCACAAAATATTTTGATTGGCCAAAGGCGATATTAAGCATAAACAACCCTTGTGGTGTCGGTTCAAACCAAAAAGTGGGAAATTTGAGAGACTTAATCAAGCCGCGATCTACGAAGTGAATGATTTTGCCTCCATCAACAGAATTTCTTGCTAATCTGTCCGGGTGCCACGAAATTATTCCGTCCGCCTTTCCCTTTTCAATCAATGACAACATTTCGGCGAATTTCATTCGCCCGGGTTCTTTGGCAGTTTTTGCCTCGCAAAGCGAGGCGACAATTTCAAGTTTTTCTTTGGCGGCAAATTCTTTTAGTTCAACAAGTTGAGCTTCGATACTTAAAATCTGCCTATCATCTTCTTCGGTGCTCTTACGCGCGTAGATAATGTATTTCATATTTTTCCTTTGGTTAGTTAATAATTATTTGAAAAAATTTTCTTTTACTAATTCAAAACCGCCAACTGATTTTTTTCGCCCAAAATTCCCTACAATTTGGTCGCCGAGCCCGCCGAAGCGGGCGAGGCGAACTTGACATTTCCTCGCTGGTGCACTATCTTGAAAATAGTTCGAACATTTTTTGCCGCCGAAGGCGGCAAAAATTCGCCTGCCTGAATTGGTGCGGCTCGCCCCGCACGGCGGGGCTCGCCGCGAACTTAAAAACTGCCAAAGGACTGGAAAAATATCGTCTCGAACCACATTTTGTAAAAGAAAATTTTTTCATATTGTTTGTTGCAGAAATTCTCAAGAATTTCTGTTTTTGTTTTGGTCTTGCTTTTTCTATATCTTGGTGTACTATGTTAGTAGTTAAAATTGTAGGAGTCAATCTAAATTGACTCAGGTGGTACCTTAACAATCAATAAAAGGAGGTAGGAAAATGGCACACTGCCGAAAAACTCAGTTGAGTATATTTTTGACCCATCGGTGCAACCTTCGATGTATTTATTGTTACGTTGGAGAGAAAGAACGAGATAGGTCAGTAATCGACTATGAGTTTGTCAAAAGGGGCATCTTAGATTTCTTTCAAAATTATGATTCGAGGGAGATCCGTTTCTTTGCTACTGGAGAACCAACGCTTGAGTTCGAGCTAATGAGAAAGATTAAAGATTGGGCTTTCGAATTAGCGGGAGAGGATTGCAGATTTGAACTGCAGACAAACGGTTTTTTCTCAACTAAAATTGCCGAGTGGGTAGCTGAAAATATAGACATTGTTTGGATTTCTTGCGATGGTCCATCAGAAATTCAGAATTATTATCGACCGACACCTGCGGGTCGGCCAAGCTCAGACATTGTTGAGAAAAATATACGATATTTGGCTGCGAAACCGATCGTACTAGGATGTCGGGCAACTATAGGTGCTCGAAATATGGAAAAACAACGCGAGATGATTGAGTATTTTGCACATCTCGGCGTGAAGGTTGTAATGTCTGACCCTATGTTTCCTTCTGTTGGAAAATATTCTGGGCAGATTGTTGAATGTGAAGCCCCCGACCTACGGGAGTATACTGAACATTTCTTAGAAGCAAGACGGTACGCAATTGAACGAGACATATTTTACGGCAGTATATTAACTGTTAATTTTGATGAGGAAACAGAGTATTTTTGTAGAGCCTGTATCCCTTACCCTCATCTTACAGTTGACGGATATGTGTCAGCTTGTGATATGGCTTTTTCTGGCGCAGATCCTGCCATGAAAGACTTAATCTATGGTCGTTATATTCCAGAGGAAGGTCGGATAGAATATGACCAAGAAAAGATTAAGTTGATTAGATCTCGAAGTACCCAGAACATGCCTCATTGTCAGGGTTGTCCAGTGTTGAAGAATTGTGCTGGAGCTTGTCTCGGTGAAGCGCTGAATGAGACAGGAAGTATTTTTGGAATTAAGCCACATGTTTGTGAAGTAATCCGTTACTTGGCTAAAAGGATGCCGCTCAATCAGGGCTTGTATCCTTATCTCCATCCATGATAGAATAGCAAGAAAGGAGGCAAAGCTATGACAAAGAGATTGTATTCCGAGGACCCATACAAACAGTTCTTCGGGGCTGTTGTTAAAAAGATCGAGGGAAATAATGTCTGGCTCGATCAGACCTGTTTTTATCCTGAAAGCGGTGGACAAGCTGGAGATACAGGTACCTTAAATAGCCAAAGGGTGACAGACACTCAATTTGACTCAGAAAAAAATGTTGTCCATATTCTGGAATCCACACCAACTTTCAAAGTTAGTGATAAAGTGGAAGGCCAAATTGACTGGGAAAGGCGCTACAGAATTATGCGTGTTCATGCCGCTTCTCATATTATGGAACACTTTTTGTTCCAGGTGTTTGGGCCATTAAAACTGGTTGGCTCTCACCTCAATGAGAAACATGACAGTAGTACCTATGAATCAGAGGAACGTCTTGATCCGGAAAGGATAGCTGAAGTAGAACGGAAAGCCAATGAGTTTATTGGGAAAGACCTGCCGATTGAGACCTGGCCAGATGAGAAAAAGCCGTATTTCAGATACTGGAAGTGTGGCGAGATACAGATGCCTTGCGGTGGTACCCATCCTAAAAATACCAGCGAGATTGGTCCGATTAAATTAAAACGAGAGACCGGTGGTCGAGGACGAGAGAAGGTAAGAACATCTCTTCAGAAGCCATAACTTCTCATAAGCCCTTCGTGAAAAAGAATTTTCACTTAGGGCTTTTTTTTGAGTAATTTGCCGCCAAATCAGAAAATTTCTGTTTGAAAAATTTTCTGAAATGAGTTATTATTAACTCATAGAAAAACTTGAAATTGTCAAAGAACGCGGCGAGCCCCGCTCGGCGGGGCGAGCCGCACCAATTCAGGCAGGCGAATTTTTGCCGCCTTCGGCGGCAAAAAATGTTCGAACTATTTTCAAGATAGTGCACTATATGATTTTATCGACAAAATCAAGAATTTTAAAGAAAGTTAATTCAGATTTCTTTAAAAATTGGACTCCTGAAATGAGTTATATTTTAGGATATATCGTTGCCGATGGTTGTATTTATAAGAGGAAAGACCGAAAAAATAGTTATACTCTAAATATAACCTCTAAAGATAAAGATAATTTATTGAAGATGGGAAAAAATTTAAGCCCAAATTGTTCCATAAGTACAAAATATAATTCCCAAAAAATGCCTTATTCTCAAATTCAAATTTCAAACAGGGAGATTTGCGGAGACTTAATAAGTTTAGGAGTATCTTCTAAGAAAAATTATAATTCAGATTTCTTAAAGATTCCCAAGAAGTTTTTCTCTGATTTTACTCGAGGATTTTTTGATGGGGATGGAACAGTTTATATTTACAAAGTCAACGGAACGCCACAGATTAAAGCAGGGTTTGTAAGCCCTAATTTATTTTTCATTACAGAATTTAATAAACAGCTTTGCGAGGTCATAGGTATCCAATGTAAAGCTGTCCATAAAGTCCACTCCAAAAATAAAAAAGTTCCTTTATATAATATTTGTTTTTATATTGACGACTGCGAAAAACTCATCAACTTTATGTACAGAAATAATCCTGTTTTATATCTTTCTCGCAAGCGCAAAATTTTTAAGAAATGGAGATTAATTAAAAGGCGTGGTTATACAAAACAAAATTATCCCTCAAAAATCGGCTGGCATTTAAATCAAAAAGTTTCGACATAAAAAATCAACTTAAATTATATTTTGGGGAAAAGAAAATTTTTAGTCATAATTTATGGAAAATTTAGAAAAGTATCTAAAATACTATTTTTTAGAAGATTATCTTTTTGATGATGTACATAAGAATTTTCAAAAGCGCGGTTCTCTATCCCCCGAAGAATTTTTTGCAATCGTAATTTGGAAAAGAAACGCTTCAAAGACAAAAATTCTAAGTAGTATTAAAAAAAGCGGAAGGACTATTCGTGAAATTACATCTAAAGTATCGAGGGCTAAAACACAAGAACAAAGATTGAACGCCTTGCTTTTCCCTAAAATTCCCGGCATTGGTATAGCTTTTGCTTCGGCAATTTTGACCGTGTGTTATCCTAAAGATTTTACCGTCGCTGACTATCGAGCTTGTGCGTCTCTCAAAGATTTCGGCGAAGAAGTAAGTAGTAATCCAACAATCAATACTTCTGCTTACTTTGAATATTTGGACAAATGTAAAAAATTGGCTCATAGGTACAATCTTTCATTACGAGATTTTGACCGGATACTCTGGGCTAAAGATTTTTATGAAGGAAAGAATGGTTTACGACATCTTGTTGATGGGTTATAATAGTAAATGATTTTCGCCGCAAAAGAAAAACTTAAAGCCGCCCTTAGGGGCGGCTTTTTACTTTAATTTAAGATAATTTTAACTTTCCAGCACTTCGATGTACGTTCTTTTGGCGCCGAAATTTTTGGCTTCAATACGGGAAGAAAACCAGATATCGATCTGGTAGTTCCCTTTCTTCCAGTTCATTCTGTCTTCAACAACAAAAACTTTATCTCCGTATATCTCCGGCATTCTGACCTTTGTTCCAAAGGGCAGATAATTATTTGCTATAATTCCGTCTCTAACCCAGGCTCCGGACGCCGTGATAAAGGGGCTGTCGTCGGTCTCCCAGACGGTAGAAGAATAGGCGGTTATAATTACCGGAAGTTTTTGGACCACTTTCAGCTCCGGACCCGAAGGATCAGACGTCGAAATTAAAGCATTTTCTCCTAAAAGCGCTATTTGGCTCTGGATCAGAACATCCGGGGGATTAACCGGGATCGAGCCAGCTTCGGTTTTGGGAAGGCCAAACTCAAAAATCAGCATCCCGGAAAGGGAAATGCCCAAAAACATAAAGAGAATCGGAAATTTAGAGTAGGTATTCATCTTTAAACCCCCTTTTATGGGGGTTTAATCATAATACCTTATTCCGGGAGAATTGTCAATCCTTCCTTTGAGCGGGCGATGAAGTTTTCCCCTTCGGGCTTGCCTCCATCTTCCGCTTTCATTACGGTTCAAGCGGGTGACGGGAATCGAACCCGTGTGATTTGATTGGCAACCAAACGCACTACCACTGTGCTACACCCGCACTTCGCCCTTTGGGCTCAGTGTGAACTGCCTTTCGTAGTTCACCCTGAGGAGTTAAGGCGACGAAGGGTGCCGGGGGAGGTAATCGAAACCTCGACCTCTTCTTTTTCAGAGAAGCGCTACTACCACTGAGCTACCCCGGCTTAAAAATCACCCCGACCCCCGGCTCAAAAAACCTTTGGTTTTTTGGCTCGCTTCGCTCTCATTTTTTCCACCACGGGGTGATTTTAAATTTTTAATTTTCAATTAAAAATTTTTGTGGACGGCACAGGATTCGAACCTGTAACCTCCGCGACTTGCCCCGTTAGATATTTATCTTTGTGGACGATGCAGGGCTCGGACCTGCGACCTCGTCGATGTAAGCGACGCGCTCTAACCAACTGAGCTAATCGTCCAGATATCTAACGGGGTGAATAAACGAGACGCTCTAGCCTCTGAGCTAACCGCCCTTAATCCTGTGCGCGGGAGAGGACTCGAACCTCCAAGAGCTTGCGCTCACCACCCCCTCAAAGTGGCGTGTTTTCCGATTTCACCACCCGCGCGTAGTGCCGTCACAATTTTTAAGAATTTTTTTTTAAGAATGGGTAGATTTTTACGATAGTATAATTTTGGAATAAGGATTATCGATTCTTTTTTAGCATATTTAAGTTGATATGCGATGTTATTGCCGTCTTGTGTTATGTGTCCATTAATACCAATGTACTTTTTCAAATTTTTGCGAAGCCAGTTAATAAATTCTTTACTTGCAGAAACGAATGTTGTATAGAACATAAAACTTTTTGGCCAACGGGGATCATAATAAGAGAAAAAAGATCCGTCTCCATCAAAACACCCTCTCAAAAAATCGAAGAAGAATTTTTTAGGTATACGGATGGACCCAATTGTTTTTGATTTGCGGGGAGTTATCCCGAGACCGAGAAGAAAATCGTAGAATCTGACATCACTGAATTGTACATAAAAATACTTCTTTATTTTTTCGGTGCTTCGCGTTTTCTTTTTAATTCCAATTTCCCTTCTTAAACAATCTTCGAATAATTTCACCAATTGTAAATCTTTTGAAGTAAAGATAATATGTCTTCCGTCAATGGAAAGATTTCCATCAGTAGCTATAAGACCGATTGCATAAGCGAATTTCGGCGACCATTTAATCTTTACTTTTAATTTAAGATCCACCTATTTATTATGCTTTGAATTTTAATCTCGCTCTTTTTCCCTTAGCTCCTCTCAAATAATAAAGTTTTTTCCTTCTGGCTTTTCCTCTTTTTATCACTTCTATTTTTTTAATAGCGGGTGAATGAAGCGGAAAAGTTATCTCCACTCCGATTCCGGAAATCACTTTTCTTAACTTAAAAGTGGCCGGAATCCCTTTGCCGTGTTTTTTAGAGATAACCTGTCCTTCAAAGCTCTGGATTCTTTCTTTATCCTTTTCTTGGATTGTTTGGCCAACCCGAACAGTATCGCCGGGACGGATGTCCGGCAGGTCTTTTTTAAGAGATTTCTGGTTAAAATTGTCTAATTTAGTGCTCATCGTAGATTGTTTAATGTTTCCTTTAAATCTTGAGGCAGTTCTGATTTGAACTCCCGTTCTCGACCGTTTGGCATTTCGATTTTCAGATAGCTTGCGTGTAAAAATTGTCTTTTTAAATTGTCAGGGTGAATTTGCCCCTTGAATCCGTATAATTTATCCCCTGCGACAGGGTGGCCAAGGTGGGCGAAATGAGCCCTGATCTGGTGTTTCCTGCCCGTTAGAAGCTCAGCTTCAACTAAATCATAATTTTCGAATCTTTGCAAGACGCGATAAAGGGTAATGGCCCTTCTCTTATCCGTAGCGCCCGGTTCCCCTTCCAAATAAACTTTCTGCTTGCGGCGGTCGCCAGGCGCGCGGCCGATTAAGGTTTTAATCTCACCTTCTTTATTTGGCAGATGACCGACTGCCAGGGCAAGATATTTTTTCTCCACTTTTCTTTCCTGGAACTGCTTTTGGAAAAATTCCAGCGCTTTTTGGTTTTTGGCTACCAAAAATATGCCCGAAGTGTCTTTATCTAGCCGATGGATTCTTAAAGGAAAATCATCGCAATTTACTCCCGCCGGCTTGTCGAAAACCTGGACATTTTCATCTTCGTAAATAATTTTCATATTGTGGGCGCGGCGGGATTTGAACCCGAAACCTTCTCTACGTCAAAGAGACGCTCTGCCATTGAGCTACGCGCCCATGTGGTGCGCGTGGGTGGGATCGAACCACCGACCTTTCGCTTATAAGGCGAATGCTGCTACCACTGAGCTACACGCGCAGAATTAAATGTGTCTGATTTTTAATTTTGTCGGCTTTTCTATCTTCGTCGGGGAAGCGGGCGTTTCAATCTTTCTTTGTTTAATCAGACTTTCAAATTCTTCTCTTTCAATGGTTTCTTTCTTAATCAAGGTTTCAGCAATTTTATTAAGCAAATGCCGTCTTTTGGCCAAAATTCTGTCAGCCTTTTCTTCGGCATTTTTAATGAATTTTTCCACTTCTTTGTCAATTAAAGCAGCCACTTTTTCAGAATAATTTCTTTGTTCGCCAAACTCTTTTCCCAAAAATACCATTTCCTCTTTTTCTCCGAAAGAAACGGGGCCCAAAGAAGACATCCCGTATTCTTTTACCAGTTTTCTGGCCAATTCGGAAGCTCTTTCCAGGTCGTTGCTGGCGCCGGTGGTAATTTCCCTGAACTTTAACTTTTCCGCGCAGAAACCCGCAAGCAGAGTTGCCATTTCGGATAAAAATTCCGATTTCGTTTTGATCCTTCTTTCTTCTGCGGGCATTTTTAAGGTATATCCCGCCGCCAGGCCCCTGGCAACAATGGAAATTTTTCTGACAGGTTCAGCATCAGGCAGGGAGGAAGAAACCAAGGCATGGCCTGCTTCGTGAAAAGCCGCGACCTCCTTTTCTTTCTTTGATAAAATATGGCTTTTTCTTTCCGGTCCCAATAAAACCTTCTCGATCGAATCTAAAAGCTCTTCCTGAAAAACCTGATGTTTATTTTTTCTGGCGGCCAACAACGCCGCTTCATTAACCACGCTGGCCAAATCGGCGCCGGAAAATCCCGGAGTTCTTTCTGCAATTTCTCTGAGATTGATATTCAATGCCAGGGGCTTTCCTTGGCAGTGAATTTTTAAAACTTCTTCCCGGTCATTAACGTCCGGCAAATCCAGAACTACTCTCCGGTCAAATCTGCCGGGACGCAACAAGGCCGGGTCTAAAACGTCGGGTCTGTTGGTTGCCGCTACTACGATTACGTTGGTATCTCTTTCAAAACCGTCCATTTCCACCAAAATTTGGTTTAAAGTTTGTTCCCTTTCATCATGGCCGCCGCCAAGCCCGGCGCCCCTGTGGCGGCCGATGGCATCAAGTTCATCGATAAAAATTATGGACGGCGCCGCTTTTTTTGCGGTTGAAAACAAATCTCTGACTCTTCCCGCACCCACTCCCACAAACATTTCAACGAATTCAGAGCCAGAAATATGGAAAAAAGGAACATGGGCCTCGCCGGCCACTGCCCTTGCCAACAAAGTGTTGTGTGATACTAAACCGTTAGCAATAAATGAATGGTATTTAGGAACTGTAAAATCATATACACGATTTCTGCAATTGTCAATTTTGGCTATTGGCGAAAAGAATAATTTAGCGTCGTAAAGATTTTTTAAGTAACTAATCTGATTATCTTTTAAACCGCATTTTTTGAATAAATCCAAGAATAAACCGAGGGAATTACGGGAAATTATTTTACGGTCTCTCACTTTATCTATTAAGTTAGCAAATCGAGAATTGCTTTTCCCGGATTTGCTTATTTTTTTCCACGTATTTTCAATTGTATTTACAACAAAAGGAAACAAGTCTATGTTTGTATTTTCTTTTGGGTGAGATTCTAAGTAGTCTTCAAGCAATTTTTGTTTGCGGGTTAAACGGAAGCCAACTTCTTTTTTAAACGCTTTTAGAGCCGAACCCGAAACAGTAATTTCGTAAACTGGTCGCGGATGGTATACATCAACATGAGATTTAATTCTGCGATGAGCAATGACGCCGAGATTAAGCAGCAACATCAATATCTGATCGGATAATTTTTTACTTACCGTTGCGTAGCCAAAATTATATCTTTCAAAATAACCATCGGTATCAAATAATCCTTGCAAGAAAGCAACAATTATTTCTTTTGGAGCCTGCATAACTGTATAAGGAACGGTTTTGTCGTAAGAGAGAAGATAAGACATTCCTGCGTTATACAGATCTTTTTTCACCTTCCAAGAAGTCACAGTTTTAGTTATTCCATCGGAACTATTGCCAATTTTAATTTCTTCTCCATAATTTTTATTCATATACGTATTAAAACTGTTGGCAATTTCCGGGTCAATTGTGGTTAATCCTATGCGATTGCTATGGCTTAAGTTTCCGTCTCCTGTCAGAAGTCCCAATAAGTATGCCCGATCTGGTTTAATTTCCTTTAAAGAGCCGAAATGCTGACCATTGAATTTTATTGCCACAAAATCATCATTTTTCAACTGACTTAGGGGTTTAAACTCAAGTCTTCCATTTTCGTTAAGAATGACGATCGGGTGTTCTAATGTTCCCTCCAGCTCAAAACCCTGTTTTAACGTAATCTTAATTGTTGGCTGCTCCCCCAGATCATACCAATGACTTGCCAACCCAATTTCGTTTTTCGATTCTTTTATATCAATTGTTGGTAATTTAGCTCCATAAACTTGGTGAGATTTTTCGTCAAAACTGAAATACCTTGGGATATCTTTTATTTCAATAAGTCCTTTATTGGTTAAGACCAAAGAATCACCGGTAATACATTTTCCTGTGCCCGGAGCTCCCATCAATAAAACTCCCCGGGGGATTCTTGCCCCCATCTGCAAAAACTTTTCCGAATTTTTCAGGAAATCGACGATTTCTTTTAATTCTTCTTTTGCTTCTTTCAAACCGGCTACGTCTTTGAAAGTAATTCTTTCGCTGGGATGGCCTTCGGCGCCGAATAACCTGGCTCTGGCTTTGGTAAAATCAAAAGCCTGCATCGTTCCGGTTTTTGCCTGTCTGAAAATCATCCAAAAAAACAGGCCGAATAACAGAAGAGGGAGTACCGCAAATAAAATCGGTCCCATCCAAGACCAGGTTCCTCCGCTTTCTTTCATTTCAACTCCGACCGCTTTTAATTTTTCTTCATCTACTCCGTAGTTTATCAAAGATTGAGAGAGCGCGGTTCCGGTTTCTTTCATTGATTTGGCCTTTGTGTCGTCCTGATAAATTATGTCGAGATTATCGCCGGAAACCGTAATGTTTTTTATTTTTCCCTGATTAATTTCTCCGACCAGCTGAGTCAGAGGCAATTGTTTTTCTTTTCCGGAGGGTTGCGAAAATAAAGTAAAAACGCCTGAAATTACCAGAAAAATCAGTAAAATAAATATAAAATTTTTTAACAAGTTCTTCATTTATCGAGTCGCAATGAGATGAAGAAGAGACGATTCTCTTCGACTTATTACTCTTTTAAGATATCAAAAAAAAACCGAAAAATCAAGAGAAAAAAAGAAAACAGCCTTGTCGCAAGCGCGACAAGGCTGTAGAAACCCTATTTTGTATTCCATCGCGAGACTATCTCACGTGGAATAGTCGATAGGGTCCGAAGAACTAGACCGACGATCTCTCTGGGAACCAGAGAGGTGTATTCCTCCGTAGTTGGATTCCATGTCCGGCTGCCATTGAGAATCAACCGCTTGCTGTCGTGGAGATACCAACAGGGCTCGGCTTCTCCACGGCCGACGTACCGGAGATCTCTCTGTTGAATATTGATTCCCCGGCGTTGTGTCTCCCTATTCCGGAGGGCTGCGGCCGTAAAATCTAAGTATACCGGGTAATTTCGGTTGACCTGGATCCCGGTGTAAAAATGATTTTTACCCCGAGATATGGTCCAAATTACCACGTGGGCTCCCGCTTCAAAAGCAGCGTCACGGCATTCGGGATGCCAGAGAAGGGAAGCTACTTTGATGCTGTTTGGCAACGTGGTCCATTCGGCATGCTTACTTAGATTTTCCCGGCTTCGGTTTCGAGCTGTTTCTTGACCGTAGATAATGTCAAAAAGCTCGAAGACACGTCCCTGAACCGTTTGCCAGTCGATTGTGCCATTGGTTTGAAATATTCGTGGATATCCCTCGATGACAAAATGGAGACTGGTTTCCGGCAGTTTTTCAACATTATCTACTGCCATGGCCATTTCCATAAGTGGTTTGAGTCCGGGGTCGGCGGAAAAGCCAAGCTTTTCTGCGATCAGATTTGCGCTGCTGCTTTTTCGGAAACCCTTTCCGTGCTGGTCGTATTGTCCGCCGCCGGTGTCGAAATAAAGGACGGCAGGATCGTTTTCTTTACCCAAAAGATACTGGCCCGCGTTCACAAAGGTAATCTCGGCATCTTTTGCTTTCGGGATGAACTTTTTAGCCATCCAGAGACAAAGCCAAGTATCGTCGTCTGGGAAACGATGTCCAACCAGTGTTTTGATTTCTGGAGAGCCATCTTCAAACATGGCCTTCAGAAGAAGATCAACCAGATTTTCCACCTTTCTTTGTTTTTCTTGAGCAGTCCTTTCTTTCAATCCTGTTTGGTTCATTTTCTCCTCCTTATGAAATTTTATTCAGGAACTGCAATGTTCCTGTGCTACTTAATTTATACCACTTTATTTTGAATTTGTCAAGCAACAAAAAAAACGGCAAAAATTCGCCGTTTTCAATTTTATTTATTTTTCTATTTTTCTTCCTTTAATTTCAGACTCATGCGGTGGACGGCTGGGTCAATGGATAAAATCTGAAATTTGTATTTTTCGCCTATTTTTAAAGCCGTTTCCATTTTAGATTTTGTTCCGAATTCTGAAATATGAATCAGTCCCTGAATCTTCGGCGAAATTGCGATAAAGGCTCCGTAGGGATTGAATTTGGTGACCTTGCCCGAAACCTCGTCTCCTTTCTTGTATTTTTCTTCGATATCAATCCAAGGATCTTTCTTCAATGACTTTAAAGACAGAGAAACCTTATCGTCGGATATCGAAATAATTTTTGCCTTAACTTTATCTCCTACCTTGACTATATCCGCCGGGTCCTCAATCAGCTGCCAATCCAGCTCCGAAATATGGATTAATCCTTCTAAATTATACGCTTCGCCTTCTGTAGTTTTAGCGGAGGAGGGAAATTTTATAAAAACTCCAAAATTGGTGATGCCCGTAATTTCTCCCTCGACCACGTCTCCCACTTTATAATTTTTTAAAATCTCTTTTACCTTTTCCGATCTTTTCGCCTTTTCAGATAAAATCAATTTTCCTTCTCTCGGATCGAGGTCGAAGACTTTTATTTCCATTTCCTTGCCGATAAATTTTTGAAGTTCCGTTAAAATTTTGCTGCTTTCGGCTCCTTCCACTCTGGGATAGTGTTCTGACAACAGTTGGGAAACCGGCAAAAAGGCGGGTATGCTTAAAACTTCTGCCAAAAGGCCGCCCTTGTTTGCTCCCAAAATTTTGACCATCATCGTTTCCCCTTTTTCTTTTTTTCGCCGAAGTTCTTCCCAGGTTATTTCGTCGGAAGCCTGGCTCAAAGAAAGCTCAACATAACCTTCTTCATTTTCAAGATCGATTACCTTGGTGAAAACGGTATCCCCGACTTTAAACTTTTTCAGTTCATTTTTAACCCCCAGAAATTCTTTCCCGTAGATTATTCCCGTACCCAAAGCTCCCAAATCCAAAAAGACGGCCGAACGGGCCTTGCCGATAAGTTTTCCCTCCACAATTTTGCCGATCTGAGGCGGTTTTATAGAATCCTCTTTTTCAAGCAAATCTTTCATCAAGCTTTATTCATTTTATATTAATAATAAATATAATCGTATTTTATAACTTACCACATCTCAAAAAGTTTTTCAACAGTTGAAGCTAGATATAATTTATGATAAAATTAAAATACTCAATGAAGCTAACGCTTCATTTCGAGCTTCGCTTCCACATGTAATATAAATTTTATGTATGGAAGCTTACTGTATGCAAATTATTTGGAAAGGACAATCTTGTTTTCAGATAACATCAAGCGAGGGGAAGAATAATCACGTGAATATAGTGATCGACCCCTTCGACGAAACCATCGGATTAAGGCTTCCTTCGCTCGAGGCGGATATTTTATGCGTTTCGCATCAACATCACGATCACAATAACGCGAAGGCAGTTTCGGGTAATCCCTTTTTAATTGAGGGGCCCGGGGAATATGAAATAAAAGAAGTTTATATTGAAGGAATTCCCTCCTTTCACGATTCCTCGTTAGGCAAAGAAAGGGGGCTGAATACTATTTATACGATAGAGGCTGAAGAAATAAGGATTTGTCATCTTGGAGATTTGGGGCAAAAAGAATTAACCGAAGAGCAACTTGAAAAAATCGGCGAGATCGACATTCTGATGATTCCCATCGGGGGAGTTTATACGATCGGAGTAAAAGAAGCCGTAAGAATAATGTCCCAGATTGAGCCGAATATCATCATCCCGATGCACTATCAGATACCGAAGTTAAAATTGAAACTCGACGGGGTGGACAAGTTTTTAAAAACCATGGGAATAGAATCGATCAGTCCCTTGCCTAAACTTTCAATAAAAAAGAAAGATATTTTATCTGAAGAAGCGAAGATAATAATTCTACAACCATAAAGTGGATATTCTAAAAAAACTTCAAAATCAACCTGAATCTGCAAGAAAAATTATTCTTTGGTCAACAGTTACGGTAATAGGTGTTTGTTTATTATTTTTTTGTATTAAAAATTTCCAGCAGAGATTAAAAAGTTTAAAAATGGAAGAATTTAAAGCAGAATTAAAACTCCCTTCTTTAGAAAAAGAATTCAAAACTCTTCCTAACTTGGAATTACCCACTGTTTCCACGCAGCCACGATGAAAAAGAATAACGAAATAAAAACTCAGAATACGGGATTCGGCCTTGTAAAGCCCCGAATAATTACAGAAGAAATGCAGGAATCATATATTGACTATGCCATGTCTGTTATTGTCTCTCGGGCTTTGCCTGATGTGAGAGATGGGTTAAAACCGGTTCACCGGAGGATTTTGTATACGATGCTGGAGGAAGGATTAAAGCATAATGCTAAATTCAGGAAGTCGGCGACCGTGGTGGGCTCCTGTCTCGGCCGATACCATCCTCATGGAGACATGGCCGTTTACGATTCTTTGGTCAGAATGGCCCAGGATTTTTCGTTAAGATACCCCCTGATTGACGGCCAGGGAAATTTCGGTTGTTTTACAAAAGATACTGAAGTTAAACTTTGTGATGGGAGGAATTTAAGTTTTGGAGGGTTGATCAAAGAACAGAAAGAAGGAAAAAAACATTGGACATTTGCTTTTAATCCGGAAAGTAAAAAGATTGAGATTGTCGAGGTAGAAAGACCGAGATTAACGAGGAAAAATGAAAAAATAATAGAGTTGACTTTAGATAACGGCAAAAAGATTAAATGTACTTTAGAGCATCAGTTTATGATGAGAGACGGAAACTACAGCGAAGCTAAGAATTTGAAACCTGGCGAATCTTTAATGCCAGCTTATTTTAATACAAGACAGATTAAAGATGGTAATCATTATTTAGCGATACTTCAACCTTTTACTGGTCGTTATGAATTTATTCATAAACTTTCTGATGAATATAATTACCGTTTTAATCGGATAAAAAAAAGTCTTAGTCCATTTATTTTACATCACAAAGATTTTAATCGTTGGAATAATTCACCAGATAATATAGAAAGACTATCTTGGAGACAACATTATAGAGTACATCTTAAACAAGTTAAAAACTTATGGAAAGAAAAAGGTGATGAATTTCGGGAAAAACAACGTGAAAGTTTAAGAAAGATATTTTCTGATCCGATTGTCCGAAAAGAAATCTCAGAGAGATCAAAAAAACTCTGGAAAGATCCAAAGTATAGAACAAAATATCCGGAAGGCCATTTTAGTAAAATGGCAAAGATGTTATGGAAAAATCCCGAAGTAAAAGAATTTCATAAAGAAAAAGCTATAAAACAATGGCAAGACCCTAAGTTTAGAAAAAAAGCATTGGCTAATCTTGCAAAAATAAGAAAACAGAGAGTTCTAGAAAAACCTTATTATATGAAGCAACTAGCTCGAAAAGCCAGTGTTTCCCTTAAAAAAAAATGGAAAGATCCTTATTATAAAGAAAAAGTTATTAGAAGTAAAATTTTAGGATATGTTTATTTCCTTTTTAAAAAATATTCAAAAATAACTCCTGAAATATATGAAAAAGAAAGATATAACAATTGTTTTCCTAGTGTTAAAAATGCTCTAAAATACTTCCATAATTTTTCAGAGATTATTACTGCATCCAAAGAATACAATCATAAAGTAATAAAAACCAGAATTCTTCAAAAAAGAGAAGATGTCTATGATTTAACCATTGAACCTTGGCACAATTTCCTCCTTGGCGCCGGTGTATTTGTTCATAATTCAATAGATGGGGATAGAAGTGCTGCTATGAGATACACGGAATGCAGATTATCCAAAATTGGCGAGGAAGCGCTTAAGGATATTGAAAAGAATACGGTTGATTTTGTAGATAATTATGACGGTACGAGAAAGGAACCCGTTGTTTTGCCGTCTCCCGTCCCCCAGCTGTTATTAAACGGTTCCTTGGGAATAGCGGTAGGGATGGCGACGAATATTCCCACCCATAATCTTTCTGAAGTTTGCGATGCTTTGATTTATTTGATTGAAAATCAAAAAGCCGAGACGAAGGATCTTTTTAAATTTATCCAGGGACCGGACTTTCCGACGGGCGGCATAATTTATAACCAGAAAGAAATACTTCAGGCTTATTCCCAGGGCAAGGGCCCGATAGTAATCAGAGGGAAGACCGAAATAGAAGAGCAGGAAAAGACGGGAAAAGCCCGTATTATTATTTCTGAAATTCCCTTTCAGGTTCAGAAATCGACGCTGATCGAACATTTCGCCAATTTGGTTCAGGAAAAAAAGATTGAAGGAATAAAAGACATCAGGGACGAATCCGATAAAGACGGAATGAGAATCGTCATCGAGCTTTCCAGAGAAGCTTATCCCCAAAAGATTTTAAATCGGCTTTATAAATTTACCGATTTGCAGAAAACTTTCCATTTGAACATGCTGGCCTTGGTTGACGGCATTCAGCCGAGAGTTTTAAATTTGGTTGAAATCCTCAATTATTTTATCGAACACCGGAAAACGGTCGTTTTCAGAAGAACCAAATTTGACCTGGAAACAGCTGCGGCTCGTGCCCATATTTTAGAAGGCTTGCACAAGTGTTTGGCTAATATCGACGCCGTGATCAGAATAATAAAAAATTCGCAAAGCAGAGAAGACGCCGAAAAGAATTTAATCAAAAGATTCCGCCTGACTAAAATCCAGGCCAATGCCATTTTGGAAACCAAGCTTGCGACCTTGGCTAAGCTTGAGAGAAAGAAAATCGAAGATGAGTTAAAGGAGCTCAAAACGAAAATCAAGGAATTGACAACCATTCTTAAAAGCCCCCAGAAGATAAAAGAAGTTATCAAAAAAGAAATAAAGGAGGTTAGAGAAAGTTTCGGAGACGCAAGAAAGACAAAGGTGCACCTGCAGCAATTGGGGGAGATTGCCGAGGAGGATTTGATACCGAAAGAAGAAACGATTATCACTTTGACCCAGGGAGGATATATAAAACGGATCAATCCCAGGACTTACAAAATTCAAAAAAGGGGAGGAAAGGGCATTCTGGGGATGAAAACTCTCCAGGACGATACGGTTTCCCATTTCCTTTCGGCGAACACCCACGATTCCCTGCTCTTTTTCACCGATTACGGAAAAGTTTTCAGAACGCAGGTTTATGAAATTCCCGAAGGGCAAAGAGTCGCCCGCGGCAGGGGGCTTTTGAATTTCCTTGAAATTGCTCCCGAAGAAAAAGTTTTGTCTTTGTTCCCCCTGGGAAAAGAAGATATGGATTCTAACATAAAATATTTAGTAATGATCACCCAAAATGGTATAATTAAAAAAACCGCCCTTGGGGAATTCGAAAACGTCAGAAGATCGGGGCTTATCGCCATTACCCTGAAGAAAAACGATTTATTGAAAAAAATCTGCAAAAGCACGGGAGGCGATGAAATAATTCTGGCGACGAAAAAGGGGACGGCGGTGCGTTTCAAAGAAAAAGACATAAGAGAAATGGGAAGACAGGCCTCCGGGGTCAAAGGTATCAGATTGAAGGGAAAAGATAATGTGGTGGGGATGGACATTATCCGAAATCCGAAATCCGAAATCCGAAATCCGAAACTTACGGAATATTTATTGGTGGTTACGGAACAAGGTTACGGCAAAAGAACGGACCTGAAAGAATACAGATTGCAGGGCAGAGGGGGTTCGGGAATCAAAACGGCCAACATTACTCCGAAAACGGGAGACCTGGTTGCTTCATTTCTTTTGTCTGGTTCGGAAGAGGATTTGATCGTTATCTCTCAAAAGGGGCAGGTAATCAGAACGAATATTTCCCAAATTCCGAAACTTTCCCGTTCCACTCAAGGAGTAAGGCTGATGAAATTGGAAGAAGGAGACCGCGTCGCCTCCGCAACATGTATTTAGAAAAATTTTCAATCTTCAATCAATGTTCAATGTTTAAATTTTCAAACATTAAACATTCAATAATTTATTTAAACAAAGCCCGAGGTTGTTTAAAAAGAAATTTATTTCTTTGAGTATTATGCAAGGGTTTCTCAATCCGGAAGAAGTCTTAAAACAGCTGAAATTAAGAAGCAGCATGACGGCTGCGGATTTCGGTTCGGGCTCGGGCGGCTGGGTAATTCCTTTGGCGAAGAAATTGGAAGGAGGAAAAATTTATGCCATAGACATATTGGAAGAGCCTCTTTCCGCCCTGCGGGCCAAAACCAAATTAGAAAAAATTTTCAACGTTGAAACTGTTTCGGCCGACATAGAAAAAGGAGTGGATATTTTTGAGGACAGCTGCGATTTGGTTTTAATGACTAATCTTTTATTCCAGGTTGCCGATCAAAAAAGAGTTTTTGAAACAGCCAAAAAGATATTAAAAAAGGGAGGCAAAATTTTAGTGGTCGATTGGAAAAAAGACGCGACAATCGGTCCGAAAGAAGGGAGGGTTCTGCCCGAAGAGGTTAAAAAAATAGCCGAGGGCGCCGGATTAAAATTGGATAAAGAATTTGAAGCCAGTACTTATCATTTTGGCTTAATTTTGGTAAAGTAACTTAATGAGAAAAATCTTATTCACTTCTGTTTTATTGAGCTTAGCTCTGCCCATAATAGTTTTGGCGGATTGTCCTCCGGGGTCTGTTTGCATTGAAAATCCCCTTACCGCCACCAGTTTTGAAGCGATTGTCGGCAACGGGATTGATTTTATTTTTAAAATAGCTGTTGTTTTAGCTCCTTTAATGGTGATTTTTGGCGGATTCTTATTTTTGACCGCCGGCGGAAATGCGGAGCAGATTAATCGGGCTAAAAATCTGCTTATTTGGACGGCGATAGGATTTTTGGTCGTCTTGCTTTCCAAGGGCATCCTTGCTATTATAAATCAAATATTGGAAGTCAGGGGAGGGTAGGACTTAAAGGTCAAATTTTTAATAATTAAATTGTGGTCGATGAAGATTGCTTCATCTCCACCTTCGCCCGCTTGAGGCGGGCTCGGTATATGAAGAAAATATTTTCAACTTTGACTTTATTGGCCTTGGTTGCCGGAGGAATGCTGGTTTTTGTTTCTCCCGTTCGGGCTCTAACCTCCACAGAGGGAGTTATCGAGGGGTGCACTATTACCGTAAATGCGGCATTGCTTGAAGGTTGTACTGCCGATTGCAATTTTGACGCAAACGCAAAATGCGGCATTTGCTGCCTTCTGCAGACTCTTTATAAGATTACCGACTGGATATTCGTTATTCTAATAAGTTTAGCCGGGCTTTTCGTGGTTATCGGAGCAATGACTCTTTTGATGTCTGCCGGCGATTCTTCAAAAGTTTCCTCGGGAAGAAATTACGTAATGTATGCTGTAATCGGATTAATCGTCGGCCTTCTGGCCAGAGCCATCCCGGCTATTGTCAGATTGGTAGTCGGAGCTTAAAAATTTTCAAAAGGTCGAATAAATTTTGTATTTTCTATCAATTAATTGACTCATGAAAAAAATTTTCTCAGCTTTAGTCGTAATTGGTTTTTTAGCTGTTGTTTTGGCAGCGCCTTTAACAACTTTTGCCCAAGAGCCGCCCTCGGAATGCTGCACCCTTAAAAGAGCGATTACTCTTGATTCTTCTTCCTGTGGCGCAGGTTCAATAGCAGCTCCCAATTCCACAGCAGCCGCAGAGTGTGGCACGGAAATTTATTGTACGGATTCGGCGGCAAAATGGGGAATGTTCTGTATAATGAATACGATATATAGCATTACCGACTGGATTTTTGTCATTTTAGTTGCGCTAGCGGGAATATTCATCGTTATCGGAGCAATGACCCTTTTGATGTCTGCAGGCAGTCCTGAAAAAGTTTCTTCGGGAAGACAGTATATAATGTATGCCGCGATAGGCCTGATAGTTGGTCTATTAGCTAAAGCTATTCCCAGTTTGGTCAGAATGATAGCCGGAATGTAATCAGAGAGCAAGCGTTAGCGCAGCTGAAGAAGAAATTTATTTCTTCGACTTTAATCATTTTTTAAGAAATTGCCCCGCCAGACACTGTCTGGCGGGGTTGAATTTTTCAATAAAAGAGATAAACTTATTATGCGGACGTGGTGAAACTGGTACACACGTAGGACTTAGGATCCTATGCCGTAAGGCTTGTGGGTTCGAGTCCCACCGTCCGCACCAAACCTCAACAAAAAACCGCCCGATGGCGGTTTTAATTTTATCCCCTGACTACTATTCTTCTTTTCTTTTCTCTTAAAATTTTCGGTATTCTTATGGTTAAAATGCCGTCTTTCATCGTAGCTTCAGCTCTGTTCGGGTCGACGTCGGCGGGTAAAATTATTTCCCTTGAAAAAGGCCCCCAAAAGCATTCTTGGGAGAAATAATCCCCGTTTTCTTCAAATGGTCTTTGCCGGCTTCCTTTGATATTGATTACGTCTTTTTCCATAGATATATCCAGAATCTCCGGCTTGACTCCGGCTATTGCCGATTGGATAACCAGATCATTTTCCGTTTGATAAACGTCGATTGCCAGCTGTCCTTCTGATACCTGAGCATTGGCGAAGGTGGAAAAAGAGGATTTATCCTCTTTGCCCTCTCCGCCGAGACCCAACCATTTTTCTTTGTCCTTCGCCGCTACACCTACGGTAAAACTAAGTTTTTCTTCGGTTTCTTCGGGAGGAATTTGCGTTTCAATCGGGATCTTGGCGGAAGAAGGTTTTTCTTTCCTTTCAACTTCCTTTCCAATTTCTTCGGTCTCCATCTCAGGTTCCCCCGCACCAGAAACTTTGTTTCGGTACGGGACTGGTCCAGCACCGAGCTCTGCTCTGGTGCTGGGTTTCTCTATTTTAAGCGCCTTAACTTCAAATTTCCTCGTCTGCATTACGGGAGATTTTTCTTCTTTCACGGTTTTTTTAACCCGAGTTTTCCTCTCTGGTTTTTTCGTTATTTTTTCTTCTGCGGGTTCTTCCGTCGTTTCTTCGATTTCTTTCCCAACCTCTCCTTCTTCGATTCCCATCCCCTTTTTTAGTTTTTCAAAAAATGATGCCATATATTATATTATTATATTTTATCCAGTATGACAACTTCGACTCGCTCCGCGATATTAAGGTTTTTTAGAAAAACCTTGTCGAAGTTGCTCTACTGGATTTTACACACACTTTTTAGTTTTTTCAACTTCTTGAATCCGAGAACGGTAAAAATTGCCAAACTGATTAGAATAAGGATTGGAATAAAAAAAGCCAGATCCCCTTCAATTTCTATGATAGAAAAATTATAAAGGCCGTGCAAGAGGGTGGCTATCCCCAGTCCCGCGATCAGCAGCTTTATCCTGTTTTTTGTTTCGAAAAAAGACAAAGCAAGAAAATATCCCAAGAGCCCCGAACACAGTGCGTGCAGGAAAGTTGCCCCTAAAAATCGAAAAACGCTGATTGAAAAGGTTTTTTCCAACAGAAAAGTGGGACCTAAAGAGAATAAAATCAAAATATTTTCCGAAGCGGCAAAACCAAGAGCCGAGATTATCATATAGAGCATGATATCCAGGGGTTCGTCGAATTCCGAGCTATTGGAAATCTTCCCTTTCACGACTAAATATTTTAAGAATTCCTCCACCAGAGCGACGGCGACAAAGATATTCAGCATCGACAATAAAAACGGAGAAAAATTCGGGTTCTGCACAAGAGCGGCGGGCAAGCTTTTAAATTCTTCCAAAATTCCTATTTCCAGCAGTACGGCGGGAACGGCAGCCAGCATTCCGTAGAAGAATATTTTTAAAACCATACGCTTCGGTTCGGGATGAGAGTCTCTTCTCAAATAGAACATAAGCCAGATTACGCTGGGTAAAATGCCGAAAAATGTATAAAGGGAATAAGACATGCTACTGGGGCCAGGATTCCACCATTAAACATTGTTTTTTATCTTTTATCGGCAATGTCTGATAGATTTCTTCGGTGATGAAGGGGATGAAAGGGTGTAAAATTTTAAGGGAATTTGATAAAACGAAAAGCAAAATTTTTTTGGTTTTTTCATCGTTTTGCTCTTTGGATTTTTCTATATAGATATCGCAAAAGTCATGCCAGAAGAAATCATATAAATTATGGGCCGCTTGTCCGAATTGAAAATCCTGCAATGATTTATTAACTGACTTTATTGTTTTATCTAATGCCTTAACGATTTTTTTATCAGCTTCAGTAAATTCGGATTTTGGAATTTGCAATTTGCTTGTGATTTGTTGTTCAGATTTCGGAATTTGCATTAATACATATCTGCTCGCATTCCATATTTTATTGCAAAATTTTCTGCCCATAACAATGTTGTCTTCGGTAAATTTGATATCCTGCCCTCCCATTAATTGCCAGGCTATTCCGAAGCGGGTGGCATCGGCGCCGTATTTTTCGCAAAGATTCAAGGGGTCTATTCCCGTGCCCAAAGATTTTGACATCCTTTCTCCTTCTTTAGTTAAAACTGTGGGATGGATAAAAACAGAGTGAAAAGGAGTTTTTCCCATAAATTCCATTCCCGAAAAAATCATTCTTGCGACCCATAAATTTATAATATCTCTTGCAGTTGACAGAACGTCGGTCGGATAAAAATTTTTCAAGTCTTCTTTTTTTTCTGGCCAGCCGAGAGTGGCGAAAGGCCATAAAGCAGAGGAGAACCAAGTATCCAGGACGTCGTTTTCCCCCTCGATGGGGATTTTATGGCCCCACCAAATCTGCCGGGAAATGCACCAGTCCTTGATATTTTTCAGCCAGTCAAAATAAACTTTTTCGAAGTTTTTGGGGATGAATTTCACTTTCCCGCTTTTTACGGCTTTGAGCGCCATCTTAGCCAATTTATCCATCTTTAGAAACCATTGTTTTGAAGGAATGGGCTCGATTAAAGAATGGCAGCGATAACAATAAGGAACGGAATGGATAAAATCTTCCGTTTTTTCAATTAAGTTTTTCTTTTCAAGCTCCTCTATTACGATTTCCCGGCATTGAAGAGGATTCGATCCTTCGCAAATTTTCGATTCTTTCGTCATTTTTCCTCCTTCATCGATCACCTTCAAAGATTCTAATTTATGGCGCTGACCGATTTCCCAATCGGTTAAATCATGAGCAGGGGTGACTTTTACGGCTCCAGTACCGAATTTCACATCAACGGCGGAATCCTCGATTATCGGAATTTCCCTGTTTTGGATGGGGAGAATGACGGTTCCGCCGACGAAATTTTTATATCTTTTGTCTTTCGGGCTTACCGCCACCGCCGTA
>Ga0210019_1001561_pt1 | contig 24073 bp, 23 predicted proteins | sample CryGeyCG2114_020_2_FD_183969 | JGI IMG/M metagenome (GOLD analysis project Ga0210019, IMG submission 183969) | Groundwater microbial communities from aquifer - Crystal Geyser CG11_big_fil_rev_8/21/14_0.20 (SPAdes) (version 2) | ecosystem: Environmental > Aquatic > Deep subsurface > Groundwater ...
GCACAAGATTGTCGATCTTGGGGTTGCGAGTTCGAGTCTCGTCGCCCGCGCTAATTAAAAGGCTTGGAGGGAGTCCAGGCCTTTTAATTAAAGGAGTATAGCTCCTTAAAAATCTTAATTTGGAAAGGAAGGAAAAAAGGATGGAACAATTCTATTATCGATGCAAAGATTGTGGCAATGGCTATGTTGTAGATGAGAAACCAAAAGTTTGCCAAAATTGTGGCAGTAAAAACATTAAGGTAAGGCCCTATCCGGAATTTAGCTGGCTGAGGAGAATCAGGAAAAAATCCCAGGAACTTTTTTTCATATTAGAAAGGAGGTGAAAGGATGAAGGTCGAAATAGGCACTGAAAAAGAGAATGGAACAAAATACACAGCTTCGCTAATTAGTGAAGAGGAGCTGGGCTTACCCCAGAAGTTTGATACTTTGAGAGATCTCCGGGCTTATTTGAATGAAGAGAGGAAAAAAGCCCAAGCCTCAGGCCAGCCCTTTGAACTCGTCCGCAAATCCAACTAAAACTTTACTGAAAGGAGGTAAGCATGGGCGAGAGAAAAGTTTACCACGAGTATTCAGACGGTTCTTTTCTTGAGGCTAAAGTAGTAGATGGGCAACTTGTAGAATGTCCAGTAATAAAGATTTCTCCACCAGCACCATGGGGTGGAACCATAACTCTGGATGGGGCGATGGAATTCCTCACCGATATAAAGCAAGCAATGGAGGAAGCCAAGCCAACGAGATAAAGGAGGAGGAACTAACAATGGTTTCGCAAAAATCTGAAAAACAAGAAAAGCTTTTAGCTGAATTGCAAAGTATTTCTGGACAAATGGCTAAAGGAGGCCAAGAGGGAATCGAGGGTCTCTACGAACTCCGAGAATTAATAGGAACATCGAGAGAAGAAAAGCCGTATGGTTTGCTCAGTCTCTCTCGAGAAATAGATTCAAAACCTTTGGTGGTCATATGGGTTCTTGGCGAATTTCTGAATGAAATCTGGTGTAATTTCAGCGGAGACGCCACCGGTTTCCCAAAAAAAGAGACGCAGCGAGTAGCTGAAATCAGCCAACTCCTCGCTGCCTTCATTCAGACTAGCCTTTTTGGAGGCGAGGGCGATCCAATAGAAATACTTGGCCGAGTAATTGAAACCTATGCCGGCCTAGTCCAAGTAACCGACGAAGAATTAATGACTCGTGGACGATCCAAAGAATTTGTTGTCTTGTAGACTTTAGATAGGTGCCATTAAGACGCCAAACAAAACGCGTAACGGCCCCTGGGTTTATCCCGGCGGGCCTTTTTATTTTCTTTGACAAATTTTAAAAATCTGGTAGAAATAATTTAAAGGAGGGTTGCCTCCTTTTTATTAAGCGGAAGAAGAAAAACGGTGTAGTTTTTTTGACAATTGAATATTGGAATGATGTAAATATAAAAACTTTTCGAAAGGAGGAGAATGAATAGGTTTCTTGAAATGACAGAGGCAAAAATCAGAGAAAATAATTCATTGGTCTGTGTTGGACTGGATCTCGATCCGGAGGCTATGCCAGAGCTCTATAAATCCAGGTACCAAAGGTACCAAATGGCCGGGAGCGAACAGGATAAGGTAAAGGTGTTTTGTGAATTCAACGGGTGGATTATAGAACAAACCGCACCCTATGTTTGTACCTATAAGCCAAATCTTGCTTACTACGAAGCCCTTGGTTCAGCGGGGATGTCAGTTCTTCTCTGGACGGTTGACGAGCTTCACCGTCGTAACTTCGCAGTTATTGGCGATGCAAAGAAAGGGGAGGTTTCTCATACCCAAGTAATGTATGCAAAAGCTATTTTCGAGGTTTATGACTTTGATGCCACCACTATTAATATTTATATGGGCGATGAGGTTGCCCAACCTTTCTTAACATATAAAGATAGATTTACTTTCGTCCTTGCCAAGACCTCAAACCCTGACTCAGGGGTTATCCAAAACCTTCTTATCAAAGAAAAGGACGGAACAGAAAAATACCTCTATCAAATAGTGGTGGAAAAAGCAAAACTCTGGAATGCTCAGACTAAAAACTGTGGCTTGGTAGTGGGAGCGACCTATCCTGAGGAAATGGAAGTGATTAGGAAGATGGTTCCTGAGATGTGGCTTCTTGTTCCTGGTTTCGGTGTTCAAGAGGGTGAACCCAAAGTAATCGTACCAGGGGCGATGAACGCTGAGAAAAAAGGATTTGTGGCTAGTTCCTCTCGGGCGATTATCTATGCTCTAGACCCAGCTAAGGCCGCTGAAAAGCTCCGGGATGAAATCAACCAGTATCGGTGGAAATGATAATTTCGAAAGAGGAGGCGAAAATGAACCTTAGAGAAAATACGTTAAGATTGTTGGAGGTTGTAAAAGAGAAAGCAGTTCTACATGGCGACTTTACTCTAACCTCAGGTCTGAAAAGTAGTTACTATTTTGACCTTAGACTAGCTACCCTTGATCCGGAAGGAGCGTATCTGGTGGGGAAGTTGATATTTGAACTAGTGAGCGGAAAAGTTGACGCTATCGGTGGTTTAACTCTAGGGGCTAACCCAATTGTCACGGCTGTTGCTTTCGCGAGTTTTTTGGAAGGGAAGCCCATCCCTGCCTTTATTGTAAGAACGGAAACTAAAGAGCGCGGGACACAAAAACGTATTGAGGGTCATCTCACTAAGGGTGGAAAAGTGGCCATCGTTGACGATGTGGCCACCACTGGTGGATCTTTATTCAAGGCTATCGAGGCAGTTGAGACTGAAGGTTGTCAGGTAGTCAAAGTTATCGCCATTCTGGATCGGCATCAAGGTGGTTCAGACGAACTCCGAAAAAGAGGCTATGACTTTATTGCCATTTTAAGCGCTGACGCTTCAGGAGAGATTTCCATCAATTCATAAGGCCCGACTGGGATTTATCCCAGCGGGCTGTTTTAGTTGATTTTTTTTATTCAATCTGCTAAACTAAAAAATCTAAATAGTTCTCCTAAAGTAAATAATTATTGTAAAGAGGAGGTGATCTAATGAAGGAAAGTTGGGGGTTTGTGATAGATATTACCTATAACTGTTTTCATCACTGCCGACACTGCTGTGTCAAAGCTTCTCCTAAGGGACCTTCGATGCCCTGGGAAAGAATTAAGGGCTTATTGGAACAGATAAATGCCTGGGGAAGACCTTATGGTTTAGAGCTGACTGGTGGCGATATTTTTAGATATGCTGATCAAGGGAAGTGCCTAGGAGATATTTTGGGTGAAGCAATGAGTTTACCAGGAGCTAAAGAATATTACCGAGGCCTTAAGCTATGCTTCTCACCTTTTGGACCCAAAGACTACATTAGTCCTACGCCCATGGAAATTTTAGAATTTCTATCTCCTTTGATCGAGTTAAGACATTGTCGTTTAAGTACCAGTTATACTCTCTATTCAGGAGATAACATTGATAAGCGGCTTCCATTCACTTTGTCCTGTCTCTTTAAATTTACAAATCAGATTGCTATTGTTGTTACGGTGGATAAGAATAATGACCTTGAGACTGGTCGCCGGCTCCGCAAAACTCTAGAAAGATTAGGCTTTTTGCCTGACCACGCCTTTAGTAGTTTAGCCGAGATAGGTCTTTTTGGGCCTGATCTATTTTTTACTCAAGATGATAAAAAAATTGAGATTGCGGTGAATCCTACTATGGCGGCTGGCCGAGCAAAGAGTTGGGAGTATCTTTATAAGTGGTCTGGCAAGGATGACTGTCCAAGAAAAGAGCCAGAGCAGAAAGAAGCTCCAAGAAAGTTGGCTTACGTCACTTTAAAGGGAAATGTTCTCCCTTGCTACAGTACCTTTCCTGATCTTTCTCCTTTGGGGAATGTCTGGCAGGAACCTTTGGCTCAGATATTGTTTCGCTGGGATGATTATAAAGAGCAATTAGAAAAGCATTTTCAACTGAATTATTCACCACGCTTTGGCATAGATTTATGTACTTGGTGCGTGAAGACCTTCCACTTTAAACCTTAAAGCAGAGTAGCGCAGCGGCTCGCTGGATTTATCCCGGCGGGCTGTTTTTAATTTAAAACGGGGGTTATCCACAATTGATTTTATATTCATTTTAAGGTAAAATAGATTAATAATCATGGCGGAAATTAACTTAAAAACACTCAGAAATCAGGCCAAAAAGGAGATAGAAAAAGCTAAAGATTTGAAGGAATTAAATGAGATTTTTAAGAAATATCTGGGGAAGCGAGGCCAACTTACTCAGATTTTGCGTTCCTTAGAAAAATTACCAAAAGCAAAAAGAGTAAAAATTGGCAAGGAAGCAAATCAACTTAAAGATTTCTTAAAAATTCAATTCGACCAAAAGGCCCGGGAAATAAAAGAAAGAATAGCAAAATCTGCGGCAGAAAAAGAATGGATTGATATTACCGCTCCTGGTAAAAAACCAGTAATTGGATCGCTCCATCCCTTCACCTTAGTCAAAAGAAAAGCTGAAGATATTTTCCAGGCAATGGGTTTTACAGTGGTAGAAGGTCCAGAAATGGAAAACGAATGGTATAATTTCGATGCCTTAAATATTCCAAAAGACCATCCTGCCAGAGACCTCTGGGACACTTTTTTTCTTAAAAATGGGTTTTTATTAAGAACCCATACCAGTCCTGTTCAGGTTCGTTATATGGAAAAAAATAATCCACCATTAAGGATAATTGTTCCAGGCAATGTTTATAGACACGAAGCAACCGATGTTTCTCATGAATTTCAAGTTTTTCAAATCGAAGGATTAATGGTTGATAAAGAAATTTCGGTGGCAAACTTAAAAGCCATAGTTGGCGAATTTTTTCGAAGATTTTTTGAGAAAGACGTTCAATTTAGATTAAGGCCTGATTTTTTCCCATTTGTTGAACCTGGTTTTGATATTAGCATAACTTGTTTGATTTGCGGAGGAAAAGGATGCCCGGTTTGTAAAAAAACCGGCTGGTTAGAGATGGCAGGCGCCGGCATGGTTCATCCTAACGTTTTTAAAAACTCTAAATTAATCCCCAAAGATTGGCAGGGCTGGGCATTTGGGTTTGGCTTGGAAAGATTAGCGATGCTTAAATATAAAATCAACGATATCAGATTATTCCGTTCAGGTGATTTAAGATTTCTACAACAATTCTAATTCCGCAGAGGTCGGGCCTCTGCTAATTTTATGGTTTTTTCATACAATTGGTTACAATCATTTTTTCAAAAAAAACTGCCCAAGCCAGAAAAACTGGCAGAGCTTTTAACGTTGCATTTTGCCGAGGTGGAAGAAGTGAAAAAAGAAGGCAAAGATTTTACTTTGGATATTGACATTAGACCCAATCGAGCTTCGGATTGTTTTTCTCATCTTGGAATTGCTAAAGAAATCGCTGCTCTCACTAATTTAACTTTCGGAGTCCCGACCTCGGAAATTAAGGAGGATAAGAATTTAAGATCAAAGGATTTTGTTTCGGTTGAAGTTAAAGACAAAAATGCTTGTCCACGATATACAGCGAGAGTGGTTGCCGATGTTAAAGTTGGGCCTTCACCGAAGTGGATGCGAGATAGATTAGAAGTTTGCGGTTTGCGGCCAATTAATAATATTGTCGATATTGCAAATTATGTAATGTTGGAAACTGGTCAGCCTCTCCATGCTTTTGATGGAGAGAAACTGGAGGGTCAGAAAATCATTGTTAGATTTGCCAAGGAAAGAGAAAAAATCGTTACCTTAGATGAAGAGAAATATGATCTAAATGAAAATATCTTAGTCATTGCCGATGAACGCTCCCCCGTGGCCATCGCTGGCATCAAGGGAGGAAAGCTTCCTGAAATTGACAATAAAACGAAAATCGTTGTTTTGGAGTCAGCTAATTTTGACTCTAAAATTATTCGGAAAGGCTCCCGGATATTGAATTTAAAAACCGATGCTTCTTTAAGATTTGAACACGGCATCGACCAAAATCTAACCGAATTCGCCATAAATCTGGCAGCTTATTTAATCCAGGAAATTGCCCACCCGCAAGGCGGGTACCCGAAGGTGGCCCAGGGTTTAGTTGATGTTTATCCTAAAAAAATCTTACCAAAGAGAATTAAATTAGACTTAAATTATGTAAAAAGTTTACTTGGCGTGGAAATACCTGAAAAAGAGATAAAAAGTATTTTGGGAAGGTTGGGGTTTAAGCTTAAAGCGCAAAGCGCAAAACTATTAGAAGTTGAAATTCCTACGAGAAGATTAGATATTTCTATACCGGAAGATTTGATTGAGGAAATTGGCAGAATTTATGGTTATGAAAAAATTCCCAAGATTTCTCCAATGGCCTCTCTTGTTCCGCCCGAAAAAAATCTTGATATTTTTTGGGAAGACCTGACAAAAAATATTTTAAAGGAAGCCGGATTTACTGAAGTTTATAATTATTCGTTTATTAATGAAAAGGATGGAGAACTTTTTGGGAATAAAAACTTAATCGAAGTAGAGAATCCAATTAGCGAAGAGCAGAAATATTTAAGACCGAGTTTAATTCCAAATTTATTGAAGAACGTTCAGAAAAATCAGAAAAACTTCAGAGAAATTAGGATTTTTGAGCTGGGGAAAATTTTTCAAGCTCCGAGATTCGAAAAAAGAATGCTTACCGGGGTGATAACTGGCGAGGCCTTCTATCAACTTAAAGGAGTTATTGATTTGTTACTAAATAAATTGGGCATTAGCAATGTTTGGTACGACGAATTTGAAGCTACGCCCGAGGCATCGAGAATTTCAATTTGGTATCCAAAAAAATGTGCTGAAATTAAAGTTGACCATGAGGAGATTGGATTTTTAGGCGAAATTTCTCCCCAAATTCTCGAAGAACTAAAAATTGAGGGGAAAGCTACTGTCTTTGACATTGATTTCGAAAAATTACAGAAATTTTGTTCAGAGGAGACAATTTATCGACCAATTTCTCGTTACCCTGCCGCGGTCAGAGATATTGCCGTTTTAGTGCCTTTAGAGATTAGAGTCGAAGAGGTTTTAAATAAAATTGAGACAGCCGGAGGGATTTTAGTTAAGGATGTTGACCTGTTTGACATTTATGAAGGCGAAGAATTGCCTGAAGGAAAAAAGAATTTAGCTTTTCATATCATTTATCAAGCAGAAGATAGAACTCTGTTTTCCAAAGAGATAGATGAGATTCAAAATAAAATAATTAAGGCGCTAGAAGAAGAACCAGAATGGCAAGTGAGAAAATAATATGAGAAAAAAATCTCAAAAACTAAAAAAGGAATCAAGTTACGGAGCCAAAGACATCTATGTTTTGCAAGGCCTTGAGCCAGTCAGGAGAAGACCGGGAATGTACATTGGTTCTACTGGAATTGAAGGTTTGCACAGGTTGATTTATGAAACGGTGGGAAATTCGATTGATGAAGCAATGATGGGTTATTGTAATGAAATTAAGGTATCCCTTTTGCCAAAAAATCGAGTAAAAGTTGAAGACAATGGAAGAGGAATTCCAGTGGAGCGTCATCCTCAGACAAAAAAATCAGCTTTGGAAACAGTGATGACTACTTTACATGCCGGAGCTAAATTTGGCGGTAAAGTCTATGCTTCAACTGGTGGCCTTCATGGGGTAGGGGTTTCAGCTGTTTGCGCTTTGTCTGATTGGATGAGAGTTGAGGTTTGCCGGTCAGGTTTAAGGTTTGCCCAGGAATATTCGAAAGGGAAACCAAAGACAAAGGTGAAAAAAATTGGAAAATGTCGTCAGACTGGCACCATGGTTTCTTTTGAGCCAGATCCCCAAATCTTTCCCGAAATTAAATTTGATTTAAAAAGGATTTTAAATCATCTTCGGCAACAGGCCTATTTAACCAAAGGAGTAAGGATTCAGGTTCTTGATGAAAGAGGGAAACCAGCCAGACCCTACACTTTCTACTTTGAGGGAGGTTTGGCTTCTTATGTAAAATATTTAACTCGCGGAGTGACCCCCCGGCATCCAAATATTTTTTATGGGACCGGAGAGAAGGAAGGAATTTTAGTTGAAGCTGCTCTCCAGTATACTGATGAATATGAGTGTTATGAAGAAGGCTTTGCCAACAATGTTCATACCGAAGAAGGCGGCACCCATTTAACTGGTTTCCGAACTGCTTTAACGCGGACTTTTAATGACTATGCGAGAAAAAACGGCCTCTTAAAAGAAGGAGAGGAAAATTTAGGCGGCGAAGATGTCAGGGAGGGATTGACCGGAGTCATCTCAGTTAAAATCAAGGAGCCCCAATTTGAAGGACAAACCAAAGCCAAATTGGGAAATCCCGAAGCCAAAGTAGCCGTTGAAGCGGCGGTAACTGAAACCCTGACTGATTTTTTAGAGAGAAATCCCAATGATGCCAGAGCAATTATTGAAAAATGTGTTTTATCTCAAAAAGCCAGAAAGGCAGCTAAAACGGCCAGAGAAACAGTTTTAAGGAGAGGAATTCTGGAAGGATTGGCTTTACCCGGGAAACTAGCTGATTGCTCTTCCAGAAATCCAGAGGAATCTGAATTATATATAGTGGAAGGGGAGTCAGCCGGAGGCTCGGGAAAACAAGCTAGGGACAGACATTTCCAGGCCATTTTACCTTTGCGAGGGAAAATCTTAAATGTTGAGCGAGCTCGGCTTGATAAAATTTTGTCCTCAAAAGAAATAAAAGCCTTAATCATTGCTTTAGGTACCGCCATTGCCGAAGATTTTAATATTGAAAAAGCCAGATATCATCGGGTGATTCTGATGAGTGATGGAGATGTTGATGGGGCCCATATTCGAACTTTACTTTTAACGCTTTTTTATCGATATTTTAAACTAATAATTGAAAAGGGTTATCTTTATATTGCTCAACCCCCACTATATAAAATTCAGAGCGGGAAAGAAATCAAGTACGCCTATACCGAAGACCAAAAAGCCGGGGTTCTAAAATCGATGAAAAAAACTTCGGGAATTTCTATCCAAAGATACAAGGGTTTAGGAGAGATGAATGCCTCCGAGCTTTGGGAAACCACTATGGATCCAAAAAATAGAATTTTACTTCAAGTTAATATTGAAAATGCCAGAGAAGCAGATAAAATTTTTGATATTCTAATGGGCGACGAAGTTTTTCCTCGTAAAAAATTCATTCAAACATATGCTAAAAAAGTCAAAAATTTAGATATTTAAAAACCTTGACCCTTCACCTTTTGCTAAAGGTGATGGGGTTGACATATAGTTTTCCTAAGGTAATCTAAAATAATATGCTAACTAAAAAAATCTTTTTAATAACTTTCTTTGTTGTTTTTATCGGAGGATTGGTTTTCGGAGCTCCAAACATTCTGGCCGTAACTCCCGAAGAAATTAAAGAAATGATTGATGAGCTCCAAACCCAGGTCCTTGATTTCCAGACTCAACTCGACCAGCTTCAAAAAGAATTAGCCAAAATTCAAAAACCTGAAGAGGAAGCAAAAATAGAAGAAACTCCGGCAACCTGCCACACCTTCCCCTTGTGGGATTGGGAGTATTGCACTTCCGATTGTAAATGCAATGCCGGGGAGGGCGATTGCGATGGTGATTTTCACTGTAATACCGGATACTGCGCCCTAGATGTGGGAGCAAAATATGGTCAAGACAAATGGCTCGATGTTTGTGAGGAAAAGAAAACAGTGGTTACCAAGCCTGTTTCACCTCCGACTGAACCAGAAGAAATAGGGTACCCGGGGTACCCACCTTTGGTGGGTCCGGTGGGTCCTCCTACCTGCAACGATAATGACTGGTTTGGAACCGATGAGGAAAACCTTAAGAAAAGATTAGTTACAGAAGGAAGTTGCGAAGATGAAACTGGAAGCTATCCCGATGTTTGTTTAGACGAGGATATGTTAAGGGATTATTCTTGTAGTTTAACGCCAGGAGGAAACAGCCTTTGTTTTCCCACTTATTATTCCTGTAAAAACCTTGGTTTTATCGGCTGTAAAAATGGCACTTGTTTTAAAACAGGAGCTCTTTTGCTTTCTTTAGCTGAGGATAATCCTTCAAGTCAGAATATTCTGCCTGGAACGAAAGATGTGGCTTTTTTGGAGGCAAAATTTGTCGCTTCAGAAGGCGAGGATGTTAAAGTTAATTCTCTGAAGGTCTGTCTGTCAGGTTCTTCCCAGCTGAGTTTTAATATCAAACTCTATGCCGAAGATACCTTAATGGCTTTAACCCAGACCGAATTAACTGATAATTGTGCCACTTTTCCCGTTCTAAATTGGGTTATTCCAAAATTAACCTCAAAAACTTTAACCGTCAAAACCGATATCCCGACTGAAATTGACACTCCCGTCACTCTTTCTATGGGAATTAAAATTGAGGACCTGAAAGTCATTGGTTTGGCGTCCGGAGCTTCGATTTCAGTCTCGGGAGCAGCAATTGGGAACGAAATAACCATTACTACCCCTGGCCACGAAGTTTTATGCGTCGACTCAGACGGCGGAATAAATGAATATGTTTTTGGCAAAATCACTGCCAAAGGGGGAGGTACTCATTCTGATGCCTGTTTTCTCGGAGATAATCTCAAGGAATGGGTTTGTACTGTTTCGGGAGAAGTAACCTATAAATTAATTGAGTGTGAGGTAGGTTGTGTTGACGGCGTCTGTAAAAAGGAAAGCGGTAATGATACTTTAACCGGAGTTGTCTGTGTTGATTCTGACGGGGGCAGAGATTATGAAACCTTTGGCGAGGTTATTCATGGCTCGGGTGATCTCATTGACGAGGACACTTGCCAATCAGAGAATATCCTAAGGGAAAATTATTGTGAAAATGGCTATTTAAAGTCGGAAACTTTTGAATGCCCAGCGGGTTGTCTCAATGGTGCTTGTTTGAGTAAGACAGGATTAAAAAATGTGGAAAATAATTTAGCCTTTATTGCCAAAGCAATTTCTCAGTTAATGGAAAAAATTAAGGAAGCGGTCAGTAAATAGTCATTGTTCTCCACTTGATTATTATTGACAGAATAGCTTCATTTTGTTAATATTGAAAATGAAGCCCTTCGGGGCTTTTTTAAAACCGTGAGCATAACAAATATTCCTGCTAAAATTGTTACTTTTCTGAAAGAGGTTAGGTTAGAAATGAAAAAAGTTAACTGGCCAAGTCGCCAAGAGACTTTAAGATATACCTTGATTGTCATTGGAGTTTCCTTTGCTGTGGCTGTTTTTTTGGGAACCTTAGACTTTATTTTGACCACCCTCTTAAATAAATTTGTATTATAAAATATGCCTAAACAACAACTACCCCAAGAGAGAAATTGGTACGTTATTCACACTTACTCAGGTTACGAAGATGCCGTTGCTAAGAATTTGAAGCAACGGATTGAATCGTTGGGAATGGAAGATAAAATCTTCAATGTTATTGTCCCAAAAGAAAAAAAGATTAAAATAAAAGATGGCAAAAGAAAAGTAGTGGAAGAAAAAATTTATCCAGGATATGTTTTGGTCGAAATGGTCGTGACCGATGATTCCTGGTATATAGTGAGAAATACCCCCAATGTTACTGGTTTTGTTGGAGCTGGTACTACTCCCATCTCCGTTTCCAAAGAAGAAATTGATAACCTAATAAAGAGAATGGGAGTGAAAGAGCCCCAGTATAAAATTGCAGTGAAAGTAGGCGATTTGGTAAAAATTATTGATGGTCCCTTTAAAGATTTTGATGGTAAGGTTTCAGAGGTTGATGAAGAAAGAGGAAAAGTGAAAGTTCTAGTCAATATGTTTGGCCGAGACACACCGGTTGAACTAGATTCATTGCAAATAAAAAAGTTATAATAACTATGGCAAAGAAAATCAAAGCAGTAATAAAATTACAAATTCCTGCTGGTCAGGCTACCCCAGCTCCACCGGTTGGCCCGGCTTTAGCTCCTCACGGTCTAAATATGATGGAGTTTTGTCAGAAATTTAATGAAGTAACCAAAAATCAAATAGGCTGGAAGTTGCCGGTGGAAATTACGGTTTATGAAAACAGAACCTATGATTTTAAGGTAAAACAGCCGCCGGCCTCGGAATTATTGAAAAAGGCAGCCGGCATTGAGAAAGGCTCTGGTGAGCCCCAAAAAACCAAAGTGGCTAAAATCACCCGAGCTCAACTAAGAGAAATTGCCGAGAAAAAACTCCCCGATTTAAATACCGACAACATTGAGCAGGCAATGAAAATCATTGAGGGCACCGCCCGACAAATGGGCATTACTATCGCGGATTAAATTTTGGTATAATACTTTAATGATACTCTCTGATCGCGACATAAAAAAATACCTTAAATTGGGAAAAATAAAGGTAAAACCAAAACCCGTTTTTAAAAATCAATTGGGACCTTGTTCTTTGGATTTGCATTTAGGAAATGTTTTTAAAACCTTCAAATCCGTCCCTTATCCTTATTTAGACATTAAAAGAAAAATTGACCTCGAAGAGTTAATGGAGGAGGTTATCATCAAAGATGGCGATCCATTCATTCTCCAACCCAAAAGCTTTGTTTTAACTTCTACAAAAGAAGAGTTTTCTATCGACGATGATTTAATGGCCCGACTTGATGGGAGAAGTTCCTTGGGTAGATTAGGAATAGTGGTTCATTTGACTGCTGCCAGATTTGATCCCGGCTGGCAAGGAAAGGCAGTAATGGAACTAGGGAATATGGGAATAATGCCGGTTGTTTTATATGCCGGTGTAACCAGAATTTGTGCCTTGACCTTTGAGACTCTTTCCAGTCCTGCCGAGGTGCCGTATTTGAAACAAAAAGACCATAAATACGCCAAACCGAAATCTCCCCAGGCAAGTAAAATAAACCGAGAATCACGTCGATGAATCTAAAGATTCATCTCCAGCTTCGTTTTAATAAATTAAAACTCGCTAAGAAATGAAACCTCTTTTAACTTCAGATTTAAAAGTAAAGTTTTTGGGGATAACGCCAGTCTTGGTCAAAGAGGATAAATCCTCTTCTCCCCCCTTCGTTGTTACTCGGGAGAATGATAAGACTGGTATTTTAAATCCTCAGGAAATCGTTGCCCTTTCCAGCCAGGCAACATTTAAGGGAAAAGAAATCAAAGAACTTTTAAAAGATATTGTTGCCAGTGGAGAAAATCTAGAAGAAAGATTAAAGAAAACCTTGCAGAATTCTTCTTTAAGAGGCCATGCTTCATTAGCTACCACCCCCGTCCTTTGCTTAACTTATGAAGGCAGTAAATTCTTAGATTCAGCTTTAACCGGTATTTATTTTTCTTCTTCTCTGGTCTCTTCTGGGAGAAGAACTACCACTACCGAAAAAGATATCGTTTTCCCGAATAGAATTCTTAAAAATAAAAAAGCCAAAAGAATTTACGAAAAGATTTCAAAAGATATTATTCAAACTTATAATTATTTTTTATCAAAGGGCATCAAGAAAGATGAAGTTAGCAAAATTTTACAATACGGAATTTATGGCACAGGAATAATCAACTTGCCATTAGAAACAATCGTCGGTTTAAAAAGGGAATGGATATCTGAGAAAGAGTGGATGCCCGAAGAAATTGGAATTTTATTAAAAAAGATTGAAGAGAATTTAGAAAAGCTGGGAATAGATTGGCTTTATGCTACCAGAGAAACTGCTCCGAGAAATGTTTATCCTTACCCTAACATTTTCAAAGACCCCAAAAAATCAAATCTGGTTAGAGAATTGATGGCTAAAGAAAAATTGCCGGAAGGGGCAAAACTTTTATCACTAGATATTCAGATAACGCCCGATTTAAAGAAAAAATTGAAGGAGTTAGAAAGGAAAACAAGAGAGATTTTTGGTTCCTTAGAAAAAATTAAAAAATATTGGCCGGAATTAATAAATTTACGTCAGCAAATTTTCCGGGATTATAATTTAGCCCTGAGATTTAAGGTTTTATCTTCCGTTCCTTGGCGGGTCTGGGGAGAAAAAAAGAGGCATCGAACTTGCTCCCAGATTATTGAATCAATCTATTATTGTATTGAGAGGGCGGCAAAAACATTCATTAAACCTTATAAGAAACAAATTAAAGCAAAAAAAATTAACAAAAAATTAGTAAAAGAAATTGAAGAGATTTTTTCCATTCCTCCAACAATAAAAAATGATCCAGAGTATCTCGCCAGGTATCTTTTAACTGCTCAAAACGCCTTTGAGGCCTATCAAAATTTAATTAAATTAGGAATTAAACCCAGAGAAGCCATTTTTTTAGTTCCTCGAGGAGTGAAAATTGACATTTTACAGGAATACGATTTGTATAATCTTTTAACTGGATATTATCCCCTGAGAACATGTTCAACTGCCGAAGAAGAAATGTTTAGAAATTCTTGGAGAGAAGCTCAGCAAATTAAAAAAGCATTAAAAGAGAAAGGACTTGGATTTTTGAATCAATTTGTCGCTCCTAAGTGTCATATTATGGGCTTTTGTCCAGAACAAAAAAGTTGTAGTTTAATTTTGCCAGCTGTCAAAAATTACAATGAGAAATTTCACCAAGAAATGAAAGAAAACTTAAAAAAACAATTTGAAGAAAATTACAAAAAACTAGGAAGGCGATGAGAACTTCGTTCTCATCTTCACCTGCGTTTTTATAAATAAAAACTTGGTAAATGGTGATTGGTATTAAAAAACTTTTAGAGTTAGTTAAAACAAAGAATTTGGTTGAGAATCTTTCTGAAAGGGAATTAAAGAGTCCGGAAGGAGCTGGTTTCGATATTAGAATAGGGGAGTTATACGAAGTTTCGGGCAAAGGATTTTTGGGAGTTGATGAAAGAGAAACTCCAAAAATAAAATTAGTAGCCAAATATAATAAGAAGAGGAAAAAGAAAGTAGTCCTTCGGCCGAGAACTTATTATTTAATGAAAACTGTTGAAAAATTGAATCTGCCGGAAAATCTTTTAGCACTTTTTACTCCTCGCTCAACTCTTTATCGTTCAGGTGTTTATATCTTCGGTGGTCAAACTGCACCGGGTTACAAAGGAGAATTAACTACTGGAATTTATAATTTCCGGGACGAAAAGTTTGAATTAGAAATGGGAGCCAGGGTGATACACATTATGTTTTTTGAGGTCAAAGGTAAATCAAATCTTTACCGCGGCCAATGGCAAGGCGGCCGAATTACCACCAAGAAAAAAGAAAAACAAATATAATTTATGAAGAGAAATCCATATAAAGGTAAGTTCATTGTTTTTGAGGGACTTGATGGGTCGGGGACGACTACTCAGGCCAATCTTTTATTTCGATATTTAAAAAACCAAGGGAAGAAAGTCTATTTAACTGGTGAGCCAACTCGCTCCCTGATCGGTGGTCTGATTGAGGGCCAGATTTCTGGTGACTGGAAAAGCACTCCCGAATGCCTCCAGCTTTTATTCACTGCTGATAGAGCTCATCACTTAGAAAAGGGAATAATACCCCTACTTAAAAAGGGAATAACTGTAATTTGTACCAGATATATTCTTTCCACTTTGGCTTATGGTTCCATTGATATGGTCGCTGAGACTTCGTCTCATCTCCCGCCTCGCCCTGCTTTGCAAGGCTCGGCAGAAGATGCTCAATGGTTAATAAATCTTAATAAAAAATTTATCTGGCCCGACATAATTTTTTTATTAAAAGTCTCTCCCAAAATCTGTATCCAGAGAATAAAAAAAGAAAGATTCCACAAAGAACTATTTGAAAAAGAAGAAACATTAAAAAAAGTTTCCCAAAACTATCTAAAATTCGCCAAGAAACTTAAGAATATTTATCTAATTGATGGCGAAAAACCAATCAAAGAGGTTTTTGAGCAGATTAAAAAATTCATATGAATATCGCTAAAATTATTGACCAAACCTATCTAAAAAAAGAAGCGAGCGAAGAAGAGATAAAAAAGGTTGCCGAGGAAACAAAAAGCTACAACTTTCGTGGCCTTTGTATTTTTCCAGAGCACACAAAGATTACCAAAGAAATCTTAAAAGATACCGATATTAAGGTGACCACCTTAATTGACGAACCAACCGGTACCAGTCCTCATGAAAAGAGAATGGCGCTGGTGAAAATAGCTAAAGAAGACGGCTCGGATGAAGTCGATGTGGTGATGAAAATCGATGCGTTCAAGAATAAAAAATATGAGGAAGTATTAGAGGATTTAAAAGCAATTTGTAAAATTTTGCCAACCAAAGTGATTATTGGTTCTGGGTACTTAACTGACGAAGAAATAAAAAAGGCCTCTGAGATTGTTAAAGAGGCCGGAGCGATTTGCGTTAAAACCGCCACCGTTGATGACCCTTTAGACCGCTCCGAATTAGATGAGAAAGCCAAACACGTTAGAATAATGAAAGAGTCAGCTCCGGGATTATTGATTAAAGCAGCCGGAGGGATAAAAAAAATGATTGATTTAGAAATGATGCTTGAAGCCGGAGCTGATATTATTGGAACGAGTTCGGGAGTAGAAATTGTTAATGAAGCCACGGGGACAAAAAGAGAAGAAATAAAAGACGGCAGAGTATTAGAATAATATGACTTATCAACCAAAAATTGGCTTGGAAGTGCATGTAGAACTTGACACAAAAACAAAAATGTTTTGTAGTTGTCTGAACGATCCGAATGAACGTCATCCTAACATGAATATCTGCCCGATTTGTACTGCACAACCAGGCGTTCTTCCAGTGATTAACAAAGAAGCGGTAAGAAAAACCATAAAAACCGGTCTTGCCTTAAATTGCCAAATTCCTGAGTATTCCAAATTTGATAGAAAAAATTATTTCTACCCCGATTTACCAAAAGGATATCAAATATCTCAATTATATCAGCCCCTTTGTAAAGAAGGATTTTTAGAAATAAATGGCAGGAAAATCAGGATTCGAGAAGTCCATCTTGAAGAAGATACCGGAAGATTAGTTCATGAAAAGGATTGTTCTTTAGTTGATTTTAATCGGGCAGGAATCCCTTTAATGGAGTTGGTGACCGAGCCAGATATCACATCAGCGAAAGAGGCGCGGGAATTCGCCGAAAACCTCCATTTAATTATGCATTATCTTGATGTTTCCGACGCCGATATGGAAAAAGGCGAAATGCGGGTTGAGGTTAATATTTCCCTTTCTGCCGGGAAAAAATTGGGAACTAAAGTTGAAATTAAAAACTTAAATTCTTTTCGAGCCGTCGAAAGGGGGATAGGGTATGAAATTGACCGCCAGACGAGAGTTTTAAAATCTGGCAAAAAAGTGGTTCAAGAAACTCGAGGCTGGGACGATGTTAAGGAAGTAACCTTGAGCCAGAGAGAAAAAGAGGCAGCCCATGATTATAGATATTTTCCCGAGCCAGATTTACCGCCACTTCGTCATTCAGAAGAGTTTATTGAGAAAATAAAAGCTGAAATCCCTGAGCTACCGCAACAAAGGAAAGTTAGATTAAAAAGAGAATACGAGTTAGGTGGAAAGAGTATTGAGGTTTTTGTTTACAATAAAGGTTTAGGAGAATATTTTGAAAAAGTGATAAGTGAGCTACCTCCCAAAATTCCAAAAAATCAACTCCCGAGGTTGATTAAATTAGCCACGAATTATTTAATTACCGATTTACAAGGACTTTTAAGAGGAGCTTCAGTAATTGGCGAAGACTTTTTAATTACTCCGGAAAATTTTGCTCAATTTATTAATTTAATTGAGGAAGGAAAAATTTCAAGTAAAATCGCTAAAATGGTGCTTTCAGAAATGTTTGCTACCGGGGCCGACCCTTCTCATATTATTGAAGAAAAAGGTCTAGTTCAAATTACTGACAAGGCTGAAATTGAAAAAATTGTCAAAGAAGTTATTTCAAAAAATCAAAAAGCAGTTGAAGATTTCAAAAAGGGAAAAGTGGCTTCTTTCCAATATTTAATCGGCCAAATAATGGCTCAAACCAAAGGAAAAGCCAATCCCCAAATAGTGAAGGAGATTTTAAATAAAATATTGACAAAAAACTAATTGAATAGTATAATAATTTTAACAAAATAGCACCTTTACAAAAAGATGGTGTAAAAAAAGGAGTAAGAAATTGAGAATAAAGATATTAGAGCAGGATGGCAGGCAAGATATTTTTCTGCCCCAAGCTGAGAGAAAAAAGATAAGTTTAATTCGGAAGCGACTGATCGCTCTTTTTCCAACTTTGACTTCGGTTAAGGAGAGAGGGATAGAGGTGACGAAGATTAAAAGGATGCCCAATACCCGTTCCTATTTTTTTGGAATTTCTTCAGAATCTGAGTCGGGAGAATTCGATCCTCAATTGACTCAAATAATTGAGGACATCGTAAATACCGTATTATCTCAAGTAAGGAGGTGAAGAAAGGATGATATTTGGACACTGTTTACTATGTTCTTCAATGGAGCTTGGCTATCAGAATGGCTTGCTAAGTGTCAAGGTTCCTGGACTTCAAGTCGAACTTCCTCTTTGCTATAAGCACGCCAAAATCGCTCGGCATCCAAACCAATGGCCAAAGATAAATCAAGATCTCTGGATAGAGGCGAGTGAAGAGCTAGTGAAATTAGAGGAAGATTATTTCAAAGGGAAGGAGTTTCCCGAAGAAACCTGTTTGCTTTGTCTGGGTTCTGGTGAATTAGAGTTTCAAGGCGAGTGCTGGTGGTGCAAAGGAAAAGGTAAAGTCAAACCCGAACCCTTACCGGATTGGAAGAGGTTACTTCAGGGTATATCTGTATCTCTTTAGGGAGCGTAAATGGGAGAAGACAAAAAATCCACAATATTCACGTCTTCTCCTTTTTTATTATTAACTATTGACAAAAATAAAAAAAGTAGTATAATCTAAAGTATAAAGGAGGTGGAGGGAATGACTGATATAGAAGCCGAGAAAGCAATAAAGCAAAAACAGCTTGTAGTGACAAGCGACAGCGTTGGCTCAGTCTTTACTGGTCATTTGGTAGAAAAGCAAAAAAAAGGAAAAAACCTTGTTTTTCTTTTTGAGAATGGCCAGAGAGAAAGGATAGTTGGGCCGGCTTCAAGGTTTAGTCTTTGTCCTTTTCAAATCTAAAGGAGTAAAAGAGTGAGGGAGAAGACATTTCTTCGTTTGTACCTCACTCTTCTTGTTTTTTCAGAAATTTTTCTATTAATTTCTCAGTCTCTTTTTGATTTTTAATCCATTGAATCCTTTTTTCCTTTTTAAACCAGGTCATTTGGCGTTTGGCAAAATGTTCGATATCTTTTTGTAATTTTTTAAGCATTTCTTGATAATTTAATTTCTTTTGCAAAAATCTGGCAACCCATCTATATTCTAATCCAAACTCTTCGAGTCGTTTCCAGGAAAGTCCCGATTTTTTTAATTTCTTTACTTCAGCAATCATTCCTCTTTTTAACCTTCTCAAAAGGCGCCTTCTAATTAAGGAGCTTAGCTCCTTTTTTTCTTTTTTAATTCCAATCATTAAAACGGGGTAGGGAAGGGGATTTTTTTTCAGAGCCGGCACTGGCTTTTTTGTTTTTATTACAATTTCAATTGCCCTAATTAATCTTCTTTTATTTTTCCTTTCAATTGTTTTAGCTCTTTTTGGATCAAGTTTTTTCAATTTTTGGTAAAGCTCAGCAGCACTTAACTTGTTGAGGTTTGACCTCAACCGCCAGTCGGGTTTGACTTCGGGAATTACTATTCCATCAACTACTGCCTGAATATAAAAACCGGTTCCACCGCAAAGAATGGGGATTTTATCTTTTCTGAAAATCTTATTTATTGCTTTAAGTGCTAAGTTTCGATACTGAGCGACCGTGAATCTTCTTTTTGGCGAGGCAACATCTAAAAGGTAATGGGGGATACCCTGCATTTCTTTTTTGGTGATTTTTCCCGTTCCAATATTCATTCCTTTATATACTTGCCTTGAGTCAGCCGAAATAATTTCACCATTGAATTTCTTAGCTAACTTTACCGCCAATTCCGACTTTCCCGACGCCGTCGGCCCCGAAACAACAATTAGCTTTTTAAGCATTTTGTTTTTTAATAATTTCTCTTAGGATTTTTTCTCTTCTCTTTTTTTCTGTCAAAGGAACATCATCTTTCATTTGCCAGGCCGCAGTTCCTGGTCTGGGAGAATATTTAGCAAAATAAGCAATATTGAATTTGATTTCTTTAAATAATTTCACAGTATTTTCAAATTGTTTTTCAGTTTCGCCAGGAAAACCAACGATAACATCAGTTGATAAATTAATTTCCGGTATTTTTCTTCGAATGTTTTTCACTAAATTTTTATACTCTTTAACCGTATAATTTCGATTCATCTTCTTCAAAATTTTGTTATCTCCTGACTGGACAGGTAAATTAAGATATTTGCCAAATTTTTCGCAATTGGCCAAAGTATCAATTAATTCCTCAGAAAAATCTTTCGGGTGCGGTGAGGTAAAAAAGAATTTAAAATCGCCCGGAATATCATTTACCATTTTTAAAAGTCTAGCAAAATTTACCTCGTCTTTATTTCGCGTCAGTTTCGCGTTTTGCTTCGCGTCAGTTTCGCGGTGAATTCCGTAGGAATTCACATTTTGACCCAATAACCAAATTTCTTTAAATCCTTGTTTAACCGCATTTTTAGCTTCTTTTAGAATTTCTTTGGGGTCGCGGCAAATTAAAGGTCCTCTGACAGATGGAACAACGCAATAGGAACAAAAATTATTACAACCATTAGAAATTGGAACAAAAGCTATGGATTTATTTTGGTACTTTGGTTGATATTTCAACAAATCCTTAATTTTTAAAACTTGGTCAAATCCCTTAGCGAACTTCGGCCTATCTTCTTTAAGAATGCATCCGGTTAAAATAGTTTTTAGTTTTTCGTTTTTAACTTTTAGTTTCTCAAATTTCGGAATAAGACCATAAACCCTATCAACCGCCGATTGCCTCACCGAACACATATTAACCACAATTAAATCAGCCCCAGTGATTTTTGAAGCTGGTAAATAGCCCTTGCCTTCTAAAATCGTCGCAATCCTCTCGCTATCGCTTTTGTTCATTTGACAGCCATAAGTTATAATGTAATACTTCATCCCCGATATTTTACAATAAAAAAACAGCTTCGTAAAGAAGCCGTTTTTTTTCGTTATCCGACACTTACCTTATTCTGTTTCTTCGGGAGATGGTTTTACCGCGCAAACGCCTGTTTCTATTCCCGCAGGCTCAAACAAACAATAACCTGATTGGCAATCAGAGTTTTTCCAACATCTTGCTCCTGGAGGAAATAGTTGCAGTACAGATATAGTTTGGCATTTTCCCTCGATACATCTGGCTTTAACTCCAATACATTTAGCACTGATGGTGCCGGCTGGTCCGCATCTTAACTGAGGACAATCAGCATCAGTTTGACACTCATTGGCTTCGCATTTTCCTTTATATGCTATCTCCACACTAGCTAATTTAGCAAAACAGGAATTTGAATAAGTCTTTCCATCTTTGCCACAGACTGGGTCCCATAAAGCAATACAGACAGCCTCAACAGCTTCCGGTTTTTCTGGTTGAACAGGTAGAGTTTCTATCTCGCCGGGTATTATACATTTTGGTGCCAGGGGACAACCGGTTGTAGGATCTTTCTCAATAATCACCCTTCCTTCTTTACAAAAACCAAGAGCAGGTGCCGCCCAAAGTGGGCAATTGAGTTTTTCTAACCCTTTTTCAATTTTTTCAAAAATCTTTACTTTTCCTTCCTCTAATTTTTCCTTTAGTTCAAGTATTTTTGGCGTTTCCGGAGCTTCTTTTATTTTCGCCTTCAAATTCTCCATAATTTCTAATTGCTTTTCCTTCTCACCGGAAATTTTCTCAGTGTATTCTTTGAATTTTTCTTGGTCTTCTGAAGACATTTTTTCTAAATCTCCCTTCAATCTGATTATCGCATTTTCTTCAGCTCTTTTAATTGCATCTTTTGCTTCTTCCGGAACTTTCTCTTCTAGATTCTTTAGAACCTCCAAATTCTTGAACTCTTTGAATTGGCTACCTTTTTGTTCTTCCAGAATTTTATCTAATTTTTCAGTAATTTTTTCTGTACGGTCCTCAAGTTTCAGCATAACGCCTTGAAAATTCTCTAAATGGGTTTCTCGCGCTTCTTCTATTTTCTCAAAGGCTTGAGGAGGAACTTGAGTTTCAAGTTTTTGCAAGAGTTTCTGATGTAGGGTTTGCTGCTGAATAAATTTATCCAAGAAACTCTCAACTTGGGGATTTTCTTTTGCTTTTTCTTTTATTTTCTCCACCTGATTTTTTATTTTTTCCACTTCCTGCTGATAGTTTTCAGTTGCTTTTTTAATTGTTTCTGGATCCTGGGTTTTTTGAACTATTTTCTTTGCCTCCATCAATTTCTCATTCGCAAATTTCATTCTTAACTCCGCCTTTCCGATTGGATTAAAAGTGAAAACTTGCTGGATGCCTCTCGCCCAATTTTTCAGGAAATAAAAAGGATTATCGGGCAAAAGCCGAGGTTCACCAACCCCCAAATCTTCGGGTTGAACATCTTCATCGAGATTCACCGCCTCTTCGGCTAGCGTTTCTTGAGCCGCAGCCACTAATCCTACAGCAAACACCAAAACAAAACTTAATAAGAAAATTTTTAAATAGTTCATGCTTATTAAACTATGGATTATGGCTCGACCTTTATTTCTTTTTCTCAATTTCCATTTTAACCTTTTCTAAAAATTTATTCAATTTCACAATGCCGATGTCTCCTTTTCCTCTTTCTCTCACTCTGACCGATTTTGTTTTCATTTCTTTGTCTCCGACAACTAACATATAGGGAATTTTTTGAATCTCCCCATCTCTAACCTTTTTAGAAACAGTTTCTGCCTCATCTTTAACTTCACTCCTTACCTCCATGTTCATCACCTGGTGATGAACATTTTGAGCATATTTTTCGTGACGACTACCAACCGGAATTATCCAGATTTGTTCTGGTGATAACCATAAAGGCAGGGCCCCGGCATAGTGTTCTAATAAAACCCCAATAAATCTCTCAATTGAACCCAATAAAGCTCGGTGAATCATTATTGGCCTGGACTTTTTACCTTTTTGGTTAATATAAGTCATTTGAAAACGCTCAGGCAAATTAAAATCAACCTGAATTGTCGTACATTGCCAGGGTCTGCCAAGGGAATCTTTAATTTTAACATCAATTTTGGGACCATAAAAAACTCCTCCGCCAGGATCAGTTTGATATTTTAACTTAAGTTTTTTGAGTATATATTTGAGAGAATTGGTAGCTTTTTTCCAGCCCTCAAGAGTGCCAGCATATTTTTCTGGCCGGGTGGAAAGATAGACCTCGTAATCTTTAAATCCAAAAGTTTTTAAAATTTTCAGCCCAGATTTTAAAAGTTTAGTTAATTCTTGAGAAATCTGATCTGGCACACAGATAACATGGGCATCGTCTTGAGTAAAGCCCCGAACTCTGACTAAGCCATGCAAAACGCCCGATTTTTCATAACGATAAACCGTTCCCAGTTCAGCATATTTTAGAGGTAAATCTTTGTAAGAACGAATTTTGGATTGATAAATTTTGACATGAAAAGGGCAATTCATTGGTTTCAATAAATATTTTTCTCCTTCAATATCAATGGGGGAGTACATATTTTCTCGGTACAATTCCCAATGGCCGGAAGTTTGCCAGAGCGATAACTTTCCAATATGAGGGGTGGTGACCCATTGGTACCCCTGGGAAAGCAATTCTTGGTATAAATAATTTTCAATAACTTTCCTCAAAGTCGCGCCTTTTGGCATCCAGACAGGCAGTCCTGCTCCGACCTCTTCATCAAACAAAAACAATTCTAATTTTTGACCCAAAATTCGATGGTCTCTTTTTTCGGCTTCAGCTTCTTTTAATAGAAAATTATCTAATTCTTTTTTTGTCTTGAAAGCCACTCCATAAATCCTGGTTAACATCGGATTTCTTTCTGACCCTCGCCAATAGGCACCGGCAATTTTAGTTAATTTGAAGGAATCTGCCGGGATTTCTTTAGTCGATTTAACGTGGGGACCAGCGCACAGATCAATAAAATCTCCGGATTTGTAAATTGTTAATTTTTCTCCGGGCAATTCATTTATCAATTCTAATTTATACGGCTGCTTATCGAATAGTGTAACGAGCTCTTTCTTCGTTACATTTTCTTTTTTGAAAGAAATGTCCTGTTTAGTTAGTTCTTTCATTTTCGCTTCAATCTTTGGTAAATCTGAAGGAGCTAAGC
>Ga0210019_1001563_pt1 | contig 24066 bp, 23 predicted proteins | sample CryGeyCG2114_020_2_FD_183969 | JGI IMG/M metagenome (GOLD analysis project Ga0210019, IMG submission 183969) | Groundwater microbial communities from aquifer - Crystal Geyser CG11_big_fil_rev_8/21/14_0.20 (SPAdes) (version 2) | ecosystem: Environmental > Aquatic > Deep subsurface > Groundwater ...
TCACATGACCCACTAAACTTTGTGGAGCACCGGCCGGGCCGCGCGAGGCAACTGGCAAAAAGTCTACACCGCTTGCGAATCTCTCATCTAACATCGCCTTCAAACGGACCAAGTCGCTAACAAACTGGCGCACATCATTGATAGTACTCGCAGTATAATCGAGCACAAATGCCACCCTCAGGCGTGAATCTTCACAAAGTGCATCTATCTCCTGCGCCACCTGCTTTTCAAATTCAGCCTGGGCTTGCTCTTGTTCGGCTTTTTTGTGCTCCTCATCGCCTTCTTTTTTTAACTGCGCAAGCAAAGTAGATTTCTCGCTATCCACTTTGAAAGCTGCAAATTGCTCATCATGTAGTTGTGAAGAAAGCGCAGGTGACTGAACTGCTCTTCTTGTCAAACTTGCAGCTCCAGCTGCTAACTGCTTCGCACCGGTTGCTCCCAGTCCTGGAGCACGTAATTTAGCCATATCTAAGAATGGTTAGGGAATATTTTTCTATAAATCCTGAGCAATGTAAGATATTCGTTCGCTTTATTTTCATCACTTAAAACCGTATTCGCCTCAGCAATCCATCTGAATTTTTCCGCGGCTTCTGAGTCACCAGGATTCTTATCTGGATGATACTCTCGGCTCATTCTTTTGTATGAGGGCTTAATTATTTCTCGATACGACTCCTCAGACCATGCATAATCATCTTCAAAAACTAAACCAAGGACGTCAAAAAAATTAAGCAGCATTCCCTGCGCATCTAACCAACCCGAAGAAACTGCATGCCCCGTAGAGCTTTTATAGTTGGCTTGAAAAGCAGCCCATGCAGCTTGCGGCGATTCAAAACTAGTGGGATCGAATTCATTTGCATTACTTTCTTCAGCGGCACTGTTTGCAACCAAGTACTGTATAACAGCCGCCAATCCTATTACTTCTTCAAGAGCATCAACAAACCGACCAGCCTTAAACAGCCGCTCAACCGATTCGAATTTTTCCAAAAAAGGCGCTAACACTGTTTTGTTAAACGCTTTTTCTTCTTCAGGCAACTCATCATTTAGCCATGTAGAAACAAGCAGACTTAATTCCGTCCGCACTGCCTCAATTCTATCTTGCAAATCTGGATTAACAGCAAACATAAGGCGTACTCCTCTTTTAGGACCATCGGTCACGAGCTTTTCAATTTCTACATGAAATGATCGTGCAAGCTCGGCCATTTTCGCAGAGACATTCGCTGCAGAAGCCAAAACCGTAGCATCTTCATAGCCATCAAAACGCTCTGAAAGTTGTTTTAAATGGGCAATTTCCGCATCTTTGCCTTGCAACTGAGTTATAAGCGCAGCTGCCTCAGCGACTTTGCTATCTAGTTGCGTTTGCAGCACTAATATTTGGTCATTCAACGTATCTCGCTCACCTTTCAGGGTCTGAATATGCCCTTCTAAATCATCAACTTGGCTCTTATGTCTCTCAACACTCTCCTCCATTTCTCTCTGTGCCTGCTCAAGATTGCGACAAGCTTGAGCAAGTTCACCAACCAAAAATGTTATTTTCTCTTTACAAATACGTTGTCTCAAAAACAACAATTTTTGCTGCAGATAAATCAGGGTAGCCGATGCAAACATGATCCCGCTCGCAACCGAAAAAATATCGGCTAAAAGTTTTTCGATGAGCAGTAAATGCTCATTTTCAATCGTTGAATCCAAACGGGAAGAAATGGCAGAGATTGGGGGCGTCTCTCTTATCTCATCAGCTTTTACAAACTGGCCAATAGCAAATTTTGCTGCCAATGCAGTCGCAGCAAAAGTGCCGGATATTTTCAATGCTCTCGAAACTTTGGCAAAGGTTGCAGTGGGCACTGTGGGCACTAGCGGGCCGGTGGCCTCTGAGCTCGCTACTTCAAGATCCAATTGTGTCGCAGTTCCCGTAGACATAAGAAAGTTAGCATACGTTGGGCTTTATAATTGACAAACCTGCCAAGGAATACTTTTAAGAAGCCCACCTGTTATTTATGATAAATATGCGGCAGCAAATACTGCCGCCAAACAGCCTTCAGGCAAATTAAAAGCTTGTTGACAAGCCGAATAAGCGTCATCTATTATTGGCGCTAATTTCATATTATGCAGGACAATCTCTTTCAATTTCTCACTGACCTAGGGTTGAGCGAGAAAGAAATTACGGTCTATCTTTGCTCATTAGAGCATGGATCTCAAACTGCAAGTACGATCGCTTTAAAAACGGATCTTGCGCGCTCGACCGTGAATTTTATTTTTGGCGAGCTCATCCACAAAGGTTTTGCTTCCAAGCAGAATAAAGAAAATACAACGTACTATACTGCCATTACGCCGGAATTAATTGCCTTCACCATTGAGCAAAAAAAAGCCGCGGCAAAAAAATTAGAGACCGATTTTAAACATGTCCTCCCGTTACTTACAAGTATTCAAAACACAAGCAGTCCGTTACCGAAGGTAATGTACTTTGAGGGCCTGGAGGGCCTGTATAGAACAATCGATGAATGCTGCAAAGAAGACAAAAGCGTGTACTTTATTTCGAGCCACAACAACATGCACCCAAAGGTACGCGAGTATATTGAACAAATTTACATTCCGGCTTCAAAAAAACATACGCACAAAAATAAAATGATTTTAAATAAAGGATTGCAGTCTGCAAATTATATTAAAAAAGCTGAAAGTGTTTACGATGAAATTATCATGGTCGATCCTCAGGAAAACCCTTTTGCGCTGACAACTGCGATTGTTGGGAACAAAACTCTTTTGATCTCTTATGCTCCGGAAGATTTATCGGGAATCATTATTGAAAATAATCTCATTGCAAATCACATGAGAACAATTTTCAAAGTTCTGATAGCGAGCTTCAAACAAAAGCAACTTTGAATTCTTCAATAGAACCGGCCATCTATTTCCGCTCGAATTGCAGCAACATCTTCACGAATGCGTGCGCCGCCATCAACACATCTCTCAATCACAATTTTCTTTCCGTCGCCCGCGCCCTCTTTGACTGTAGCTGATTCCCCTCGTACCTCTAGCTCCCGCTCGGTCGCTCTCTCAGCTACACTCATTCCATTTGATTCATCAAACACACGACGCGCAACAAGAAGCCTCACGCTCTCTGGATCTTCTGCAGTCCGAATCCATTCGACCAGTCGACCAAAAGGAATCCTCCTATCATCCAAACTTTGTGCTGTTACAAGTAATCGCTCTCCCCTTTCTGCGGCCGCATTTCGAGCTGCCTGAGAAAATTTGCTAGGTTCCTCTGTATCATGATAAGTCGTGGAAGTTTCTGTTAGACCGGGATGTGGAAAACCAAGATCTTCAAAGAGACTGATATTTTTTGATCCGGTTTCGCCAACAATTCTAGGGACACCCTGCACTTCATCGCTCGTTGCATCCATAAGCACAACATTGGCTTGATCAACAGTATTATTTCCTTCAGGGCACAGCTCAAATTCGCTCCCTGCACAGGCTGCAGCTACAGAACAGGCGCCGATTGCGAGTGATAATCTCATAGAAAATACTTAAAAAAATAGACCGAAACTATAAATCAATAAGTGCCTATTGTCAAGACAGTATCTATATGATATGAGATTGGATAATGCGCAATCTTCCCCAAGGTTACGACAATCCGGAACATGCACCTGCGAAATTCTGCTTAATCTGCGGAGCCGCACTAAGCTTTGATGCTGAGGGCAGCTGCAGATGGGCTTGTACACGTTGCCATTGGAAGCACGAAGACGCTCCGCAGCCTGCTGCGAATGTGATGATTCCGGTGGGGCACGAGGATGTCGAAGAGAGAGAAAAAAACGGCACATTGCGGATTCAACGCAGAGAGGATGCACTGGATCCGGAACAGAGTCGTCTGGTAACAATCCAGCGAAAAGCGCCACCCTTCAAAGGCAAATGGGCCATGCCAGCAGGCTTTGTAAATTCATTTGAAGATCCGGGAGAAGCGGCAGTCCGCGAAGCGCGAGAAGAGGTCAGCCTCGCTGTTCGTCTGCTGCGCTTTGTTGGAGCCTGTCATCCATTACGGCACACAGATGCCCGGTTTGCAATGAATAATATCGTGCTGAGCTGGCTTGCATCTGTAGAAAAAGATGGAGATCTTGTTCCGGCAGATGATGCATCGGATGCAGCACTGTGGGATGAATCACGTATACCGGAACTCTGCTTTAGCTCTCACAAATTTATTGGGCAAGGATGGTTTGCAGGAAAATATCCATGGAGCAGCGGTATCGATCACATCGATTTTGATTCGGATGCCGCCAATGCAGATACGGTAGATCTTGCGCAATACTGTATTAAGTGTGGAGCACCTCTTGGGTGGAGTGAAAACATTGGCCGCTCACGCTGCCAAGATACAGAAAATTGCGGTTGGATTTTCTGGAACTCGCCAACGCCATATTCGCGGGCGGTACTAACAAACGACAATACCATTCTCTTGCGCCGCCAAGACGGTATGTGGAACTTGCCCAATGGACCGGTGCCGGCCTACTGCAGTCCAAGTGAAGGCATGCGGGCTGCATTCCGAGGGGGACGCGAAATTGCTTTACGCAGCAATCTTACAGCCATAAAAATAAGCACCACAAATCGCATCGATATTGTCTTTGGAGGGCAATTTAATCCAACCGAGCCAAATGACGCAGCCGATTGTCTATTTCCGATCCGCAGCCTACCCGACGATCTCGCCCCCAACGACCGCCGCATTATTGAACATTTTATTGAGGGCACTTATAAAGAAACTGGCAGCCAACGCTAAAGCGTGAATCACATTCTATTCGGACAGCCCACCATTCAAAATAATTGCGGCTCTCGAAGCCGCTGTGGCTTGTTCAATAACCTGATCTCTCACTTCACGATCAGCCCTCTTAAGAATCTCCTCTTCAGCGAGCTTATCTATAGTCGTTTGAAAATCCTGAGGCAAATCATTAAAAATAATCTTTGCAACCTGCTTCTCTATCGTCTCCATACATTCCGTGCGCAAAAACTTCTTCCATTCCTCACTCAGACTCTCAAGAGTTACTAAACGCTTATCTACAAGCGTCAACGGAGGATTATTACGCATTTCATCTTGAGCAAATTTCTGAGCTTTATCTCGAATGCTCTTTTCACACTTGCCAAGAAAAATTTCATTCAAGCGCGAATCCTTTTCTCGCAAAGATAAAATAATTCTGGCACGAATATTAGGGAGATGCTCTGTTCGTAAAAATTCAATCCATTGTTTTCGCTGATAATCACCTGTATCTAATTTTACCAATGCAACTCTATTACCCTGAGGACCGCCTTTTTTGAATTGACGCGCCAACGAGTCAAAATATTCGCCATCACCAAGTTTTCCTATACCAAACATAGTTTTTTTATTAAGAGCCGTCTTTTATTATAACAATATTCTTATATTTTGTAAATGATCTTGCTTTTTTCAAATCGTTATTGTAAAGATATACACTTATGGCAGATATTCTTCAATTTAGAGGGAAAGATCCAGCCAAAGATAATGTTATTGAACTTAGATTTTCCCAAGGCTATTCAGACAATCCGGAGCCGATTACACAATTGTGCCAAGACGAAACAGCCGTAGATATTCCTGCCGAAGTTATATCCAAAATTTTTAAGCTGCTCCTCACTGAAGGTATTTCGCCTGAGCTACAAATCTTAATACAGCAAATGAGCCATCAGGCTAGGCCTACCGAAGAGCAGCTTGGGAGATTTGCCGCCAGGCTTATACGTGAAGGACAAACACCTACAGACAATACAAATACAGCATCTCTTGCAGAAAAAATACTTAAAAAATCTGGCACATCTGCAGACGAGATTATTAATGATTTGCGGGCTATGCAAAATGCTGCCGACTGTCCCCAGCTCCTCTCATTATTCATTGAAAAGCTATTAGCGCATTCTTCACACGCAAGAGAGGTAGAAGCAAGCCGGACCGACATCAGAGAAAAATTGCACGCTACCCTTGAATTCGGCACGGAAACATTTTTTGTGGAAGAGAACCGATTGCCCATTGTTGAAGTCGTTATGGGCTTCAGAAGAGCATTTTCGAGCATAGTCGGAATTGGAAAGAAAAATATATACCATACGCAAGATGTCGCTGCTCTTTTTCAAATTCCGGAATTAAAATTCCACCACAATGCACGCTTAATACTTGCAGTACCCTTGCTCCCCCCGGACGAAGAAGATCCCGACCGCGCAAAAAAAATCTTACTCAAGAACTTATTAACCGGCGACCATCTCGATGCAGAGAAAACAAATATTGTGCTCGATGAAAAAATAAAAAATGCAAATGTAATTGATGAAAAAAGCGGTCTGCGAGAAATTGTTTTGACCGCTCAAGATTTAATAGAATGCGGCCTCGCCCCGGAAGCTGTTTTTTGAGGATAAAAATTAAGACTGGTGGGCCCGGTTGGAATTGAACCAACGGCCAATCGGTTATGAGCCGACTGCTCTAACCTCTGAGCTACGGGCCCATGTGTAAAGGAACATGATACAATCGAGGTGGATTTTAACATATAACCATACTTTATCTATGTGCTTTGAAAAATACTCGCCGTTTACGCGTATGGTACTTGGTGCAGTAGCGGGAAGCTTACTCGGAATCTTTTTTGGTTTACTCTTAGGCATTCTCATTGGCTGGATTACAACACTCATTGTGGGCCCAGGATTGGATGGTCCACAACCATTTGCTCCATTTTTTGGTATGGCTTGCGGAGCAATAATCGGCTCAATTCTCGGCGCTATTTACAGCAATAAAAAATAATGCACATCTACACAAAATCGGGCGACAAAGGGCAGACTGGGCTTGTTGGCGGGCAGCGGGTAGATAAAGATACGGTGCGGATTGAGTGTATTGGAGCAGTTGATGAGCTGAATGCTGCGCTTGGGGTTTGTATGGTGCATGCGGGCGAGCAGGCACATGCACTGCTCACCACAATCCAACATACCCTCTTTAACATCGGTGCCGAACTTGCCGATCCCGAGAAAAAAACTGGTCTCATCCTTGAAGCTGCGGCAACCCAAAAGCTCGAAGACGAAATCGACAAAAGGGAGGCGCTCCTACCACCGCTGCGTGAATTCATCTTGCCGAGCGGGCCGCCCTTTGCGGCAAATCTGCACTTTGCCCGTACGCTGTGCCGCCGTGCCGAACGCCAGCTTGTAAAGCTGCAACGCGAAGCGCCGCAAAATCCCCACCTCCTCACCTACCTCAACCGCCTCTCCGATCTCCTCTTTATTCTTGCTCGCGAAGACATGGAACGTGCAAAAATCAAACCTCAATCTTGGCAAAAATAGCGCCCGCGCGCTACACTATTCCCAAATGGCACTGTCACGACATAAAGAAAAAATTCCGGGCATCAAGCGCATCATGGGTGTGCTGAGCGGCAAGGGCGGGGTTGGCAAAAGCTTTATCACCGCAAATTTGGCTCTGGCTATGGCAAAGATGGGCGCCAAAGTGGGAATTCTAGACGCAGACATCGCATGTCCAAGCCTCTTTCGCATTTTTGATATCAGTGCGAAAACACCGCCAGACAGCAACAATCAAATCCATCCAGTAGAAAAGTACGGCGTCAAAATCGTCTCTATGGCCGGACTATCGGCCACAGAAGACGAAGCCATTGTCTGGCGCGGCCCGATACTCTCTAAAATAATCCAGCAGCTGCTCAAAGAAAGTCTTTGGGGCGAACTGGATGTACTGCTCATCGACTTTCCTACCGGCACCAGCGATTCCACCCTCACCATTCTGCAGCAAATTCAAGTAGACGGCGCTATTCTGGTGACCACTCCCCAGTCACTCGCTACCATAGACGTCCGGCGCGCCGGCAATATGGTTCGTATGCTTGACGTACCAATGCTTGGCATTGTAGAAAATATGCGCGGCGAGATTTTTGGAGAGGGCGGCGGTAGCATTACCGCCCAAAAACTCCATACTTCTTTCCTGGGTTCTATCCCATTACGGAAGCAAATTGTAGAATTTTGCGATCGCGGAACACCGGCATTTTTCCATATGGACGAACTAGATCTTATTTTTGGCAAAATAGCACGCTCCACATTAGAACAAGTTTTTGCTAATATATCTGTATGATATTCACGCTACAACAAGCAAACAGAGCGCTTCAGCTCATCAAGCCGATTTTGTCGGATGCTTTAGAGACGATGAATTTAGCGACCAAGCTGCACGAGGAAATTAAGCGCGACCGCGGCAATCGTAATGTCCCCGAAGAAGAGGTGTTAAAAAAGATTGAGCGGACGCAAGAGTACCTCTCGAAAATCGAGCACAACATAGATGAGCTCGAAAGCATTGGCGTGCTGGTCAAAGATCTCAATCTGGGCATTATCGATTTTCCGAGCATGCGTTCGGGCCGCGAAATCTCGTACTGCTGGAAGTATGGCGAAGAGAGTGTGCAATATATGCACGCTCGAGACGAGGGCTTTACGAACCGCCGGCTCATTGGTGAGGTTAAACAGCTCAGCGTATAACTACGCTACGCGCAACTTACCCATCCTCTTTAGTGCATTGCGCGCTGCCTCTTGCTCGGCTTTTTGTTTACTCGTTCCCTTACCCTTGCCCAGACAGTCGCCTCCAATAAACACACCAATTTCAAAAAGCTTATCATGATCCGGCCCCTCTTCCAGGAGCACTTGATAGCTTGGCGTAATCGAAAATTTTTCTTGGGTGATTTCCTGCAGTTTAGACTTTGAATCAACATGCAAATCATGCTCAATTATCTCTTGGAGACTTCCAAGAATAAAGCGGGTAATAACTTCGTGCGCTATAGCAAAACCTTTATCTAAATATATTGCACCAATCAATGCCTCAAGTGTATTCGCCAGCAGATAATTTTTCTCGCGTCCGCCGGACTTTTCTTCACCCTTTGAAAGCAGCAAGTAAGCTCCCAAATCCAGCCTACGAGCCACATCGGCAAGATGCTTGCCTTTTACCAGTGCGGCGCGCAAAGCTGTCAGCTCTCCCTCTTCTTTATTCGGAAAGTGTGCATAGAGGTATTCGGTAACAACAAGCTCCAAGACTGCGTCGCCAAGGAATTCAAGCCGCTCGTTATGCCCAATCTTCAATTCGCGATGCTCATTGATATACGAGGCATGAATACACGCCCGCTCTAAGAGCTCATGGTCGGTAAAGTGTATTTGAAGTTTATTTTCGAGTTCCGAAAGATCGCGCATACAAAGAAAATTATACCTTACTTTTTAGTACGGCATTCAATACGCCGTTCACAAATTTACCGGAATTTTCACTGCCAAACGTTTTTGCCAGCTCAATTGCCTCGTTAATGGCAACAACATCGGGCACAGAGTCATCTTTGCATAATTCAAATAAGCCGATTTCTAAAATCGCACGATCAATTGGTGCAATCTTATCGAGCGGCCACTGCGGCGCATACTTTTCTATGTGCTGCGCAAGAGCCTCTTTTTCTTTCAAAATCCCTTCCAGCAAGTGTTCCGCAAAAGAGAGATCACTCATTGGATTCGCCGCTCCATCGTTCACAAAGCGCAAAATCTCTTTTGGCTCCCCCCCGTGAAATTCATAAGCGAAGAGTGTTTGCAAAACGAGCACTCTACTCAAATGACGGGAACTGGACATGAGCTTTTAGGCCTTTATCTTGGTAACCTTTTCGACGGTCTTATCGAGCGAGCGAACGGAGCGGCCTCGGTATACACCGCACTTTGGACACGCATGGTGTTGAAGTGTTGCAGCACCGCATGCCGAACAGCTTGAGATGTTCAGATAATTTTGAAGCTTGCGTGATTTTTTGAGCGCAAAACTTGCATATCTGCGGGCACTTCGTGCCTTACTCGTTTTCTTTTTGGGTACTGGATGTTTAGCCATACGGTTTCGAGATTATATAACCTGACTCTTTAAGCCCGCAAAGGGAGATTCTTTTGTAACTTCTGGTTTGGCACAAGCACAAGAACTCTTATTTAAATCTGTACCGCACTGGTCACAGAGCCCTTTACAGCTTTCAGAGCATAGCGGAATAGGTGGAAAATGCAAGAGAATCTCCTCTCTGATCATCTGGTTAAGATCGATACGCCCGTGCTTGCGGTCAATCTGATAAGAGGTATCTATTTCGGCATGATTCCCTTCAGGAAGATGGATCCAAAACTGGCGTTCGGCCGTAGAAACTACAACCGGAGCAGTAAAGGTAATAAGACAGCGGTTACAGCGCATCTCACATGAGGCAGCAAGATTCGAAACATGGGCAGTTACCTCATCCCGCAGCTTAATAAACTCGAGCTGAAAGCGGATAGGCTCCGTCAGAAGCGGATCGTCCTGCTCTGGCAAAGTGATCAGCTCCTCAACATCAAACGAATCGATTGTGCCTTGTGGACTGGCAATAAGCCCTCCGATATCATAGATCAACATAGGGCACGATAGTACACAAGCATCACACAGAAGACAAGTTATTTATTAAACCGTCAAACTGAACAAGAAACTAGTTCAGCATACGAGCTTCTAATTTACAATAAGGTCTTTAAACAGAGTTCTATCTATTGTAATACCGCACCGGCGGCCAACACTGCCTATCTTTCTATAGTTAGAATATGCCCGATTCAACAAAACCGCGGCTGAGCGCGGTCGCTCCCTTTCTATTCTGCTCTGTGCCCGCACCACATATTTCCGCACATTTGCTGCGTAACGCACAACCGAGCGGCGCGTACATTGCGTGGCTTCAATTTGAGCATCGACCGTACTCACAAGCGCCAAGAGCTGCTCGATATTTGTTTGCTGCGGCTGGATTTCCGGCTGCAGCGGCTTTGACGCAGAATTTTGAGGGGCCGGCTGGTTACACACATCCCAGGCAATATTGTGCTTCTCATAATCGGCCTCATAATACTTCGCCCACTCATCCACATCTTCATCGGGAATCTGGCGGCATAAAGGATCATAGTTGCGCCGCGGAATTCCTAAGTACGGACCAGCCACATCGGGATTACATGAAACCATTCTCTTATAAAAGGGATCGTACTTTCTGTATGGTGCATTTATACCGGTATAGCTCGGCATACCCGTCGGCGTCGCCGGATCGGTCACCGGCCACTTCGCTAAAAATGTATTCCGCCACTCTAAATCTTCATGGCGAAAGGTCAGACACTTGGTAGTGCCGCCGCTATTCAAAGCATTACAGTCTGCATTTGGCGAGTGCACCCATTCGGTGCCCGTAAGATCAAGCACAAAACTTGGATCCTTACATGTTGGATTTGCTTGGTACTGTGTACCGCCCGGTGAGGTCGCCGGACAGATAAAGCCCTCGCCCGGGCCACATTCCGGAAGCTCACTATATGGAAGAGCCGCCACAGTTTGTGAAGCCAAGGTAAAGTGAAATGTCAGCAATCCTCCTAAAAGGAATAAAAAAACTGCCAGCCAAGCTTGTGAAGTTTTCATGAGCATTTTTCCAATTCCGCGGCGAGTTCATCGACAGGTAGGGCTGAAAATGGGATTCCATATGCATGCGAGTACTCATCTAGGTCTTTTTGTAAATTAGCGGCGCGAAGCATATATGCCCGAAGATCAAAGCGGCACGCGGCATGTGCCAATCCGTCAGCATAAGCAGCGCGAAGCTCATCCAAATCATTTAATAAATCTTCAAAACTTGCCGCACCAATATTTTGCAAAATCTCCCGCCCTGCAACGGCACACTCTTCTTGGCCCAAACGCTCGCAGCGTTCAACAAAGTCGCCGATGGCCAATACCGCCTCCTTTTGCGAACCAGGCTCTTGCTCAATCGCTGCACCGCGCGTAAGTAAAGATGCCTGAATGCCATCACCCAAAATCGGCGCAACGCCAAAGACCAGGAGCAGGGCAAAAAGACCGGAAGTTGCAATGCGCAATCTATTATTAACCGAAACTTTTGGAGAAGTTTTTGCGCGTCGGGGATTTTTTTTCATTACTTGATTCTACCATACTCTGGCGCTGATGCACAATTCCGGTATCCTGGCGTCGTATGAAAAGTGAACTTACATGGGTAGAAGTCAGCCGCGCTGCGCTTAAAAAAAACATCCAAATATTTCGCAAAAGCGTCGGCAAAAATGTAATTATTGCGCCATCGGTTAAAGCAAATGCATACGGCCACGGCCTTATTGAAACTACGAAAACTATTTTGCAAGCGGGTGCCGATTGGGTTTGTGTAAATGCTCTCTTTGAAGCCGGCGCGCTGCGAAATGCCGGAGTTCGAGCGCCCATTTATATTAAAGGATATGTTCCACATAAAGATCTGCCGGAGGCAGTCGATAGAGATACAGATCTTGTAGTCTATAATAAAGAGAGCATTCAGGCGCTCGGCCGCTACACGAATAAAGCGAAAAAAAACGCGCGCGTTCATATAAAGATAGAGACCGGCAATAACAGACAAGGGGTATTGCTTGATACGCTTAAGGATTTTGTTCAAACCATCCAAAAGTATCCATATATAGAAATTACTGGAGCCGCCACGCACTTTGCCGATATCGAAGATTCACCGGACCAAAAGTACGCTAACTATCAGTTGGAAAATTTTCAAAAAGGAATTGAGATTTTAAAGGCGTGCGGGGTCGAACCGCCCTATCTGCACTGTGCAAATTCAGCGGCGACACTCCTCTACCCCAATACGCACTTCACTATGGTACGGCCCGGCATTGCAACATATGGGCTATGGCCGTCCGAACTTATTGCACGGCGCGTGCAAAAAAAATTCGGCATTCAGCTGACTCCCGCTCTTAGCTGGAAGACGCGCATCGCACAAATCAAGGATATTCCCGCAGGCTCTTATGTTGGCTATGGCTGTACCTACAAAACAAAGCGCCGCACGCGACTGGCTATTTTACCCGTTGGCTATTACGACGGCTATGATCGCGGACTTTCAAATAAGAGCTGGGCTATTATTCGCGACAAAAAAGCGCCGGTGCGTGGCAGAGTCTGCATGAATATTACTATGGTCGATGTGAGCAACATTCCTGAAGCGCGCTTAGAAGATGAGGTAATTTTATTGGGACGCGATGGCAAAGCCGGCATGAGCATCGACGAAATGGCGGCACTTGCCGATACCATTAACTACGAAATCCCCACACGCATTCGCGAGAGTATTCCAAGAGTAATCGTGTAAATACCTACACCCAATGTATGGGCACCAGCTCCGGCAAGGCCGATGCATTTTCGACTGGAATTTTTTGCATAATCCGTTCCGGCAGAGCACTCACACCGATCTGCTCATCGATCCATTCGTAAATTTCCAAACAGGCGCCATCGGTATTGCTCAAACCAAGCAGATAGCGCGTTTCCCCGATAATTTTTGCTAATTCATACATTATAAAAGTATAGCAAAATTTCAGGCCCTCGACTATGCTAGGGATATGTCAAAAAAGGTACGTGTTGGGGTTATTTTTGGAGGACGTTCAGGCGAACACGAGGTCTCACTTGTCTCTGCACGAAATGTAATTGCTGCCTTAAAAGAGAGCGGATATTCGGTAGTGCCCATTGGTATTACTAAAGAAGGCGCCTGGCTAACAGGAGCGCAGAGTCTACAGATGCTCACCGCCGGCAAGACTACCAATCTCAAACCGGTTCTTCTTAAACCCGAAGCAAAGCGGGCAGCTATTAGCGGCATCGACATCGTTTTTCCGGTACTGCACGGTCCCTATGGTGAAGACGGCACGATTCAAGGCCTGTTCGAAATGCTCAACATTCCCTATGTTGGCTGCGGTGTGAATGCGAGTGCTGCAGCAATGGATAAGTTTACGAGTAAAATGATTTTTGAAAGCGCGGGTCTGCCGCAAGTCCCCTATCTGCACAGCACGGTCCATGAGTACAAAAAAAATCCCGCAAAGATTCACAAAGAAATTGAACGCAAACTTGGTATGCCGTGCTTTGTAAAGCCGGCAAATATGGGCTCAAGTGTCGGAGTGAGCAAAGTACACAAAAGTGCCGATTTAGCCGCGGCAATTCATCTTGCGCTTCGCTTTGACACCTCTCTTATTATCGAAAAAAGTGCACACGAGGCGCGCGAAATCGAGTGCGCAGTACTTGGCAACGAAGAGCCGAAGGCTTCAGTACCGGCAGAAATCGTCCCGAACAACGAGTTTTATGATTACAAAGCAAAATATGTAGATGATGCATCGCAGCTCTTCGTACCGGCCCCTATTACTGCAACGCAAAAAAAGACGATACAAAAAATGGCGATTCAAGCCTTTAGCGCACTGCAGTGCAGCGGCATGGCGCGCGTCGATTTTCTGCTCGAAAAAAAGAGCGGCAAGATTTATCTCAATGAGGTCAACACTATTCCGGGCTTCACTAAGATCAGCATGTATCCTCGCATGTGGCTTGCCTCCGGCCTAACGTATCCAAAACTTATCGGCGAACTTATACAGCTCGGTCTGGACCGATACGCGCAGCGCACAAAACGCAGCGTAACCCACGACGATGCAAAAGATTGGTATAAAGCGTAATTCACACAATGCTCAAACTTCTCCGGCGCGAAACGCGCCAAAAAACACAAAGTTTCATCGTACTCGATATTGGCACGGAAGTTGTCAAAGCTTTGGTGTGCGAACATAGCAATGGTGCCATTGCCGTGCGCGCCATTGGACGTGTTACCCAAAAACCGGGCGATATGCAGAGCGGCGCAGTTATGGATATTGCGAGTGTTATTGAGAACTGCATGAAAGCAGTGGAAGAGGCACAGAAAGCTGCCGAGCTCTACCCTACCGATCTCATCATGGGCATTGCCGGCGAGCTTGTAAAAGGAATGACGAACCGCACGACCTATGTACGTAAAGATCCTGCAGCAAAAATCGATCTTGGTGAACTCAAAAATATTATCCACAAGGTACAGCGCAAATCTTTTGAAGAGACGCGCGCACAGCTTGCTTACGATACCGGCTATAATGAAATCGATGTAAAACTAGTAAACGCCGCCATTGTCGATGTGCGCATCGATGGCTATCGCGTTGCAAATCCAATCGGCTTTCAAGGTAAAGAAGTGCAGATCTCTATCTTTAATTCGTTTGCGCCGCTGGTCCACTATGGCGCACTGCAAACAATCGCTGCCGAGCTCGAGATGAATCTAATCGCGATTGCATCCGAGCCTTTTGCTGTAGCGCGAAGTCTAGAAAACGAAGAGGATTTTGATTTAAATGGAATCTTTATGGATATCGGAGCCGGCACAACGGATATTGCCGTGGTGCGTAACGGCGTATTGGAAGGAACAAAAATGTTTACCATTGGCGGCCGTACCTTTACCAAACGCCTCGCGAATACGCTCAACATTTCGTATCAAGAGGCGGAAGATATTAAGATTGCCTACTCGCTCGGCAAGCTCGAAAAAAATTCCGAAAAAATTGTGCGCGAGGCGCTCGATGCCGACAGCGAGGTATGGATTGCAGGCGTCGTCTTTTCGCTGTCGGAGTTTTACCATGTCGAAGTCTTACCATCTAAAATCGTACTGTGTGGCGGCGCAGCGCACTTGCCGCAAATAAAACAGGCGCTCGAACAGTACGAGTGGAGTGAGCATCTCCCCTTTGCAAAAACTCCAAGCATCAGTATGCTGAATCCACGTCACATTCTTCGCGTTCGTGATGAGACCAAGCAACTCGATAAACCCGAAGATGTTACACCGTTAGCCCTTGCAAAACTTGGACTTGAGTATGTAAGTGAGGAACATCTTTTAACGAGAATTTTGAAAAATGTCATTCGCCTAATGCAAATATAAGTTATGGATAATTTGAGGCCACGCTTTACGATTAAAAAAACTAAAATCAGCGGGCTTCCGCAAAACATCGAAGATGATTTTGTGCCCGAAAATGTAATTTATGCGGAAATAGACGATGAGATCACAAACATTTTTGATCGCATTAAACAGCTTCCGAGTACAAATATTGCAATAGTGATTCCAAAGCGCGCGCAGGTGCTGCAAAGTCTTATTAATCTTAAAATCCTTAAAAAGAAAATTCACGAACTCAAAAAAACGGTGGTAATTGTTACCGCCGATGCGCAGGGCATGCAGCTTGTTACAAAAGCCGGCCTCCCGTGTGTCGAAAAGCTTATTGAGCAGAACGCAGCCAAAACTGACTTGCCGCCAAAAACACTCCGGGGCGAAAAACCTGTCCGGCTCAGCAAGAAAAAAATTTCAATTTCAGAAGTTATTCAGTCTCCGCAAACGAGTCCGTTTCAGAACTTTATTCAAAATATTCGTGAGCGCATACGAAAACGCAAAAAAGATAAAATGGAGCGGCGTTTTATTGTAGTCACCCCAAATAAGCAGGCGCTTTTTACCTTAGTACTCGTAACGGTTTTACTCCTGCTCTCTGTCGCCTATATTGCGCTGCCCGGAGCGACTATTACCATTACTCCACGCTCAAGCGTGCTCGATGCATCATTTAATGTGACCTTTGCCGACGCAGTGCGCAATAGCGCACTTGTAGAAAGCAGCCGGAACGAAAACATAGTAGTTGCGAGCTATCCGGTAAATCCTCCCGCATTTACCAGAAGTTTTTCGTACAATGCAACCGGCAAAGAATTTAAGGGAGAAAATGCACGCGGTATTATCACCATAACAAATAAGAGCACCTCACCATGGGATCTTGTTGCACGCACACGATTCCAAACACAAGACGGTCTTATCTTTCGCATTCAAGAAGCGGTACGCGTCCCGCCAACACGAGGCGGAATTCCAGGAACACTGGATGTAGAAGTAATAGCCGATGAATTTGATGTAAACAACCAGGCAATTAGTGCGCGCGGAAATATCGGACCGACTACCTTCTTCTTACCCGGCTTACAAAATTCGGAAAACAGAGAAAAACTTACCGGTGAGAGCAAGGCACCGATGAGCGGTGGCATTACACAGATAATAAAAATTGTCAGTGAAGAAGATATTAATGCCGCCAAGCAACAAGTGCTTCGCGAACTTAAAACATGGGCAGTCGAAGATCTGCAAAAATTTCTTGCAGAAGATAACCTTGTAAAACGGAGAAATCTTTCGCTCCTCAGTGATAGTAATGTGATTAAAATCGGCGAGCCGGATATAAAAATCGACACAACGCTCGTTGGACAAAATGCAGAAAAATTTGAAGTCACCGTTACCTATCGCGCCAGCTCGATTGCCTTCGATCGCTCCGAACTTGTTGAGCGCTTAAAAGCAAGAATTGCTAACCGTGCCGATCCGGACAAAAAAATCCTCTCAATCGATGAAGAAAATTTCACCTACAAATTTTTGGATGAAAATGTACAAGCCGGAAAAGTCCGCCTCACCACAACCATGCGGGCCATACAAATTTATGAGCTTGATGAAGATCAAGAAAATGGCCGGCGATTCCTCAAAAAAATTAGCGACCATATTGCCGGACTCAAAGTAGATGAGGCACTCTCCTATTTACAGCGTCAATCCGATGAAATCGCACGTGTCGAAATTAAGACATGGCCTATTTGGGCACCAACGATTCCCAATATCGCGGACAACATCAAGTTTGTGATCGAAGAAGAAAGGGATTTACAGTAAAGGAGAAAATTGGTAAAATGTTTGGATGATTACAAAATCACGGCTATGGAGCATTGCATGTACAACACTTCTTGTGCTTGGAATCTTTGGCGCAAATAGTGTCTCTGCACAAAATAACTTACCGCCGATTCGCAACTCGGTACGCAACAATGCAGATGCTCCGCTGCCTGCCAATACGCTAGATGCGCAAGGATCAATTCGCCCGCTTCAAAGCGGCGGTTTCGACTTCTCTTCGGGCGTACAGCTGGGTCCTTTTACGCCTCAAGGTTCGAGGAATCCAGCAAATTACGGTGTCTTACCAAGCTTTGCAGGGATCAATGCACCGGTATGGCTCAGCGAACAAGGTCCCGCGCAAATTGCCGACGATCTTGTGGTGCACGGCATAGTTGATGTGGGCAGTGGCTTTATAAACAGCACCCCTACGGTAATCAATGCATGTAGCGGCCTAGTCGCTGCATCCCCACCGAGCGGCTTTTTTGCAAGCGGAACAACTATCGAAACATTTTCAATCACCGTTCAGCCCGCAAACTTTAACGGCACCGTTACATGGACACACCTGCAAAACGGCACCCAAGTCGGCGCAACGCAGAGCGGTCTCCAAGCAACATTTAATAATCTTAACGATACAAGTGTGGTTCGCGCGCAAGCAACACCGCAAGCTGGAGATCCTTGTCTTGTTAACTTCACGAGCGGCAATAGTTTGAACTTTGTTCGTCAAACCGCAAGTGAATCACGGCAGTTCACGGGTAGTGATGATATTCTTTTTCAATTCTCTGCGCAGTTGGCAAGCGCAGGAGCAAATGAACAAATAACAATTCTACAACTCTATACCACAAATAATAACCTTTCAAACGCTGCTGAAATTAATGCACTTGCTCAATCGATGCGGCTTGAACAGAGACCAAACAGCAATGCGGCATGGCAGCAGATCAATGGTACATTCACAGGAAACCCTCAGCGCGGAGCTGACGCAACTTTTTTCTCATTTATACCAAATGGGAACTGGCCGAATATCACCAATACCCCGAGCGAATACCGCATCCGCGGTGACATACAATGTAACGCCAGCGGGCTTGCAACCGATTTTTCACTTGCACATCCTACGAATGCCGGACAAATTGGAATTTTATCAACTGCGGCTCAACAAACATATACAGAAGCCAATACAAATTCACGCACAATTCCAAACTGTCCTGCACCGCCAGATTTAACTATCGATGCTGTTATCACAAATCCACCTACTCCGATTCTTAATCAGTTGAGTATGGTATATGGCGGAAGAGTTATTAATAGGGGCCAAACATTACCAGCAGACAGTACAACTCGCATTAGAATCATAAATAATACAACAGGAGCGGTAGTAGCAAATACCGAACAAATTTCGCGCACCGGCATATTGCGAATGAATGGCACATCTACTGCAGCAACACGCTGGCAGCAAGATGCCGTGGGCCGCTATACGGTTGAAATTTGTGCCGACATTAATAATGATATTGCTGAAGCAGATGAAACAAATAACTGTTCACAGCAACAGTTTAGCGTCATAACAACAGCACGTGCAGATCTTATTGTCGATACACTGACTACGAATCCAAGTACAGCGGTGGCCGGAACTCCAATGAGCTTCAGCGGTACGGTACGCAATGTTGGAGATCTTGCAATCAATACAAACACGACCACACGCTTCCGTATTCTCAATGGTACAACGCCGGTTGTTATGAGTACCACACAAACTGGAAATTTAGCCGCCACAACCGGCAACGAAGTTGAGAGTTTTCAATGGCGCAACACTGTCGCCGGAAACTATATATTTGAAATCTGTGCAGATAGTACAAATACGATTGCTGAATCCGATGAAACAACGGCCAGCAACTGTGCGTCCCGGCCTTTTGCGGTAACAGCTGCACTGCCTCTTGTTATCAACCGAAACGATACTAATCCTGCCGGAAAATTTTATAACAATAGACCAGCTGCTTTCGCTGGCCAGCAAATCGGAGCATTTACAATTGCTGCACCGGCCACAAATTTAACTATACAGAGTCTCACGTTCCGCCCAAGCGCTAACAGTAGACTGACACGGCCCTTGAGAAATGTATATCTTTATAATGGTAATAATATTTTTGGGCCAGGCATAACACGTTTGCAGCCCGTGCGTCAGCAAAGTAGCCCTTCTGATCCAATCACATTTCAAAATTTTACAGTTCGAGGCGGCAATATCGGTACATTTGGCTTTCAACTTATGGGAGAAACGGAGTGCGGCAGCGGCACAGGCGACTTTATTCTTCAACGCAGCGATGTCAGCAGTTCCGCAACGTCTTTAAGTCTCACATATCCGGAGTCGCTTGGAACTGCGCAGCCATGTCCTCCAAGTAATATTACCATTACAAGAGAAGCTGCAAATGAACCAAATACACTGCAGGCCGGTACCGATATAAATAATTATCAAACGCTCTATCAATTTAATGTTCGCAGTGATCCTGGAGATTTTAGTTCGAGGATTTCACAAATCGATCTGGATGTTTTGAACTATTCGAATCAGCTGCCATTGATTCTTGGGCCGAGTCGTATGCGTATTCAATGGTTCGACAGAACGCAAAATAGATGGCTCACGGTACCGGCATCATTTAGACAAATATTTGTTGGACGGCCACCGTCACAAACCGTAAAACAGCGCATTAGCTTTAGTTCACCTCAACCAATAGTGCCAACGCAAGCACAATATCGGCTGCAAGCGCTCTTGACATGTCTACCAACACTCCCAAACGGACTCGATTTTAAAATTGTACGAGGAAGTGACGTAGTAGCATCAACAAGCAATGGTCGTGCAGTTAATATTATTCTTAATGAACCCGACCGTCCGCGTACATATGTCGCATGCCCATCAACATTAACTGTAACGCGACAAGATATTTATGACAGTGCCGGCATACAACAGCAACTTCACTATCGCAGAGCGGGCACACGTTTCAGCGGTGGTGCTTTCGAAAGAGTACTAGAATTTATCGCACAAGCGGCAAATCGTGAGGTAACAATTACAAGCGTCACAGTTCAAAAAACACAAACACCAGAAAATACAATTGATGGAGATACTCTAGGACGCTTTGATACACGACAACTACGCCTATTACGCAATGGTAATGTTATTGCCGGACCAATTCCTCTTGGATATAACGAACGACACAATCCAGTTACCTTCAATATTACTGAACGCGTCCGCCCGGGAGAAACAGCAAATTTCATTGTAGAAGCACTTCTATTTTGTGATGGAGGACTCACTGGCGGTTATGTTTTAGATTATCCTCTTACACAAATAACAACAGATGCTAATTCAACTATTCTTGTTCCAAATCCATTTCCGGAAAGTCTTAAACGTATACCTGCATGTACCGGAGGAATACGCAGAAGTCCACAAATTTGCTACGACCGACGGGCTTATGATGATGATTGCGATGGGCAAAGCCGAACTTTTCCGGATCAACCAGCATTCTGTGAAGTTGGTGATACAACGAGGTGGAATCCTGGTCCAAATACTGTTTCGCTCGAACGAGATGTCTGCCGCACAAAATGTGAAGAGGTTACAAATTCGGGCGACTGCGGCAATCAGCGAAGCACAACCGGTCATGGTCACTGCCAGTGGGTTAATAATCGATGTCAAACTGCACCAGGTTTTGCTCCAAGCAGAACCTGGTCAGGTACGACCGAAAGCCTAGTGGCAGCCGCAGAGTACGGAACCGCAAATCTTTTGGGCGCACTCGACGATGCAGCACAATATGGAAAGGCCCAAGTAATTACACCGCCTATTGCCAGCGGCGCACCACGTCTTCCGCAAATTTCCACACCGGTTACATTTTTTGACAATTTGCAAATTGCAGGCGGCGGTCCGGCACAAGAGCCTGGACAGCTCTGGCTGCAGGGGGAAGTAAATATCGGAGGTCAGCTAGGCGGTACCGGCATTCTGGATATCGGCGCAACAAATCAGCAAACTCCCCAGCAGCATCAGCTTACCGGCAATCTTAATCTCTCAAATGGAACGTTAACAGTTGATAATATGCAAGTATTCGGCGATCTTAACTTAGGCGACACGGTTATTAATGGAGGCATTACGCTCAACGGCACACAATTAAACCCGGCAACTATGCTGCCGCAAGCGGCACCGCCGCGGTTCGGCACATTACGCAATGTGAGCGGACGCGCTGCAACTGCAACAACTACAAGCAGTGGCGGTTTTCTTGGATTATTTGGCGGAGGCACAACAACCTATGAATGGGCAACATCTGAAGCACGCTGTGCAAACAGAAATGAAGTTATTATCTCATGCGAAGCGCAAAGCAATATCCAAACAGAAAGAGTAAATCCCGGATCGTTCACAATCCTTAAAGATCTCGAATTAAATGCCTCCGGCAATGCAATAGGCTGCAGCGTCAACGCCAAAAAGAATGAAGATATCCGTGATTTTAGCGTCACGGCAACTGCTGTTTGCTACACGCCATAAGTTTACAGAATCACTAATTCTTGATATAATAGTTTGATATAAATACTATGAAACTCATCCGAAAACTTACAAAATCACAGCTGCGTGCGCTTGGCGCGACATTTGTCGTATTTGGGCTGGCATTCGGTTTGCATATGTCATATTTGGCTTCTGCACAAACAGCACCAAGTACAAGAGTAGGCTTGCCTGATCCAGCGCTAGCTGGCAGTGCAGTCCGCAATCTCGAAAATGATCCTGCAAATTTTTCTCTTGCAAATGGTATTCAGCTCGGCCCTAACACTCCTGCAGGTACAGGCACACCGGGCTCTGCCAATCAGCCACTTCCAAGTTTTTCAGGCATCAATGCTCCGGTTTGGGTGAATGAAAACGGACCGGTTCACGTTGCAGACGATCTTATTTTGCACGGCTTAAACGATTTTCGGCAAGGCATCGTGAGCTCCCAAGCTTTCACGCCACCTGCTCCTCCTGCTTTTGCGCAAACAACACCGCCCGCAAGCGCCCCCGCACCGGGCAGTCCGCTTGTTATCTATGATGATATCTATGTCTATGGGAACAGCGCACAAGAGCCGGGCAATTTTTTTGCAACTGGCGGCGTCTATGTGGGCGGCACTATTAGTTCACCTCAGCCATTAAACATTGGCCAAGCCGGCAACGATCATCAAATTCGCGGTAATGTCCGTGTTGCTGGCGGAAACCTTGCCGTCAGTGGAGACGCAACAGTGAATGGGCCAATAACAGTTGGCACACCAGGCAATCAAAGCCAGATTACTATTAACGGAAGCTTGCGCGTTAACGGCGTAGACGTTACTGCAGGCGGAACCGGCGGCGGTACGAGCGGCGGCGGCACACCTGCGGCGGGCCGTCCCTCATTTTTTACAAATAGCGGACAGAGTGTCGTAGTAAATGACAGCCAGTGGCAAACTTCGACCGCGAGCTGCGGAAATGCTAGCGATGTTATGGTACTTTGTACGCCTGATTTTCAATTTGCCGGAGGAACTCCGCCAACATCGAGCGATGTTGAGTGGTTTTCGCGCATTGAAACAAGCAGCGGTACACCCACATGCCGTGTAGACGCACGCTTTGGCGGACGCTTTACTGCTTCGGACCGCTTTACGGTAAGTGCCGTTGCAAGCTGCTATCGCTAAAATGCGAAAGGCAATCAACGCAAATCATCGGCGCAATTTTGTCGAAGTTGCGCATCTGAAATCTTTGCACACAGAGACGCATCACCGGCTGCGGCAGCTTCAAAGTATACATCTCCATCCTCAAATGATGTCGGTTGTTCAATGGGCGCAGTGCCGGGCTCAACTTGAATCTTAGAAGCATTGCGCTCTTGAGATGCAGCATGCTGCTCCTTTTCTTGAGCTCCACATGAAGCGAGCAAAAGAACTATTACGAGAAGTGGCGCCAAACGGCTAAGCATTATTGAAGCGTTAGGAAGTGAAATTACTGAAGCCCCATCTGTTTTCGGAGCTTTTCAGCCTCTTCTTCATCTTTGCTTGCTGTTACCTGCTGCTCCTCACCCATTTCAAGATCTTTCCACTCTTCCGCATGCTGTCGTGCAAGTTTTTCGAGTTGAGGAACATGCTCCTGTCCAAGCTCTGCAAATTTTCGCTTCTCCTCTTCAAAAATGCGAACAAGCTCGTCGATCTGCTCCTGGCGCAATTTTGGAATCGACTCGATTATGCGCTTTTTTTCGTCCTTTGTAAGAGAGATTGAACCGGCGAGCAAACGCAAGAAATACTGTTCATCAAACTGCAGCGAATGTGCAGGAACTTTAATTTTCAAATCCTGAGGAATGAGCTGCCCAAGCTGAAAGTTTGCCGGAGGGCTAGGCGGTGGAGGGGGGGGTGGCGGATTTCCGCCTGCTGGTGTTCCGCCCTGTGGTATTCCGCCAGCCGGTGGCATGGGAGTTTGCCCCATTGGAGGAGGTGAACCGGGAACATGCGGTGCTGGTGGCACACCCGCTGGAGCCGGTGTGCCAGGTGGGGGCGGCGGCATTGGTGAGGGAGTTCCGGCCGGTGAAGGCTGGGATGGCTGCTGCATACCACCTGGTGGCGGTCCAGCTGGAGCTGGAGGAGGTGGTGGGGGCGGTGG
>Ga0210019_1001566_pt1 | contig 24060 bp, 18 predicted proteins | sample CryGeyCG2114_020_2_FD_183969 | JGI IMG/M metagenome (GOLD analysis project Ga0210019, IMG submission 183969) | Groundwater microbial communities from aquifer - Crystal Geyser CG11_big_fil_rev_8/21/14_0.20 (SPAdes) (version 2) | ecosystem: Environmental > Aquatic > Deep subsurface > Groundwater ...
TTCGTGGCTTACGGTCTTACAGGTTCCGCCGCGATACTTTCGGACGCCGCTGAATCGATCGTTAACGTTGTTACCGCGCTATTTTCCCTTTACAGTCTGAAGGTCTCTTTCAAACCTCCCGACGAATGTCACCCCTACGGTCACGGAAAGATAGAGTTCTTTTCCGCCGCGCTCGAAGGCGGAGCTATTGTCGTGGCCGCGATATGGGTCATACATAAATCTGTCGATGAGCTGGTGGTTGGCTCAACCATAAAACAGCTGGATGTAGGTGTTATACTTGTGGCGGTAGCCGCGGTTGTTAACGCCGCGCTTGGATATTACCTTGTAAAGATAGGAAAAAGGGAAGGGTCGTTGATAATCGAGGCCGACGGCCGCCATGTAATGACGGACGTCATCACAAGCGCCGGAGTGATAACGGGACTTATCGTGGTCCTCTTTACCAAATGGTATTTTTTAGATCCCATCATAGCGATACTTGCCGCACTCAATATAGTTTATACCGGTTGGATGCTTTTAAAACAGGCGGCCTCCGGCATGATGGACAGGGCTTCGGAAGAGGACGACAAACTGATAAACGACATCCTTTCGGCCCCTTCCTTCCGCGATGTCTGCGGGTATCATAAGCTTCGCCACAGAAAGAGCGGCAATATTCACTTTGTCGATTTTCATCTCATTATGCCAAGGGTCGATACCGTTGAACAGGCCCACGTGATAGCCACGGCCGTCGAGGCGCAGATAGCAAGCGCGCTTGGAGATGCCAGCGTGATGGCTCATATAGAACCGTGCAAGAGAAGGGACTGCCCGAATTGTAGAAGAAGCGTGCCCCGAATGTAGTCGAGGGGTGCGTGAGTTGTAGTAAATGTAAATGGGGTCACCCATTAGCGACGGTGTCACGGGTTTTGCAAAAGCGAGTGGCAAGAAGCGCGCCGGTGCAAACAACGCTCCGTCACGCTTCTTGCATTTACCGAGTGACTGGGCGCAAACGGGGTCAGGCTGAACTATTTAACTTATTTTAAAACTGCACTTCAGTTATTGGCCTCGGGCGACGGGCAACGTTATGTCAGGGGGATAATTAGAGATGGTGGGAGCCCGCTTGGCGGAGAGGGTGGGATTATCGGCCTTCGGCTGATGCAATGTAATGTTACGACAAATCCACCCACTTTGTGGGTCCCCTGATTTGTCGTATTAATAAAAACGGCCATTCCAAAATCGGAATGGCCTCTCGTAATGGTTTCCGCCTCACGGCTTCAACCACTTCCTCGGCGACCATCTTGAAAGATGGTACCCGCCTCGGTCGTCGAATCCATGCGGCTTCTCTCCAAACCCTCTCCGTTCGCCCCCTTCAGGGGCAAACGGAGAGGGTGGGATTCGAACCCACGGTACCTTGCGGTACGCTTGCTTTCCAAGCAAGTCGATTAAGCCACTTTCGTACCTCTCCATGTTACTAAATTAATTTTCACTTTTGGATGCTATCAATTCCTTTGCAGCTTCCAGTTTTTCTTCGGGCACGTATATCTTCACTTCACCGAGTCCGTCCATAGATATTTTGTAAATATCACCTATCGATTCTTTTGCCACCTTGTATTCGATACCCTCTGACTCAAGCACAGACTCCATTACAAGGGCTTCCGAGGGGTCGTTAGATGTGTATAACAGCACCCAGTTCATGCCCCGGAATAAAGCAAAATACGGCGCAGAAAGCAACGCGTATTTTCAATAAAAAATCAACTCTATATATATCAGCTATTTATAAGGCGTGTCTAATAAAAGGTTTAACGGTCCTCATTACTTCGTGAATATTTAAGCGGATTTTTGATGTCATTTTCGACCCTAAAAAAGGCAAAAATGTTAGTTTTTTCAAGAGTTTACAAAGAATATCGCTTGACCGGTGCCATAAGGTGGGATAAAGTGGCATAAGAAGGGATAAGTACTAACCATTTAATAATAAAGGGCTATCTCAAGTGGGATAAGGGTTTGGCGGGAACAGCCCCTTAGGAGGTCAATATGTTCAGAGGAAGATATGAGCACGGAATAGACAATAAGGGGCGTTTATCGGTCCCCTCCAAGTTCCGCGAGATCCTCACGACCAACTTTGATGAAAGACTAATCATCACCAATTATGACGGATGCCTCTGGGCGTACCCGGTGGCCGAGTGGCAGAAGCTGGAAGAGAAAGTGAACGCGCGTCCACAGTTCGACGAAACGGTCCGTCTCTTCCAGCGCGTATTTATCTCCGCCGCGGTCGAGGCACCCATTGACGGTTCCGGCAGGATACTTATTCCGCCTACTCTCCGCGAATATGCGGGCATCTCGAAAGATGTCGTCCTTGTCGGCATGACGAACAGGATCGAAATATGGTCGCGCGAAAGATGGCAGAGCGAGTTCGATCAATCACAAAAGAAGCTCGAGGTCATGGGAGATAAACTGGCCGACCTTGGTCTATAAAATGCACATACCCGTTCTTTTAAATGAAGTGATCGATATCTTGGGACCCAAAAGCGACGGCGTCTATTTTGACGGCACGCTTGGTTTTGGCGGTTATGCGGAGGCCATGCTCAAGAAAAGTTCTCCGCATGGCAAGGTCATCGCGACCGACTTTGATGACGACGCGATAGAGGCGTCAAAAGAACGGTTGGCGGAATTTGGCGAAAGGTTCGTTGCAGTGAAGGGAAACTTTTCGAGCGCCGCGGACATCGCCCTTGAGAGGAATATCAACTTCGACGGAATGGTGCTTGATCTCGGAGTTTCAAGTTGTCAGTTCGATAAAGCGGCAAAGGGGTTCAGCTTTTCGAAAGAAGGTCCGCTCGACATGAGGATGGATAAGGGGTCTGAAAGAACGGCCTCTGACATGGTCAACAATTATTCCGGGCGCGAGCTCGAGGAGATATTCAAGACGTACGGCGAGGAGAAATTTGCGAGGAGAATAGCCACCAAGATCATTGAAAAAAGGAATCAAAAGGTCCTTGAGAGCACAAGGGAGCTGGAAGAGATCTGTTTTGTCGCGTATCCGCCGAATCTCCGGCACGGGCGGGTGCATCCGGCGACAAAGGTTTTTCAGGCTCTAAGGATAGTCGTTAACAGCGAGCTCGAGAACCTTGAGAGGTTTCTTAAAAGCGCACCACATGCATTGAACGAAGGCGGAAAGATAGTTGTCGTCAGCTATCACTCGCTTGAAGACAGGATAGTGAAGAGAGGATTTAAATCATTGGGGGGGCTTGGGGGATTCAAGGTGCTCACAAAAAAGCCGGTGATACCGACCGAAAAAGAGACGGAAGAAAATCCCAGGGCCCGAAGCGCAAAACTCAGAGCGATTGTAAAAAATGGCGCAGATATCGGCTGACACATTCAGTTATGCACAGTCTCAAAAGCTTCTGAACAGACAGGGGTTCGGGAAGCGTTCGGCCGCGGTCCAGCAGAAGTTTGTCAAACGCTGGGCGGTCTGGCTCATTTTTGCCACCATCATGGCCCTTTTTTATGTCTGGTCGCGCGTTCAGATGGTCCAGCTCGGTTACGAGGTCACTACCCTAAAAAGCCAGACAAACGAGCTCAACAAGCAGATATCGAACCTAGATGTTGAGATCGCAAAATTAAAATCCCCAAAAAGGCTGAAAGAGATAGCAGAGACGGAACTTAACATGCACGCCCCCGTAGCGGAGCAGATAGTCATAATAAAGCCGGAAGAGATAGAATAAAAGGCCATGAACATTCGCGAAACCTTTAACATAAGAAAGATAAAGTCGCAGTTCTCGGAAGAGCTTCGTCGCGAACAACGTATCCGCCTTCGCATCAAGATAGTAACGGGTGTGGTTTGTGTCATGTTCTTCATGGTCAGCGCACGCGCCATCGAACTTCACTGCATAAAGAATTCGGCCCTTAAGTGGATTGCAAATAAGCAATATCAGGCGGTCATTCCCCAAAGTTTGCGCAGGGGAAGAATACTCGACAGGAACGGCAAAGAACTTGCAGTGAGCCTCCCCGTTCCTTCCATCTATGCAGACCCTAGAATGGTCTCCTTGACGGACGAAGAGAGGGCGCTTTTGGGTTCCTCTTTAGGCATCGACGAAAAAGACCTGGCCAGCAAATTAAAACAGGGAAAAAAGTTCGTATGGCTCAAAAGAACGGTCGATAATGAGACGCTGCAGTCGCTAAAGGGACTTCAGGGAATATTCTCTATAGAAGAAAGCAAAAGATTCTACCCCAACGGAGAACTTGCAAGCCAGATCCTTGGCGCGGTCGGATTCGATTCTGAGGCCCTTGCCGGGATCGAGCTCTCATTCGATGAGCACCTGGCTTCTAAAAATAAAGAGGCGGTCTATAGAAGAGATGCCAGAGGCAAGTTCTATTTCTCTCCGGTCGACTACCGCGAGCAGGATGACGTGAACGATGTATATCTTACCATCGATAAACAAATACAGTTCACTGCAGAGAACGCGCTCCAGAAGGCGGTCACAAGCGCTAACGCAAGCGGCGGTACGGCCGTCGTTATGGACGTTACAACGGGCGCCATACTTGCGATGGCAAACCGGCCCTCGTTCGATCCCAACAATTATTCGAAATATCCGCAGGAGACATGGCGTAATCGCGCTATAACCGACACCATAGAGCCCGGTTCCACATTCAAGGTCTTGATCGCCTCGGCCGGCCTTGACAGCGATTCGGTTAAGCCTGAGAGCATGATCGATTGCGAGAAGGGGGCGATAAAGATAGGTAAAGCTGTCCTTCACGACCATAACCCTTACGGCCAGCTTTCGGTAAGGGACATTATGAAGGTCTCAAGCAACATAGGCGCCTTAAAGATCGCACGCGAGGTGGGGAAGGATCAGATCTATCGATATCTCAAAAAATTCGGTATCGGCAATAAGACCGGCATCGATTTCCCCGGCGAAGTTTCCGGGGTCTTGAGAGACCCTTCAACATGGCAGCCGGTCGAGCTTGGAACTATAGCGTTCGGCCAGGGACTTACCGTAACTCCTTTGCAGATGGCCACCGCCTTCGCAGGTATCGCAAACGGCGGAAAGGTAATGAAGCCTTACATGATCGACCGCATCATTAACAATCAGGGGATGTTGGTAACTCAGAACAAGCCCAAATTAGTGTCGCAGGCCATCAGTAAAGAGACGGCATTGACAATCATAAATATACTGGAAGGCGTTGTCGGAGAAGGCGGTACGGGGACGAAGGCGGCAAGCAAGGAGTATCAGGTGGCGGGAAAAACTGGGACCGCTCAAAAAGTGACCGAGGGTTCCGGTTATTATGCCAAGGGGAAATATTATTCTTCATTCATAGGAATGGCTCCGACTAATAAGCCAAAGATAGTCGTCTTTGTGGGTCTCGATGAGCCCAAAGGCGCCCACTACGGCGGAACGGTCTCTGCTCCTGCATTCAAGGAGATAACGGAAGTTACGCTTAAGTTCTTAGATGTTCCGTCTAATCTTTCGCATGTGGTCGTTGCTAATAAAGGTTTTACATCTGACATTCAGGAGCTTGCCGAAAATACCGGAGGCAACAGGCGCTTTTTAAGGGCAGGTGAAGGCGTCTTTTATGTTCCCGATGTCAAAGGGATAACGATGCGCGACGTAATGGAATCGGTGGGTAGCGCCACAGTTAAACTTAAGGTCGAAGGAAGCGGTGTGGCCTTTGAACAGAGTCCGGATCCGGGCAATATTATTGGAGAGGGTGAAGAGTTCAGGGTAAGTTTTAGGCAGCCTTAGAAGAAAAAAATAAATGACCAATGTCCAAGCTTCAATGACGAATAAAATCACAATGACCCAAATCATAATTATTGGGACATTGTGTTTTGGATATTTATTCGTCGTTGGGATTTGGGTGTTGAATGTTTAGGGAGAGCGGATATGGCAATTAAGAATATCACATACGATTCGAGGCAGGTCCTTCCCGGATATTGCTTTGTGGCGATAAGGGGGGAACATGCGGACGGTCACGATTATATAGAATCGGCCGTTAAGAACGGCGCGGCGGTCATAGTCAGCGATCACCCCGTTTCCGTTCCCGAGAACGTAAAAAATATAATTGTAAAGGACACATGCGTTGAGCTTGCGCGGGCCTCCGCCGAGCTCTTTGGAAACCCTTCCAAGAAGATGCGGGTGATAGCCGTTACCGGAACGAACGGCAAGACCACCGCAACATACATCATCGAGTCGGTCCTTAAGAATGCGGGAAGAAAGGTCGGCGTGATAGGGACCATTGAATGGAGATACGGCGACAAGAAACTACCCGCTCCTAACACGACCCCGATGGCGCTCGACCTTCAGAAGCTTCTTTTCGAAATGCATGAAGCGGGCGTTGAAGATGTGGTGATGGAGGTCTCTTCCCACGCGCTCGATCAGGACCGCGTGAAATTCGTGGATTTCGACTGCGGCGTGTTTACGAACCTTACCCATGATCATTTAGATTATCACCAAGATGTCGATTCGTATTTCAATGCAAAAGAGAAGCTCTTTAGCGAGTTCTTACGCGAGAGCGTTAAGAGGGATAAATTCGCCGTCATAAACATAGACGATGAGTTCGGAAGAAAGATAAGGACCGAAGCGAAAAAAATATCGTATGGAATGTCCGGCGCCGTCGACGTTGGTCTCCTACACCTCAATCCAACGATACAGGGGAATGACATCAAGATAAAAACACCGTGGGGAGAGCTCGATTGTAAGAGCAGGCTTCGCGGCAGGTTCAATGTCTCCAATATACTTTCGTGCGTAGCCGCGTTGGGTGCGCTGGGGGTCCCTTTAAAAACCATAGAACAGGGCATCGATGGACTTTCCTGTGTTCCAGGACGTCTTGAAGATGTCGAGAACGACAAGGGAATAACGGTCTTTGTTGACTATGCGCATACACCGGACGCGCTTCAAAACGTCCTTTTAACGATAAAAGAGATATCGAATGGAAAGATAATAACGGTCTTTGGATGTGGGGGAGATAGAGACAGGGCAAAGAGACCGCTCATGGGGGATGTGGCCGCAAGGTATAGTGACATTGCCATTGTCACCTCTGATAACCCGCGCTCTGAAGACCCCGAAAGCATAATAAGGGAGATAGTGGAAGGCGTAAAGGACAGAAAGAAGCTTCTGATAGAGGCCGACAGAAAAAAGGCGATAGCAAAGGCCCTTTCGGAGGCTTCGAAGGGCGATGTGGTCCTCATTGCCGGCAAGGGACACGAAAATTATCAGATAGCAGGCAAAGAGGTAAGGCATTTTGATGATAAGGAAGAAGCTACCCGCCTTTTAGGCGGGTCGTCCTGAAGCCCAAAGGGCTGAAGGATCTCCCGCAATGGGATGCTGGAGATCCTTCGCTATTCGCTCAGGATGACACAGAATAAAATGAAACTCTCATTTGAAGATATAGCAGCCGCAACTGGCGCAAAGATCCTGCAGAAAGGTCCTGCAAAGGACGCCCTAAACGTCTGCATCGATTCGCGCCTGATCAAAAAGGGGGACTTTTTTATCGCGATAAAGGGTCCTCATTTTGACGGTCACGACTTTATTGATGAAGTGATCGAAAAGGGCGCCTGCGCAGTGATTCGAAGCAAGAAGCAGGAAGCGGGGAGCAGGAAGGAAGGGGTTTGGGTTCTGGAAGTGGCCGACACAGTAAAGGCGCTTGGCGACATTGCCGCTGCGTGGCGCAGGAAGAATGATATAAAAGTGGTAGCGGTGACCGGCTCCAACGGCAAATCGACCACCAAAGAGATGATAGCCGCCGGCCTTTCGACGCTTCGACGTGTGATAAAGACCGAAGGCAATTTTAATAATCTGATAGGGCTTCCACTTCAGGTCCTGAGAGATATCGAAAATTACGATGTGGCGCTCTTTGAGATGGGGATGAATGCACCAGGGGAGATCAGAAGGCTTGCTGAAATAGCCTCCCCCGATATCGGCGTCATAACGAACGTCAATCCGGCGCATCTGGAAAAACTTCATACCGTTGAAAATGTGGCGAAGGCGAAGGGCGAACTGTTCGAGGCAATGAGACCGGACGGCATCATAATAGTCAACGCCGAAGACCCGTGGGTCATGAAGCTTGCGAGCGGATACAAAGGTAAAAAGACAACCTTCGGCATGCAGAACGGATGCGACGTCCAGTTCGGGCGTCTCATATCCGAAGGGCTCGATAGGACAGACCTTACATTCTATATAAAAGGACGAGAATTTTCGATGAGGCTACCGGTTCCGGGGGTTCACAACGTAATGAACGCAATGGCGGCTATCGCCGTGGGTGTGGCATTGGGAGTTTCACCTCTTATAATGGTCCCCGACCTTGAACGTTTCAGCAACATGAAGATGAGGATGGAGCGGATACAGCTCCTTAACGGGGTCCAGGTGATAAACGACTGCTATAACGCGAACCCGTCTTCGATGCAGGCGGCCCTAAGGACGTTAAGTGTGGCAAAGAGGGCCGGCCGTTTCATAGCGGTTCTGGGCGATATGCTTGAGCTGGGAGAGGCCGCCCCTTCCAAACATGTTGAGCTTGGGGAGGGTGTAGCGACATTCGGAGTGAACAAGCTCTTTATCGCCGGAGATTTCGCGGCCGACGTTGCCAAAGGGGCAAAGGCCAAGGGAATGAACGATTCAGATATAAAGATAGAGAACGATCTAGAAGTTCTTAAAGACGACGTCACGCGCGAGATAAAGACAGGCGACGTCGTTCTGGTGAAGGGCTCCAGAGGCATGAAGATGGAGAGAGTAGTTGAACACCTAAAGAGTGAAATTGGAGTGTGAAAAAGTGATCGGTAATCTGTTATCGGTACCTGCTGATCACCGATGACAGATAACTGATAACCGGAATTTATGTTATATCATCTACTATATCCGCTGCACGACAGGCTCATGGCGTTCAACGTCTTTCGCTATATCACCGTTCGTACTTTCGCGGCGCTCTTTACCGCGATGATCATATATTTCCTTTTCGGCAAGTGGCTGATATCTTACATGCAAAAGAAACAGTTCTGGCAGGCGGTTCGCGATGACGGCCCCGTACAACACCTGAACAAGGGAAAGACCCCTACCATGGGCGGAGTGCTCATCTGGATAGGAGTCCTTATATCCACACTTCTCTGGACGAGGCTTGATAACCCTTACGTCTTCCTTGCCCTTGGTATCGGCACGGCCTATGCGCTCATAGGTTTCCTGGATGATTACAGAAAAGTCATCCTGCGGGATGCGCACGGACTACGCGCGAGATTTAAATTCCCGTTTCAGGTGGGAGTTGCCGTTGCCGGTTCGCTCATACTCTTTGACGGCATGGGATTCGACAGACATCTATCGGTCCCCTTCATCAAGGGGTTCTATCCGCTCTTGGGAATAGCCGGCGCTACGGCCTTCGCATCGCTTGTGATCGTGGGCACATCTAACGCCGTCAATCTCACCGACGGCCTTGACGGGCTTGTTGCGGTGCCGGCAATAATCTCGCTCTTTGCCTTCGCCATTCTTTCCTACACGGCGGGCCATTTAAAGATAGCTTCCTATCTTGCGGTGCCCTTTATACCGGGAGCAGGTGAGTTGACGATAATTTGCGGGGCCATAATGGGGGCGTTGATAGGTTTCTTGTGGTTCAACGCACATCCGGCGGAGATATTTATGGGCGACGTTGGGGCGCTTCCGATAGGAGCGGCCTTGGGTACGGTTGCTGTTGTTACAAAGAACGAGTTCCTGCTCGTTCTTATCGGCGGAATATTCGTTCTGGAGACGGTATCTGTCATTACGCAGGTGATATCATTTAAACTGACTGGCAAGCGGGTGTTTAGGATGGCCCCGCTTCATCATCACTTTGAACTTAAAGGATGGAAGGAGTCGAAGATAATTGTGAGATTTTGGATCATAGCTCTTGTTTTGGCGCTTTTGAGCCTTGCAACATTGAAGCTGAGATGAGGTTGGAAGTCGGAAGTCGGAAATCAGAAATCTGACTTCTGACATCAGACCTCTGACTTCGAGATTATACTGAATGGAGCTAAAAGGTAAAAAGATATTGATAGTAGGATTTGGAAGGTCGGGTGCGGCCGCCGCGAGGTACTGCCTTGGGCAGGGTGCTAAAGTGACCGTCACGGACACAAGGACTGAAGAGTCTTTCGACATAAGCGCCCTGGCCTCCATGTCGGAGTCATGGCAGGCTCACGAGCTTGCGCTCTTACGCACTTTCTTCGGAGGCAATCCGGCGCATCTCTTTGAAGAGGCCGACATCATCGTTCCGAGCCCAGGCGTTCCACTTGAGCTTGAGGGTATAAGAAGGGCACGCGCAAAGAAGATCCCGATAGTGGGGGAGATGGAGCTGGTTTTAGATAAGATAAAGGCCCCGATCATCGCGATAACGGGGACGAACGGAAAGTCTACGGTCACCACCATTATCGGAGAGATATTGAAAGATGCAGGAAAGGACGTGCTTGTCGGCGGCAATCTTGGAACGCCCCTGATCGAACTTTTGGAAGGAGAAGCAGGAAGCGAAAGGCAGGAGGCAGGAAAGACGGACTTTGTTGTTCTGGAAGTTTCCAGTTATCAGCTGGAGATATCGCCTAACTTCCATCCGCAAGTTGCTCTTCTTCTGAACATCACGCCGGACCATCTTGATAGATACAATTCGATGGAGGATTATATAAAGGCAAAGGCCCTTATCGATAAGAACCTGACGGAGAAAGACGTTCTGATCTATAACGGTTCTGATGAGCTCGTTGCAAAGATAGCGGCCGCGTCCAAGGCCAAAAAGTTACCATTCTCATTAAAGGATCAAAGGCCGTTCAAGGATATAGATCTTAATAAGGCGATCATAAAAGGGGCCCATAACAAAGAGAACCTCCTTGCGGCGCTTTTTGCCGTGAACGCATTGGGCATTGAACCAAAAGTGGCACAAAGGGTCTTCGAAAAATTCAAAGGTCTTCCACACAGGAACCAGTTCGTAAGGGAAATAGACGGTATCAAGTTCTACGATGATTCCAAGGGGACCAATGTGGGCGCTGTGGTGAAATCGCTCGAAGGATTCGAAGGAAAGGTCGTTCTAATAGCCGGCGGCCTAGATAAGGGAGGCAGCTACGAGCCATTAAAGCAACTTGTAAAAGAAAATGTCAGGGCCCTGATTTTGATAGGGGCCGCCAAAGAGATAATCGCGAAGGAGCTCGGTGGTCTTACGGAAACGCTAATGGCCGCCGACATGAAAGATGCGGTAGTAAAGGCTTTTACCAAGGCGAAGAGCGGGGACACAGTGCTTCTTTCGCCGGCGTGTGCAAGCTTTGACATGTTCAAGGACTACGCGCACAGGGGAAATGTTTTTTGTGGGGAAGTGAATAAACTATAGCCAGCAAGGCAAGCAAAGTTAAAACCTTGCCGGCCTTGCCGGCCTTGCTGGCCTGAAACCTTACTGGCCGGGGTTATTATGTATCAAGACGACGGAACAATAGTTAGGCGCGTTCATTTTGACTATGTGCTTCTTATCGTCACGGCGCTTCTCGTGATGATAGGCGTCATAATGGTCTATAGCTCAAGCGCCGTACTTGCCCGCGAAAAGATGGGCGACGGATATTTCTTCCTGAAAAAAGAGATCGTATTCGCCTGCATCGGTTTTGCAATGCTTACCATGGCGACAAAGGTCCCCTACAAGTGGTGGAAGAAACTTGTATATCCGGTCCTTGGAATAGCGTTCGTGCTACTGTTGCTTTCGTTCATACCGGGACTTAAAAATACGGCAGGCGGCGCGTCGCGCTGGGTAAAGTTTGGGCCGATCACTTTCCAGCCTTCAGAATTCGCCAAGTTCGCACTCGTTATATTCCTTGCCTATTCGCTCGAAAAGAAGGCCTCGCGGATTAAGACGTTCGGCATCGGCTTCCTTTCGCACGTCGCTGTGGCAGGCGCCCTCATAGTTATGGTCCTTCTCCAGAAGGATATGGGCGCGGCCTTCATGCTTGCGGTCATAGCAGGGGTCATGATGTTCGTTGCCGGCGTCAGGGTCTCTTATCTTGCCGGTATAGCTGTGGCGGCCTTGCCGGCGTTCTATTTCCTGGTGGCAGGGGTCGCCTACAGAAGAAAGAGAATATTGGCTTTCCTTGACCCATGGAGCGATCGCTACGGTTCCGGTTTCCAAATCATCCAGTCCCTGGTCTCCTTTAATGAAGGCGGGATATTGGGCCGCGGTCTCGGTGAAGGTCAGCAAAAGCTCTTCTATTTACCTGAGGCGCACACCGACTTCATCTTTTCGGTCTTGGGTGAGGAGATGGGTCTCATCGGGGTGATGGCCGTTATAACGTTATTCGCGGTATTTTTCTGGAGGGCGGTTGTTATCGGCCTTAAGGCTCCGGATCTTTTCAGCAGATACTTCGCGTTCGGTATCGCGATCTTCATAGGATTGCAGGCGGTGTTTAATTTTAGCGTCGTTATGGGGCTCCTTCCCACGAAGGGGTTGGTGCTTCCCTTCATCAGTTACGGCGGAAGCGCCCTGACGACATTTTTGATCTCGGTCGGGGTGCTGCTCAACATTTCGACCTATAGCAAAACGGCTGGCGAACAGAAATAATATTATGAAAGACAAGTCACGGGTCACGGGTCACGGGTCACGGATTTTAATAGCAGGCGGCGGCACCGGCGGGCACCTTTTCCCGGCGATAGCCGTGGCGGAGGAGCTCTCTTCGAGCCATCCCGAGATAAGGCTCGCGTTCGTCGGAACGGCCCGCGGTCTGGAGGCTCGCGTTATTCCGCTTACCATGTGGGAGCTCATAACGATGAGCGTCCCATCATTCAAGGGGATGGGTCTCATGTTCAAGATAAAGACCGTCTTATCCATGCCGTATGTGCTATTACAGGCGGTATCTATTATAATGAAGCATAAGCCGTCGCTTGTGATCGGTGTCGGCGGATATTCGGCCGGGCCGATAACCCTCATGGCGGCTCTAATGCTTATTCCGACGGTCGCAATGGAACAGAACGCGATACCGGGCATAACCAACAGGATCCTTGGCAGGTTCGTTAAAAAGGTATTCGTGATGTTTGAAGGGTCGGCAAAATATTTTCCGAAGAAGAAGGTGATGGTCCTTGGGAACCCGGTGAGAAAAAAGATAATAGATGTTGCCGCACATAAGCCGGTCAACCGGCGCGGTTTCACTCTTTTGATATTCGGCGGTTCGCAAGGCGCCAGATCGATCAACCAAAAGATGGTGGAAGCGCTCAATTATTTAACGGAAGAGAAGGACGACCTTACCATCATCCATCAGATAGGCCGAGCCGAGGATGTCGAAAGATTCAGCGCCATCTACAAGGCCAAGGGATTCAGGGCCGAGGTCTATCACTTCATCGAAGATATGGGGAAGGCCTATTCCTCGGCTGACCTGGTGCTCTGCAGAAGCGGCGCTACAAGCGTTGCAGAACTTTCCGTGGCCGGAAAACCTTCCATGTTCATCCCGTTCCCCTACGCCGCCGATAATCATCAAGAGGCCAATGCAAAGGAGCTTGTCGATGTCGGCGGGGCGGTAATGCTTTTGGATAAAGAGGTAACGGGAGAGCTGCTTGCAGAAAAGATAAAGGACCTTCTGGGCGATCCGTTGAAGCTTGATGCGATGTCCCAGGCCATGAAGAGGTTCGGAAAACCGGATGCGGCGAAGAATATAGTTAACGAGTGTTTAAAATATGTTTAAAAAGTATCAGCACATACATTTTGTAGGCATAGGCGGCATCGGGATGAGCGGTATCGCCCAGGTCCTTCTTACTCTCGGATATAAAGTGAGCGGATCCGATCTTAAGAAGGGCTCCACAACCACCCAGCTGGCAAGGCGCGGCGCAAAGATATTCTTCGGGCACAAGAAAGAGAACGTGGGCGATGCCCATGTGGTTGTTATCTCCTCGGCCGTACATTACGACAATCCTGAAGTTATAGAGGCGAAGGTTCGCGGTATTCCGATAGTCCCCCGCGCGGAGATGTTGTCCGAGCTGATGCGGCTTAAATACGGCATCGCAGTCGCCGGCACGCACGGAAAGACAACGACGACCTCTTTGATAGCAACGATACTTTCGAACGCAGGGCTCGATCCCACCATAGTTGTGGGAGGTGTCGTGAACAGCTTCAGGACGAACGCAAAGCTCGGCAAGGGCGATTATCTAGTTGCCGAGGCGGACGAATCGGACAGGTCGTTCTTAAAACTTACGCCTACAATAGCCGTCATCACCAACATCGATCCCGAGCATATGGAGAACTACAGGGACTTTCAGCACGTACGAGAAACGTACGCGTCTTTTGCCAACAAGGTCCCGTTCTACGGGTGCGTGATAGCTTGCGTGGATCACCCCGAGGTTGAGGCGCTCATAACTCATATCGAACGAAGGGTGATAACGTACGGGATCGAAGGCGGGGATTTTACAGCAAGGAACATAAGACAGGAAGAAGGGGTCATTTATTTTGACGCCTACAACAAGGGCGAGCCGCTCGGAGACGTTTCGCTCGCAATTCCGGGGAGGCACAATGTCCTCAACGCCCTCGCCACGATAGCCGCGGCGATGGAACTGGAGGTCCCTTTTGCAAAGATCAGGAAGGGGCTTTCAAAGTTCAAGGGGATAGAGAGGCGTTTTCAGGTCCTTTCGAAAAAGCAGGGCGGCCCGATGGTCGTCACCGATTACGCGCATCATCCAAGAGAGATAGATGCGGTCCTCGGTTCGGCGGCAGATGGATGGAAGGAGAGGCGGGTAATATGCGTCATGCAGCCCCACAGATACACAAGGCTTTCATCGCTCTTTAACGAGTTCGTTGAGGCGCTCGCAAGACCGGACATGCTCTATGTGATGCCGGTATATGCCGCGGGCGAGGCCGTTATTGAAGGCGCAACCGGCGAGAGGCTCTTTGAAGAGGCGAAGAAGATACGAAAAGAAAAGCCGACGTTCTTTGCAAAGAACAAGGCGGAGATGTTCAAAAAGGTGGGCGCAGAAGGAAAAGAGGGGGACATAATACTTTTTCTGGGCGCCGGAGATATCTGGAAGATGGGGAAGGAATTCGCAAAATTATGGCACTGACATTGATATTACAGCAGGAGCTGCAAAAAGCGATTCGGGGCAACTTACGCTTTAACGAACCGATGCGTGAACACACGACCATCAAGATAGGCGGGCCCGCAGACATATGGGTCGAACCGCTGGACATCGAAGATCTTTTGAGCGCCGTCAGGTGGGCGGACGATAACGATGTCCCAAGGAGCGTTTTCGGCAACGGGAGTAACACGCTGGTAAGGGACGAAGGAAAGAGGGGAATGGTAATATCGCTCAAGAACTTTTCGCATGTCATCCTGAGCGAAGCGAAGGATCCCGTTAGTGCAGTTGTCGGAGCAGGGGTTAACCTTCAGCAGCTTCTTTCATGGACGGTAGAACATTCCTTCACGGGACTTGAGCCTCTGGCCGGCATTCCCGGTACGCTCGGCGGTGCACTTATAATGAACGCCGGCGTCAAGGACGGAACGATAGCCGACGCGGTCAAAAGCATTAAATACGTAACAAAGAACAGAAAAGTTACCGTGGAAAAAGAGGACCTGGAGTTTAGCTACCGAAAACTAAAACTTCCAAAAGGGGTGATCGTCGTTGAGGCCGAACTTGTCTTTGGAAGCGGAGACAAGGCGGAGATAGAAACGAAGATCCAGAAACGGAGAAAGGAGCGGGGAGAGATTCAGCCCATTTTGTGGCCCAACATGGGAAGCATATTCAAGAACCCTGGCGGCGCATCAAAGGCCTGGGAGCTGATAGACGAGTGCGGGCTCCGCGGTGTTCGCGTTGGCGGGGCGAGGGTCTCGAACGAACATGCCAACTGGATCGTTAACGAAGGCAGGGCCACGGCAAAAGATGTCGAGGTGCTCATAAAGCTTATAAAGGAGAAGGTGAAGGACAAGTCGGGTGTTCTACTGGAGACAGAGATAATAATAACCGGTGAGTGATAAAATGACCGATTTTTTAAAAAGGCAGACGATAGGGACCGATACAAAAAGGAAAAAGGCCATCGGCCGCGCGTTCTTACGCATTCAGCAGATAAGCCTTGTCGTTATCGTATGGTCACTCTTTATCGGCGGGATATGGGGGCTTTATCAGCTCGTTTTTGTGAGGGGCGTATTTGTCGTCAAGAACGTCGAGGTGGAGGGGACGCTTAAGAACGTTTCCGCGGTCGATGTAAAACGTATGGCGAACATAAAGACAGGCTCGAACATATTCCTTGTAGATATGAAAAAGGTCCAAAAGTCGATCGAGAACGATCCGTGGACAAAAGAGGTGGCGGTGGCGAGAAAGATACCGTCCAACATCTGGATATATGTAAACGAGCATCGGCCGTACGCGATACTTTCATCGGGCGCCTTGTGGCTCGTCAGCAGACAGGGTGTTGTGTTCAAGGAGCTTGAAGGTTCCGACGAAAAGGACCTGCCGGTGATAACCGGTGTCACGGAGGAGGACCTTTCGAACGCTATGAAGGTGCTGGACGATTATTATAGGTCGCCGCTCACGAACTATTTTTCGATATCGGAGGTCAGCTTCGACCGGGCAAAAGGTTTTACGGTGATCGTTTCAAAGTACGGATTTGCGATAAGGCTGGGCTTTGACCGCGTGCCCGAAAAACTTGAACTGTTATATTCGATGCTTGGAGGCATCAGCTCATATAAAACAAAGATGCGGTATGTGGACCTTAACATACCCGGAAAGGTAGTGGTAAAATATGAAGGTTAAAAGGTTAACAGGTTTGAAGGTTAGCAGGTTAATGGCGCGGGCACAGAGGGCGCAGTGGCCCCCGGGAGGAAGCCCTTAGAGGGCGGGTGTCGGTGATCAGTGAAAACTTAATAATGGCGAGCGAGCGTCGGATTTATTCCGCGCAAGCGAGAGGGGATTGGGGGGAAACAACGAGTCTGCGAGTTGGTCGTTCCCCCCATAAGAATGGAGGAAACAACATGGCGAAAAATGATAATTTGATAGTAGGGCTCGACATAGGGACTACCAAGACCTGTGCGATAGTGGGGGAGGTTACGGATGACGGCATTAATATCGTGGGAATAGGAAGCAGTCCGTCCCGTGGCCTTCGCAAGGGAGTTGTGGTCAACATCGAGAACACCGTTGAATCGGTGCGAAAGGCGGTGGAAGAGGCGGAGCTGATGGCCGGATGCGAGATAACCGGGGTCTATGCCGGTATAGCGGGCCATCATATAAAGGGGATAAATAGCCGAGGTATTGTTGCCATAAAGGACAAAGAGGTGATGCACACCGACCTGAAGCGGGTGTTAGAGGCCGCTCAGCAGGTAGCTATTCCGTCCGACAGGGAGGTGATCCATGTCATCCCGCAGGAGTTCGTGGTCGATGATCAGGACGGCGTGAAGGACCCGATAGGGATGTCCGGCGTAAGGTTGGAGGTCAAGGTCCACATAGTGACCGCGGCATCTACCTCGGCGCAGAACATCATCAAGTGTTGCAACCGTGCGGGACTAACGGTCCATGAGATATTGCTTGAGCAGTTGGCCGGTAGCGAGGCGGTATTGGGACACGACGAAAAGGAGCTCGGAGTGGTCCTTGTGGATATCGGCGGCGGTACGACAGATATCGCGATATTCATAAACGGAAGCGTCGTTCATACCTGCATATTGCCGCTTGGCGGGAACAACCTGACGAACGATGTGGCTGTAGGTCTCCGCACTCCGGCGAACGAAGCGGAAAGGATCAAACAGAAATACGGATGCGTCCTTACCTCACTCGTTCAAAAGGAAGAGACTATCGAGGTGCCTTCAGTAGGCGGAAGGAACCCAAGGATACTTTCAAGACAGATACTCTCCGAGATAATGGAACCGAGGATCGAAGAGATCTATCACCTGATCCATCAGGAGATCCAGCGTAGCGGCTTTGAGGACAGGATAGCGGCAGGGCTGGTCCTGACCGGCGGATGCTCGATACTCGAAGGGATGCCAGAGCTGGCCGAACAGGTATTCAATATGCCGGTAAGGCGCGGCATTCCGAGGGGTGTAGGCGGACTTGTTGATGTGGTCAAGAGCCCCATGTATGCGACCGCTGTCGGGCTTGTACTCGGAGGCGCAAAGAGCGGGCGCGAGGAGAAGATCCATGCACACGCAGAAAAAAGGGGAATTTCAAAGGTCTCTACAAAGGTTCGCGAATGGTTCAGCGAGATCTTTTAGGGTAATTTTGACAATTTAACAAATGGTGAGCGAGCGTCTGGTTCATCCAGCGCGAACGAAAGGGGCTTGGGGGGAAGGAGCGAGCGCCAGCCGAAGGCTGGTCCGCCTCTGGCGGAAGCGAGTCGTTCCCCCCATCAGAATAGGAGGTATTAAATGTCATTCGAGATAATCGAGGAAATAAAACAGGGTGCAAAGATAAAGGTGATCGGCGTGGGCGGCGCCGGCGGCAACGCGGTCAATACGATGATCAAGTCCCGCATGGAAGGTGTCGATTTCGTGGCCACGAACACGGACATGCAGGCGCTTAACGCGAATCATGCCCCACTAAAGATCCAGATCGGTTGCGTATCCACAAAGGGCCTCGGCGCAGGCGCAAATCCGGAGGTAGGTAAGAACGCGGCGATCGAGGACCAGAAAGTGATAGAGGACGCCATTAACGGTGCCGACATGGTATTCATAACCGCCGGCATGGGCGGCGGAACAGGTACGGGCGCGGCGCCGGTCATAGCAAGAGTTGCAAAGCAGATGGGGGCTCTTACCGTAGGTGTTGTAACCAAGCCGTTCGGATTCGAAGGCAAGAGAAGGGGGAGAGTTGCGGAAGATGGGGTTCAGGAGTTAAAAGATGTCGTCGATACGCTCATTACTATTCCCAACGAAAAACTTCTTTCGATATCCGACAAGGATACCACAATGCTCGACGCGTTCAAGAAGGCCGACGATGTACTTCTTCATGCGGTGAAAGGAATCTCGGACCTTATCAACGTCCAGGGTCTTATCAATCTTGATTTTGCCGACGTAAGAACCGTTATGAACGAAATGGGAATGGCGCTCATGGGTTCGGGAGTGTCCAGCGGAGAGGGACGCGCGATAGACGCCGCAACGAAGGCGATATCGAGTCCGCTGCTCGAGAACGTATCGATAAGGGGCGCCACCGGCATACTCATCAACATAACCGGTGGACCGGACATGACGCTCCACGAAGTGAACGAGGCAAGCAAGCTCATACAGGAAGAGGCGCATGAAGATGCCAACATAATATTTGGCTCGGTAATAGATGAAGCGATGGGTGACGAGATAAGGGTCACGGTAATTGCGACCGGTTTCAACAAGGGTGTAAGGGCGGTAAGACAGCCGGGCGTTACGGCACGTCCGCAGAAGGTTACGCCCATTTTCACGCCAAAGCGTCCGGAGGTCATTCAATCTTCGCATCCGTCGCAACCGGCTCGCAGGGAATCGCCGGTTTCATATACAGGCATCCAGCAGGAAATGAGCGCGAGATCGGAGCAGGAATCGGCGAACGCCAAGCAGGCAGTGGAGGCATCGGCCACCAAGGCGAAGATGGAGAACGGCGAGTGGCGCGAGGTGTTCCAGGAGGTAGGAATGGTCGATTATCAGGGCGATGAATACGATATACCTACGTTCCTTCGAAAACAGGCGGACTAGGCATCATAATATATGGTTGATTTTTGGTAAGGCGTAATATACGATATAAAACTATGCTAAATATCAAAATTGGAAGATATCTGATCGTCATCGGTGTCATGGTACTGGCAATTGGATGCGCCTCACAGCAGGGTAAAAAGGCACGGTGGATGGCAAGACAGCTTCCTGGCTCTTCATCCCAAAATTTTGATATTCCGGTAACGGTCAACGACCGGGTCATCGCATGGATAGACTATTTTCAGGGCCCGGGGCATAGACATTATGCAAGATACCTGGCCCGTTCGGGAAGATACGTCCCCCACATGCAGGCTATCCTTAAAAAATATGGCCTTCCGCAGGACTTGGTATATTTAGCGCTCATTGAGAGCGGTTTCTCGGCAACCGCATATTCACGAGCGAAGGCGGCCGGCCACTGGCAGTTCATTCATGGCACCGGAAAACATTACGGCCTGGCGATAGGGAACGGCGTAGATGAAAGAAGAGACCCGGAAGATTCGACCGTTGCCGCCGCAAAGTTCCTTCGCGACCTCCATCAGCAGTTCGGCGACTGGTATCTGGCCATGGCCGCTTACAATGCCGGGCCCGGCAAGATAGAAAAGGCGATAAGGTTGAACGGTACCAGGAATTTCTGGACCATGATAGCCAAGGACAGGCACTATCTAAGGGCCGAGACAAAGGACTATGTTCCAAAGTTCATAGCGGCGGCGATAATTGCCAAGTCTCCGGAAAAGTTCGGGTTCGGCGATGTTGTTTATGACAAACCGATGGAGATGGAAGAGGCCTATGTTGAGAGTCAGACCGACCTTGAGGTGATAGCAAAATGTGCCGATGTCTCGGTCGATATGATACAGGATCTCAATCCCTCGCTCACAAGCGGGACCACACCCTCCGGGGCCAGAAATTATACCGTAAATCTACCCATGGGAACGGCACGTAAGTTCAGCGATGCATATGCAAAGGTGCCGGATAGCGAGCGTCTGATGGCCTTGCGTCATACGGTGAGACGCGGCGAATCTTTGGGGAAGATCGCAAAGAGATATGGTGTCTCAGTGAGAGAGATACTTGCCGTGAACGGTCTTTCAAGCCCTTCACGTATTAGAAAGGGCTCAACGCTTATCATCCCGACGGGTGGAGCGGCAAAGAAGAGCGCCCGCTATATCGCTTCTAAATATACAGCGCGTCCGGACGGGAGGCTCATAAAACATAAAGTAAAAAGAGGCGAGTCCATATCGGTCATAGCCAATAACTACGGGGTCGACAGGGCCGACCTTCGCAAATGGAACGGGCTTAAGAGCAATAATATTCGCCGAGGGCAGGTATTAAAGATCTATTCCGAGGATGAAGGTGTAAAGGTCGCCTCAAGTGTAAGCAAAAGACCCGCACCTGCCACAGGAGGAAAGAACTACGTTGTAAGGCGCGGAGATTCGTGGTGGAAGATAGCCCAGCGTAACGGGATAAGCATCAACGACCTTAAGGGTTGGAATCCGACGCTTGCCGACAAGGACCTAAAGGCGGGTGCGAGGCTCAAGATCTATCAGAATGGAGAGGCACCTCAAGAGACCCCGACATCGACCACGGCATCCAGCGTTGAAGTTGAGGAGGTCTCTTCATCCGACAGGTTGGAGAGCATGCCGGCCAGATCCCTTGCTTCATTGCCCACCTCGGACCATTCAGAACTCCTTTCTATGAAGGCCGAGATATCTACTTCTGCGGTTCAAAACCTAGAATTACCTAGTAATTCCAAAGAGATATCATATAAGATAAAGAGCGGCGACACCCTTTGGGACATAGCTAGAAAATATGGTGTTTCGGTGAAGAACATAGCCGACGCCAACGATCTTAACCCAAAATCGAGGCTGAAACCGGGCACAAAGATCACAATTAGGTCAAAATAGTTATAAAATCTTTCAATTCTTGACAAAGTTTCCGTCGCACGATACACGCCCATACAACTTTCGAACTATTTTAAGGGCGCCTCTAAAAATCTGCTTGTTCTGTCATTGCGAGCCCCGAAGGGGCGCGGCAATCTCTAAGCAAACACTTGATTTATGGAGATTGCTTCGGTCACTACGCTCCCTCGCAATGACACGCCAATGGGTTTTTAGAGGTGCCCATAAACAACTATTGAACTACTTTTATATTACTTTTTAACAACCTTAATAAGGAGGGTTTATGTCGATAACATCGATGTCGGTAGAGAACCGGAAGTTCGATCCCCCGGCGGAACTTTCAAAGAACGCCTGGGTCAAGACTTACGACGAGTACAAAAAGATGTATGACCGCTCAATAAAGGACCCGGAGGGGTTCTGGGGCGACGTGGCCAAGACGTTCCACTGGTACAAACCATGGGGCAAGGTAAGAAGCTACGATTTCACCAACAACATAGATATCAAGTGGTTCGAAGGTGGAAAGACCAATATCACTGTCAACTGTCTCGATCGTCACATTGAGAACGGCAAGGGCGACCGCATCGCCATCATCTGGGAAGGTAATGAGACAAGCCAGATCAAAAAGACAACATACAAAGAGCTCTATACCGATGTCTGCAAGTTCGCCAACGTCCTCAAGGACAAGGGCGTGAAGAAGGGCGACAGGGTATCCATCTATCTTCCGATGGTGGTTGAGCTGACGGTTGCAATGCTTGCCTGCGCACGCATCGGAGCCATTCACAGCATAGTGTTCGGCGGTTTCTCGGCCGACGCCCTCCGCGACAGGATCTTAGATTCAGGCTGCACGTTCCTCATCACCTGCGACGACGCCTTCAGGGGCGCCAAGAAGATCCCGATGAAGACAACGGCCGATGCCGCAATGGAAGCCTGCGAAAAGGCCGGTAAGCCCATCAAGACCTGCGTGGTATTCAAGCACGCCGACGGGAACGTTCCCATGAGGTCGGGTCGCGATGTCTGGTGGAGCGATGTAATGAAGGACGCAAAACCTACGTGCGAACCTGTGGAGATGGACGCCGAAGATCCCCTCTTCATCCTTTACACCTCCGGTTCAACTGGAAAGCCAAAGGGCGTTCTACACACCACCGGCGGCTACATGGTCTTTGCAGCGACCACGTTCAAGTATATTTTTGATTATCACGATAACGATATCTTCTGGTGCACCGCCGATATCGGCTGGGTCACGGGACATACCTACATAGCCTATGGCCCGCTCCTTAATTGCGCGACCGAGGTGATGTTCGAAGGCATTCCCAACTATCCGCATCCGGACCGTTTCTGGGACGTCTGCGAAAGGCACAATGTCAGCATCTTCTACACGGCCCCGACAGCTATCAGGTCGCTCATGCGCGAAGGTGAACAGTGGCCCAAGAAGCATAATTTAAGCAAGCTCCGCATTTTGGGAAGCGTCGGAGAGCCGATCAACCCTGAAGCATGGATATGGTACTACAAGAACGTAGGGAACGAAAAGGCCCCTATCGTTGATACCTGGTGGCAGACCGAGACCGGCGGGATCCTTATCACGCCGCTTCCGGGCGCTATCCCCACAAAGCCGGGCGCCGCAACGGTCCCCTTCTTTGGAGTGGTCCCTAAGATCTTCAATGAGCAGGGCAATGAAGTTGGTGTTAACGAAGGCGGATATCTTGTCATCACCGAGCCGTGGCCCGGGATCATGAGAACCGTTTACGGTGAACACCAGCGTTTCAAAGACACATATTTCAGCCGTTTCCCCGGAGTGTATTTCACCGGCGACGGGGCCCGCAAGGACGAAGACGGATTCTTCTGGCTGATGGGCAGGATCGATGACGTTCTTAACGTCTCCGGCCACCGCATCGGTACGGCTGAAGTTGAATCGGCCCTTGTTTCCCACCCGAAAGTAGCCGAAGCGGCCGTTGTCGGTTATCCGCACGAGATCAAGGGACAGGGAATATATGCCTACGTGACGCTTAAGACAGGCAATGAGGCGAACGACGTCATTAAGAAAGAGCTTGTTGCCCACGTTCGCAAGGAGATAGGCCCTATCGCGTCTCCCGACAAGTTACAGTTCGCGGACGCCCTGCCTAAGACACGTTCAGGCAAGATCATGCGCAGAATTTTGCGCAAGATAGCCGAAGGCGACGTCTCAAATCTTGGCGATACATCGACCTTGGCCGATCCGCATGTTGTAACGGTACTTGTAGAGCATAGACAATAAAATGGTGTCATTGCGAGGAGCCGTAGGCGACGAAACAATCCCCCGCATTTAGAATCAAAAAAAGCTCCGCTAACTTTAGCGGGGCTTTTTATTTTCCATTCCGCGATCCATTCGATTGCAGGAGACTGCAGCTGTTGGGGTATTCGGAGACGCTTGACGTGTCTTCTTTTCAGTCGAAAAACTTTTGTGGTTTTTAAAAAAGGCTCTTCGCGGATATGAGTGGGTCATTTGCGGGCACCTCGACCGAGCGGTGGTAGAAAGGCCGCTATAATTTTAAGTTTGAGATAGTCTTCATCTCGATATCCATACGCCCTCCGCATCAGCACTTTTATCTCGTTGTTGAGCCCTTCCACACACGC
>Ga0210019_1001572_pt1 | contig 23994 bp, 21 predicted proteins | sample CryGeyCG2114_020_2_FD_183969 | JGI IMG/M metagenome (GOLD analysis project Ga0210019, IMG submission 183969) | Groundwater microbial communities from aquifer - Crystal Geyser CG11_big_fil_rev_8/21/14_0.20 (SPAdes) (version 2) | ecosystem: Environmental > Aquatic > Deep subsurface > Groundwater ...
CGCTTGGTGGCGCGAGGAAAATGCAGCCGATATGCTCGCACTTAGAGTCAATCGCGCCAATGGACAGTGGAATGATTATTGGGAAGAAAGAAAAGCGGCATGAAAACCTACACTTTTAATCGCACCCACAAGAGCCTGAATCACTTTACGAGGAGGGTTTCCTGTAAGAAGATCAATCAATTGATACTTTGTTACTCTCTCAGTAAACAATGAACCGTCTATCTCATTGTTTGGCATACAATGTGCCTCAAGGCTTGGTTTTTTAATTTTAGTTTTATCTTCTGTGCCATAAGACATCGATATTCATGTCGGTGATATAAGGCATGATCTGACCCCGAAAAAGTGGACGCCCTGTTAAGCGACTTTTTTCATCTCAAACGCCTCGGGTGATAAATACCCAAGTGTTGAGTGAAAGCGCTGTCGATTATAGTACACTTCAATATAATCGAAAATCTGTTTTTTCGCTTCTTCGCGTGTTTTAAATTGTTCGCCATGAATGGATTCCACTTTAAAGCTGTGATTCCAGCTTTCTATAGCAGCATTATCATAACAATCAAACAAAATTAGACAGGGAAGACATTGTGTTTTTAACCTGCATGTTCAGTTTGCTGAGCCTGTGCTGCGCACAGGGTTTTGTCAAGTCGATTGTTTTACACATGTTTATCTATATAATGTGTAATTATCTAATTTATGTGTAAAGATGTGTAAAGGTGTGTAAAATGGATGTTTGGTATTTTTCAAGATTAGAGCTAGCCGGCAGATACCTTAAGGTTTTTGATGCGGGGATTACTTCAAACCTAGCTATCATTGCGCCGAGACGAAAAGGTAAGACAGTTTTTGTATTAAATGATATTGCGGTTCTGGCCAAGAAAAAAGGGTACATCCCGGTGTATGCAAGCCTATGGCAAAATATTAATTCACCTCAAGACGCTTTAATTTCTGCCCTTAAAGAAACCATAGAGGCGGTGGACAAAAAGACGCCATTCTCGCGATTGATTAACGCTAAAATCAAGAAGGCATCATTGAGCAACGACTTGATTGGCAAGGTAGAGCTAGAGTTTGCGGACAATCCGCAAAGAGCGGTAGGCAAAGAGTTAGTCCTCCTTGATGAGTTACTGTCGATTTTGGAGAAAAAAGCTAAGAATAAGACCATTTTACTGCTAATTGATGAAGTTCAACACCTCGCAACATCGGATGAATTTTCTGGGTTAATCCATGCGTTAAGGACAATGTTGGACAAAAGGCTGGGTAAAGTGAAAGCGATATTTACAGGCTCATCTCGTCATTATATGAATCTGTTGTTCAATGAGTCTCAGTCACCATTCTATGACTTTGTTGAAATAGCGCCTTTCTCAGACTTGGGCGAAGATTTTATTCGATTTCTTTCGGAAAACTTAATGAAGCGACATGGCTTAAAAGTCACGGAAAAATCGCTGATGAGTGCCTTTAATGCGATAGATCAATCACCCTACTGGATGATGAAAATTATTGCCCATATGATTACTTTTGAGAGGTCTATTAGCGATTCATTGAACTATGTGTCGCAATTAATAGAGGCCGCAGAGGGCTTAGATTTAGTTGTCAAAAAGCTTAAACCGATTGATAAGCTTGTTTTCCTCGTGTTAGCCGGTGGTGATAGCCCTTTTTCAAAAGAGGCGCTTTCAAAGGTTGATAAAGAAACCTTGGTAAGAGGTATTCCTTCTAATGTGCAAAGGTCATTAAAGCGATTGATTGAGTTAAACCTAGTGACACAGCTCGAAAAAGGGGAATACAAAATCGAAAAACCTGGCCTAAAGCGATATTTAATTGAGTTTAAAAGCAAGCAGTAAGAGAAAGAATCCCCATCGCGCAAAGAAAAATACTATTTCTCAAAGAGATGCGTCGATGCATTAAATTTTGGTGAATAGTTACAAATTATATTGATTTAAATGTGGGTAAATTTTTCGTTTTCAACAAAAATAGCCAGTAGAGCAGGCGTATGTGTTCTTGCTCAAAACAAAGCGACACTGGTCTGCCAAGAGGCAGAGTAGGGCGCTCGCTCGATGTGGGACTAAAGAATTTAATGATAAGGCCTGGGCACGCCACATTGGGGACAATTGGGGAAAATTGGCGCTTGCCTAATGCTCAAAATTCCCCTACAATCTGCCTCCTTTATGGGTAAGGCCTATAACGATTTTGGAGAATAATCATGTACGCGGTGATTGAGACGGGCGGAAAACAGTACAAAGTGGCGCAAGGTCAGCGCTTGAAAGTGGAAAAATTAGACCTTGAAGCAGGTAATACAGTGGAATTTAATAAGGTGATGTTGCTGGCTGATGGCGTAAACATCACCTTAGGCCAGCCTTTTGTGGAAGGCGCGATGGTCGAAGCTGATGTGGTCTCTCACGGGCGTCATCGTAAGATTAAAATCTTGAAATTCAAGCGTCGTAAGCATCACATGAAGCGCCAGGGTCACCGTCAGGGTTACACTGAAATTGAAATTAAAGCGATTAAAGCGTAAGAGGATTGTAAGATGGCTCACAAAAAAGCAGGTGGTAGTACTCGTAACGGTCGCGACTCGATAGCCAAGCGTCTTGGTGTGAAACGTTTCGGTGGCCAATTAGTGCAAGCAGGTGAAATTTTAGTGCGTCAACGCGGCACGGCCTATCATGCGGGTGCGGGTGTTGGCTTGGGTAAAGATCACACATTGTTCGCTTTGGTAGCGGGTGTGGTTCGCTTTGCTCGTAAAGGTAAAGAACAACGTCAACACGTGTTTGTTGACGCGGTTGATGCCGAGTAACTCAACGACTTAATGTCTTTTGAAAAACCCCGCTTGGCGGGGTTTTCTTTTGGAAAACGATAATGAAGTTTATTGATGAAGCAAGAATCACGGTGCATGCAGGTAAGGGCGGCGATGGTTGCCTGAGTTTTCGTCGTGAAAAATACATTCCCTTTGGTGGCCCCAATGGTGGTGATGGTGGTGATGGTGGTTGCGTCTATTTTGAAGGTGATGAAGGGGTAAACACCTTAATCGATTTTCGCTATCAACGTAAGTTTCAGGCCAAAAATGGCCAGCCAGGACAAGGTAAAGACCGTCGTGGTGTCAGCGGGGATGATTGCATCATTAAAGTGCCTTTAGGTACCTTAATCTTTGATGAGGAAACCGAAGAGTGTTTGGGTGATATCACTGAGCATGGTCATCGTATCAAAGTTGCGCAGGGCGGTTTTCATGGCTTGGGTAACGCACGCTTTAAATCCAGTGTGAATCGGGCGCCACGCCAAACCAGTAAAGGTACACCCGGTGAAGTGCGCCGTTTAAAACTCCAGCTTAAAGTCTTGGCGGATGTGGGTTTATTGGGTTTGCCGAATGCAGGGAAGTCGACCTTAATCAACGCGATTTCTAATGCCAGACCGAAAATTGCAGATTATCCGTTTACCACGTTGCACCCGAGTCTCGGTGTGGTGCGTGTCGATGGCTTTAGAAGTTTTGTTGTGGCTGATATTCCAGGCCTTATCGAGGGCGCATCCGAAGGCGCAGGCTTAGGGATTCGCTTTTTAAAGCATTTGGAGCGAACACGTTTATTGTTGCATATTATCGATGTCATGCCAGTTGACGGCAGCGATCCGGTGGAAAATGCGCAAACCATTATTCAAGAACTGGCTCAATACAGTGAGGATTTGGCTAAAAAACCGCGCTGGTGGGTCTTTAATAAAATGGACCTTATTCTAAAAACTGAGCGGCAAGCCTTTTGCGATGATTTAGCCAAGCGTTTGGGCGCAGAGCATTATTTTGCGATTTCTGCGGTCAATCGTGAAGGTTTGGAGGCCTTGTGTTACGCGGTGATGGGGCAAGTTGAGATGGCGCTAGAGTCATAAAATCGCTTGATTTTTGATCAATAAAGCTATAGAATGCGCAAAAAATAACCAGAGGTGTTTTATGAAAAAAACAGTATGTGCACTCATGTTGATGCTCTTGAGCGCGTTTTCTTTCGCTAGCAAGATTTCTATCTGCGTAAAAAACAACAGTGATTACCAGGTTCTTGGTACGTTTAGCTACTGGGATAACCATGGCCATACCGGCATTGGTTTGGGAAGGATTACGGATTCTGGTGCAACAGCTTGCTCAACGACACCCATGGTTTTTCCTGTTGGATATATCAATGGTTTGCATACCTCAGCTGAAGTTAACAAAATGAAGGGCCCAATGCCTATTAAGCCAGATGTTACTTGTACGCAGCAAGGCATGCTTGATATGACGGCTTTACCAAAAAGCATTGATCTTGTTGTCAGCAATAGCGGCACAGATCAAGTGGCCTGCCAGATCGTCTATCATTATCAGTAAAACTCATTGTTATTCAAACAGTCGATTTTACTTCGCAGATGACTTCCCCTTTTAATAGCTTAAGCCGGATGATTTCATCGGGCTTAAGCTGTTTACTGTCTGTAATTACTTGGCCTTTTGCATTTTTTGCAATGCTGTAACCGCGCGCCAGTGTGTTGAGTGGGCTCATGGCTTGTAAGGTGCGGGCAAGCAGCGCGAGCTTTTGTTGACGCTGTGTATAAAGATTGTCGATTGAAGCTTGTAAGTTTAGCTGGCAGCGTCTTAGCTGGTCTTGCGTGTGTTGTAATTGAACTTTAGGGTGAGTGTATTTCAAGCGCTGCGCAAGCCAGTCGACATGTTGTGTAAGGTCCTCAAGTTTGCGCCACATCGCGCTATCTAGATGTTGTTTGAGCGTTTTAATATGTAAATTTAGATGCGATTGATCGGGGCTTAAGAGTTCCGCCGCTGTCGAGGGCGTAGCAGCGCGAAGATCGGCGACAAAATCGGCGATAGTAAAATCCACCTGATGGCCAATGCCGGTGACGATCGGCAAAGCACTATCATAGATGGCTTTCGCGACCACTTCTTCGTTAAACGCCCAAAGATCTTCAAGCGAGCCGCCACCGCGTGCGAGCAATAACACATCAACTTCTTTGCGTTCGTTGGCGGTACGAATCATCGCAGCGATTTGCGAGGCCGCTGTTTCGCCTTGAACCAAAGTGGGGTAGATGACGACGCTGGCTTGTGAGCCACGTCGGTGTAATGTGCGTAACATATCGTGCAAGGCCGCGCCTGAGCTTGAGGTGATAATCCCAATCGCTTGCGGCATGCTGGGCAGCGATTTTTTGTGGTCTTCGTCAAACCAGCCGCGTGCTTGCAGAGTATTTTTCAAGGCTTCAAACTGGCGCTGCAGTTTACCAATACCGGCAGGCTCCATGGCTTCAACAAGGAGTTGGTAATCGCCGCGTGCAAAATAGAGGCTCACGCGGGCTTTAAGCAACACTTGCGCACCGTGTTCAACGGCAAAGCTTACGCGGCTGTTTTGGCCGCGAAACATGGCGCAGCGCACTTGAGCAGTCTCGTCTTTTAACGTGAAGTACCAATGCCCGGAGGCGGGCGTGGATAAATTTGAGATTTCCCCTTCGATATATAGCAGTGGAAAACTTTGCTCCAGCAAATATTTGATTTGTTGGTTAAGTTGCGTAACGCTGAGGATAGGAGGTTGATCTGTGTTCATTGGGCTTAGGTTATCAGTAAACAGAGTCTGGCTCAATCGGGATACATTTTTCCCCGTGTTATCGCTTCGCTCAATATGCCCTAGTGAAAAATTGTCGTGTGCAACGATACAGCATTGAGGTGTCCGCCCTTGTTAAGATTTTGTTAAAACTTCAATGATACGATTGAAGAAAATAACAAAGGAAAATAATGATGACTAGGCGCGGGCATTACCCTGATAATGCTACCTCCGTTGCTGCAGGAAGAAAAAAGAACGGCCAATATTTGGCCAAAGTACAAAGGCGCGAAAGGGATTGTTCGCCGTTTATTTTTATCCCTGATGGTGGTGGGCTAACTTATTGTCTTTTTATGGGCGTAGGACTATTTTATCTTGTAGCTCAACAAGGCGCTGCAAGCCAAGGGAAGATCGTCAACGAAACTGGCAATTCAACAAAGGCTGTCATGCCGCTTACGGGGAGCGACGCTCATAGTGTACAGAATATGGCGACGACGCCACATATAACAACGCCAATGCTTCCGATATCGGCATCCCCACCACCCGCACGAGCAACACCCACGCCTGAATATGCGACACAAAAAAAGGGGAATGAATTAGCGGAGCAGCTTAAAATACTCGATCAAAATAAAGTCGATATGGAAGCAATCTATGCACTAAATGCCACACCTTGGCTTGTGGCTGCTCTCGTATCAATGCCTGGCGGGAGGCTCGCATGGGATGCGCTCTTTGCTCAGTTTTTCGATGGAAGGTCCGCAGAGCAAAATATCGCACACCCTGTTTATATTCGCCGTCTCAGCGCTAGGAATCTAAAAGACGAGTTGGTTGCAAGATGGCTATCTGATATATACGAGTGGTACCATGATGGACAAAACCCTTGCGCACAGAATATTTTTAATACCCTGGGTTTACGATTACGGACCCCTGAAGGCGCGGCTGTGGCTGATAGAATGCTCGAAATGCTGTGTGATATAGTACGCCAAGAGCCTTTTCAAAGCCCGCCAACAGACTACTCACCTGGCACGCCACAGCTCAAAAAGCAAGAAATACTCGACAGAATGATCGTCTCTGCATTTAATCAATTTCGTGCACATATCGAAAGCAGTTTCTTGCTTTCTGAAGAGGAATTTAGAAAAACTGGGTCGACAATGGCCAGATGCGCCGTCGAGGGTTCGTCATGTGTGCCTCATATAAATGCAGCAGAGTGGTATACCGAGCACCTCATAGTATTTAGCCAGTTATTAGGGCTTCCTTCTAGTGAAGCCAAGGAAATTATTGAGCGTATGAGCTTGCTAATTAATGGTGCGGTTTGGCTATTTTGTCGATGGAAAACGTGAGCTTTTTGACAGCATAGGAAGGATACCCGAAGAGTTCGTCAGCGCCGCTGTCAAAGAAATGGAAGATCACTTGTACGATGATGATTGGATGCCAAATCAACCCAAAGTTAATGATATCTACGCAAAGCTTCTTCCACTGGCAGCAATACTGCTCATCCTTATGGCTTATTGTGTCTATCTGGGGTATCGTAGAAAAAAGCCTGCGGCAAAAGGCGCGCTGGGGACAAGCGCAGCGATAGCAACCCCGCCGCCAGCAGCAGAGGAGAAGTTGCCTGCTGAGGTAATAGGGCGCTTGCACACTCTTTCTGCGCTTGAAATTGGGCAGTGGACTCTTCCTAGTCAAGCACGAGCTAACTACGAAACGTTACAAGAAGTCACAGTGCAGAGCCTTAAAAAAATTCTTCGTTCCTTGAACCTCAACATGAACATGAACATAGTCCAGATGGAAATAGTCCAGCGGATTTTAGAGTTGAAAGCTGAGTATACGAAGCGATTTATCGCCCATTATCTTAAGCAAGGAAAGGCTGCTTTATCGCTTCTTGATGAGAGACTAGGCGAGCGCGAATGGCCAAATGAGTTTCGCGCCCGTCAAAGCGCCATGAAGACTGAGCTTATAGATTATCGTCAAGCGCTCGATTATGCTTTCAAACTTTTTTTTGAGATGCCAGAGTACCCTGAATGGTTTAATGACTTCATTTCTTCGTACCTCGATGAAAAAGCTATAGCTCACAAGAAAAGTTACTATGATCAGATTCAAGATGAATACAAGCTGATGGCAGCGATCGACGATTTAGGGCGTTTTTCTCCCTCAGATATTAATAAAAATGAGGTTGATAGTTTTAGACGAAAGCTTGTAGGCATTTTAACTATACTTGAAGGCAATGAAAAGCTACGCACGCGCTATAAAGACAGGGTAGTCGAGTTTGCAATCCGGCAAATAGCCAAGTTTAACGCTATACACACTCTCTTTGATGTTCAAAAGTTCCAAGAGCGTTTTAGGTGGTGTTTTGCTGATAGTCAGAATGTAAGCGCAGATCAGAATGTAAGCGCAGATCAGAATGTAAGCGCAGATCAGAATGTAAACGCAGGTCAGGATGTAAACGCAGGTCAGGAGGTAGATGCACCACCACCCCCTGCAGCAGGCTCAACAGCTGGGGTCTTGCAAGCATTGGGCAGCGTACCCCCTGCTGCCACGGCTGGGTCGATCGAGCTTGTTCCATTGATCTTGCTTTCAGTGGGGTCTTATCTAAGAGAGGTTAGCCCGCTACCCGCGGTGAGCTTTGATCAAGATAGCTTCTACGAAAGCCTAAAAGACGACTATCGTGCCGCGCAATTTGCCTTGCTGACCGTAAAGTTTTTAATTCGCTTAAGAGAGAATGATAGGAAAACTGCTTCCCGGGAAACTCGAACGTTACTGTTGTATATCCGGAATGCTTTCTTGCATGCGAGCAGCGTGCAGAAAGCTGAGATGCTAAATGTTATTGCAAAGCTTGTCCAAAATAATCGGGAAAACTCTGGTGGATTTCTGACTGGCTTATTAAACATGGCGCAACGGGTTCCTCAAAATAAAATTCACAGTGATGCCAGATCTAGATCAGAAGTGGCTCAGGTATTAATAGATTTATTGAGTCAAGAAAATATCGCACAAGTTCAAGAGCACTTGGACATTCTTCCTGGGTTGCAGGCGACATTAGTTTTCGCACTTATCGATTATCTAGAAATACTCAGTGGGGCTTCTTTTGATTTTAGAAGCGAGCCAACATTAGATGAGTTAAGGAACAGGAGAAATGCTTTCGCGCATATGGACGATCAAGAAAATCAATCTACTAGCGCGATAGAGTTGGGACAATATGCTTTGAACAACGCCAATGATTTAGTGAGCACTATAAGGCGATTGGAAGGTCTGCCAGAGCAAGTCGCCAACGCAAATTCAAATGCAAGCCCCCGGTTTTCTTAAAAACCCCATCGCGCAAAAAATGCTATTAAGCGCTTGTTTATTAATGGTAAGATGTTTTGCTTGCCGCGCATGCGCTGGCGAGCTTTGAATTTAATGATGCCTTGGAGTTGTTATTTATGCGGTTTATGGTCTATGTTCAACACATGCAAAAACGCGGCTTAATCATTCATGGAGGAAAACACATGGTGCGCCAATTATTCCCTATTGCTTTATTACTGATCTCAGGTTTAGGTTTCGCAGCCTGTCCTTGTGCGTCATCGCCAAAAGGTTTAATCAGTTTTCCCTTGGTGGCGAGAACCTGGGTGCAGACCGATTCAGCGAATGTCACGGTGCACATGACCGCTAGTGTGCAAGAAAGTGATGTGTCTGATGTGCAAAAACAGATGATGGCAGCGTTGAAACGTTTTGATGCTCAAGCGGATTGGCATGTGATGTCGATGGCGCAATCACTGTCAGATTCAGGGTTGTTGACTGTGGAGGTGAAAGCACAAGCGCGCCTTAAAGGTGATGCTTTGAATGATTTGAATAGCAAGGCGAAAGCGTTTTCGAAACCTGGTGTGAGTTATCAAATTGATGGTGTGGATTTCAAGCCAAGTTTTGCTGAATTACAAACAGCGCAATCACAATTACGCATGAGTATTTACCAACAAGCGCAAGCTGAAATCAAAACCTTGAGTCAAACGTTTAACGAGCCGGTTCAATTGAAACGTTTAAGTTTTGGCGAAAAACAATCGCCGTCACCACTGGCTAATCGCGCCTTGATGTTAACGGCGATGAATAGCGCGCCGTCTTCTATGCCAGTGGCCCAGTTGATGACGGGTAGCGCTACGGCAACGTTTGCGCTGTCGCCAGCTAAATCTTCGGCTTGTATGTGCCAGAGAAAAGCCGCTGATAGGGTGCAGCTAATGCCTGCGCACGCAGCAGGGAAGTAAGCGTATGCATTTGCCTAAGTTGATAGCTCACCGAGGCGCTTCTCAATACGCGCCCGAAAACACGCTCGTCGCGCTTCGAAAAGCCGCTGAGATGGGTGCGCGCTGGGTCGAGTTTGACGTGCAGTTGTCAAAAGATAAGCACGCTGTAGTGATTCACGATGATGAGCTTACACGGTTAACCGGTAAGCCAGGTTATGTTTATCAGCACACATTCAAAGCCTTGCAAGCCATGGATGTGGGTTCGCATTTTTCTCAGCAATTTCGCGGTGAGGGGGTGCCTTCCCTGGAGCAGTGGTTGCAGGTCGCCTGTGGCTTGGGCTTGTCGCTCAATATTGAATTAAAGCCTGCAAAAATTGCGCATCATGAGGCTTTAATCGAGCAAGTGATTTTATGTTTGGAATTATTCTGGCCGCGAAGTCTCGATGAATTATTAGTTTCATCGTTTGATCATGATTGCTTGGCCAAGTTTCATGCGGCGATGCCAGAAGTGCCGATAGGTTGTTTGTTTCATGAATGGCAAGACGATTGGAAAACGGTGGCAGACGATTTATCGGCAGCTAGTGTCAATATGAATGTGGCTATTTTAACAGATGCGCGTATTCAAGAAGTCACGGAAGCCGGCTATTCTTTGTTGAGTTACACAGTGAACGACGCTAAAAAAGCGAATGCTTTAATCGAGGCGGGTGTCACCGGCGTGTTTTCCGATGATCCTGCATTGTTTTTTTAGGTATAATCTTGTTTCATTGCTTTTTTAGCCAAAGCGAGCGTTTCGTTTGCGACATCATTAGCACGTGCATTATGTGCTTTTAAAATACGCATCACTTCGCCCATGTCTTTCGCGTAGTCTTCACGTCGAAGTTGCATGGGTTCAACGAGTTCAACCAAGACATCAATCAATTTGCGCTTGCACTCGACATCACCAATTTGACCGTTGCGGTAGCGGTCTTTCGCATCTTCAATCCAAGCGGTATCGGTGTTGAAGGTGTCGTGAAAAATCCATAGCGGGTTATTTTCAATCGTGCCTTTGTCCGTGGGGCGCAAGCGATTAGGGTCAGTGTACATACTCATCACTTTTTTCTTAATCGTGTCCGGATCGTCGTGCAAGTAAATGGCGTTGTTCAAGGACTTGCTCATTTTTAACAAACGGCCTTCTTTGTCGGGTCCGTTTAGGCCTACCAGGCGTCCGGTTTTGCCCACCAAAGGTTTGATGATGGGAAATAAGCCACCGGCTTTAAGGTAATTGTCATCGTCGGTGTGTGAATCCACACCGCAATACAGCTGATTAAATCGTCGTGCCACTTCACGTGTCATTTCCAAGTGAGGGATCTGATCTTCGCCGACCGGTACAAGCTCAGGCCTAAAGGCCAAAATATCCGCCACTTGGCCAATAGGGTAGAGCAAAAAGCCAAAGGAGTAATTGTCGCCGAGACCCTTGTCGCGGATTTCGTCTTTAATCGTCGGGTTTCGCATCAAGCGGCTGTAAGGCGTGAGCATGCTAAAGTAAAAGGTGAGCTCGCTGATCGCCGGGATTTCGGATTGAATGAAAATGGTGCTGACAGTAGGGTCTATCCCCGCGCCCAAATAATCCAAGAAGATATCCAGCGTGCTTTGGCGAATGGCTTCAGGTTGGTCGGCGCGTGTGGTAAAGGCATGCAAATTGGCAATGATAAAAAAGCATTCATAGTCGTGCTGAAGCTTCACTCGGTTTTCAATCGAGCCCACCCAGTGGCCTAAATGAAGCCGGCCGGTGGGGGTGTCGCCTGTGAGGATGCGTTTTTTATCTGACATGCGAGTATCCTTCTAAGTTGCCGGATTTTAGCGTGTTTTGACTTTGGCTGCAAAGCGGTCTGCCGATGGCTAAATGTGGGTTTCTGCTTAAATTTTTGTTTAAAAACTGCTCAATTTTTGATACAATGCGGGCAATAAAAATAACAATAATAAGATTCTGTCGTGCACGCTCATGCTCGAAAACAACAGTCGCAATCTCATCGTCATGTGGTGGCCTTGCATTCTGATCCGGCGGTTTTAAGGTTTGCTAGAGATTTTTGTGAGTCTCAAAATATTGGCGGTTGCAGTCAGGGTTTTTTAGCTAAAAATCCTAACTATTTTTGCAATAAAAGTTTTTCGCATTTGACCTTATTTTCACATGGTTCGGAAGAACAGTTTGGCGAAGAGAGGTATTCACCTGAAGACTTGGTGAAATACCTTGAAGCTATAGGTTTCCTAAGGGTGGAGAAAAAGGACAAACAGTTGACCGTGGATCTGGTGGCTTGTGGCGTGGGGATGACTCGCTCGGGCGAAAGTTATTTGACTCGGTTTTCCCAAGCCTTATTGGCTAAAGGTTATTCTAAGGTTTCTGTGCGAGGTTTGACAACGCGTGCGACTTACTTAAGTTTTGGGGGCGTAGAAGCTTACCAAATGAGGATTGAGCGCGCCAGGATAGGGTGTGGGCTAAAAATTATTGCAAGGCGTGTGGATAAGAGTGATGAATACGCTGTTATGCAGGAAAGCTTTAGGCAGAGGAATTTGGCGATCGCCAATGGTGATAGGCCTTCTGTTTATGATATTGATAAAAAGTTAGGTGCACGTTTTCCTTTTAGAACGCTTGCGCAATACTCTGACTTAGAATCCGCACTGAGTAGACCTTATAATGTCATTCATCCGAACGATCTTCGGTCTAAAAAAAGCCCTTGGGAGCAAGCGCTTGAATCAGAGCAGTATTACCTCGATGAGCAGGCTCATCGATTTAATAAAAGCACTCAAGCGTTGATTGATCAATTTAAGCAGCAATGCGCTTCTAGCAAAACTAAGGACGAGCTTAAAGCTACTATTAGTCAAACGTATGAAGCGTCAAAGAAAATTCTACACCGCGTGCGCTTAGAGGTTTTGTGTAGTATGGATGCTTTGCTTGATGCCAAAGCTCTGGCTTTGCTGTTAATCGCTCAGCATATTCAGACCTTAGGTGATGAAATGCAAAAAGGAAAGCGATCATCTTTACGATTAGTTAAGCGCGAGAGGCTTGAGGGCTTGAAAAATCAGTTAACAGGGCCAACGCAGAGTGCTGAAAGCAAGAGCGCGCTCGTGCTTTCAGCTTTGCAAGATACAACCCTCAATAAGCGATATCTGCCGGGCGAGTCAAGAACGACCCGCTTGCTCAAGCGTATTCAAACCCGTTTGGCAAAAGAGCCTGCGTCAGCAAATCCGAGCTCCCCAAGCTGCTCGTAATTTTTTGTTAATGTTTCAGGTGTAAACTTTGCCACTATCTTTAGTTATTGGATGCTTATGTCTGAAGAAAATCCATTGCCGCAGCAGTGTGTATTGGCCGACCCACCCGCAATGATTCGAGAGGTTTTGTCTTGCTCGGAGAGGGCTTTATTTCTGGATTGGCATCGCCGTTCATTTTTCGAGATATATTTTTCATCCACGCTTTGGTTTATGGTTTCCAGGTTTGTCTTTTTTTTGTTTGGGATTCCTGGGCTATTGGCGACAACTATTTTCAGCGTAATGTTGCCTGTTATTTTGGGTGTGTTGACAGTCGATTTGACTAAATTTCGGGCTTTACCGAACACAGCCCCGCCCGTAAATTTTCCTGATTATATTCAAGCTTCAGATATACAATCACATCTTAATGATTTTGAGCTTGATTTTCAGCGCAAGCTAAACAATCAAGCGAAACAGTTAGTGTTGAGCGCTTGCTTCATGGGGAGCCAATACTTTTTTAATTGGTTCTCTGTCCTCTTTCCTTTTTTTGAGCCTTTATTTCTTCGTTTTGGCAATTGGTTTGCGTATTATTTGGTTATGTTAATTGTAGGCACGCTGATGGGGCGGTGCACACCGAATGTATTTCAGTTTAAAGCCGTTCAGCGCTTGTATGGTCAAAAAAATTATCTAGATAAACAGGTTTGTTTAGAAACACTTGACCAACTTAGGACTAATCTTGATCAAAGGCAATGTTTTAATGATGCGGCTTTGTCTTGGCAGTGTTCGGCTAATCGCACAACCCATGCTTCGATTCTCTATTTGCAGGGAGGTGCTCAAGCATCGGACCCTAAATCGCTTAGGCAGACAATCAAGGGTTTGTCTGCGGCCTTCTTGATTCATGGTATCAACGTGGTTTATTACGATGATCATAGCTTGGTGATTCAGGCGGGTGACCTTAATCAAAAAAAAATTGATAGCGTTTTCTCGCTTTACAAAAAGAGAAGCCAGCTGTTTGAAGACTATAGAAAAAGTGAGCCTGGGTTTGAATCAGGTCTTCGTGGTTTAATGGAAAAACACTTTTCTGGTCTTGAGTATGAGTTGTTTGTTGAGCTTCGTGAAAAGTTAGGCGATTATTCGCCTGATCAGTGTTTGCCAACACGCCATGCGCAAATCCGCATTCCCAAAAAAGGGATAGAAAATGCAGGAGCTTTTGAAACACGAGTGAGGGTTTTGTTTTCTCATTTTAAAAAAAAGGCTCAACTGTCTGGGGTATCGTTTGTTGATGAGGAGGGGGGTAGTTACGTTTTGGATTTGGGTGAACTAACCCCTGGTCAACATGTACCGCCGGAGTTAGTAAATGGTAATTTTGTCTGGCCCAATAGTTCTCAGCGGTCGGTTTCGCCTTCACCGCTGACTTCTTCTGTGCAGGCGTTTCACTCAAGTCGAGCTGCTCGGGGAAGACTTGCTCATCGTAGAAAGCGACAGGCTCCACAAGCGGAGGATGATGTGAAGATTATCGTTAGGCCATTTCGTGATGAGCCTAACCTTACTGACTTACCTTGGCAAGCGCGCTGGCCGGATCGTCGTGATTGCAAACTTTTTGAGGTAAGACCGCCGAGCCTTCCGTCTGATAAGTCTGCTTTTATTCTTTGGCATGCGTCTACAATGGAAAGAGAGCTGGGTGGGCAGTACAAAAAATTTGAAGGGATTGCTAGAAACGGCAATTTTCGCAGTAAAGGGTGTCATGGCATTGCGCACGTGCAAAACAGATACTTGCCAAACACACAACGTTCGGTGCCGCTGCTCTATAAATTAAGGGCGCCCGACTCTGATACCCGGGTTTATTTACGTCAGGAACAGCACGGTGGTGTGCTCTATTACATCCCTGCTTATGTGGAGTTGCGTTCACATCATGCGAATAAGCATGCAACAGTGCTTGAGGCAGCTTCTGATGCGCCGCCGGCTAGGCCGCCGGCTAGGCCGCCGGCTGCTGCTAGGCTCGCGGTTTAGTTTAAGGCTGGCGTGGTAGCTGGGGCGCTTGATTTTCATCAAGCCCGCGCCCAACGACGGCATTGAGTGTGTTGCCTAGCCAAGCCAGCAGCGCAAAGCAGGAAAATGAAGCGAGTTCAATACAGCGGTGTCGCCAGCTTGAAAAGCCTTCATCGAGCATGTAAAACCCGTTGGCGCCAGATTGATGTTGTTGCGTGCCAAGAAAATAAGCATTATAGCCGCTGCCGGCAAAGCGTTGGGCTACGGGCTCAAGTAATACGATGAACAAGCTAACCATTAAAATGATGAGTAGCTGTAGGCTGTGTTTCAGGCAAGTGCGTCGTCGAGAGGGCGGCGGTATTCGCGCAGGTGGCGGGGGTCCTGCTGCATCATCCAATGCGAGAACACCTGCCATATCGCGAGCTTTTTCAGGTTGATATTTTCTCACTAAAGCATTTAAAACCCGCTTCAGTCCTTGCGATAGCGTGTGATCTTGTTCTACTTTTTTCTTGGTTTTTATAAGCAAGGTTAGCGCATGCTTAAAAAGCGCATCATTTTTTTCGGGTGTGTTGGTATCAAGTGTCAGTATGCTAGCTTTAAAGTTTGGCAAATTATCAAAGACGGTCAATGCTTTGGGGTCTAGGTCTATTTCAAATGAATCATTTTCGATAGCAATATCGCCATTTTCGCAAAGTATTCTCAGTGTGCTAGGTCTAATTTGTTTGTCTAATACGTCGAGGATATCGCTTGAAAGTCTAGATAGCTCATTGGGATGGTCGGTGGCGTATTGCCAGATAAAAAGGATAAAGAGGCGTTCATTGCCGAAACGATATTTTTCTTTGAGTGGAGATTTTTCATCTTCAGAGGCGAGCGCTCTCTCCATCAGCTCTTGATCGTGTGTTTTTATGGGTTTGTTTGTGTAGGGACAGAGAAATCGAAATATGAAACCGAAAAGGGGGCTCTGCCTGTTTGTATTATCCAAGTCTGCTCTGAGGTTTCGTCTGACGTGGTAGCCCAATAAGCTTTCAATAGCGATTAAATGACCACTGCCTAACGGTAGCACGCCCATCATTGAGCCGTTGATGGGCTCTTGTGTCACAATGTCATCGGTATTTCTTGGGGCGATGAGTGCCAGCCAGTTCAGCACTGTTTTTATGAGGGTTTTGGCTTTTATAGGGCGGTCATCGTGCATATCTATCGGCGGAAGTTGTTTGAATGCTTGGTTTTCAAGTAAACTCAAAAGCGCCGCTCTTAGGCTTGTATAGAACGCTGGTTTTTTTGTAGTGTGGAAGTTTGCTTTCTTTAATAGGAATACACCAGCGTCTTTTTCCAGCTTTTTGATATGAGGAAATAAGTCGCCAAGAAGAGCGCAATAGCTCGATTGTTGGCTTGCTAAGCCTAGAATGATTGATAAGGGTAATAGGTGATCTGATATAGGTTTTTGCATGATCAAGTCTTCTGTGTTGTTTTTGGCATTATGACGTATTAGGCAGCTCTGGGTAAGTGATCAAAAGTTAAGGCATGTTAACAATGGGTGTTTCTGACTGCAAATCAAGCGCAATCGGCCAAAAACTGCAAACATTTCAATACGCAAGAAGCTAACCGTCTTTCGCTTTCCATCTAGGCTAAAACCTGCCAAAATGCCTTTTTATTGTGAGAAGGCTATGAATCTTCAACGTTTTGGCGCCATGTTTATCTTGATGGGCACGGCCATCGGCGCGGGCATGCTCGCACTACCGTTGGTCAGCAGTCAAGTTGGATTTTGGCCAGCTGTGGGCTTAATGGTCTTTGTGTGGGCGGTGATGTTGATCACTGGTTTTTTGGTGCTCGAAGTCTGTTTGGCGTTTCCGGAGTATAAGAATAACTTTGATTCCATGGCCTATCACACGCTTGGGCCGATCGGTCGGGTGGTCGCTTGGATCACGACCTTGGTTTTATTGTATGCCTTGACCTCGGCTTATATCGCCGGCGATTCGTCTTTACTGTTTGAGCTTTTTACAAAAACCTGGTCTTTGCAGATTCCGCAATGGGTGGATGCGGTGGCCTTTACAGCTGTTTTTGGCGGTGCCGTGTTTTGGAGCACGCGAGCGGTGGATATTCTTAATCGTGGTTTGATGTCTGTTAAAGGTCTCGCCTTGGTGTTCACCTTGATACTGTTGATGCCGCACATTGATGTGGCTCAGCTTGAGCGACACCAGGGCAGTCTTACGGCTTTGTGGGCGATGGCGCCTGTGTTTTTAACGTCGTTTGGTTTTCATACAGTCATTCCAAGCTTGGCGAACTATTTGAAAAAAGACGTGGTGGAGTTAAAGCGCGTAGTATTTTGGGGCGCGACTATCCCGCTCATTATTTATATTTTCTGGTTGATGGTGGTGTTTGGCATTATCCCTTACGTGGGTGAGCACAGTTTAAGTGCTATCAGGGCTAATCATGGTTCAGCTGGCATGATGATTGCTACGCTCATCACTGTAGCCCATTCTCACGCGGCTAAAGTCAGCGTGAATATTTTCTCGAATGTAGCAATGACTACTTCGTTTTTAGGTGTAACCCTGGGCTTGTTTGATTTTTTACTCGATGCTACGAAACGAGAAAATCACCGTCGCGGTCGCGTGCAAATCGGTCTTTTAACGTTTGTGCCGCCTTTGTTGTTTGCGATTTTTTATCCTGAGGGTTTTGTAAAAGCTTTGGCGTATGCGGGTTTGTGCGTGGCGGTGCTGGAAGTGATTTTACCGGCTTTAATGGCGTATCAATTGCGTCGCTCTAGGCTTCGCACATCGATGTTTCGCTTTCCGGGTGGTAATCTAGTCTTGGCGCTGATTTTTCTGATGGGCGTTTTATTTGTTTTTATGTGATGGAGTCAGTATGTCATCCTTAGTCTCGCAAGTGGAGCATGATTTATTGCAAGCCGCTAATCTCTCGGCAGGCAAGCTCGAGCAAACTTTGCATGATTTGATGCGAAAGCGCGTGGATTTTGCCGATATTTATGTGCAATCGTGTTATCAAGAATCTTGGCTTTTAGAAAATAGCCAAGTTAAAGAAGGGCATTTCGATGTGCAACAAGGTGCGGGTGTGCGCGCGATACAAGGCGAGAAAACAGGCTTAGCCTATGCCGATGATCTTGAGTTAAAAGCGATCCAACAAGCCTCGAATGCTGCTGCGGCTATTGTCCGATCGGGTCATGGGCAGCAACATGCTGTCACGAAAGTTAAGCAAGCCTCAAACCTTTATGTTGTCGATAATCCGATTAATGCGCTCACGCCGCAAGAGAAAATTCGTGTCTTGCAAGAAGTGGATGCGTACATTCGTGCGCAAGACCCTGCTGTGAAAGAAGTGATGGTGAGCTTGAGCGGTGTGCACGAAGAAATTTTGGTCATGGCCACCGATAATACCTTGGTCGCGGATATTCGCCCACTTGTGCGCTGTAATGTCACGGTGATCTTGGAGAAAAACGGTCGTCGTGAGCAAGGCTTCGCTGGTGGTGGTGGACGCTATACCTATCAAACTTTGATGGATGATGATTTGCCCATGCAGTTTGCTAGAGAAGCATTGCGCCAAGCCCAAGTCAATTTGCAAGCCATCGATGCACCGGCAGGCGCTATGCCTGTTGTGCTTGGCAATGGCTGGGCTGGCGTGTTATTGCATGAGGCGGTGGGGCACGGTTTGGAGGGCGATGCGAACCGTAAAAAATCGTCGGTGTTTGCCGGGCGTTTGGGTGAGCGTGTGGCCTCGAGTTTATGCACCGTCGTGGATAACGGCGCGATGCCGGGTCGACGCGGTTCCTTGCAAATGGATGATGAGGGGACGGGCACGCAGTGCACCACGCTCATTGAGAATGGCGTCTTAAAAAATTATATGCAGGATAAATTGAATGCACACTTGATGGGTATGGCGCCCACCGGTAACGGCCGGCGTGAATCGTATGCGCACCAGCCGATTCCACGTATGACAAACACGTATATGTTACCCGGTAAGTCTACGCCGGAGGAGATTATTGCGTCAATCGATAAAGGTATCTATGCGGCCAATTTTGGTGGTGGCCAAGTCGATACCACATCGGGCCAATTTGTGTTTTCAATCAGTGAGGCCTATTTGATTGAAAAAGGCAAAATCACAGCGCCGATTAAGGGCGCGACATTGATAGGCCAGGGTTTGGATATTTTGACTAAAGTGTCGATGGTGGGGAATGACCTGGCACTCGACAGTGGTGTTGGCATCTGCGGTAAAGACGGTCAAAGCGTGCCAGTGGGTGTTGGGCAGCCAACCTTAAAAATTGACGAACTCACGGTGGGTGGTACCGATGCAGGATAAAATATTGGATAAAAAAATCCCATTGGATGCCTTGGCGGAGTTTGCCTTGGCAGAGGCGAAAAGATGCGGCAGTACGGCGGTTGAGCTGAATGTTACGCATGGTCAAGGTTTGGAGGCGAGTGCGCACGGCGGCGCGCCTGAAAAACTAGAGCACCACAATGATCATGGTTTTGAAATCACGGTGTATCGCGGGCAACAAAAAGGTAGCGCTTCAACCACACGGCTGGATCGAGCAACGATCAGTAAAGTGATTCAGCATGCTAATGACATTGCACAACTCACCGCACCGGATGAATTTTCAGGGCTTGCACCTAAAGAATTGATGGCTCAAAAACCAGTGTCTTTAGATGATTATTATCCCTGGGATATTTCTGCGAAAGAGGCCTTGGATTTGGCTGTACGCTGCGAGCAACATGGTTTATCGCTTTCTTCAAAAGTCACGCAGTCTGATGGTGTGACGGTGAGCACGCATACAACGCGATCTTTGTATGCGAATAGCTATGGATTTATGGGCGAGACACAAAGCACCCGTCACGACGTGACCTGCGTTCTGATCGCCGAAGAGAAGGGTAAGATGGAGCGCGATTATTACTATGATCACGCGCGTGATGCGGGTGACATGCTGTCAGTTGAGTGCATTGCTGAGCGTGCGGCTGAGCGCACGGTAGCAAGATTAAACCCACGTCGCGTGAAAACCTGCCAGGTGCCTGTGCTATTTCCAGCTGAGCTTGCGCGTGGCTTTTTTCGTCAGTTTATATCGGCTATTTCTGGGCCGAGTTTGTATCGCGGCACTTCATTTTTGTGTGATCGTTTAGGCGAGTCCTTGTTTCCTGAGTTTGTGCATATTCATGAAAAACCTTTTTTGCCTAAAGCGATGGGCAGCGCTTGGTTTGATGCCGAAGGTGTGGCCTGTCGTGAAAAAGGTTTTGTGCAGGGCGGTGTTTTGTCGTCTTACAGTTTAAGCGCTTACGCAGGTAGGCGCTTGGGTCTGGAGTCAACCGGTAATGCCGGCGGTGTGACAAATTTAATCGTGGAAAGCACCCATGATACGTTTTCAAGCCTGCTTAAAAAAATGGATCGTGGATTGTATGTCACGGATATTTTAGGCCATGGCGCGAATTTGGTGACCGGCGATTATTCTGTGGGTGCGTCGGGTTTCTGGGTAGAGCAGGGTGAAATTCAGTACCCCGTGAATGAGTTAACGATCGCGGCGAATTTAAACGACATGTTTAAAAACATAGTTGGCATTGGTAATGATGTGGATCATCGCGGCATTGTGCGCACCGGTTCTGTGCTATTTGGATCGATGATGGTGGCCGGGGAATAAATCGCGCGCACTAAACGTTTTTTGTTTTTGCGCGCAATATTTTTCTTAAAAATATTCTTATAGCATTGTTTTTTAAAACCTTTGATGATGTGGTTTCACGACACGGAGTTGGAGGTTTTATGAAACAACAATCACAGCGAACACTTGCTCGCGCAAGAAATAGTAAAACGTATTATGTCGCCCGACACGAATGCCCTGGGCTTTTCAAAGCGATGATGCAAGATCTTATGCGCATCGATGGTTTTTCTGAGGTCGATATTGCGTTTGGTTCGGGGGTGTCGATTGAAACGGTGCGCGAGTGTTTGTTTGGCCGCCAACCCATGTTAGATCAGCGTAGCTTTTTAGCCTTGCTGGCTTTCTTTTCACGATTTTTTTGTCGGAATCATTGAGCGTTTGCTTGAGCGTGCAGCCTGGATTGAACGCCGAAGGCGTGATAATCCGGGAAGAATGAAACCTGGGTTTTCACCCGTCTTCGCTTGCGCTGCGACGAGGTTCAACCCCGGCTATATTTTATCGCTAACGTCATTGCGAGCGAACGTCAGTGAGCGCGGCAATCTAGCGCATTAACCTGGAGATTGCTTCGTCGCTTCGCTCCTCGCAAAGACGGTTGCTACGCAAGTTTGCGTTACTTGTGTCTAATCAGTAAAAGCAGCTTAAACAGCGTGGCTGCTGCCATGATAATCGCTGTGATCATAAACGAATACGCAAAGTTCTCAGGGCCGTGTGCTGATGAACTTGGCGAGCCGCTTAGCTTTGAAAGCAGGCTTGCAAAATAACCGGCAAAGCCCGAGGTTAAAAACCATAATCCCATCATCGTGCTTTGCAAATGATCAGGAATGTTTTCGCTGACACTGGTCATCACGGTTGGCATGATAAATAACTCACCCAGGCCTAGCGTGAGATTGCCAAGCAATAAAGCCAGTAGGGCTGTGTGTTGTGGTGTTTCACTCAGGCCGCAAGCGCCGTAAAAGATCACAAAGCTTATCGCTGCAAACAAGAGGCCGAGTACGATTTTTGCATCTGCGCTGGGCATTTTGTTTCGCTTTTGCAGATAAGACCACAACACTGTGACAAACGGCGCGCTTAAAATAATCCATAAAGGCTCTAGTGATGAAATGAGAGCGGTAGGGATGGTCCAGCCCAATACGGTGCGGTTAACGTAGGTCTGTGTGAACAGTGTGAGCGAGCTGCCCACTTGCAGTGACGCGCTGAAGAAAAAAATTCCCCAGATCATTCGTGTTAACACGCCCTGGGTTTGATGGCGCGTGGGCTTGGCTTGCCCTTTGAGTAAGTTTGCGAGGTAGAGTGCGACAATGAGCGCAATTACCGCCAGAGTGAAGCCGAGTGCATTGGGGTGTAAAAGCAGAAAAAACACAAAAAGGATGCCAAGGGCGATGATGATAAAGGCGAGCAATGGCAGGCGCAGTGTCGAGCGCGTCACAGGCCAGCGTTTGGCAAGCGACAAAAACCAAACGAGGCTGGCTAGAAAGCCTGCGGCTGAAACAATAAAGCCTGCATGCCAGCTTAAGTACTTTATTAAAAGCGCAAAACACACAGGCCCTAAAATGGCGCCGGCGTTCATCCCCATATAGAAAATCGTGTAGGCTTTGGTTTTTTCGCCCGCTTGATTGCTGTAGAGCTTACCCAGAAGGCTGGTCACGCTGGGTTTGAATAAACCGGTACCTAAAATTAACACGGCAATGCCCACTTCGTTGAGTGCCAACCCCGCTTGTGTCATGAACAGATTGCCTAGGCAAATCAATAGGGCACCTACGCTGACGGTGAGTTTTTCGCCGAGGTAATGATCCGCGATAAAGCCACCTAAGATCGGCGAGCTAAAGCCAAGGGCTGCATACACGCCGTACATGCCATAGCTCTGGTCAGCGCTAAAGTGAAACACCTGGGTGAGGTATAACACTAAGATCGCCTGCAGACCGTAATAGCTGAAACGATCGCACATTTCGCCAAAGGTGAGCATGTAGAGGCCGTGTTTTTTCATGGGCATACAATAAGCTTTAATGGTGAAAACGTCCACTGTTGGCCGGTCTTTGGCGCAGATCCTCTTCGCCATGCTCGTGTGCCTCGTCTCACCATTGAACGTTTTTTCTGGCGGGTGTCCACTGTTGCTTGCTATCCGGCATGGGTGTTTTTGCCTGTTGCTTTTTCTCCTGTTTCCTATACGATGAGAACAAAAAGAGAATAAGCGGGGGTCTTATGGTTTGGCAGCGTGCGATCATACTGATTGATATGGACGCTTTCTTTGCGTCCATCGAGCAGCTTGATTTTCCTGAGCTTCGAGGCAAGCCGGTGGCGATCACCAACGGTGAGGCGGGCACGTGCATCATCACGGCGTCGTATGAGGCTAGGCGTTACGGTATCAAAACCGGAGTACGCTTGCCCGAGGCGAAAAAGCGCTGCCCTTCGCTGATTGTCTGCCCTTCAAGGCCTAGGCGATATGTTGAGATTTCCTCTGCGATTATGAGCTCTCTGGAATCTATCACGCCCGATATCGAAGTGTTTTCGGTGGACGAGGCGTTTTTGGATGTCACTCATTGCCAAAGGCTGTGGGGCTCGCCCGAGCTTATGGCTAGCAAGGTGAAAGCCTTGGTTCAATCAGTGTCGGGTGTGACCTGTTCGGTGGGGCTTAGTGGCGATAAAACGACGGCCAAGTTTGCGGCTAAGCAGCAAAAACCGAATGGCTTAACGGTGATTCACCCCAGTGAAGCGAAAGCGCGTTTATCGACTGCCCGCGTTTCTGAGCTTTGTGGCATCGGCAAGGGTATTGCTGAATTTTTAGCTGCGCGCGGGGTGGTGTATTGCGGTGATATGGAAAAGTTGCCCATTGGTGTGATGGCCAAACGTTTTGGAAATCTTGGGCGGCGTATTTGGCTGATGTGCCAGGCCGCTGACCCGAGTAAAGTGAGCACATCGACACAGGCCGCAAAAAGTTTGGGGCATGGTAAGGTTCTCCCGCCGAATACACGCAGTGTGCAAGACATTCAAACGTATCTTCGCCATCTTTGCGAGAAGCTCGCCTCAAGGCTTAGGGCGAATGGCTTGGAGGCTCAAGGCTTTTAGGGGAAACAAAGCGCATGTTCGGACGACTGGCCGCTTCGGCAATGGCCTCAGCATCGCGTAAATCATTTTTGTTTGTTTTAACGTATGGCTTAACAAACTGAGCAGAGATAAGTTTAACCTCGTGCTCCAGGGTGCGTGTGATCTCTCTCGACCAGTGGTTGGCACCACCACAGGCTTCCATCACCACCGTGCAAGTCTTCAGCTTGGCGAGTGCGGGTAAAAAGTGTGAGCGACTGACTTTCTTCTTAAACACACATCGACCTGCCGAGTTAACACCCCACAGTTGAAACGTATTTTTTGCAATATCAACAGCCATTGTAGTAATATCCATCGT
>Ga0210019_1001576_pt1 | contig 23960 bp, 22 predicted proteins | sample CryGeyCG2114_020_2_FD_183969 | JGI IMG/M metagenome (GOLD analysis project Ga0210019, IMG submission 183969) | Groundwater microbial communities from aquifer - Crystal Geyser CG11_big_fil_rev_8/21/14_0.20 (SPAdes) (version 2) | ecosystem: Environmental > Aquatic > Deep subsurface > Groundwater ...
CGGTTCTGACCACTTTGACGAGGTCATACTTGGTGAATTTGGAAGCATCGTCCACTACCAATGCGGTGTCACTGTCGCTATATCCAGCACCGTTGTTGATTGCGTCCCATACGCCGGAGTATTGATCCTCATACTCGGTGAATTCAGGGTTATACACGACTCTTTTTTGCAGAGCCATACCCTTGAATTTCGAGCCATCGACCATCTTTCCGATTTGAGTCAAAAAGGCGGTCAACGGGGATTCGTTCGGCTCAAGGACGTATATCTTATCGTCCACGTCAGGAATTCGTCTGGACTGTTCGATGTTCAGAGTTGTTCGAGTGCCTATTACATGTGTTGGTTCAGGCATACTTTTGGTTGTTTACTTAAAGTCCAACCGCTTGCAAAAGACCCCACATCTTACAAGGGCTAAACTTGGACTTTGTTTGGGTTAATTGCTTCGCCCACAAGATCGTCAAACGGGTTGTCTTGGGGGACTTTGCCTTTAGCGTTGCTTTCTCCACCGCCAACGGCTGACGCTTGCTCACGTTCAAGATCCTTGATCTGTTCCTTTTTAATCGCTTCATCGGCCGCTTTCTTAGTCTGTTTGTCTTTGGTCGCATGATCATAGGCGAGTTGCAGAGTTCGGGCGTTAAACGGTAGACCGTCTTTTTCGATAATATCCAGAATTCTGTGACCCAGTTCTGTGTCCTCTTTGAAGTCTGGATGTTTTTCGATCCAGCTATCAATATCCGCTTTGGTCCTGGCTTTGCTTTCTCGTTCCTCTAATTTGCGATCAATCAGTTGATCAATATCTTGATCGTTATCCTCTGGGGTATTTGGGCTAGCCTTAACCACTTCGGCCAACGTGGCTTTCAATTGGTCGGCTAGTTCTGGCTTTTTAACCAATGCTTTATCGAGCTTAGAGAGAAACTGTTCGTTTTTCTCGTTTTGGGTTTTTAGTTCGTTTAACTGTTTACCCTGCTCAATAATTTTGGTCTGAGCTTCATCATAAGAGTGTTTAGCGTCATCCGCACTCTTAAACTTTCCCCAGAAGAGCTTGTCACCCTCGGGCTTTTTATTGTCCTCGGGATTTTCCGATTTTCCGTCATCGGTTACGCCAGATTGTCCCTCAGGTTCTTTACCCTCGGCGTCTGGTTTTTCTGCGGGTTGCTTTTCCTTACCGTTGTCGGAAACGCCCGCTTTGATTTGGTTTACTGGTTGTTCCTTGCCGACAAAGTCGTCAAACGCACCCTCCTGATTGTTATCGGGAGTGGGATTGTCTGGATTGATCTGCGGTTCGGCGCCAGTTTGATTTTTATCTGACATAAAATTGTTAATGTTTACGGATTGGTTCTTTATGATCCTGACCTCAAAGGATATAAAGGCGTCCGTTAATAAAACCGAGCCCCTTTTTGAGGGGCCCGGCTGGTCTCTTAAGCGGGAAATGGACAAAAATCCCCTTAAGAGGCCAGCTGAACCTCTCAAACGTTTGTCCATTTCCCGATAAGTTTTAAATGTTCTTATCCTGACTTGTTTTCTTTCAATTCGTCATCATGTATTTTCTTTATTCTTAATAAAACCACTCCCAGTCCTTCGGCACGTCCCTGATAAAACCTTAATTGCTCGGCGGTCAATCCCAGATTAAGCATATAGGTCTTGGTGGTTTCCAGTTCGTCACTAATAAGATCCTCAAGCGAACCAAAATATTTGGTTTCGTAAAGACGAGCCAAATTCTCAATGGTGTCTTTGTGTAATTCGTTTGGATTTTTTTTTGTCATATAGTTATTGATTTAAACCGCCTGCTAATTCCGCTCCCATTTCCTGTCCTGGCATTGGGGCCGGAGGAGGAGTCGGTATTTCAGGAGGCATTTCATTGTTATTGGCTATATTGGGGATTGATCCTGGGACGTTTGTCGGAGCCGTCGGGACTTCGGGCAGATCTCTTTCAGTAATGTAGTTTTCTGGTGTCCAGCCGTAGTCCTCAAACAGCTTCATTAAAATTTTGAATTTTTTAACCGAGTAAACTTTGCCGGTTTCCTCGTCTATAAAATGTTCGGTATCTTTTATTAACTCCCACAATTCCAAATCTTTGGCTTTTCTTAATTCGGAGGATGTTGCCAGAGTGGAGGTGGAATCGAGAGAAAGTTCGTAGTCATCGTCAAACACGCCGTCTATACTTTCGTCATCCTCGGATAGCACTTCGTAATCAGTGATAATGGCCAAGGCCTTATCTGGCACAACGGATTTTTTTGTCCAGAATTGTCTGATCATTGATATCCAGTGGTCAAAGTGTCCGATGTAGGCGTTACGCAACATGATTAAAAACAGCTTGACTCCCTCCAGCGTGGCTTCTCTCATAAACGAGGCAACGGTGGCAGTCTCTTTTCGGTCCGTCCCTTTCAAATTACTGAATTCGTCCACTCCCACGGCTATTCTCATGGCTTCTTTGATATGGTCTGGTTCTACGTAAGCCGAAGGATTAACATCGCCGAATTTAAGTTCTTTTACAGCGTTTGGATCGTTAGTCCATAAAATCCCCAGTGGTCTGATGGTTATTCCCGATTGTTTATATCCCGGTAAGGCAACGGGGGCGGCCGCTATCATGGAGTGTATTCGCATGGTGACGGAATCTACTCTTTGGTTGGTTACGGAGTTTAGTAATTCCTGCAGATGATCTACCAGTTTTGGTATGCCTAGACCGTAGAATTGGAAAGGTCTGGGGAAGAATACCACTCTGGAATAAGGTTTTTCGTTATGGTCATACGGGTTGTCAGTGTCTTTTATCTCTATCGGCTTGCCACTCATTGGCATAAATACTACCAATCGGTTTTCAGTCCAGCGTTCTGTTATTTCAAAAAGTTTTTCTTTGCTTTCTGGCAGAGTCTGAGGATTGCCGTTTGACCCGGTGGTTATTGGTGTTGAGCTTGTGGTGGTTTCCCTTAGGTTCTTTTTGGTTTCCAATAAGACTTCTTTTCTTACGTAGGCATAGTCAGTTGTATCACCCCCTGATTTTATAATCTCGCCCTTTTTGTTAATGAATTGATTCCAGACTTTTTTGGGGACATCTGGATACTGGGCTTTGGCTTCGTCCAGTGTCAGCACGTAGCGGTGGAATACTGGTTTTTCGTCACGTATCTTTTTCATTCTGGGATGGGGGTAGAAGTTATAAAGGTCTACGGGGTCAAAGTCTGGCCGGAAGGTTATTTTTTGGGTTTCGGTTCTGAATATAAGCTTTTTGATATTTTCCAGCATGCTGATGTCTTTCTCTCTTTTCTTTTTGGTCTCTTTTTTCAGAAAGTCCTTGCCGACAGTCGTTCCACAAATAAACACTTGCAGGAAGTAATCAACGACATCATCACTCATGCCAATTTCCCACAGCCAGATCAACACCTCTTTTAAGGCTTCGGCGTTGTTGCCCTCAAGTTTAAAGTCTGGGGTTACTCCCACGGTCTTTTGTAAGAATGTTTTTATATAGCTGAATACTTGGGGAATGAATACGTTTGATTGCCAGACCTCGCCCTCGGTTGTCTGTTCAAGCAGTTTGGCTCTGTCGCCGGTGTAAGACATGAATAGCTTATAAGCTCTGTCAAATTCAGATTTAAAGTAATACAGGAAGTGCTGTTTGGCTTCATCGTATTCGTCATTAAATTGTTTTAGTTCTTGATCTTTGGCCATATTAATAAATCTTTTTGTATTTTTTCCCTTTATTGATTGGCATCTCGGACGGCAGTTCTTTTAATCCTTGCCACGCCAGCATCACAGAGATTAGGGCGTCGTCTTTTTGTCCTGTCTCAGACCCCATGCCGTGCAGGCCGGCTTCGTCTGTGTGTATAAAGGTCATCATTTGATTGACTATCACGGAAGTTGATATTCCTACCTCTTCCTCTCTCAATCCCGCTATAAAGTCATCTACCATCAAAGGTTTGGTTACTTGGGATGTTTTCCAACCAAGCACCTTTTTCTTTTGGTTGTGCAGTCGATCAAACACAGTTCTTTGGTATATGTTGGAATAAATCTTTTTGAGTTCGTTCATGGTGGCCAGTCCGTGTCCGTTTACTTCCAGCACCGCCAAGGCGTTGTTGAAGTATTCGGCCCCTTGTTTGATTTTTCTGGCAAACAGGTCTGGTTGTATCTGTCCGATGTAAAATCCCACTTCACGGCCAGTCATTCTGTCTATCACGGTGAATGCCGAGTCATCCTGGCCGATTCCCTCTGACGGATCAGCTCCCAGACTGTAGAAATGTTTCGGGTTCACTTTTTCGTATATCAGGATGTCATCCAGCTTTTCTATTGGTTGTCTTATAAACTTCCTCTGGGCTTCTATGTATTCTTTGGGGATTACGGTCTTGGCAGAAGTGATAAACGCTTCCTCAATGGTTGCCGGATACTCTTGTTTAAACTTCTCTAAATTTCCGCCACACTTGTTTTTGATCGCCCAGCGTCGCCAATTCAGCTGTTCAAGGGTTAGGTTGAATTCCTTTCTTGCTTTTCTTTCGTATTCGTTCAGAGATAGTTCAAAGGTTGAACTATCTTTTTTACTGGTGAATTTCAGGCTGTATTCTGGCATGTAGTGCCATGGCAGGAATATAAGCTGGTAGTCGTTATTGCTGGCAATCGCTTCATGCACCATTGTGTAGAAGTATCCGCCGACACCGTTGGCCGTTGATTCCAGAAAGACCATCGTCTCTGGCAGGTCTGGGATGGCCTGTATTACGGATAGCATTAAATCCTCGCCATTTTTCCAGAAGGCCACTTCGGACCCGTGGAAGTTATGCAGTGTCAATCCTCGTCCTATCTTTACTTTGTCGGCCGTTGAGATGATCATTCTTGATCTGAGTCCCGGGTTCTCGCTACGGGTCTTGTCGTCTGGGTTTTCAAACACCATCTGTTTTTTGTTGTCGTATCGTCTCATTGGTTTCAGATTCTGGGGCAACATGTCGTAGAAGAGCTTGCTCATGGCGAATATCTCGCCGGTTGATTCTGGCTCATGGGCTATAATCAGGGAGTTGGTGTTTTCGTATCTGGCAGTCTTTTCAAAGATTAAGCCCTCGCATAAGGTGGATACTCCCTCTTGTCTGGCTTTCAGGATGATGATTCTGATCGGTTTGCCTTTGGCTTTTACCTCTCTTATCTTTTGGTAAATAAGCTTTTGAGCGGTATTGAGTTTTAAAGGAACTATTCTCTGGTCTTTGGTCTTTATATACAAGTATTCCTCGATGTATTCTTGCGGTTCACTGTCAAAAAATCTGGTGACTTCAATCAATTCATCCACCATCTGCTTTTTGCTTTTGTCTGGCTTTTTTGAGGATGTGTTCATAACTAAAATCTAATCCGACATTGCCCTCATGTTGGACGGTCTCTTTGGGCTTGCCCAGCTCTCTGTCCAGAATCTCTTTGGCCGCTTTGAATTTGATTTCATCTTTGTCGCTTCCCATAAGTCCGACTATCATTTGAGCGGCGATGTCCAGATTTTTGCTTATCGTCTCTTTGGCCACTTCGGTTTTGGTTTCGTTTAATAGGTCGGAGTATTCTTGGTAATGGTCATATAAGATTCCACCATTCCAGAACCAGTCTTTGACGGTTGCCACAGCCACTTTTAAGGACTTGGCGATTGTCTCATAGCTTTCACCGTCGTATTTCATTTCAATGGCTTTCTTGTATTTTTTGTTTAAATTGGCCATATTGTTTTGGCAAAGTTGGTCAAAGTCGGGATTTAAGCAAAAGACGAGCAGATTTTAACCAACGCCTCGACTTTGCTGATTTCGTCTTTTTTCATTACGTTCTGCAGGGCTTTTTCTACGGTTTTATTCTGGGGGCCGGTAACATTAAAAGTAATCAAAGCGACGGTTACCCGGTTCTTATTTATTTTTTCTTTGACCGATTCGACCTCAACGCCCTTGGAATGGGCAAACGCTTTTACTTCCTCAATAAAGGTTTTCATTGACTGGCGGGGGTTTTTGTCGGTTATAAAACTGATCTCTACCAGATTTTCTTTTTTCAGTTCCTCTTTGAGCTTTTTCATTTTGCCTTCAATTTCCAGTCTGACTATATCCAGAGCGTCTTTTAATTCCTGTTCCTCTTTACCGACTGCTTCGGCGATTTTCTTAATGGAGTATCCACGTTGGTTTAATTCAAAGACCAGCTTTCCGAGTTTTAATATCTGGTCTTGTCCGTGAATGTTGTCCTGCAGGCTGAACAATCTGGCTTCGTCATCGTTTAGCTTGGTGATGTTGACTTCAATCTCTTTCACTCCCAATTCTTTAAGTCCTTTCCAAGTATGGTAACCTCCCACGATCTCATAGCCGTCTTTGGCCGCCCGGACTTGGATCGGTTTAGTTTGACCGTATTTTTTCAATGATACCCTCAATGATTTGAACTCCCGCTCGTTCATTTCCCGGGGATTCCAAACGTTCGGCCGACATTTTTCTGTCGGTATGAATTGCGATTGTCTTTTGTTGTTTTTTTCTTTTGCCATACTTGTTTGAGATAGGGTGTAATTTCCCTTATCTATAAAGTGGTAACCAAATACTCTATGTTATCGCCCTGGGGCCGACCGCCGGCATTGGCCACGCTCCACTTGTGATCCATCATCTGCAGTTCGGCTTTGCGGTGTTTTTGCACCACTGCCATCAGTTCCTCGGGTTTGATCCCCATGTCAGCTTTGGTCTGACCGAGAGAGATAATCCACTGCGGAATATGTTTTGAGCATTCCAACATTTTTTTAATAAAGATTTTGGCATCGGCTTTGGAAAACACGCTTTTTTCTTTTTTGATTATTTTTCCCTCCAAGATACAGTCCAGCGTGTGATATTCGTCCTCATAGGCGCTTGATTCTGGATAGGGCGGATCAAAGTAGACCACATCGCCTTTGACGTGTTTTAGAAAATCAAAGACGTCCTCCCTGTAGATTTCATTGACTTGGCCGTTATCAAAAATTCCTTTATTGATACTGTCCTTAATATCTTTTAAAGTTAAAAGTGGATGTTGGATCATTCGCAAATTCTTGGGGGCGTGCGACTTTGAACGCAGAGGCCATTCGTAGTCGTTCTTTTCCAAATCCAGCGTGTCCCGGGTATGCGTGAACTTGCCGAATTGCCTGGTGCTTAAAATAAATTTGATCAGGGCAAGAGTTAAGAGATAGCGTTTGGTGTCGTTTTCGACATTTTTTAAAGAGGCAAAGGCATTATCCAAAAAGTCGGCGGTCTTGCTTACAAACACTTTCGGGCAAAAATTCTTTTTTATAAATCCGTCATGCTTGGTTTCAATAAACAGTCTGGCCAGATCCTCATCGGACAGCTTCACTCGGTTGTTTTCAACAAAGACCTTGCCGGTGATATATGACCGAAGGGCTATATCGTTGGCAATCGTCTTATAGCCCTTGGCCTTGGCGTAAAGACTCACTGACCCGCCTCCCAAAAACGCATCGATAAAGACTCCCGACTTTTTTTTGGCGCGATTAAATATATATTTGACCAGTTTTCGCTTGCCCCCGAAATAACAGGGCAAGGCTTGAAATTTACTCCACATAGCTTTAAGTCTCTGGCTCCCCAACATCCCCTGTATTTTTATACCCTTTATCAAATTGATATTGGGCGTGTGAGGTCGATCACAGGATGCGGATGTTCGACCTTTACAGGAGAGCCAGAGACCTGAAGCGATGAGATTTTTAAAACAAAAAGGACTCGCAATTAGCTACCGTTTTAATAACGATAGACAATTACGAGTCCTTATGACTGCGGAATACCATTCAGGTCCCGCCCGTATGGCGAGAATATTATTCAGTTGTCATTTTTATTATATACCAATCTGAAAATTGACGCAACACACTTCTTTCTCAAAATTATTTCTTGCCGTCTTTTTTCTTTCTTTCTCTATCTTTTTGTATAATCTCGGCAACGGCTTCCATAACTTCTCTTGGCGTACAGTCGCGTTTAAAAATGTAGGCTTCCGCTCCCATTTTTTCGCTTTTTTCCCGATCCTGTGGTGTATCCAAATTAGTAAACACCACAATCGGAATGTCCTTGGTTTTCGGATTCTTTTTAACTGCTTCCAAATACTCCCAGCCCTGTTCGGCAATGGTATTTTCCGGCTTGGGGATAATGATATCCAAAAGCACAACATCGGGCAGTTCCAATTCGGTCACCAGCAACGCTTCTTTGATGTCTTTGGTGGACAAAAAATCATAGCCGTTGCTTTCTAAAAAATCATGGTAAATATTAACCAATTCTTTTTCGTCCTCCACAAAAAGAATTCGGCCCCTGTCTGAATGCATTACATTAGTTGGTCTCATATTTTTTATATTACTTTTTAAACATAACTATTTTTTTTCGGGAGATGGCTTTTTCCTTGCCAGTTTCAATTTGCTGGTCTTTGTAAATCGGCAGGGTAAAGCTGAACGTCGTGCCTTTGTTCTCGCCCTCGCTGTAATAGGTCATCTCGCCGCCGTTGCCTTCCACGATTTTTTTTGCGATAAATAGACCCAAGCCCGAACCGTCCGGCCTTAGATCCGTGGCTTTATCTCCCCGGGAGAATTTTTTAAATATTTTCTTTTTATCTTCTCCAAATATGCCAACGCCGGTATCTTTAACGTTGATTTTCAAAAAATCATCACCAGCTAATTCATAAGATAAGATCACGCTTCCTTTGCGGGTATAATGAATGCCGTTATCCAATAGATTTGATACGACGTGGGCGATTTTTTTATAGTCGCACCAAACAAGAGGCACTTTAAAATCCGGCTTGGCCACTCCGACCGTCAGCTTCTTTTCCTCGGTCGCTTTCATTTTTTGCTTTTCAGGAATCAAGCGATCTACGATTTCGGTGATATCGGTTTTTTGCTGATCCATTTTCATCCGTTCGCCTTCAAGCTCGTAAGCGTTCCAAAAATCAGCCACGGTTGAATTAATTCTTTCCAATCCCGCCTTAATTGACGGCATGGCTTTTTCAGTCGGATACGAACCTTCCTCCATCATGGAAAAATATCCTTTCATGACAGACAGAGGAGTATTAAGCTGATGATTAACTACTCTAAGGAAGTCGGACTTCATTTCCAAAAGCTCTTTTAGATACTTAGTCTGCTCATCTACTTTTTGCTGAAGGTTTTTGCTAAAATCTTGGACCTGCTTGTAGAGCATGGCGTTTTCGATGGCAATGCCGGCCTGTTTGGCCATAGTGTTTAAAAGTTCCAGATCTTCCTTGGTGTAAGCGTCTCCGGAAATCTTAGCTCCCAAAACAATAATGCCGATTAATTTTTTACTGGAAAGCAGAGGCAAGCAAAGAGAAGCTTCAATGTGCTTCATGTGTTCATTTAATTTTTCAAAGCTTTTTCTTTCCTGATTAGTTCGGGCATCTCTAACCAGCAGGTTTAGCTCGTCTCTTACCAATGGTTTCTGGGTTTTATGCAAATGCTTGGTTAAAAAATTATCCTGAACCAGTGAGATACCGTTTTGACGGTTAAAACCGATGACTTTGGCGATTTGATAATGAACCGGCCTGCCCGCCGAAGCTTTAGCGGAGGAGGGATTAACCTGCTGATTAATGAGCAATACGCCAGCTCTATCCAGTTGCATGGTCTTTTTAATCGTATCCACTATCAAGCTGATAATTTTATCTAAATCAATATAGTAATTTAGCTCATCAGTCAGTTTATTGATCGTTTCTTGGTAGTTGTATAAGGAAACGAAAAAGAATTTATTGGCCGTAATTTTTAATAAACGTTCAACGCTATAAAATACAATAACAAACAATGGGGCAATAATTAATCCGACAAGATACCCTGTCGTACTGAATACACTTCCCAGTTTATTTTGGTAAATCCACGCTATTAAATAAAACATTCCGTAAGTAAAAGTGGCAATACCAAAATAAATATAAATTTTCCTAGCAACAATTCTAATATCCATCAATCGATAGCGAATAATAGCATAACTCGCAAATCCGACCATTGTGATTGTAAAAACCTGTCCTAACCAATTCAAAAAGAAATATCCAATCCACGGCATTATAAGGTTTGTCACAAAAGCCGAATTTGCGGACAAAGCATCACCAAGAAAAAGATATAATATTTGCTGTTTTTCTATTCCTGCACTTTTTCTATATTTTATAAATAATCTGTAAAAACCAAAGGTAAATAAAAATGAAATATAAATAAAATAAAGCCAATAATATTGCGTAAAAATAATTTCTTTTTCCAGTCCTGGTCTAATGTTTACTTCTTTTATAATAAAATCAGGCCAGGCTACCATTACAACCATTACAGCGTTTGAAGAAAAAATTAATAGACTACGTAACCAAAGAGACTTTTGTTCTTGGTGAGGAAAAATGTAAGTGAAATATAAAAAAATACTTGGAATAAAAGTTGGTGCTATATATAGGATAGTGCACCAAAATAATGCAGTTTCTTGTGATGCAGAGCGATAAAAGATCATTCCAAATATCCAAGCGATTAATGCTACACAAATAGCCGAATATGTTATGTTGATTCGTTTTTTTGGTCCTTTTAAAAAAATTAATCCACCCAGCCATAAATTCAGCAAGGCGATAATAAGCAAAACAATGTTGATTTTATCTAAAAGTATATCCATAGTTGCCCACATGCGTTATTTTATTATAATTATACCGAAAAATAACCAAAAAATAAAGAAGGGGCTGTGTTTTTGGCACAAGCCCCTTAGTTGAGTTTTCGCACGACGACCTTCATTTGCGGTGAAGGCCAAGCCGCACAACAAGGAATGGCTCCTTCGTAGGCAGCCGGAAAGGGCGGAAAAGCGGAAGCATCAACTCCCACAACATGGTAGCAATCGCAGTTTTTGGTCCTTAGCCGTTCCAGAATTTCCGGGGTCGGTTCGGGATACACTTCATTGATCACTACCGTGCCCGGCCAGATTACGTCAATATAATCTTTCAGGGCGTTGTTGAGAGTGATGTTGACCACGATGGCTCGTTGTCCCCGCAGGTGATTCGGCCAATCTTTACAGCTTTGACCATCCGAAGAGTCAATGCTGAAGACTTGGTCTTTGCCTAGCAGTTTGACTACCCGTCGGCCGATAAATCCTTTGCCTCCCAAAACAATGATCGGCGTATCGCACAAGAGCGATTCTTTGGTTTTCACCGAATCAATTGCTTTAGAGACAGCTACGGCCGTCAGGTCGGCTTCGGACGCTTCGTGGATGATCCGCTTGTAGTAGAGCACTCCGGGCAGGATGCCGGCGAAGGTTTTTCTTTTGGCGCCAAGCAGTTGGCGCACTTTTTCCATTCGCTCGGCCACTTGCCTGATGTTTTCTACGTTTTCCGGATCAGTGAACTGACCGTTGGTTGCGGCGATGGCGAACATGATGCCTATCTGCCCGTTTTGTTTCAAAATCCCCGAAGGCCAAGGCTTCCAGCGATTTTTCTTAATACGGGAAGGATAGGCATAGGCCAGAGCATACTTTTCCGTTGCCGGATAAACCAGAAACACAGACTCAATCAAGTCAATCCGCTTGTTAACTGCCCCGATCAGCCAAAATAGCCAGTCGTGGTTTACGAAGATGTTCAGAAGCTCCAGAGAGAGCCGCCGAACATGAGACATGATGGCCTTTTTCCAGCCACGCTTTTTGACAACCTCTTTCACCCCCGCACCAATTTCATTGGTATGGGGGCATGCCGAAGAAGAGGTTGTCGGCACATCAGACGCAATGACGTTTTTCACGCTGTCCATGACGACTTCCTCCTTTTGGTTTTTTGAGTTTAAAAGGTACTACACCCCCTTACCAAAGTTTTTGGCGTGGGGGTTGCTTTCTGATTAGAATATAGCAAATTTGAGCCAAAATGTCAATGTTTTTTAAGGTGAACCTTTTAAGGTGAACTTAAAATAATGAGTAAATTTAACAAAAATATTTTAATTAAATAACAAAAATTAGAAAATAAAATAAAAAAAGCCTCTTCGTTATCTTGTGAGATAAGAAGAGGCTAGGGTTAAGCTTGCCGGAAAGTTATCTCCGGGTTAAGCATCCTCCTTATTGCTAGAGCCTCGCTTTGAAAACAAGCGATTGCTTCTGAAGCAATTGTGTGCACCTTTGATTCAGTCAGTGATTCGTCTTTGCATCTCTTCAAGCAAAACTCGAAGATAGCAATAAATAAATCACTTAACTGACGTTGGATCACCGTCGCTCCTTCGACAAGGCACTGTTCATGTCGTTGAACATCTTTGTATAAAAACCAAAGATACTCAGCAAATGCTTTATGCGCCGTCTCAAAAGTTACACCAAACGCTCTGATGTTTCTGACCAGCTGGTTTGTCTCGTAGAAGTAGTAACCAGTGCTTTCCTCTCTGATTAGCTGGCACTGTTTTCCAACCTGCTCCACGAGTACAGTCCCGGGGATAAGATACAGCTCATTGAACAGTTTGTCGAACTGCACCCTCCCAATGGTCCGCAAAAGAGCTAAACTGTCAGCCACATCTTCATATTCAGTCCAAGGGGTTACCATCATGTAGCCATACTGATAGTTAATCCCTAAATCCTCAAGAAGTTGCGTGGCCCTGACTGTATCAGACACGGAAGCGTTCTTGCCCATATGGGTAAGAATTTTCTCACTGCCCGATTCAATGCCTAGGTATATTTCTTTCAACCCTGCTTTCTTGAGGGCCTCCAGAACGTCTCTTTTGCGAATGTCAGTCACGCGCGCTTCAACGTACAGTTCGATTCCCGGAACTTGATCTTGGATAAGAGTGGCTAGTTTCATGGTCCGGTCGGAGTGTGCCCTCGAGGCTGAGCCGAAGAAATCCGGATCAATGAAACGATATCGAACATTGTCAGGGAAAATTCGACGAAGTTGCAGTATTTCCGAGACAATGTGTTCTGGCGAGCGTCCTCTCCAGATTAGTCCACGCTTGGCATCAAAATGAGGGCCTACAGCGCAAAAGGTGCACCTACCGAAACAGCCCCTGCTACCTTCGATGACGATTTCCGTGCTATTTCTGTCGGCGTACCGTTTAGGAAATGGCAGGGTATCCAGATTAGTTATAACTGAACGACGTGAGTTTATTTTGACAGATCCGTTTGCAGATCTTGTCGCCATATTCTCGACTCCGTCAAAATTTTCTCCCAATCTGATTTTTTCTGCCAAATCTACGATGGTAAGTTCGCCTTCACCCACAGCAACAGAATCAACGAAGGCCAGTCGGTTCAGCACGGTTTCTGGTTGTAAGGATGGGTAGTAGCCGCCCATGCATACATGTCTCAGATAAGGTGGCTGATCAAGGAGTTTGCCCAACGCATCAATCCAGAGAACAGATTCCTCGGAAATTGTTGATATGCCGAGGAAGAATGGCTGGATACTCCTAATTCGTTCTGCAACCGACCCAGGCGAGAGTTGACTCATCCGCGCGTCAATGATTCCGACTCGATAGCCATGTTTTTCAAGCACAGCTGCCAAGTAGCCAAGGGCTAGATTCTCATCATTGACGTTAGCGGAACGATACGATCCGAGCGTGTTGGGGCTAACCAACACTATGTTTCCGTTCATCGCTTTTCCTCCTTGGTACTTGGTTTGTCCTAGTTCAGATGAAGATGACTTTCTTTGGCCAGTTCAACGAGACCTGACCGCTTAATCAAGGTTCTGTTTCGTAAAACTTCCGATTTTCTCAACCTCCATATCAGCCTATGCCCGGTCGCTTTTACGAGCTTGCCCATAGTATCAATGGCAGATAGTAGTGGTACGCAATCTGTTGACCCTAACAAATAACTCAATTGGTAGACCCCATCACTGTAAGGATATACCCCTGCAAAAACTACAGCATCATCGGATGATAAAGCGTAGTTTTTGTAGGGCAATCCCTTGAGTTGAAATTTCAGGGATCGGAATGGTGACGATTCCTCTGGCAGCTTATCCGACAAACGTCTTGCCACTTCAAAATCGTCACTATCCATTAACCTAACTTCAAGTGGTCTCGACGCAGATTTTTTGTCTCGGTATGCGAAGACAGACCAGCAGTGAGTTTTTCTTATGCGGAATCTTGATCTCACCATTCGATCTTGTTTGGTGTTGAAAGTCACGATTTCCGCCCTGCCGCTAAATGAAAGATGACCTAAAAACTCATTATAACTGGAATCTGTTTCCGCACCGATTACCGCATAATCCTCGTATTCAATTTCACGGTAGAACTCCGGCATGGAGGCAGTAACCATCACGCCCATTATTTTACCAGTGGTCGAAACGAGGATAAACCTACGGGGCCTTTCAAGATACCTGTCCAGTTTGAGAATTTTGCTACTTCTATCAAACATAATGCATCTGGCCAGGTTCCTGAAACTGATGCCTTCGTAGCATGATAGTAGATGAGTATTGTCGGGATGATTCCTGAGTAGGTAATCAAGCCCCGAGCGATAACCCCTACTATTATAGGCTACCTCTTTTATGGTGCTTGTTTTACCTTGACTCATGACTATTGTCTCCTTTGTTGTTTGTTTATTCATGGCATTGGCTCTTTACGTTGTCAAAGAGCATGGAAATGACTTGATCAAGACAGTCTTGATCCGATTAATTTTACTGCAATTAAGCCATTTTTGTCAAGAGGTCGATTTTTAAAAACTTGACAGAAAGTCAATTTTGATATATAATGAAGTGTTACAAAATGTAACAATGTTCGTTAACAAAAACCACGAAAGAAGGGAGACAGGAGTCATGAACAGTAAAAGTATGTTCGATCAACTGTTTTTCCCACGAATTTCAGAATCGTGGGAAGGAATCGAGGCCGACGAGTTTGTTGGTTTCCTGCATCCCAAATGTCAGGAAATCATTACTGCCGAAAAGCTTCTTACCCTACTTGGTGAGGGTCGGAAGTTGCGTGTGAAGTTCGGGATTGATCCGACGGCTTCAGATATTCACATCGGACATCTTGTTCCAATGATGTTACTGAGGCAATTCGCCAAAGCAAGTCATCACATTGATTTTATCATTGGTGACTTTACGGCGCTTGTTGGTGATCCCACCGAGCGAGATACCGGTCGGGTGCCATTGACCCCTGAACAGATTGCTATTAATATGCGAACTTTTCAGGATCAGGTCAGCAGGTTTGTCGATCTGTCTTGTCTTGAAGTCCACCACAATTCCGAGTGGTTGAATCCAATGACATTGCAAGAAGTTTTTGCAGTTTTTCAAAGGATCAATCTCACGGAAGCTGTCCAAAGAGAAGACTTCCGCAAAAGAATGAGAAACTCCCAAGCAGTTTCTCTGGCGGAAGTGTGCTACGGTGTGTTGATGGGTATAGATTCGATCCGCCTGTCAACAGATGTAGAGATCGGTGGCATCGATCAGCTTCTCAACTTCCAGCAGTGTCGCAAGATTATGCGAGAGAAAGGAATGGAAGAGGAAGTTGCACTGATGGTCCCTCTGCTTGAAGGGACAGATGGCGGCGGTCGCAAGATGAGCAAAAGTTTCGGCAATACAGTGCCAGTAACTGCTAGTTTGGAAGATAAGTTCGGGAAGATCATGTCTATACCCGATCGTCTTATTTTTCAGTACTTTTGCAGTTTTGCTGATGTTCATCAGCGAGAGCTTGATGGACTGAAAGCATTTGTCGCCTCCGACCCATTGGAAGCCAAGAAACAACTCGCAACATTTCTCGTAGCACTTGAAGCAAAAGACTTATCACAGGGTTTACGCGAAAGAGAAAGCTTCGAGAGAAAGTTTTCGCAAAGAGTGATCACCGAGGAAGACTGCATTCAGCTCACTGCTAATGTTGGCCAGAACTTGTTCGCCCTACTTGCCGCATCAGAAGAATTTAAGAGCAAGGGCGAGTTGCGAAGACTATTCGAGCAAAATGCCGTTAGGCTTATAACAGATTCCGAGGAATCAATTCTCGACATTTCTGCTAACGTCACGGGTTCATGTAAGTTGCGCGTCGGCAAACTCCGCTTTTTTAAAATCAACGTCGGTCAATGAGACCATCGCCCCTTTCCCATAGACTTATCGCCATGGGAAAGGGGCTCTTTTTTTACCTTAGAACCAAAGTTTTGGGTATATGAGGGCAAGCTTTTGGTTTGAAGTGGTCCGCCACCTTATCAAATTCGTTTTTGAAAATTACCAATTGCTTAACCAAATCATTTACATATTCTTTTGTAAAGTAGGGTGAGACTGGGTACATTTTCATAACTCCTAATTTTATCCCAGATTTTGAGGCTTCATAGCCAGAGATGTAATCTATGGCTAATGGGCTCCCGTTAATAATTTGTTTTTCTAATAAAAACAAATAAAATTTATGATTATACTCGGCAATTTTAATAGCTGTATCATTTGATTGTTTTAATACTTTTTGATAACTATAATTTAATTTTGGGGGAGTAACAATAAATAAGGTAACAAAATTTTCATCCAATGAATTAACAACACTAAAATCTTTTAATACATTAAATTTATTCTTTACTCTTTCTGAATTTGCGATTAACTCAGCTATTAAATTTCTAAAACCACTCATACCAAGTGATTTTAAGGCTACTAACGCTGAAACAGACCCGTTCAATGGCCTTGAAGATTCTAAGGTATAAGTAAATGGAGAATAATTGCCAAATTGTAGCTCTGAAAGCATCGGCTGTTTTGATACTCCTAAGTCATCAATCAACTTCTTATCTTTAGCTATAAAAACACTTGAAAGATATGGGCAAAAACCTGTTTTATGAAAGTCAACACCGAATGAATCAGCATACTTTATCTCAGACACTTTACGATACATACTTTCTAATTTCTTTAACGCAATATCGTCTATTTTTTCAGGATTATTTTTAAAGTCATAGTTTTTAAAAAATAACCAAACCCAGCCGATAACAGAGTCTACATGAATATGGGGAACATATTTTAATTTAAAATTCTTAACTAACTTATTTCTTAATTGAACAATTTTTTTAATTGGATCAACCGTATTATGTAATGTCGTACCACCATTTACTATCATACAGGGTATTGCCCCACCATCTTTAATAAAATCAACTATAATTTTTTCTGCTTTAGTTAAGTCAATTTTCCCCTCATAATCTAATGGCAGTCTTAAACAGTTCGATCTACCAAGACCAAGCCAGTCACAAACTTCTATATGGCAAGGGTGCCCTTGGTCGGTTGATGTTATGGCGATCCTGCCATTAACTCCCATTTCTTTAAAATTCTTATTGTACTTATTTAAAGCGATTTTAACGGCATATAAATTAGTACCCTTGCCACCAAACGTAAAAACACCAAAGGCTTTCCTCCAATCCCATCCAACTAAAGACGACATATGTTTTACAACTTCAAGCTCAGTAACACTTAAACCACCGCACGAAACATCTATTGCAAGGTTGGGATTAAATAACATTGTCATTGTTGAGGCGGCGATAGCTGGGATTAATGGAGGAGGTGTTATATTAATCATTGTGCCGGGGTGATGCCACCTAACAGCTCCCTTGAAAAGACTTGATATTTCTTTCATGACTTTCTCTGGATTTTGATTTGTTTCCGGTATTGACGATTTTTTTAAATAGTCTTCGTATTTTTCTGAAACCACACCGGGAATCCTAGCTTGATTTGCCTTGCCTAATTTTTTTATTGCGCCATCAAGCACCCTTACTTGTTTTATAAGTTCACCGCAGTCATCAGTTTTCGGATCAAGAAAATACTTTTTTAGTTTTATTTTTTTCATAAAATGAATAAAATTACCACAAGTGGTAAATTCGTATATTAAAAATTATTAAATAATTCTAACAAAAAATCTCTTGCCTTTCTGTATGATATCTCCAGATTTAACAATAAATTTTAAGTCGCTGACGGTTTTTTCATTTATTTTTACACCATTTTGATCAACCAACCTTCTCGCTTCTGATTTAGTAGAACATAGATTAGATTCAAGCAAAACTGTCAGTATATTATAATCGGTTGGCTTTATTTCTGCTATATCATCTGGTATTTCTTTTTTACTAAATGTTTTAACAAAATATTCTTGAGCTTTTTGAGCGTCATCTTCAGAATGATAGAATCTCACTATTTCAAAAGCTAATTTCATTTTATAATCTCTGGGGTTGCCTCCCGCCTCTAATTCTTTTTTAAATATTTCAATTTTTGATAAATCAACCCTCGTAGTTAAAATAAAATATTTAATAATCAGTTCATCTTGTAAAGACATAATTTTGCCAAACATTTCATTTGCGGAATCAAAAAGATTAATAGTGTTGCCCCAGCTGGAGCTCATTTTTCTACCATCCAGTCCTTCGATCAGCGGATTGGTTATAATGTCTTGAGGCTGTTGTTTATAGTGCCGTTGTAATTCTCGCCCGGCCAATAAATTAAAACGTTGATCAGTGCCACCAATTTCAACATCTGCTTTTATGGCTACCGAGTCATAGCCTTGCATTAAAGGATATAATAGTTCTCGCAGAGATATTCGTCTACCTCCGTCTAATCTTTTTTTGATATTCTCCCTTGAAATAAACTCATTAAGAGAAAACACGTCTGCTTGTTTACCAATCTGGTGGTAGTCTAATTTGCTTAACCATTCGCTGTTGTAATGGACCTCGCATTTTTCAATATCAATAACTTTTTCAGCCTGTTGAATATAACTTTTAAGATTTTGTTTAACTTCTTTCTCGGTCAGCATTGGCCGTTCACTGTCTTTATCGGAAGTATCGCCAATGACACCCGTAAAGTCGCCAATTATTAAAACAATTTTATGCCCGAGTTCCTGAAAATCTCTAAGTTTAAATAAAGGTACGGCTCGTCCTACATGGATATTGGGACTTGTGGGATCAATGCCTAATTTTACGCGAAGCTGTTTGCCACTTTTTAATTTTCTCGTGAGGTTGTCTTTATCAATAACTTCATCTATGCCTCGAGATAATAGTTCATTTATTTTTTGTAGGGATGTATTAATATTAATGTTAGTTTTCATATTTTTATTTCATTATTAATAAGGTCGTTCACTTCATTAAGTATACCATCAATATTTGCATAATTCCACGATCCAAAACGACCGATAGTATAGCAATTATAATTTTTAAGATACATTTTTACCTTAGATAATATTTGCTCTAATTGAATAGTCTGCGTTGGATACATATATTCAAAAAAGTCTATTTTATAATCCAATATATCATTATCATTTTTAATCATTTCCAAATCATTAAGTAATTTTTTGCAATTGTCTAAAATAGTATTTTTGTCTGGTAAATTTTCTTTATTTTTATATGAAATTTCTAACGAAAAGATTGATTCATTTTTCTCTTTTAAAGATTGACTTGAATTAGAGTTTATAATAATTCTTTGTGCTAAATATTTTTTATCAGGTATATAAATTCTTTGCAGAGAAGAAAAATGTTTCTTGGCTAAAAAAGTAACGAGACAAGTCGAAACTTTTTCTAATTGCTTGACTAAATCAATAATAGTTTCATTTTTGTTTACTAATAGTTTTTTAATAAGAACATCGACTGGCAGACTTGATATAAGATTGTTATATTTATAAATTTTACCGTCACCATCTTTAACAATTTTGTTGTTGAGATCTATTTTAAAGACCTCACAATTTATTTTAATATTATTATTTATTTTCTCAATACTTTTTAAAAACATATTTTCAAAGCCCCCAATATTAGGATAACAAACGTGCTCATTTGAATTATAATTTTGATCACCTCGGAAGAGTAAACCTTTTAAAAATTTCAATGTCCCGAAGGATACCCTGCTAACCCAATTAGTAGAAATGTTTCTTAAATCAATTTTCCAAGCCTTTTCGTTGTAGGGGAATAAAAAATAATTGCACACTTGTTTTCCAAATTTTTCCTGAAGCCATTCAAATAGATTATTTGATGTAAATTTTGGTCGTATCAAAAAACTAATAAAACATTTTATTTTTACCACAATTGGAGCATAAAAAAGATGAAGCTGAAATGGATGAGGAATTAATTTTCCAAAAATAAAAACTTTAGCTTCTCTTTTCTGACAATATAAATTGTCAGAATTGATAATTTGACGTAACTCTTTAGATGATTCAATAGCTTTTTTATGTAAAGCATGTGCACCAATGTCATAATATGAATCCCCCATTTTAAAAGAGCGACATAGACCGCCGGGTCTATTTTCTTTTTCCAAAATTAAAAAACTATTTTTATTTTTTTGTGCCAATTTTAAACCTAAAAAAATCCCGGAGATTCCACCACCGAGTATTAAATTATCAACTTTAATAACTTTTTCATTTTTCCATTGCATTTTAATTTTTGCTATATTTTGGCTTATTTAAATATAATTTTAGAATTTTTTATTAAAAAAGTCAACCTTTTTTTCTAAAACTCAAAAGGGAATAAATTTTACTTCATTCCCTTCGACTCCAAGCCTAATGAGCAAAATTATTCCCGATTCTGACTGATTTTTTCTATTTCAATAATAATAATTTTTTTGACCCTGATCTTTAATCTAATCCGACAATGGGGACAAAACATGCAAAATGAAATTTCATTTTTGAAGTCAGCCTCGTTAAAGATGATGCCGTTGCAGTTCGGGCAGTTGCCAACCCGAATATTTTTTTGTTCCTCCATCATATAATTAATTCCTGACAGGTCCTCTATAACCAGCCCAATGTCACTCCATCAGGCTGGCAGAGAAGACCCTACCGTGATTCTTGGTCAGCCTCTGATTGTTCATCTTGAGGGCTGGATTGGTCATCCTCGGGTTTGTCCGTCTCGACTTGTTCTCCTTCCTCCTCAGGAGTCGGGTCTTGGTTGAAAGATTTCTCTGTCATATTTTTTGCTGGTTAATTATTATCATTAATTTGGGTTCGACCACCTCCCAAATCTTTTTAATGATTTTTATGTTTTGGTATTTGGCTTCCATCTTGTGCCAGTCCAGAAATATTTTTACCGTCTATCATTTTTGTTCTAATTCCGCCGATAGACATTTTTTCAGCTAAGATTGATTTACTTTCCCGCAAGTTTTCCACAGCCTGTCGCTTCTTGTTATTTAATTCTTGTTCTTTATTCTTGTTAGTGGGTCCTCGTGAGCTATCTGACAGCTCACTCTGAGCTATATGGCGGTTGGTTTGAACTATCTGATTTGAGATAGCTCGCTGTGAGCTGTCTAATTTCAGGAGATAATAAATATTGTAGTATTTGCGGCGTTCCTTGCTAATCAGCCCCAATTTAATCAGCTGGTCGATACTGCGTTTGACGCTGGCCACGCTGGAGCCGATTTCTCTGGCAATGGAAGTCTGTGAGGGGAAACAAAAGCTGGCCTGATTGGCGTGCTTGGCCAGACAGTTATACAGGGCAATGCCGATAGGTTTAATCAGCGGGCCGTAGTGGTCGATTACGGTTTTGCTGATCCAATACCAATCGCCGTTGCGCAGATCCCTGACTTTGATTTTTGGCTTGTCCATATAAAGATCATGGTAATGATCGCACCTCATCCCTTTTCCCGACACGAGGGCTCTATTCGGTCGGGAAAAGAGTGGGATGCCATCGCTAGCTATTTTTTCTTAGCCAGCTCGGTGTCTATATTTGCCAAAGCGTCTTTTACGCTTTGTCTGGTAATTGGATTTTTTAAATCCTCGGCGCTGAAAGCCTCAACGATTCTCATCCTGCGTTCTATCAGATCCTCCCGGGTCATGCTCTTGATTCCATCCGTCAGCTTCTTGATCTTGTTGGTTTTTTCTTTCCTCATAATTTTGATGGTCAATATAGTCGATGAGAGTAAAGGCCATTCTTTTAAAGCAAACGTGGACACGCCACAATTCCTGGCGTGTCGGCTCTCGCCCCAAGACTTCAGCCAAATTCTTGCGAGCGATGTCCATGAGCCTCTGCTCGTCTCGACCGACTTTCGACATGTGATAAAATTGTGAATACAAAAGACCTCACACATGACCCCACACTTTATTTTTTCTTTATTAATTTTTTATAAATAATTTAAGTCTTTTTACTTAACTCTCAAGGCAAAAAAATATCCTCGACCTTGCACCCGAGAGCGAGGGCAATCCTCTGGGCCGTTTCCAAGTTTGGTTTTTTTCTGCCGGTTTCATATCGGCTTATAACGGTATTGTGCTTAAATCCGAGTATTCGGGCGAGTTGATACTGGGTCAAGTTTTTCTTGATCCGAATATCTCTTAGTTTGATATTGGCTGGGGTGGTCCGCATAAATTTTTCTATAAATAGACCTCTATAGTCATATTAAGTAATTTTACTTAATTCGTCAAATAGCGTCTTGTGGATAAAGTAAAAATGCTTAATCTTTACAAAAAAGAATTAATAAGTTAAACTGAATGTAGTGGATAAACTAATAAATATGACTTTAGGCACATATCTAAAAAACCAAAGGGAACGGGAAGAACTGAAGGTGAAGGACGTCGCCGAGCGTCTTGGCGTTTCCTCAAGCTATATCAGCCAGCTTGAGAAAGGCGACAGTTTTCCTTCCAAGAAACAGCTCGCTTCCCTGGCCAAGGCTTATGATGTTAAAGAGGAAGACTTGGTCAAATGTTGGGCGGAATCAAAAATACATCAGGTCGGAATTGCCACCGACTATCGTTTTGATATTCGGGAAGTTGGCGAGAAGAAAGTTTCAGAAATGGCAAAGAAATTGGAAGAGAGTTTGAATGAATTTAGAGAAACGGTCAGCTCCCAAACTGGCAACGACTTTGAATCTGAATTTTTAACGGTGCCGGTGTTTGACGGTTTGGTCAATGGCGATCTGGAAAAACTTTACACTTCGAGTCAGGACTTGATCGCCCTCCCCAAAAGGGTGCTTACCAAAAACCACCGCATCTTTTCCGTTCGGGTCGGCAAAATACGAATGGACGAGATGGGAATAATCGATGGCGACATTGCAATCTTTGATAGGGATGCCAAAGTTGCGAATGGCGACATCGTTTTAATCAACACGCCAGACGGGGTCACGGTGACTTATTATCACAAACGGGGCGACAATTTGGAAATAAAGCCGGAACGGAAAAAATTCAAACGAATGTATAAACTTAAGGACATACCAATACTTGGTAGGCTGATCTACCATGTCAAAAAATATTAATAATAAAAACGGGGCTCTCAAACTTGAATGAGAGCCCCCGCTGTTTTTAAAGAAAACATATGAATTACTTAATCTACGCAAGAGTCTCGACAAGCAGGCAAGCGGAACGGGAACTATCCATCCCGGCACAAATAAAAGCTTGTCACAAATTCGCCACCGAGCGAGGCTGGCATTTCCTTGACGGCGGTGTTTATGAGGAAAAGGGTGAATCGGCCAGAACGACCGATCGTCCCAAATTACAGGAAATGCTTCATCGAGCAAAGACCGATTCAAAGGTTGATGTTATCATCGTTCATAAATTGGACCGCATGTGTCGAAACGTGGCCGATTACGCAGCGATCAAACACATGCTTAAAAAACACAACGTTAAAGTTATCTCGGCTGTTGAACAGTTTGACGAATCTTTTTCTGGGGAGCTGGTTGAGAACATTATGGCATCGATTGCTCAATGGACATCTCAAAACATATCGTGGGAAGTTAAAAAGGGTTTGAGAGAAGCCGCCGAACGTGGTCGCTTTCCCGGAGTCGCTCCTCTCGGCTATCTGAATGACAAGAAAAATAAGACGCTTCTGATAGACGAAGAAAAAGCACCTTACATTAAACAGATATTTGAGTTATACGCCACTGGCAAATATTCTTATGATTCGCTGGGCAAAGAAATGGCTAAACGAGGACTCAAGACTCGCAATAATAAACTGGTTGGCAGGAGGGCTATTGAACGCACACTTCAAAATCCGATTTACTATGGTCTTATTAAAAGACAAGGCGTGACAGCTCAAGCAAACTTTCCATCGCTTGTGACCAAGAAGCTTTTTGACGATGTTCAGGAGATTATAGCCCAACACAATCGCCATTCCGACCGATCCAGAAAACATCTCTATCCGCTGTCTGGATATATTATCTGCGGTGATTGTGGTTCAAGATTATGCGGTGATGTCAAAAAGGGTCACTTATATTATTTTTGCAGCCAC
>Ga0210019_1001577_pt1 | contig 23949 bp, 16 predicted proteins | sample CryGeyCG2114_020_2_FD_183969 | JGI IMG/M metagenome (GOLD analysis project Ga0210019, IMG submission 183969) | Groundwater microbial communities from aquifer - Crystal Geyser CG11_big_fil_rev_8/21/14_0.20 (SPAdes) (version 2) | ecosystem: Environmental > Aquatic > Deep subsurface > Groundwater ...
GCTAGGCTCAATAAAGATGCCATAATAAAACAATAAGAAAATTCAAATATATAGCTTAATAACCCTTTAGTGGCAGGCGCCGGGCTGTACCTGTATATATTAATTCCCTCCAATATCTCAAAAGATTTCTCTCTTTTAAAACGCGGGCATATAACGCTTACTATAAAACCCTTCTCTCTTAGAGCCTTGGCCTCCAGCCACACGCGCCTATCAAACGGCACAGATAAATTTTCCACCAATATCAATATACTTTTCCCCATTATAAAATTCTCCCGAACTATGCTAGAGTCAAGACTATCTGGTTTTTCTTTAAACTTTTTGCCACATCCCTAAACTCTTTTGTATCATGGCCTATTACAATTACCTCAGAATTTTTAATTACATCATCCAGAGATTCACATAAGAGCGATGAGATATGCGGAATTTCTTTCTGTATATAAGCCTTATTTGCGCCCATTATCCTAGCCATAGAAATATTCTTATCATATATCTTTAATTCACACCCTTTGCCAATTAAATATTCTGCAAGTTTTACCATTTGGCTTCCGCGCAAATCATCTGTGCCTGGCTTAAAACTCAGGCCAAGCATGCCTATCTTTCTATTTTTTGTCTTTATAATTGCCTCAAAGGCCCTCTGGACGCACAAGTCATTGCTTTTCGCTACAGATTCAAGTAAAGGCAGGTTTAAGCCGCTTGCCCTTACTTTATAAAGGGCTGCTTTCAAATCCTTTGGAAGGCACGAACCTCCGAATGCAAACCCTGGCCTTAAATACCTGCTGGATATGTTGGACTTTTTGTCCATGCATAGAATCTTCATTGCCTTTTTTCCATCCACTCCTAGTTTGAGAGAAAGTTCTCCTATCTCATTTGCAAAACTAATCTTCAAGGCGTGAAATATATTGTCTAAGTATTTTGAAAATTCTGCTGTTCTCATATCTGTATAAATAATAGGCATTTTTAAAAAATTATAGATAGACCGCATTACACTTTTATCCTTTTCATTATAGGCTCCCGCTATAATCTTTGCTGGATGATAAAAGTCCTCTATAGAATCCCCTTCTCTCATAAACTCCGGGTTCACTACAACTCCGAAATCTTTGAATGCCTTTTTGGAGGATGCCTTTTCCAGGCTAGGTATAACAATATCTTCAGTTGTGCCTGGTAGAACTGTGCTTCTTACTATAATAACATGGTATCTATCAATCTCGCATAAAGCCCTGCCTATCTCTTCTGACACATCTCTAAGATGCTGTACATTAATTTGGCCGTCTTCCATAGAAGGCGTGCCAACTGAAATCATAGAAACCTCGGTATTTAAAACAGCTTCTCTGCCAGATACAGTAGCTAAAAAGCTTTTCTCTTTCACTGTTTTTGACACGATCTTTTCAATGCCTTTTTCAATTACAGGGCTTTTACCTTTGTTTATCAAGGACACCTTTTTAGAATTAGTGTCAACCCCTATCACATAGTAACCTTCATTGGCAAGGCACGCGCCTGTAACCAAACCAACATATCCTAGACCAAATACGCTTAAAGACTTTTTTGGTTTTTTATTTTTTTTCATTTTACAAGCGCCCTTTCAAAAATATCTTTAGCTTGTTCCAAAGATATCTTTTTCCTTGAAGCATGCAAGATAGTGCCAAACCCTTTGCTGGTCTCTATAAAAGCTGTGTTAACCAGCACAGGGTTTTCTATCTTTTTGCCAAACATATCCGAGCTCCAGCCCAGGATTGGAGAAATTTCTCCTTTTCTTATCTCAATAGAAAAATCTCTATCTAATAACATATATAAAAAGATACTATGATTTTCTATCTCTAGTATATTTGAAGATAACCTATTTATCATAGAATCATGCGATAGATGAAAATATTGTCTTATTGTATTTCTGCTATTTACAGCTACAAAATCATGGATTATCCATATAGTTTCTTTTTTATTGAAATAAATGCTTCGATTATGAGAAATTCCTGAATTATCGTATGAAGCGCTTAGACAATCGTTCTCATCTGACACTTTCCATTTATGTATGCAAGCTACAGGCCTTTTACCCCACATAAAAGGCCCTTTTATTTCTGACTGGTTTTTATTATTTATTGTAATTGTATTATGGGCGCTGGTACCCCTGAAATAATCCCTCCATCCATTGCCAGTATGATAAAGGTATGTGCCTGGGTCTATTAGTAAATCTATCCCGTCTACAGAAAGTGTTATGCTCAATAAATCTGCGTGGCCATGCGGCGCCATCAAAGGATAGCCAAGTTCGCCGCAGTCCATCATAAGAATTTCTTCCTTGCAATTATTAGAAGGCTTTCTAAAAACAACATAACCTCCTTCTTTAAAAAGCCTTGAATTTAATTTAGGGTCAACGCTATTTATAGAAGCATATTTTTCAAATCCATCTATGCCGAAAAGCCAGTAATGCTCTTCTTTAAAACCTTTGCCTTTTGCCTTAAAATCCTCCCTGCCGGACAATATGCTGGCGCTGGCTAATAAAGAGGCATATAAATTAAATTCTTTATCGGAGGAAAGCCTTATTGCCATCCCGTTATCAGAATCTCCTATCTGCGCTATATTCCCTTTTTTATTTATCAGATTCATAATAAATTCATTCATACTCAAGAACCTATTAAGCGCGCTTTGCGATATTTTAATATTATTTTTCATTAATAGTGTCCCTGCCAGGAGAAAAAGCTCCATTATAAATCCCTGATAATGAAATGCCTGCTCTTTAGTAACCCCGTCCGAAGACACCTGTTTAAGAATCTCGTTAAATAAAATTTCATTGCCTTTATTTAACCATTTATCTGAATTTTTAAACTCCGGAAACGTAAGAGCTGTTATTACAAGGCCTGCTGCCTCTCCTATCAAATGATTGTTTGCGGAAGAATACCTAGAAAGGTTATTTTTTATGAACTCTGCCTGTAGATATACAGATTTTAAAAATTCATTCTTTTCTGAAAAAATCCCTGATAGCTCTATAAATTTATACGCCCAGCACCAGGATATGAGTCTCAAACTCAATTCAAGCGGAGATGCCCAGTTAATTCCTTTATACGGAGGGTTCCCGTTTATCCACGAAAAAATCTGTTCCTTTATCTCCTGGCTATATTTCATATCTCTTGTAAGTATATAAGCCTTTCCCAACACCACAAGATGCTGGTGCCTGTTCAATTCCCATATAAACCTGGCTTCTTTAGAATCATTGTCATTCCTGAAATCTATATCAGCCCAATATCTTAAAGGCCATGTTTTTTGCGTGAGGATATCCTTGTGCCAATCTATTTTTCGGCCTGCGCACCAATCTAAATCAAATATCTTGAAATTATGCCCGCAGGTTAATTCTGCATCGTTGACAATAGCCTTTTCTGTATCTGAAAAAAGCTTTTTAAATTCCTGCCTGATTGCCTCTGATTTATCCGCGTCAAAATAAAACCTTCTATTTATTTTTTCTTTTTTCAAAACATCCCTTAAATTAACGCCCTTAGGAAAAAATCTATCTAGATTTATCTGCATAGATTTATACAGCCTAAATAATATCTCCTCAAAAGACATGCATGATAATCTCTTTAGATACCACATAAATTTATCATGGCTCTTATGTTTTTTTTGCATGAGATTTTCGTATTCTAACGCAAACATGCTTTTAACGCTATTAAGGCTGAACATAGCCTCTGCTTTCTCAATATTATTCTTCCCCATATTTTTGCATAATTTTCCATTGTTAAGTAACTGCATAACTTTTTTATATAATTCCTGAGTCTGGCCAGGTTCTATTAAGAACCCGTTTACGCTATTTTTTATTATTTCAGGTATTCCGCCTACATTTGTAGATATTACAGGCAGGCCTGCAGCCATTGCTTCAAGTATGGAAATAGGAAAACATTCTTGGTAAGAAGGCAAAAGAAATATAGATGCATTCTTAAGGGCATCTAATAACTTGTTTCTATCAAGCCATCCTAATAAAATTACATTCTTTTCAATCCCTTTCCTGGCGCATAACTCCTTTACCTTTTCTACGTCTCCATCGCCTGCAAAATAGAACTTAGCCTCAGGAATCTCTTTTACTACTAAAGGGATTATGTCTAATATGTCATATGTGCCTTTTTGCTTACTTAGCCTGCCGACAGCCAGTATATTCGGCTGAAAGTTTTCTTTTTTCGTATCGATTGATTTAAAATCAGAGGCGTCAATGGCATTCGGTATCATTTTTATATTTTTATTATCAGTAAGCTGCTTAAGCGCAAAAACCCACTTCTTAGACAAAACCAATATAGAATCAGCGGCATCCAGCGCTTTTTTCATGCAAAATCTTCTTAAACTATGCACCCTATTGTAAAACCTTGATCCATGTATGTGGAATATTGCCTTCTTTTTAAAAATCTTGGCTATTAATAAAATTATCGCCTTTCTATAAAAACTTCCTTCGGATGAACTGCAGATGTGGACGATTCTCACTTTTCTGTCAAATATTAATCTGTTGATAAAAACAACTAGGCTTTTTATATAGAAAAACAGCTTTATTATTTTATTCCCGTCCACTGTCGTAGAGAGATAGATTATCTTAAATCTATTAAAAATGCCCTGTTTGAGATAATATCTTGCAAAACCAGATATGCCTCCTTTTACTTCAAGGCTGGGCCCTGCCATTATTATATGAATCTGGTTTTTAATAGGTTCTGAGTTAATATCCATGAAAAACTTTTGTATCTTTTCTGTCATATACCCTAGAGAAAATTTATTTTCCAATGTTTTTCTTGCTGTCTGGCCTATCTTTCTAGCCATATCTTCATTATTGAGAAGTTTTATAATGGCTCCTGCAAGCGCTGAATGATCCTCCGGAGAGACTAAAACCCCGGTTTCTCCATCCTTAATAATTTCAGAATTGCCTCCTACATCAGTCGCAATTATGGGTTTGGAGCACGCCATATATTCCAATAGCGCTATGGGAAATGATTCCATTCTGGAAGAAAGCACAGCCACATTAAATAAATTTACAAGCTCTGATATATCATTCCGTTCCCCTAAAAATATAACCCTGCCTTTAATTCCCAGATTATCAGCTAATCTTTCCAGATTTTGCCTTTCCTTGCCTTCTCCTATAATTAAGAATTTGCTTTCCGGGATAACAGCTGCTATTTCCCTGGCTGATTTCAAAAATACATCGTACGCCTTTTCATAAACTAATCTTCCTACCATACCTATAATCTTTTCATCCTCATAAATACCTATAGCCCGGTATAATTCATTTTTATTTTTATCCTGATCAAATTTAGAAATATCTATGCCGTTCTGAATCAACACAAGTTTAGACTTATCTAATTTATATTCTTTCAGCAGCGATTCTAACTTTGCCTGAGATGCCACCCCTATGCTCGCCAGCCTTGGCAGCACAATCCTATTGATAATATCTGTCTTGACTCCTGTCCAAAAACCGGGCCTTTTCATATTGTGCACAAATGTCACAACGCCGGATATGCCAAGCAACTTTGCGCATATAAACCCCCAGAATAAAGTTAAGGGAGAGCTTTCTATGCATAATACGTCTACATCTTCTTTCTTAAGCAGCTGGAAAAGTTTATAAATAGCTCTTATATCGTATTTATTCTTCATCAGGCTATGGTTTAGATCCATCCCTTCCGAAATAAGCCTTTCGCCTATCTTTCCGGGGCCGTACATACAGCATACCTTTTTAGTAAATTCTCGGCCGTCCAGATTTTTTAACATTTCATAAAACATCTTTTCAGCTCCGCCTATATTCAAAGTTGAATTAAGAAAAAATATCTTTTTCATTTAATGTATTGAGACACTGCATTTAAATAAGCTGGAAAAAAGCCTTGCTGCAAGAAAACTTGGTTTCAAAACAGCTCCTGCGCCTATGCAGGATAATAAAAATGGATCTGATTCTTTATAATTAAAAGCCTTAAAAGCAGCCCTTGCGTATTTAAAACCAGCTTCTTTTGCCAGGCCCTTTATCCTCTCATCAAATATGCCGAATGGATAGCTGAAACCAATCACTTCTTTTCCTAAACCGTCTTCTATAGCTTTTTTTGAACCTACAAGTTCTTCCATGGCTTCTTTATCTTTCAAGAGGCATAAGTTCTTATGGGTTTTTGTATGAGCTTCAAAGTTTATTCCAAAATTGCTCATTTTTTTTATCTCAGCCCACCCAAGCATAGGACATGATATATGATTTTCTTTATATTCGGATCTTTTCCCAATATTTTGAATAAAACTTTCTATTTCATCTTCGCGTTTATTTACAAGAACCCTGTCTATGCGGTCAGTTTCTACACCGCTCTCCATGCGGCTGGCTTTAATAGAAGATATGATGTTAAAAACCTTGTCCCACCAGAAAATATGGCTCTTTCCTATAAAATCAGTTGTAAGAAAGATTGTTGCAGGAACGCTGTATTTTTTTAGCACAGGGAATGCATTGGTATAATTATCCATATACCCGTCATCTAAGTTAATCGCGGCATAAATCTCCCTTGAATTCCTTTCATAAAGGCCCTTTACCCCTTCCTGCATGGATACAACCTTAAAATTATCCTTTACGAATTTTATATGGCTTTCAAAAACATCTCTGGAAACACTCAGATACTGGTAATCGGACGAAGAAGGGCATACCCTGTGATAAGTACAGATTAATAATGCAGGATGCCTGCAAAATTTCGCAACCTGCAGTAATAAACCTGCCATCCCTGAATGATAAACTATATCCTTTGCTAGATTTTTAAAATAAGGTTTTTTCAATTCCATTTGAAGACTCTCTTTGTTTTCATCCATGCATCATAAAGCCTGGCATGGCTCTTTATATATAGAATATCCTGCCATCTTTCAGAATATATTTTAAATTCATCGTAATTAGAAACCCTGGAAATCTTCAGCATATACCTGCAACATCTTTATAAATAGCATAAAGCTTGTTAGTTACTATATCGATTCTGTTATTATCAAAAACTTTTTTCTGAGCATTTAACCCTAATCTCCTGCGTAATTCTCTGTCTTTGACAAATAAAGCTACTTTCTCTGCGAGAGAATTGAAATCACCTGATTGTATTAAAAATCCATTTATAGAATCTTTTATTAAATATGGTATCCCACCTATGTCTGAAGCCACTATTGCCTTACCAGTGGCCATTGCTTGTAAAAGCGCAACTGGTGCTACATCCTGATAGGAAGGAAACACAAATATGGATGCCTTTTCATACTCCTTTTTTAACTCATATTCATTCAAACTGCCCAGAAAGGTAACATATTTAGCCATGCCATGTTCTTTTATATAATTAACTGCCTTGATGTAAAAATTTTTGTCTGCGATAGGCCCAGCAAGTTTTACGCTTATGTCATCAATCATATTTCTAAGCACATTCAAGGACTCCAGAATAACCATTATTCCCTTTGCCTGACATATATTACCTACAAATAAAATTCTTCTCTCTTCTTCAAACTCATAATTAGAACTGAAAAATATATCTGAAACAGGATTATCAAGCTTATATATTTTAGTCCTTTTAGCCCAGGACAAAGATTTTATTGTATACGGGCTATTTGCTATTATATTATTTGAGCCTTCAAAACACTTAATATAAAGCTGGTCATGGAGATTGCACCTTATTTTTTCTAAAAGCCCTGCCTTTTTATTCCAAGCGGCGTTTGAAAGACAATGCGTACTCACAACAATATTTTTATAGGCTGAATCCAGGCCCGCTAATGTATAATACCCAAACATATGAGAATGAATTAAATCAGGTTTGACTTCCATAATTTTTTTACATATCCTCTTTCTGGTCCTTGCATAAAATGTTATATTATTAAACCTTTTGTCAATTGGAATGTAATGTATATTTATCCCTTTTGCGATAAAGTCTTTATCCTTTTCTATACGCATGCTGGTTGTTATGACATGAATCTCCAAATCTTGAAACATGGACAAGCCCTTGATCATATTCACTACCACAGCCTGAACCCCGCCGTTTATATTATTCATCTCTCCATCTATGGGATATGGCCCTAACATCGCTATTCTCATACGCTTAACCTTTTAAACATATCCGTTAGCACGCCTGTTTTTTTATTTGCTATATATATCAGCGGCAAACTCAGTATTAATAAAGATCCTAATTTTATTAGCATTTTCAATATATCTAAGGATAAAACCTGGCTGCTTCCTATAACCGCTTCATTAAATATAACAACTGATATAATGTATAATAAAGGCATGCAGGAGATAATTAAATTTCCTATCGTCCTGATAAAATTCTTAGTATATTCATTTATTACATAAAGAAATATAACAGCCCCTATAAAAAAACATGATAATAAAAGCCCTATAGCTGCGCCTAGTGTGCCAAAGCCTATTTTTATAAAAACAAAGCTCCATCCTGCTGCCATGACTATCCCGAATATATAAACAGGAATAAGAAATTTCTGTTTATTCAAAGCTGTTATGAATGTGATTGATGTAGGAGAAAAAGAAACAAAAAAGCTGGAAACCAACATGATAAAAAGAGGGTATATTGCCAAGCTATACTTTGGGAGAAAATGCCTTATAAAAAATACCACCACAATATAACACCCTGCTATTAATACAGGAAAAATCAGGGTCATGACCTGCATAGGCTTAATTAAGTATTTTTTTAACTCAATTATCTGGCCTGTTTCTCCATATCTCTGATATATATGAGGTTCAAATATCATGTTAACACTCTTAGGGAAATACATCATAAATCTGGCTGCAAGCATTGATACAGAATAATACGCAAAATTCACATTTCCCAGCATTGCCAGGACAACTATACCTACTATATTTGCAATGGTGGCCTCCAGAAAATCTATAGACATCATTGGAAAGCCTATTTTTATCAATCTAAACATCTCTTTGAAGTCAAAATCCAGTCTAGGGCTATATCTCTCCCTAAGCCAAAGATATGCCAGATTAAATAAAGGTATAAAAACTGCCACTATATATACCCCATATATGCTTAATAATGGTAAAAGCCACAATGTCAGAATAACGCTCAATACAGCAAAAATTATATTTCCCTTTGATACAACCATAAATCTCTTGAATGAGATAAGAGACGTCTGACAGAATTCATATATAGCTGAAATAAAAGCAAGCAAAGCAACGGCAATTAGGCCAACTGACTCTGTCTTTAATATTTTTCCAGACAAAAAAAGTGCAATAACTATTAGTATTACAGAAAACATTCCGCTCATTATAAGATTAATGGTGAATGCGACATTCCTGGCTTTATTCATATCCTCAAGCGCATCCCTGCCCTTCTGATATGGAATTTCTCTATTCATTGCATTCAGGCTGCCCATATGAACATATAGGCTATAACTTAATATGATATTAAGCGCTGACCATAAACCATAAAGGCCGGGTCCGAGTATCCTGGCATTTAGAAACCCTCTTATAAAAAACATTGCTTGGGAAATATAAACGCTCCCTGAAAAGAAAGACGTATCCCTGAGTATGTCTCTTTTATTAACAGGCTTTAACATCATATTCCCTTCCCATCCTGTATATAAGACCAGCGAATATAAAAAATATACTGTTCACAAATTCAAAATATCTCATCTGTATAAATACAGAATTTATTATATATACAGCCATGCAGCCCCAGAATATAATCACCATGCTCTTGGCCTGGAGATTATACAAGCGGAGATTTTTATATAACTTTATGCTGGTTAATAATATTGAGCCATATATGACCAAAATCAACGCTATGCCTATAATCCCCATTTCTGCTAAAACTACTGCAAACGTATCGTGCTCCTTTAATTCAGTATATTGAAATGATATGTTTTCCATACTTACGTCTAAAAAATAATCAGGAGCATTGTCTGAAAATTTTGTAAAACCAACCCCGAATATAGGGTTACTTATAAACATATTTATATAGGCTGCATATAAACCCAATCTCTCATAAACAGGGCTTTTTTGATGCATCCTTTCATGCGCAAAGGCCATTGTATTATAGTCTAAAAAAAAAGGTGCGACAAAAAACGCTACGATAAAGAATATAATCGCGATTACAGCAAACACCTTCCAGCTCTGCCTGAAAATAACTAAAGAGATGATCGTAAAGCTTGAAACAGCGCCTAACCACGCTGCTCTAGTATATGTAAAAAATACAGCGAGCGGGGTTATAACCAATAACAGCATTGAATACAACCTCCACATTTTCCATTTGTCAGAATTAAACAAAAAATAAAATATAGCTGAAAACACAAAACCTAAAACCGTGCCGTTCACCGCTGCCTGGCCAAAAGGCCCTCTGGCCCTTCCAAAATGTATGCCGAAATCTGTATCGAGTATATATTTTGGAAAAATTAGCTTATTTATTCTCAAATGCTCAAATATGGCTGTAAAACTAAGGTAAACCCCTACTAATATAATAAATTTTAAAAATCCTTCTCTTTTTGAAGAGTTATCATAAACATTCTGGCTTATAAAGAATATAAAAAATGGCACTATGTATCCGGTCAACAGTTCGCCTATGGCCAGCTTGCCGCCTTCTTTAACAATAGAACCTGTCCATATCATTGAGATAACAGCGAACAGGCAAAATAAAAACATTGAGCATTCAACTTTTGTTAAAGAAAAAACTTTGCGCTTTCTCGCCAAAATCTCAATAATAAACACAATAATAAGAAATACAAAAAGCATCCTGTCCAAAGATATGTCAGGTAATATTGAATCCATTACACTTATCTTTTGATATTTAAAGAAAAGGATTAGCAAAAGCCATATATAAATCCCATAAGTAAAATCTTTATTTATTATAAAAAATAAGATTAGGCCTATTATAAATACCGCTTCTATTAAAATAAGAATTTCCGATCCCATTGAACCGCCCAAATTGCCTAGGTTGCCTACGGCAACCTAGGCAATTTTTTACAAAACTTTTAATTTTACACTATCTATATACAGATTCCTGTCTTCCTTGGTTTCCGGGTTGTAATAATCATTGTCGTAAATTATCTCAATCCTGTTGAGAGAGTAATCTACAACTATAATCCCTGGGTAATATCCCCAGTCTTCACTATCAACATAAGCGTCCATTGCATCTATGCCATTAAATTTTACTTTTATGTGCGGCCCGACGCCCTGTGCTTTATCTCCTTTTGCTTCAACATTAAATTCATACATGCCTGCTGGCAGGATAACATCCTGGCTTATACTGCCTTCCTTATTCAATTTCCCGCTGATGCCAAGCCTTGCTTCACTCACGCCATTTAACGACACTGAGACTGAATTGAAATCCAATATATCTTTAAATTCTCCCAGAGAATCATTATGGCCTCGGATTTGCTTTGAAACTTTATATTTTAACTGAAAGCCTTCTGGGTTATTAGGGCATGCTATAATTGATTTCTTTGAAAAGTTATCTGCTGATTCAACCAAGCCCTTGCTTAAACAATATTCGCCCAGAGACGCAAATAATATAGATTTGGCTTTACTAGAAGGGCCTATTTCCCTATATTTGTCCAGCGCCCTCCTCATTAAAAACATCTTCATATAACATCTGACTTGGCCAGATTTGGCTTCCTGATCTTCTTCTTTAAAGTTTTCTGCCATTTTGTAAAATATGAAGGCCTTTTTTATATCTTGGCTTGCAAAAGCCATATCAGCAAGGTCCCTATATGACCTTCCATCAATAAACCTCTCAGCCATCCATGCAAGAGATTGAGATTTAGACATAACAGTAGATGCCTTTTTATACATTTGGCTTGATTCTTCAAGATTTTCCAAATTTAAGCAAAACTTTGCAAATTCTTTAAGATAATATGAATTTAAAGGGTCTAAATCTAAAGCCCTTTTATAATTAGACTTTGCTAATTCATTAAATTTATAGTCCATAGGCGACTCTTTAAAGAGCCTGCTATAAGTATCTGCTAATCCTATCCAAGACCATGAATCTATCGGATTTAAAAAAAGAGCTCTTTTGTATTCAGCTTCAGCCTGTTTAAGAAATTTGTTATCTGACAAAGTTTTAGCTTTTTTATTGTAAATATCTGCGAGCTTATACGGATATACATAATCAAAAGGGTTAAGCCTGGACGCTCGGTAAGCCAAGGCCTCTCCAGCTTTCAGATCATTTCTAGAAATAGCTCTGTCTGATGCCAAGGAACATGCGTCAGCTGCGAAAATTGCGCCCATAAAAATAATCGCCAGGCTGGCAATTGACAGCGTAACAAATTTAAAAAATCTATGCTGCATGGGATTCAGCTTTAAGATAAGGTATTTATATTCCCCTTCTTTTGCAGAAAATATATTAAATATAAAAGCAGAGAATACCGTGAATATAATAACGTTAGCTGGTATATAAAAATTAAAATCTCCAATATTGTGAATAGCCATACTTAAAATTCCTGTTGTTAGAGAAAGAGGTATCCATATCTTGAAACTTCTATGCGCTATCATGTGAGTCCTAAGCCCTTTCTTAATTATCCTGAATATGATAAAAATCATGATGCCAAGGTTAAAGATTCCCATCTCTGAAGCCACCTGCAGATAATCGCTATGAGCGTAATTTACAAGCATATTAAGGCCAGCTGGCCTATACCTTGGAAAGTTATAAATAAAAGAACCAGGCCCTGTGCCAAAAATAAAATTGTTTTTTATTATACCCAGGGTACCTTTCCATATTTCAAGCCTTCCTGAAAAATCCAGTTCTTTGTAACTCGATATTCTTTCTAACAAAAAGTGCGTATCTATAGTATTAAGCGCAAAAACCATCAGTGTTATAAAAAATAGCATGGACATAAAAATAACAAATCTAATCTTGCCTTTTTTGAATATAACGGCCGCCATAAAAACCATTGAGATAGATAAAGCAAGCCACCCACTCCTGGACATTGAAAGTAAAAACGCTATTGATAGAGCTAAGAATGAGACTATATATAAGGCCTTTTTACGCGCCTCTCTCTCTGACAGGATCATCCCTATAGAAACAGGTATCAAGAGTTCCAGGTACCCGGCAAAATGATTATGGTTTACATATGTTGCAGAAAGAAACTTAGGGTTAGCCCACCAGGGCTTAGCTATAATGTTTAAGTACTGCAATATGCCGAAAATAGCTACGGATGTTCCTGTTATTAAAATTAAGTTTAATATCTTTTTTATATGGTTTTTTTCAGTGATAAAATTTACAGTTATATAAAAGATCAGCGCCAGGCTCATAAACCGCGCAATCTCCATAATTGAGCCATAAATATACCTGGAACTAAGGCTTGAGATAACAGATATCAGCAAGAATAATAATATGGCTATATCAACAGGTGTCTTTCTAAGTTTTATTTCGTTATTAATAAAAAACCTTAATATGCATATAACACATATAGATAATATAACAATATATACAGGCGTAAAAATACACGCGTTGACCGCGCCTCTGGCTATTGGAGCAAATATAAGGATTAAACTAAGTAAAATAGGTATCATATAATTTCTATCAACTGCTCTACGATCTCCCCATCAAACTGCAAGCCCTTTTCTTCCACAAGTTCAGATATAGCTATATCTTTTGAAACAGGTTTTTTATAAGAATATTCTGAGACCATGGAATCGTACGCCTCTGCAATCGAAATTATGCGCGCTGCCTTTTTAATGTCTTTTTCCTTTAGCCCTCTGGGATAACCTGCGCCATCTATTCTTTCGTGATGTTGAGAAACAATATCCGCTATCTCTTTCAACTCCTTTATCGAATTCAATAATTCTTCGCCTCTGGATGGATGAACTTTTACTAATTCATATTCCTGGGCTGTCAAAGACTCTGATTTTAAGAGTATGCGCCTATCAATAGCCATATGGCCTATATCATGGACAAGGCCTGCCATCTTCGCATAGAGGATATCCTTATCTGTAAGGCCTAATGCCTTTGACAATTTATAAGAAATCTCGGATACCCTCTTGGAATGAATGATAAAAGAATTTCCAGGCAACCCCAATAACTTAAATACATTCACTAGCGCCATGCAATAAGTTTCCATAAGCGCAGAAAGGCCTTCTGTCTTTATTGAAAGATCGCCTTCTTTGCCCATTGTGACAAGAAGTTCGTCCTTAGATATCCTGTGATGGCCGCCAGGTGTTTTTAAAGTCTTTAATTTATTTGCATAGATGTAATTTTTTATAGCTGAAAGGCTCAAATTAAGGTGCTTTGCAGCCTCTCTTGGAGTGAAATAAATATCTGTTTCTAGCTTTTCTTTCATATTAGCCTCGCTGTTAAGATTATTAACGATATTAGTTAATTTTAAGTTTTTTTAACTACTTTATATCAAAATCCCTTTTATATATTTGCAGTATGCGCTGCATACTAAAGAAGCGAATTTCTTATCTATTTAGCGTTAAGGGGTTTATAGTACTTACCGTAATAGTACTGTGGGTAATAATAGCTGTTTCTGGTAAGCGAGACGTTGTTTAAAATAACTCCTATTATATTTGCGCCTGCTTTATACAATAATTCCTTTGAGTTATTTAAAAGGCCTTTTGTAGTCCTGTTAGCTTCAGCTATAAGAATAACACCGTCGCATAGGCCTGATAATGCTGCCGCATCTGTAACAAGCACGACAGGGGGCGTGTCAAATATTATTTTTGAAAATCTTGCGCCTGCTTTTTCTAAGAAAAGTTTTGTGTTCTTTGAAGAAATCAATTCAGCTGGTTTATGAGAGATGCTCCCCGCTGGAACAACAGATAGATTGTTAATACCTGTATATTTAATAATCTTGTCAAAATCAACTTGTCCTGCCAGATAATTAGAAAAACCTGATGCATTATCTATATTAAATACGGTATGCGCCCTAGGCCTTCTCATATCAGAATCTACGAGAAGCACGCTTTCTCCGCTATACGCCATCATTATTGCTAAATTTACTGCGCTGATTGTCTTTCCTTCTTTCGGCACAGAACTTGTTATAGCTATGCTCCTCGAATAACCTGAATCCTTTAAGGAAAACAATAGATTAGTCCTTATTGAACGGTAAGCTTCAGAAGCCATACATAAGGAATCTTTTTCAACTATGCGGTCTACGTCTATCTTGTTCCTTATATTCTTTCCGTCAGGCTTAATCCTTGGGACAGACCCCAATACAGGCAATTGAAGCAAGGTTGCTATATCGCTTAAATCTTTAATTGTAGTATCCATATACTCTCTAAAAAACGCTAATCCTATGCCGCCTACCATACCTAATATAATAGAGAGTATTATATTGAGTTGTTTCTTGGGTTTGATAGGTTTCATGGGGATTTCTGCCATATCCTGTATGCGCACATTGTTTGTCTGCATCTGATTAGAGATGGATGTTTCTTTGAGCCTGTTTAAAACAATGTCCAGAATGCGCTCATTGGTTTCCAGTTCCCTTTTCAATGCATTATAACCTATTATCTTTCTCTCTAATTCCAGGGATTCTTTTTTCTTGTCCTCAAGGATTCCTTTTAACTTTGCCTCATCCTCTTTTGCCTGGTCATATTCACTTTTTACATTGTTCTTTATAGAGCCTATTTCGCTTTTTATGCGCGATTCAATATAGGATATGTTTTCAAGAAGTTTTATCATCTTAGGATGTTTATTCTTATATACTTTTTGATATTCAACCAAGAGCGCCTGCTGGCCAAGATATTCCTTTTTTAATTGTGTAAATATTTGATTGTCTGCAAGCGGATTCGGCAGATTCTCCAATCTAAGGCCATCTTCTGTTTCAGCAAGGCTTTTATAAGCAGTCTCTGCCTGCATTCTATTTTTTTGGGCATCTAAATAGTTTGCATTAAGTTTTGTTAGAGCATCGTTGATGATGTTCTCTTTATCCACCACAGAGACAATGTCGTTTTTCTCTTTGTAGTCCTGAAAGCTCATCTCTGTCTCCCTTACCTTTGCCTTTTGCTGCTCAGCCTCTTTTTCGAGCCAGCCTTCCGCGTCAGTAGATGCCTGTATCTTTAAAGCGATGTTCGAATTAACATAAACTTTGGAAAATTCATTTGCTATGCGGCTAGCCTCTTCAGGATTTTCGTCTTCTACGTTTATCTTGATAATCCTTGTGTCTTTTACAAGCCCTACCTTTAATTTCTTAAGCAAGGTTTCTATAGGGTCTTTTGCTTTCCTGTATTCTTCTCTATTGCTCAGCTCAAGATTTTTCATAACCTGACGGACAATGCGCCTGGATTTTATTATTTCCTGCTGTGTTTCTATATAAGCCTTGTAGGCAAAATAATTCGTCTCTCCTAATTTTACAACATCCTGGACCGCTAATATATCCGGACTTGCAGCATCTACAATAACCGTAGAGCTAGCCCTGTATATAGGCGTCTGCTTAAACGTCATCCATGTGATCAGGGTAACGGTTATTACAAAAAATGAAACAATTATCCATTTTCTGCGCAATAATATTGAGATGTAATCTCTCGCATGCAGATCTTTATTAAAATAAGTGTTTTCCATACTCATCTCTATGGGCTTCTGGTTAAAAGAAGCTCTCAGGGACAACTACTATGTCGCCTGCCTTGATAGCTATATCCCTCTCTTTGTAGCCTTTATTGGTTATATCCGTTATCTTTACAGGTATGGTCATTTCCTGTCCGTCTTCCATGCGTATAATTTTTGTGCCGTTCTGGGCAGCGCCTTCTTTGAACCCGCCTGCCATGGTGATCGCCTCTAATATAGTAGTAGGCCTGTCTCTAAAAAGTTCGTATTCGCCTGGTTGATTTACAAAACCCATAACAAAAACTTTTTTGGGATGGTATTCTTCAATAAAAACATTAACTTGTGGATTAACCAAATAATCCTCTTTTAATAATGACGTTATTTTTTCCTCTGTTTCACTGACAGTAAGTCTTGTAAGATTGACGTTTCCGAGCAAAGGGAAAGAGATATCGCCTTTAGGCCCAACCCTTACCTTTGTAGTAAGATCGGGCTGCTCATATACGGTTATTGTAAGAACATCTCCTGTCTCTATCTTGTATTCTTCACCTTCCGCGTGAGCTATTGCACAGCCTAAGCTTAAAACCAGCGCTATTACCGCAAATCTCTTTAATATTTTTTTAGCTCGGATAATTATCATTAAAACTCCGCTCTTGTAGTAAAGGTAACTAGGTTTTCCTTGACATCAAATGAAGAAAAGTTTGAATCTCTTACGATGTGTTCAGCCTGCAAAGTAAATGTGAGCCAATTTCTTAAGTAATATCTTAAACCTGTGCCGAGCGAATAATAATTATCTTTTCTTTTTTTAGTCTCGCCGCCTACAGTAACCTCTTTGGGATAAGAATTTAACTGATATAGGCTTGTGATAAAACCAAGGAGTTTTGGCTTAAAATAATGGTCAAAGGTTCCTGAAACGCTGTTAACGTTGTAATAATTATTTGTGCCATAAGTAGATTCATAGGCTGTTCTTAAAAATGCGAGTTTCAATGAATTTTTATCTGAAAATTTATGTACCATATCTGCATACAAAACTCCGGATTTAAAGTTTGGATTTCCGGCATCTTTATAATCGCTGAACTGATAACCTGTTTTTATAGTAGCTGTTGTCTTCTGGGTCAGTTTTCCTATTGCTCCAACAAGGAACTGATGGTAATCAGAGTCTGAATGCGTAGATTCATCATATCTAATCTGGTTAAAATCATATTCAAAAAGAAGTTCTGTCTTTGGAAAAGTCTGGTGAGTAAGTATTAAGGAATACTTGTGATCTGTTCTGTCAAACTGCTTATATATAGGATCTGACTTGTAGGTACGTATAAAATTATCATAACCTATCTGTATGCCTAATCTTTCTTTCTGCAGTTTAACAAAAACTCCTGCGGTATTATCATCTCTCTTTACCCTGGTTGTGTCTTCTGTGCTAGGCCTGTCAAATACCTTGGCAAAATTATCATGAAGATTAACGGTAATATCGCTCCAATTAAGCTCTAATTCTCCGGAAGCAAAATGATTGGTAGCATTTTGAGAAGTATAGCTATTGTAACGGTTGATGTCTACATGATAATCAAATTTAAACACATTGTCCTGGAATGGCAATTTAAGGCCGATGCCTGGGGTGAGAGTTACTATAATGTCATGTTTTGCATTATTTGACTCATTTGAATCCCAAAACACATTATCATCATATTGAACCTTGATCTCTGCCCATGGCGAAACTTCTAAATCTCCTAATTTTAAGCCCTGGCCAGCGTATAATATTGAATTTGATATGGGAATGATGCTAAGGAATAATACTAAAATAAATATATTGTATACTTTTCTCATTTTTATCTCCTATACTATTATGCAACTTTGAGCAAAAGTATACCTGATATTAAACTATTTGTCAATACTTTTTTTATCTTTTTTTAAATGATAATATATGATTTTAGTTCTTTATAAGAGCTAATGTTTCTGCTCTCGTCTTTGGATTCTCCTTAAAAACACCTCTTACTGCGCTTGTAACTGTCGTAACACCTAATTTTTTAACCCCTCTCATGCTCATACATAGGTGTTCTGCCTCTATAATAACCATTACTCCCATTGGTTTAAGCTTTTTCATGAGTATTTCAGCTATTTCAGTAGTTAATCTCTCTTGCACTTGTAAGCGCTTAGACAAAGTCTCTACAATTCTAACTAATTTACTCAATCCTGTAACACGTCCTTGTTTTGGAATATAGGCAATGTGCGCCTTTCCTATAAAAGGTAAAATATGGTGTTCACACATGGATTGTAGAGGTATGTCCTTTAAAAGCACTATTTCATCATGTTTTTCAGCTAAAAGAACTTCTAATTCCTTAGCAGGGTCCTTTGAGATACCGCTAAATATCTCAGCATACATCTTAGCTACCCTTTCAGGGGTTTTCTTGAGGTCTGGCCTATCCGCATTCTCCCCAATTGCCTCTAATATCATCCTTACTGCCTTTTGTATCTTACTTTTATCCATCTATCCCCCTTAAGTTGACACTCTGACAATGTCAGAGTGTCAACTTTGTTTGTTTTAACATTATTCCTAAGATCATTTGCCAATACAGAATTCTGAAAATATCTTATCCAGCGCCTTTTCTGTTATTGTATGGCCTGTTATTTCGCCCAAGCTTTCTATTGAAGCTCGAACATAAACGCTTATACAATCCATAGGTAATCTGCTTTTATGCGCTTTTATAGCTTCATTTATATCTAAAACAGAGCGCCTTAAAATATCTAATTGCCTTTCATTTGAAATTCCTATAAAACCGGCCCCAGGAGCCTTACCCTTCCAAACTATATCTTTGATTTCATTTTCTAGTTTATCAATGCCAGTCATCTGTAAACTAGATATATGCGCAAAATGGCTTTTTGGAAAAAATCTTCTTATTCTTTTAACGTCCAGCGCTTTCCTGAGATCCTGTTTATTTATAACCACTATGACTTCTTTCCTGTTATCCTTTATTCTTTTTATTATACCCATGTCATCTTTATTCAGCTTCCTAGACCGGTCTAAAACCAATAAGATTAGATCTGCGTTTTCTAAATAAATACAGCTCCTTCTTATGCCCTCTTTTTCTACCAAATGGCCAGTATCTGTTATGCCTGCTGTATCCACAAGCGTTACAGGTATACCTTTAATATTAACAATCTCTTCTATTGTGTCCCTTGTGGTTCCAGGAATATGCGTAACAATGGACCTAGATTCCTTTAATATAGCGTTCATCAGGCTGGACTTACCTACATTAGGGCTGCCGCATATAACTGTCTTTATTCCTTGCCGTAAGATCCTGCCATGATTAGAGCTTGAGATAAGCTTTTCTATCTCATTTTCCACGCTATTAAGCTTTTTAAAGATGTTATCTTTCCTAAGTCCTCTAAGTTCTTCTTCTGAAAAATCTATAGAAGCTTCCATATGAGCGTATATTTCAATCAGGTTTTCTCTTATTTCATTTAAATTTTTGGAAAAACCTCCTTCTAAATTATTCATCGCAGATCTCAGCGAAAGCTCTGTCTTTGCCTTTATTATATCTAAAACCGCCTCAGCCTGAAGTATATCTATTCTTCCGTTTAAAAACGCCCTTTTGGTAAATTCTCCTGGTTCTGCAAGCCTTGCTCCATTAAACAAGCATAAATCAAGTATCTTCTTGAGCGGCGCTATGCCGCTATGGCAATTTATCTCAACTACATCCTCTTTCGTATAACTTCTCGGAGCTTTCATCACAGTCAAAATCACCTCATCCACTATTCGTCGTTCGTCGCTCGTCGTTCGTCGTTCGTCCCTCGACTTCGCTCGGGACTCCCTTCGGTCGTTTTCAACAATATGCCCATAATGAACTGTGTATGTTTTAAATCTTGAGGGCTTTTTGCCATCTTTAGCCAAAAATATCCTATCAGCGAGTTTTAAGCTATCCTTTCCGCTTAATCGCACAATACCTATACCGCCTTCTCCTATAGGCGTTGAAACAGCTACAATCGTATCATCTAATGTTATATTTCCCATAACCTTATCCAAACAACTTGACATTTCAACAATGTTAAAATGTCAAGTTGTTGCAATTAAAATACTGCATTGTATCGCCAACAACAAACAAAGAGCCTGTAATTAATATTAAATCTTCCCTGTCTGCAAGTTTTAGAGCTTTCTGTAAGGCTTCATCTATATAATTAGTCTCTTCAAGACCAGGCCTTGAGCTTTGGAAATATCCTTTTAACATAGATACATCTTCTGCCCTGGGATTATCTTTTGCCTTTGTCAGAATTATTATATCGCTAACTGTATCCAAAATACCGCTCACGCCTTTTATATCCTTGTCGCTGGATATTCCGAATACGCATATCAATTTTTTATATTTGAATATCTTTTTTATCGAAGAAATTAATGTTAGCATGCTGGCAGGATTTTGCGCGCCGTCTAAAATCATATAAGGCTTTTTTTGGATAATTTGTAACCTCCCAGGCCAGGTTGTTCTCTTTAATCCTTTTTTTATATCATCCTCTCCTATATTAAATTTTTTATGCTCTATAGCCTTAAGCATACCAATGCTAAGAGAAGCATTTTCAATCTGATGGCTGCCAATTAGATTTATTTCCAGGTTTTTATAAGAATACCCAGGGCCCTCTATGTCAAAAATCTGGTCTAATTCATTTGAATTTATAATAGAATATTTTATATCCTTTCCAACCTCATATAATATAGAGTTCCTCTCTTTGCAAACTTTTCTTATTACTTCTATTGCCTCTTTCTCTTGCCTAGCGCTAACTACTACACCTTGAACCTTGAGCCTTGCCTGTCCCGAGCGAAGCCGAGGGAAGCATTGAACCTTTTTAATGATTCCTGCTTTTTCATATGCAATTTTACTCAGCGTATCGCCTAATTTATCCGTATGCTCTAAGCTGATACTTGTTATTCCGCATACTAAAGGCATTGTAACATTCGTTGCATCCAGCCTCCCGCCAAGCCCTGTTTCTAAAACTGCTATATCAACTTGCTCTTTCTTAAAATACAAAAAAGCGCATGCTGTCAGAATTTCAAAAAAAGACGCTTCTCCTAAAGTTTTATGCTTCCTGAATTTCTCAGCAACAGGCTTTATCTCTTCGACTAGCTCTATAAATTCTTCTTCGCTTATCATCCCTTCAAACATATCCGGTCTTTGGCCTAATATTCTTATTCTCTCCCTAAAGTTCACAAGATGCGGCGAAGTATACAATCCAACTTTATAACCAGCTTCCTTTAATATATAAGCCGCGATAGCGCATGTAGACCCCTTGCCTTTAGACCCTGCCACATGAATAACATTTAAATTTTTATGCGGATTGCCTAGTTTATCTAAAATAGCATTCATTCGTTCCAGGTTAAACGAAGCTGCATATTGATACTTGGGTATTTTTTCGAAATTTATAAAGGAATTAATGTAATTTATTGCATTATTATAAGTCATAGATATCAATATAGAGATGGCGGTAGGCCTGAGAAAAGCATCTTTATTTTTTGCGGGCATGGTGTCCTGTCAGACAGGCCATTCGGCACTGAATTGTTTCGCCGTCCGCTACGGTTTATGGTTCGTTCTTCTGTCGACTATCGTATTGTCAACTGAACAGAACTCACCATAAATCCTTGCGGACATATGCCGAAACAATTCTAATGTGCCTCAGGCCTGTCTGACGGGACGAGCAAAAAATAAAACTGAGCGAAAGCTGACACGTTGGGTCAGCTGAGCCTCCTTCGGCAAGCTCATAACTAAAAGTCCCGAGCGAAGTCGAAGTCGAGGGACGTCTTTTCGAAGGCCTATCGCCAGTTCTATTAGTGTTTGAAATGCCTTACTCCAGTAAGGACCATGCTAATCCCGGCATCATCGCATGCTTGTATAACATATTCGTCTCGAATAGAGCCGCCTGGTTGGATTATACTCGTTATGCCTGCTCTTTTAGCTTCCTCTATAGCATCTTCTTTTGGGAAGAACGCGTCGCTGGCGCATGTAGCGCCTTTTGAACGGCCATTAGATTTCATTATGGCAATAACCATTGAATCAACCCTGGACATCTGGCCTGCGCCTACTCCTACTGTCTTTGTGCCTTGCGACAATACTATTGCATTCGATCTAACATGTTTTGCTATCTTCCAACCAAAAAGTAAAGAAGCTATTTCTTCTTTTGTAGGACTTTCCTTTGTAACTACTTTTAAATCTTTCTCTTCTATATGAAAGATATCCCTATCCTGTATCAAAACCCCGCCTACAACCTTTTTCAAATCATAATCCTTCTCTATGCCTTTTAACTCGCCGACTTCTATCAATCTGAGATTTTTCTTATCCATTAAAATATCCAGAGCCTTTTTTTCATACGAAGGGGCGATGATGCATTCTGTAAAGCCTGCATTGATTATTGCCTCAGCTGTTTTAAAATCTACAACTCTATTAAGGCCTACTATGCTTCCGAAAGCGGAAAGTTTGTCGCAATCTAAGGCATCATTATATGCATCGGTCAATGTTTTATTGCTTGCCGCGCCGCATGGATTTGTATGTTTTATAATACTTGCCGCAGGTTCTTTGAACTCTTTCACTATTTCAAGCGCTGTATTTAAATCTATTATATTATTGAATGACAATTCTTTTCCATGAAGCTGTTTAGCATTGGATATGCCTACTACGCTTATATTTTTATCTTTATAGAAACTCGCTTTCTGGTGCGGATTCTCTCCATACCTCAATTCTTGCACCTTCTCAAACTTCAATTCTAACGTCTCTGGGAAATTTTCCCCTTGAACCTTTAACCTTGAACTTTTAACCCCAACTTGCTTATTTAGATAATTATAAATCGCTGCATCATACTTTGATGTTTTCTCGAAAACCTCTACGCCAAGTTTAAAATGCAATTCATCAGAAACCGCCCCGTCATTTTTCTTTAATTCTTCTATCACATCTTTATATCTATCTGGGTTGCACACTACCACGACATCCTTAGAATTTTTTGCAGCTGAACGCAGCATGCTTGGCCCGCCTATATCTATATTCTCTATCGCTTCTTCTAATTTTACGCTGGGCTCGGCAACTGTTTTCTCAAAAGGATAAAGATTTACGACCACCATATCTATCAGGGCTATATCATGTTTCTTGATCTCTGCCATATGTTCTTTTTTATCCCGCATAGCGAGAAGCCCGCCGTGAACTTTTGGATGCAATGTCTTTACCCTGCCGTCCAGCATCTCTGGGAAGCCAGTGTAATCTGATACGGATTTGACAGGTATGCCTAATCCTCGTATAAGTTTAGCAGTCCCGCCTGTAGACAATATCTCCACCTTAAATTCATTCAACACTTTTATCAATTCTTCTAATCCTTTTTTGTCCGACACGCTTATAAGCGCCCTTCTGATCTTCCTCATCCTGCCTCCTTTTTAGCGTTTAGCGTAGAGCGTATAGCGAATAGAAAAACTATACGCTCTCTACCCAACAACCATACAAATTGACAATGTCAGTTTGTATGGTTGTTTAGATGTTGAAGCGAATGTTTAACATGT
>Ga0210019_1001580_pt1 | contig 23900 bp, 20 predicted proteins | sample CryGeyCG2114_020_2_FD_183969 | JGI IMG/M metagenome (GOLD analysis project Ga0210019, IMG submission 183969) | Groundwater microbial communities from aquifer - Crystal Geyser CG11_big_fil_rev_8/21/14_0.20 (SPAdes) (version 2) | ecosystem: Environmental > Aquatic > Deep subsurface > Groundwater ...
AAATATCTTTTGAACTCACTCCGCTACGCTTCGTGCCACGCTGCGCTCTCCTCCTTTCAGTCGTCGGGGCGTATAACAAGGGATATACGGTTCAGCCCTCAGCTCGGGCTTCACCCAAATTTTTCTTTCACTTCGTTCCAGAAAAACTTCGTATATCCCTAACGTTATACACAATTGAAAAAGTGCCCTAACCCAAAAGAAAACTTTTTATACATTCCTTTTCTTTAACTAAATACATGGTTAATATCAAAGAATCAATTGAAGGACTTCAATCTAATAATGATAAAATCAGGTATAATCAATTCAAGATACTTTTGCCAATTAGTGAAAAAAATCCAAAATCACTTTATCCATTTTGGGATATTTTTGTTGACTTGTTGAAAAAAGATGAGGTTTCAAATAAATATTATGCAATTTGTTTAATCGCCAATGTAGTAAAAGTAGATAACCTGAATAAATTTGAAAAGATATTTAATCAATTTTACAAACTTCTTGAACATGAAAGCCCGGTTGTTTCTCCAAATGTTGCCGGAGCTTCAGGCAAAATTGTAAATGCAAAACCTCATTTAGAATCAAAGATTACAAACAAATTGCTTAAAGTTGATTCAACAAGCAAGTCCAGATATTTGGATTTAATGAAAAGTTATGTTATTCAGGCTTTTGATGAATATTTTGATAAAATAAAAAACAAAAAGAGAATAATTAAGTTTGTTGAAGATCAACTTAATAGTACAAGCCCAAAAACCAAAAAATTGGCAAAAGAATTCTTAAAAAAAAGGAATATTGAATAGTACGGGCACTTTTTCAATTCTCTCCGCTTCGCTCCGAGCCACGTTGCACTCTCCTCCCTTTGGTCGTCGGGGCGTATAACAGGCATTAACAGGAAACCTCGTTGCACTTCGGTTTCCCAAATTTTGCCTACGGCAAAACTTCTCTAAATCCCGATGTTAAACTCAATTGAGGATTTGTCTATTTTTAGAAAGGGCGGGAAGAAAATTTAAACTTCCATTATCCTAAGTATTTCATGAGCAATATACACTTTATTTCTTTCTTGTTTGCTAGCTAATTTAAGGATTTCCAATTGGGCCAATATTTCAATAAGTCTTTTTGCTGTTGGATAAGTTACTTTCAATAATCTTTCTGCATTAGTAATTGTTATGTAAGGATTCACAAATAATTCGTCAATTAGTCTTGCAAGAGCTGATGTTTGGAATTTATCCTGAGTTATCTTTCTATATTCTTCTCTAAGTTCTTGAATTTTGGTAGCTCTCTGGAGTGCGTCTTCTGCTTGTACTGTTATAGCTTCCAAAAAGAAATCTAGCCATTCTTCAAAACTACCCTCTTTATTTGTCTTAAGCAAAAGAGAAGCATATTCTCTTTTATTGGCTTCAAAAAAACCACTCAAATAAAGTAAAGGTCTAATCATGAGCTTCTTTTTACATAAATAGAGTGTTATTAAGGCCCTTCCTATTCTACCATTTCCATCGCAGAAAGGATGAATGGTTTCGAATTGATAATGCATCAAAGCACATTTAATCAATAAAGGCATTCCATCATCAGAATTCAGATAAGAAAGGAGATCACTCATTAATTGATTTACATCTTCGGGACCGGGAGGTACAAAAGTAGCTTCTTGCACAGTGCAATTTCTTGGTCCAATCCAATTTTGAACTGTCCTATACTCCCCAGGAGATTTTTCCTTCCCCCTTACCCCCCCCCATAAGTATTTTATGCATTTATTTAATGTGGTATGTCACTAATTAACAGCCACTCTAAGAGAAGTCAACCCTTATTAAAGTAATGTGGCTTTTTGTTTAATAAGGAAGAAAGTTATTAACATAACTATTAATAATCATTAAGGGAGTTATAAGAAAAGAGGTTTGAATTTAATAAAGCATTTTCTTCCCGCCCTAGAAACGTTTATTTTAAGGCACTTCGTGCTTGAGAATGACAAATCCCAAACTTTGAATTTTTCCTCCGCTTCGCTACGGAACGTTGCACTAAAATTCAATCCCTAACTGGAGAGTTTAACAGCGATTAAGAGATTCCGAAGTCTTGCAGACTTCTCCACCCAAATTTTTGCTTCGCAAAAACTTCTCTTAATCGCGATGTTACCTTGAATTATTTTCATGCTAGACTAATGGGTCGATTATAGAAGATGCGGCATCATTTAATCTGATCATCCCGGCCATACTCAACCAGCATATGATCCATGAAATAGTGGAGATGGAACTGTTTTTTATTTATGGCGTTGATTATCATATCATATTGCCCGAATCGTGCAATTTTATTGTGGTTTGTGAATTTGTACACAGGTGGCAAAAAGACTCTTTTCTGCATCACCATATCCAGTATCCCAAATCTTTCCGGCTCTTTTATCATAGGGCTGCCATGCACAAGGCCGAATTCAGATTTAGATATGAATGTGATATAGTCACGATTATCCCCTAACAACTTGATAGTCTTTTGGAATCCGGTTTCGTCTTCTGTAGGGAAATTATACATCATGAAGACATAGTTCTTTATACCAGTCTCATGACTCTCCTTCAATATCCCAGGCACATCAGAGACGATCAGCCCTTTCTGCATGGCATCGATTGTATCCTGGTTACCAGATTCGAGCCCCCAGATAATTATGCGGCATCCTGCCTCATACAATACATCCAACACAGCCCGATCAAAATCCTTTGTCGGTTTTGTCTCGAACTGGAAGAATACTCTTAAACCCTCTTTAATTATCGCTTGAGCTATCTCTTTTGCTCTTCTAGAAGAGATCATATCATCGACAAACGCGAAATGCTCCACACCATTTTCATTGTGCATCCTTATCTCAGACAAGATATCTGCGATCGGCCTTTGGCAATACTTATCAAAAGTCATATGATGCACACAGAACGCGCATTTTCCCCAGTAGCAGCCGCGGCTTGATTGCAGAGGGATCACTGGCTCGATAGAAAAATAATCCTTCAGGTCGAAATCACTGTAGTCGGGATGCGGCCACTGATCTGTCACCCCACTATCAGGCGAGATCCGGGATAATAATCTCTCTCCACCGTCGCCTTCTATCACTTCGACATCAAATTCAGATTCATATTTCTCTGTACATGAAGTAACTGCGCTCCCACCAAATATGACCCTGACCCCAAGCCTTTCCTTGATCGCTTTTGCCAATGCGCAGGCATAGAAGAACTGCTGGTTGAAACACACAGATATCCCGATGATATCTGGTTCTGTCGCGATTATAAAGTCCATCATCTCCTGAAGAAAAGGTATCTCCCACAGACGATCTTTGAACTTCTCTTTCACTTCTTTGTTCGTCTTTTGATACACTTGGTTGAAATGAGATATCAGGTGGCTCCTGTCTGTTTGGTCCCCTTTGAAGAAATGCCTATGGAAGGCTATGTTAAGGTCAAGACACCTGACAGAAACATCGCTGTTTGATTCTACAAATGACTTCAATGCAGCTATCCCCATAGGGGGCCTTATAGGCGGGCATGATGGCGGGTAGATCAATGTGAGTCTCATGACCAAGGGGAGTGAAATGGGTTTTATTAAACCTATGTGACAATATTTATAAATCCAGATCGAATCACATGCAATAGGTGATTCTAGATGGACAAATATAAAATAATCGCAAAGGCTGGTCTGTTTGGACTGATGCTATCATCAAGTGCTGGATTCTATCATGGAATCAACGCTGTTGACATCGCAAACAGAGACCCGGCATTCCATGAAGTCTCTGAGATGCAAGGTAAACTAAGCAAGCTTGAACGGAAGATCAGAAATTGCAAGACAAACAACCGATGCCATGCCCTTATAGATGAGATTGATTATTACAATACAGAATCTGATGAGATAAAAAATTCAGAGGAATATATCAACGCGAAAGAAAAGATCTATTCACATCTGACCTATGAGATGGCACTATTGCCCTTGATGCTCGGAAGCGGTTTTCTCTGGCTCAACTACAGGAAAAAAAACAAAGAATAAGATGGAACCAGGACTTCCGGGCGGAAAAGCGAGATGGGCGCTTGAATACATCGCCGGGTTCACTGGCGGCGTTATGATACTCCCTTTCGCAGGGATATCCAATGCTTATTACAAGTGGAAAAATAAAAGACTCTCAAGAAAGACACCACCAGAGACTGTCGTGTTCACAAGCGGATTCGACCATCAATTCAAGCATCCTGGGTTGGTCGCGGCAGTGTGCGACCATTACATGTACACGCCTGTCGTGGCAAGACAACATCGGCTTGGACGAGCGGTCAAATGGGTCAGCAATGCAACAAAAGAAACTGTCCTTGAAAATCTTGCAAATGAGCAATACCAGAATGTTGTATTCATCGGACATGGCTCTAATTCGACATATTGCACCACTGACGGTGATGTTACATCCGAAGACATCATAGAATGCGACATCAGAAAAAAAGATGGAGAGCTTATCCAGCACACATGCGGCGGTGGCGGCGGCATCCCTCTTAGAGAAGCTTTATTATCCAATACAGACAGGGGATACACATTTGAAAGACCGATATGGCTCACTGAGAACTATATCGCTGCCTGGACCGCATTCTTTGGAAAGAAACCAACATATAAGTGATCAGTCTTTTTTCTTCTTACATTCTCTGCAGGTGTCGATCATCCACGGAGCAGTGAACTCTTTGCCACAGGCTTTGCACTTCTTCAGATAAAGCATTATATCGCTTATGTAGCCTTGAGGTTAAAAGGTTTTGTATTCCAAAACCGCATGACTCCCCATATCGAAAACGCGCCTTACGGCGCAGCAAGAAGACTTCACTGCCAAAAGGAATTCAGTGAAATCTCTTCAGCATGTCCAGAAGCAATGGCACAGGCAGCCCCACTATATTTGTATAAGAGCCATTGACATGATCGATAAACACAGAAGCCGACCCCTGGATCGCGTATGATCCTGCCTTGTCGTACGGTTCATCAGTCTTTGCATACCGTTCAATCTCTTCGTCTGATAGAACCCGGAAGTGCACTTCTGTCGTCTCGTGGTCAGTCACGACTTTGTCTCCTGCCATGACAGTCAGCCCAGAGATCACCTGATGATCCCTACCAGAGAGTATCTTCAGCATATTTATGCAATCTTCTTTGTCTTTTGGCTTTCCAAGACGCTTGTCATCGAAGAAAACCATCGTATCGCATGCGACAACCACACCATCTTCACGAGATGCAACCTCAAACGCTTTTCTTCTGGAAAGTTCCATGACTAACTCTGATGGAGACAGGTCCAAAGTCATGTCTTCCTCATAGCGGGAAGGCACCTGCCGAAAATCAAGCCCTAATCTCTCGAAGAACATCTTCCGCCTTGGAGAACCTGAAGCGAGTATAAGTTGTTTCATTTTCTAGAATATGAAAAAAGATGATATAAATAAGTTTGCAGAAAAAATCACAAGAAAAAACAAAAAAATAGATCAATATACCTTAATCCCAGGATTGCTGTAATCGAGGTCTATCTTCTTCACAGAAGACAGATCATCAAGCTCATTGATACGAAGCAAATCAGGTGACTTCGTGTACAACAGGTCCTCGATATACATGCTCCTCTCGACAGAAGGACTGTAATAGTAATTCTGTGTGTTTCCAGAGGAATGGTCTATCAAGCCACGAAGTTCTATCTTGTCCTTCTCGATGTCGAACACGAAAGCCCCGTTATAGTTCTCGCTCTTGTCCTGGTAGTTGTAGTTATATGCCGGTATCACAAGAAGGTTCTTGTCTTTTGAGAACAGGAACGCCTTGTGCTCATACAGAGCGGTCGAGCTTGCGTATCTTGAGTCAGTCACGTATTTCGCGATCTCTTTTGGATTCTTGACATCTGATACGTCAAAAAGGCTTATCTTCAGGCCTTTAGTCCTGCCTGTCTCTGTCGCGTCCTGACCGATCCCGATTATGACATCCTTGTCATATGGATGCAGGTATCTGCTGAATCCAGGGATCTTCAGCTGTCCAAGCTCGCCTATGTCCTCTGGATCAGAGAGATCGATCACAAAGAACGGATCGACCTGCTGAAATGTGACCATGTAGAGCCGATCATCGATGAACCTTGTCGAGTATATCCTCTCGCCTTCTGCGAGGTCGTCAAGCGAATCCAGGACCGATAGGCCCTTATCAAGTGTGAAGACATGGTTAGATGACTTCTCGCTTGACTTTATGTAGCTTGACCAGCGCTGGTTCACTGTCGTGGCCAGACGCAGGACATCATCTTTCTCGTCTAGTGAGAACTGGTTGTTCACGCTGCCAGGCACCTTGCCGTTAGCGACAGGTTTTACTTCGCCCTTGTCGAAACTTATCTTGTTGATCACAGTGTATTCAAAATACTTGTAACCTTCAAGCCTGTCCTTTGTCTCTGCATCGACATCATCCTGTATGCTGTCCTGGTCATCCTGCGTAAGCGAATACAGGTAGTTCATGTAGACCTGATAGATCTTAGATTCTTTCTCAGATCTTGACAGGATATCATTATCGACGCTTTTTACCTTCTTTATCAGGGCCTTGTCGTCATCAGTCAGTTTCGGGTCGAGCGTCTCTTCCATGACATCTCTCATGACATCGTATTCGTTGATCCATTCAGTGTATGTCACATAGATGTTCTTCTCTGACATATAGAGGTTCTGGCTGCCTTCGACGACAACAGATTCAGAATTCCTCTTCGACGGATCAGACATGTCGATCGCATGGATGTTGACAAACATAGGATCATCATACCTGATGTTGTAGTAATGTATGTGATCCGGCGCGATAGTCGATCTGACAGAATCCTCAAACACATATGGCATAGGGATCGGACGGATCTCTGGCCTTGTGTTTGTCAGAATGTACATATAGCCATCAGCCATCCTTCCATTGAAGTAGCTTCCTTCGAACTGGTACTCCTTCAAAAGGTCTGGATTCTTCCGATCAGATATGTCATATACATTCAGAAACGTCATGCCTTGTCGCGGTATATAGCTTAGGGTCTTATAGACCTGCTGGTTATATGACGATCCGAACACAGCGAGGACATCATCATCGACAAAAATACCCTGAGGACTGTCATCAAGCTTGATTGTAGAGACAATCTCTGCATCTTTTCCAGGGTATGCCTTGATGATGAAAAGCGTCTTCTCTGATACAGTATATATGTATGTACCATCAGACTTCATTATGTCTGCTTCATCGACACCCGATACCTGATTGTTCGTCTCAGAATAATCCATATCTACAGCAGAGCCAGCAGCGGCTTTTGCCACCATAGGTGCAGACGCGGAATCCACAGCCATCGTCTCTTCCATCATCACTCCGCCGTTTCGGCCGAATGTGTTATATTGATATGAAGACCCCCCCTGATTGTCCTGTATGAAACTAAGGACGTCAGCAGCCGAAGAGAAAGCCTTGGTCTCGATCTTTGTGTCCTCTGAGAAACTTACTTCAGTATACACACCAGTCCCGCTTGTCGTGGTCTGTGTCGTAGTTGTTGTCTGCGTCCCCGTCGTTGTCTGTGTCGTGTCTGTGCCTGCCTGCTGCACATCGCAGCCTGCGATCGCCATGATGCCAATCAGCACAAACGCCAAAAATAGTAGTTTTTTAGTCATTATGATCACCTGTCGATTCCATAAGAGCCCCATTTATTAATACTTTCTTATGACTTTGAATCAGATGGAAGTCATATGACTATAGAATAGAGCGTTTAAACAGAATTTTGTTATCCCTGAGAACCAACAAAAAACAAAACATACATATATTTATTCCCCTTAAAGGGCACTAAAATGGGCAGGCAAAGCAAAGAAAATGATATCTTAGACCTTTTTTTCAATCAGCCAACAAAACAATGGCATTTCAAGGCACTTGAAGACAATATACCTATCGCAAAAAGCAAGATCGCAAAATGGCTGAATATTTTCCAGAAACAGAACATAATAAAACGAATCAAGACAGATGGTAAGATGCCATTTTACATAAGCAAACATGGACACTCAGATTACAGATATAAAAAAAGAATGTTCGCGTTTGAAAAATTATACGATAGCGGATTATTATCATATCTTGGAAATCTCAAGGACACAGAATCAATAATCTTATTTGGCAGTTTCTCAAGATCAGATTGGACTGAAGAAAGCGACATAGACATTTTCATATCTGGAAATCCTTCAAAAATCAACATTGGTAAATTTGAAAGATATCTTCATAGAGATATCCAGATATTCTTGGTCCGGAATAATTCCGAGCTCGGAAAACTTGGACCAGGTTTAATTAAAAACATTATAAAAGGAACACTGTTGAAAGGCACCATCACAGATGAGATGATAAAGAATGCCTGTGTTCAGAACCCTAGATGACGCATACAAGAGATGTGAAGAAGATGGCTGCTTCAGGTCGCTAGAAGACGTAGATATCGATAAGATAAAAAGTGATCTTGATATATCAAAAGAAGATTTTGATTCTGCAAGAATTTTATTATCAAGACAGAATTATAACTCTGCATTTAAATTATTTTATGATGTCTTGCATACACTCGCAGAAGCATTGATCCAATTCGACAAAGTGAAATCATCTAATCACCAATGTCTTTTCGCCCATCTTTGCAAAAAATACAAAAGATTAGAATTTTCGTGGGAATTCTTTGAGAAGATAAGGACAAAAAGAAACGGCATCAATTATTATGGAAAGCAAGTGACTAAAAAGGACTGTGATGAGATCAAATTGCAGCATGTGATCTATATGTCATCGATCATAAAAGATATTGAATCAAGAATGGTCTAGTTATCCCTTAGAGCCAGCTTCACCTTAAGTATCCTGTTCTTGTCCATCTTCTCGACACGGAGCGAAAACCCTTTCTCGCGTATCTTCTCGCCTTCCACAGGTATGCGGCCGATCTTATCGAATATATATCCGCTTATGGTCTCATAATCTCCTTCCGGTATAGACAGGTCCATCTTCTTGTTCAGAAGGACTATCTCTGTCCGGCCATCTATCAGAAAATTATTGTCGCCAAGCTTCTTTATACGCTCGACTGGCGTGTCTGTCTCATCGTATATCTCACCGACTATCTCTTCCATAAGATCTTCTATCGTCACAAGCCCGATCGAGCTCCCATATTCATTGACGACAACTGCCATCATCTCATGCTTCTTCTGTAGCACCCTGATGAGCGAATGACAGCTCTTGCTTGTCGGGACATAATGAATGTCACGTATCAATGTCTGCCACTTCTTTGATTTCAGATTATACAGTACATCAAAAATATTCACTATACCGATTATATTATCTATCCTGTCTTTGTATATAGGGATCCTCGTGAATCCATGCTTGTTGCTAAGCTCTTTTATGTCTGTTAGTGTCGCATCTGTGCTTGCTGCCACGACATCAGTCAGCGGCACCATGACTTCTCCGGCTTTTGTGTCCTTGAACTCGAATATGCTGTGTATCATGTCTCTTTCATGGGTCTCGATTACACCTTCTTTCTCGCTTTCTCTCACAAGCATCGTCACCTCTTCGCGTGTGACAAATGGACTCTTGCTTTTCTTGACCTGTATGTCAAGAAGTCTTGAGAACAGACGTGTTATCGCAGTGAAGACCTTTGCTATCGGTGAGAGGATCTTTAGGAAAAAATCAAGCAATCCAGCTGATTTGTAGGCAAGAGTGTCTGGATATTGCCGGAAGAGTGCTTTTGGGATTATCTCACAGAACAATACAACGACCACTGTAGTCATGATGGTCGCTATTGTCGTACCGATCTTTCCAAACGCAGCCACAAAAGCGAAAGTCGCGAGCGATGAAGCTGTGACGATAGTTATATTGTTCCCGACAAGTATCCCTGCGAGGAACCTGTCAGGGCTCTTTAGCAATCTGCTCACGATGAGCGCTCTCTTGCTCTTGGCTTCGACAAGCGACCGAAGTTTCATCTTGTTCAGGGACAGAAATCCAGTCTCTGAACCAGAGAAGAGTATACTGAGAAGCCAACAGACAACAATCCCGAATCCGCATAAGATATACAGGATCATCTGTAGAACAACCCCCGTTTATGCGCTTTTTTCTTTTTTGGCTTCCGCCTTACTTTTTTGTCATATATGACGCTCAGCACTCTTCTTTTTGCCATCTTCTCGATTCGAAACCCTGACCGATTAAGATATACTAGCTCGCCTTCTACTGGGATCCTGCCAAGAGTCTCAAGTATCAGGCCATTTATCGTGTCAGATTCTTTTGTGCTCAGATTAAGATTAAGTTTCTTGTTGACATCATCGATATCAGTCTTACCCTTTATCCGGTAGATGCCTTTTTCGATATTATCTATCAAGTGCTCTTCAAGCTCGAATTCATCATGTATCTCTCCAAATATTTCTTCTAAGATATCTTCAAGAGTTATAAGGCCATAAGTGCCGCCATATTCATCGATAACGATCGCGATCTTCATGCGCTTTGCCTTGAATTCATTCAACAGATAATATATCTTCTTTGTTTCAGGCACGAAAACAATCGGCCTGATGAAAGTCTTGAAATCTTTTTCTTTGTTCAGCAAAACATCTTTTACGTATATCACGCCGATTATCTTGTCTACTGAATCTTCATAGACTGGCAGTTTCGATGCATGCGTTGTCTTCAGATATTTCAGCACTTTATTCTGGTTCCATGATTGGTTTATGGCTTTTATGTCTACACGTGGAGTCATGATCTCTTTCACACGGGTATCAGTGAAATCGAGCACGCTGTCTATCATCTCCTTCTCACGCTTGTCAAGCACACCCTCTTTTTGCGAGACTTCGACTATTGTCTTTATCTCAGCTTCTGTCATCGACACATAGCTAGGATAGCCTAGGAGCTTGCCAAGAGAATGGATTGTCCAGTCGGTTATCAGAAGCAGCACTTTACGGATTGGAAGCGTGAGATATGAGAAAGCACTCAGGAAGCGGATAGTCGATTTGGCGAAGCTTTCAGGAGTCCCTACAGCTATCGTCTTAGGGGTTATCTCGCCAAAGAGCAATAATAGGACCGTCATCACAAATATTGCCGCAAGCACTCCATATGATGTCGAATATCCATGGCTTGCGAATATCTTCATCGCAAAGGCTGTCCCTATAGATGACGCGGCAATATTCACAAGAATATTTCCAAGGATGATATCGACTATAAGACTGCTTGGCTGCTTCATGATCTTCGCGATCAGAAGCTCTTTTTTATTACCAGAAGCTTCATATCTTCTTAATTTGAATTTTGATATGGAGAACAATGCAGTCTCTGAGCCAGAGAAGAATCCAGACAAGAACAGAAGCACCGCCAATGTGCCCAATTGAGCATATATAGATTCGAGCATTTTATAGGATATAACACCCAGTAATGCATAGAAGGGGGTTGTTAATAAAGATTTCGGCAATCACAAAGAATCAAGTGCAAAAAAATAAAAACCAGGGAATCACACGAATATTAAAATGAAACTCACAGAAACAATACAAGTAACTACGCACTACCACGGGCCAGCCCTACGCGGCCACAATCTTCCATCTATAAATAAAGTACCGATCGACGAGCTTCTCTGCAACCTTGCAAAAGAAGGCGTCACCATGAACAGGGATTACTGTCATAAAGAGATTCGCTATGAGACCAATAGCAGCTACCACTCTCGCTTTCGCAGAGAAGCAGTGGTGCCATTGGACACAAACTTCCCAATCGAGACCACAGTGACTGCATACCATCTCAGCAACGGTAACGGACTAGAACTAACCATCAGGAACTATGACCGCAGAACATCTGATTCACTAAGACGTACGATTGGTGGATCTGTCACAGGACAAGGTGGTATCGTCTGCGAATTTGAGCTGACGAATCCAAAGAATGAGAAGATGGATTTCTATTTGGTCGTAAAAGTACGGGCAGCCCTTGAGAGGACTTATAATCCTGAAGTCTCCAAGATCGCAGACGCATTGGAAAAAAGCCAGTATGCATCTAGAGGAGACGATAAGGATTTTTGATTACTCTGGCCATATGTCAAAGAATGAAAAATCCGACGGATGAGATTTCTACTGCCTACTCTGTCCGCCTCTTGTAAAATAGACGAGCATGACAGGCACGAGGATGATAAGTCCGATAGGGATCAGTATGAACCATGAGAACGCGCGGATCTTATCAGCCAGCAGCAATGATTTTGGAACATTCACCTGGTCGCAGATCAGATCCTCCTTGACAGTGACTGTGCCATCAAGACCCTCTAATATTATCGTCTTTGGCATCTGTTCTATTTTGCTCTTGATAGTATAACCGAGCGAGATCTCTTCGCCTTTCTTCACATTGTCGAACTTCCAGACAATCAAAGGATCACCTTCGACGATGCTAAAAGACACACCTTTCCGCGCCATTATGCCCTGGTTGAACAATATATCCTCGACACCAGCCGCACAATCCTTTGGGATATTCTCGTAGACATGAAGATTTGTCATATCAGCAGTCACGCGTATTGTCGTGTTGACAACAGTATATATTTTATCATCCACTTTGTAGTTCTGCACACTCTTCTGCACAATAACTTTCGTCTCTGTCTTTCGTATCTTTTCGATCAGCTCTTTCTTCGCGAGCACCTTGTCCTTTGAAGTATCCTGTTCAAGTAGCTTATCGATTATGGATTGGATATCTTCTGAAGAAAGCTTTGTTTGGACTGATTTAGGGGATGTCTCTTTGATTATCGCATCCCGAAACTTGGATGCGATGGCTTCTTCTGTCTTCTTCTGAGAGACTGCGTCTTCTGCTTCTATCACATTGTTCGTCGCATCGAACGCGAACCCTGGATCTTGGCCTTTTATCATATCCGGTGTCTCTGTCTGTTTCTTTGGTTCTACAATCGGTGCCACCATAGGAGCAACCGTCTGCGTAGGGATCACAGGACTCACAGTTTTTGCCGCTGTCCCACACGAAGGACCAGATGCGCCGCCAGAATAGATATTCTCTGGACAGACAACACTCCTCACTGAATTCGATTCGATCTGGAATGAACTCCCGACAATCGTGTTCTTCGTGATATGATTCATGTTGCTTGCGTTCACATCTATCGCATAGAGACCATTCTTCGAGAATATGTTCATAGAAAGGTTATTTTTATGGGATCCATCTGTGACAAAAAGCCCAGCAAGCAGATTATTGTCAATCGTGTTCTGCAGCATGATATTCTGTGTAGATCGATAAAGGACAGCACCAGATTTCTGATTCATTGTGATGTTGTTCTGCGTGATGGTATTCTTATCCGAGATATATGAGAACAAACCATTCTGTGTGTTTCCAGATATCCTATTCCCAAGGATAGTATTGCCAGATGACAACACAAGACGCACGCCATCACCGTTGCCTTCGACGACATTATATCCGAACCAGTTGTTTTTCCCGACGATGAATGCCCCAAATGTGTTCCCAGTCACCAGATTATAACGGATATAGTTGCTTGAAGATTCGTTATATATATACAGGCCATAGAAATTATCCTCAAGCGTGTTGGAATCAAAAAGTCCGCCATTGCTCTCGATCCCTATACCTTCTTTTGACGAGAGCTTGATTGTGTTCGACTTCACCCGGACATTCGGAGAGCTCTTATGCACATAGATCCCACGTTGGTTGCTTCCAAGGATATTCGATTCGATCATCGCGGATGGAGAAGACATAAGATAGATGCCGACCATGGCGCCTTCTATGACACAGTTCTTGACAACAGCGTTCAATGTGCTATTTAGCACAATAGCTGCAGATGAGGATGTGCCTCTTAAAGTGGCCCCATCACAATCGACCACGACACCAACGCCTGTGACAACAACCTCAGAATCAAGATCATATGTCCCTTTACAGAATGTGACAGAAGATGTAATCTTGCCAGCTGGCTCGACACAAGCACCTATCGCTGCTTGGATAGCTATAAGAAATATGAGCCCGGTCAAGAAAATCCTGGATATCCGCATCGAAAAAAGCCTCTTTTTTGCAATAGTAATACAAAAGTAAAAACTATTTATAAATGTTTAGCATTCAATAGATTCATCCGTCACAAAACCATATGCTGAATTCGCGGCTATCGCGCCTTCTGCTGCTGCTGTGATTAATTGACGGAACTTGTTTGAACCAGTCGTTATGTCACCAGCCGCAAATATGCCTTTCACATTCGTCGCCATGGCCGCATCCACGACTATGCATCCGCTCTTATCCACTTCTATACCAAGATTTTTCACAAGCTCAGAATCTGGCTTTGAACCAACCTCGATGAACAAGCCGTCAAGTTCAAGCACATTCCCGCTGTCAAGCTTGACTGCATTCATGACATTGTCTCCCATGATCTCGATTACATTTGCCTTGAAGATTATGCTTATCTTCTTTTCTGCATGTACAGAATCGACAGTCCTTGGCTCGGCACGCAGCTTGTCGCGCCGATAGATGATGAAGACCTGCTTTGCGAATTTCGACAGCAGAAGAGCGCTTTTTGCAGCAGAATCTGATCCGCCGACCACACCTACTCTTTTGCCCTTGAAGAACGCTCCATCGCAGGTAGCGCAGTAGCTGACACCTTTTGACGCGAACTCGGCTTCACCTGGGACAGAGAGCTTTGTCTTCTCTGAGCCCATCGCAAGTATCACTGTCTTTGTCTCATGTACTTTACTTGCGTGCACCTTGAAACCGCTCTTTCCTTTCTCTATCCTGGCCACAAAATCATTCACGACCTCTGCTCCCTGCTCCTCGCACTGTTCTCTGAACTTCTGTCCGAGCTCAAGACCGCCTATGTGCTTTATACCTGGATAGTTCTCGACCTCAGTGGTCTCAGTTATCTGTCCACCATCGATATTTGATATTATCAATGTCTTCAGATTATACCTCACTGCATACAACGCCGCAGAGAATCCAGCTGCGCCGCCCCCGATTATTATGACATCATACATGATTTTCCACCTCAATCTGCCTTTTAAGATCTTTGTGATTTTAATATTTTTGGAATAATGCATATAAGCAAGAAATATCCCTGTGAATCTGGTGACTTCTATCCACCCCCTAATACATCGGTGTTGACAAGATGTAGTCCATCTTGTCCATCCAATGAACAAGACATCACAAAGATACCATTCTTTTTCTCGTATGAGAACAATATCCCCTCCAAAAAGTGAATAAAACAATTAGTTAATTTCGAGAATATTTTCTTATACTAATGATATAAGGAGTGATAAATGATGATCGACAAGAAGAAAGCAATCAAATTGGTATGTAGTACATGTGTCAGTTCTATGATTATAGGGACTAGTATAATGGGAGCAATCGCAGCAGCGGATCTATCTGAATATCCATCACAGTTCATAGCAGATGGAAAATTTCAAGGACTCATCGTTGTAGGTGAGATGGCCGCAAGCAGCGATGTTGTCGGAGCGATTGATATAGCGACAAGCCTGCAATACGATGCAAAAAAAACAACTGTTCTTGGATCAAATGACAATGTTGTGACAACAATACATTCCGGAGACGCCGCTAAAGTGGAAAGCGGCATCGATATGCTTGAGATAAACGAGACAATCGGAGATGTCAAAGCTATATTCACAGGAGATGATCTTGATGCTTTGGCAAGTGGATCGGTATCAAATGCATTGGGCGCGACAAATTATAATCAATACTTGAATTTCAAATCTGTAACAACGAATTTCCCAGGCAGAGTGATATATTCTGAGAATGAGAATGAAGATGTCGGAGATTATCTTTACTTCGCTGATGGCACGACGATATTTGAATATGAGCTTCAGTTCGAAGAAGGATTTGAAAGTGATGTCGTAACTGGCCACATGGTTGACATAGAAGATGAATCACTGGTCATCCTTGGAAAAAAATTCAATGTTGTCAGCACTTCGTTATCGGGCCTTGAAGTCAAGATGACTTTGCTTGGTGGCGAAGTCACAGATACGCTTTCTGAAAGTGAGACAAAGACATATACTATCAATGGAAATGATTATGAAGTCAATGTTTTGATTGTCTCAGACAACAACAATGAAGTCAAATTCGTCGTGAATGGCGAAGTCACAGACAAGCTTAGCGAAGGCTCGACCGACACATTATCTGATGGGACAATGCTTGGTGTGAGAGATATTATGCCTAATGAAGGGACTGAAGAAGAAGGCGGCGACATTGTCGAATTCTATCTTGGCGCAAGCAAACTTGAACTTACTGACACAAACTACGAAAGCAACACTTGGTACAATGGTGTAGAAGTCAATGATGAAAGCATCGAAGACGCATCAATCATAATAGATATGACTAATATAACAACAACCAAAAAAGAGATAAACAGCATAAAATACCGGTTGCATGCAGATTCCAAGATGGGTGATGTCTTTATTGAAGCAGGACATGGGATCAAAGAATATCTTGATGAGCCAGAAGGGATGCTCAATGCAGACTGGGATATAATGTATGATGGCTTGTCAGAACCGATAAAATTACCTATGCAAATCATATCAAATGGCGATGATTCTTATGATCTTTTGTTTCCGACACAAGGACACGAAATGTATAAGATCCCATTCATCGACAATTCAAATGACGATGACCATGGATTCAAATATGGTGACAACGATAATGATCTGCAGTTCATAGAAGCACCTTCGCTTAGCACAGATTATGTGAACAGCGGTTTTTGGATAACTGAAGATGATTATTTCATCCTTGGCGATTCTGGAAACCTGATCAGCACGATCACAAAAGTCTTAAGATACGACTCGATTGACACCTCAAATCGCGAAATCCAGTTCACAGATCTTGCCGGAGGACAATTCGAAGTGACTTATGGCACAGATACGCTTACGCAGGACACAAATACCGCAACAGGAATATTGAATACAGCAGGCAGAAGCTACACAGTGTGGGTAAGCAACATAACAGGAAATCCTATAGCGATCGATCTTGATCATTCCAGCAGCATAGATGGCGGAGAGGCTACGATTGTCACACCAGGAATCCTTTTTGATCTTGGAGGATATTCAAATGCCAGTTTCAGTGGAGACAACATGGAACTCGTTGAAGACTCGATTATCACAACATTCTTGATACCATCATTTGCATTCGATGAATCAACACACCCGACAGAATATGTCTTTGTGAACCTGACTGAATCTGGTACTAATCAAGTGGATCTATCGATTGTAAGTGCCATGTCAAATATCGAAATGCACACACTTGATGATCTGGATCTTGAAAGAGGTATGACTGAATTTGGTGTATTATATGAGAAAACAGACAGTTCATCTCCGACAGACGCTGATGATCTCGCGCTGACACTTGTCTTGAACCAGCTTGAAGCGCAAGTATTTGTCACGTTTGGAGATTCAATCACAACAACTGAGACAGCTATTCCGGGAAGTCCAATTGGTTCTGAGATGATTGAACGAATAGACATCGGCGCAGCCGTACTTGACAAAGAGGTCAAGGATCTTTGGGCACAGAATCTGATCATCATCGGCGGCCCTTGCGCAAATCTCGTTGCGCAGGAAGTCATGGGAGTCACACTGGAGAAATGTGCTGAGGATTTTGAAAGCGGAAAAGCAAAGGTAAGATTATTTGAAAACAAAGGTAAAGTCGCATTGCTTGTCGCAGGGTATAGTGCGATGGATACCAGAAGCGCGACACAAGTCATATCAGATTATGATAAATACACAGAGGAATTGGCTGGTCAGGAAGTGATCATATCCGCCGAAGATCCGACAGATATCAAGATAAGCCAACCAATAGAGAAATCATCACAAGAAGGATATTGAAATTTTATCGTTTGTCTTAAACAGATATACTAAGTATCTTTCCAAAAGGCCCTGGATTCAGCACTTTTGCTTTGCCGATCCTATCCTGTTGCCCTTCACATTCGTGGAGATGACCAGAAATGGCTATGATGACCGAAGGAGTCTTCTTTATGAAATTCGTGATAGATTTGTTCCCACAATGCTGGTCCATGATCTTATCCACTTTTGTGCCATAAGGGGGCGCATGGGTGATGAGAAAAATCTTATGGTCTTTTGGTATCTTCTTCTTCAGTTTATTTGTGACAATCTCAAACCGTCTATCGACAAGAGAGAAGCCGCCGCCGCCATAACCTAAAAAAGCGATTTTGTGCTTTGCATCTATATAGACTGCTTCATGAACTGGGATTATATTCTTGAAATGTTTGCACATCGCATAGAACACATCTTCAAACTCATGATTGCCATGTATCATATAGACCGGCTTTCCGAATGAATCCAGTTCATGCAGGATCACATCAAGATTATTATCGAAGATGGTTATATCACCTGCGCATGCAAGGGCATCTACATCTTTCCTTTTTGACAACATACGTAATTTCTCGATAGCTTTTGAACTGCCATGTATGTCTGTGAATGCGAGCACTTTCATGACATGTGTAGATTCACATTGATATTTAAATGATTCGTCAAGCAGATGTAGAAAAAATATATGAACTATTTGCTATCTTATGAAGCTGTAAGGGCCGGCAAGAGAATTCATTTGAACTTGTATCTTCCTTCATCCAGATAACCGCGGTTGCAGAGGTCTGTCAGGAGCAATCCAGTGAGAGCGTCAGATATGCCATGATTTATGAGATCATATATCTTTCTACGTTCGTCTTTTAACAATCTGGCTTTATGCACAGTGAATACCCTGTCCTTGTAATCATCACCAAGGTCGTCTATCAACGAGAATCGATGCCCATATTCCACTGCGACAAAGACTTCAAAAAAGGATCGATCAAGAAGCTCTGTACCATCTGCGATCTGTTCAAGCACTTTCAGTCTCATTTGATAATCTCCGATTCTTTATTAGATATGCATTTCCAGAAGATATGAAGATCTTAAAAGATTTATAGGTTTGGATATATGGAAGTACCTACTCCATAGTGACTCCAAACAGGAACCTTTATATATGGGCATAGATTATCGGCTGACATGACAGATGGGCTTACCGGGATGACTCTTGAACAGATCAATGAGGCCCTAAAAAACTCTTTTACGGGTATCAAAAGGGATATGGACTTTCTACGTAAAAGTATAGTTTCACAAGAAGAGAGATTCAATGAGACCCTAAAATCTATCAAAAACGACCTTGCACAGGCAAAAAAACAGGACAAAGACGATATGCTGGCCGGTTTTGAGGATCTTAGCACCCGTGTCGACGCACTAGATGAAAAGATGAAAGCAGATCTTGAATTCTTAAATGAATCTGTCGCGGTTCTGCCAGGGCAAAAAGACACAAATGATAATAGTATCCTAAAAGCATTCATCGAAAAACAGATCGATGACCTGCAAAGACAGATAAACAATATTAAGAAGAATTCAGCGAAGACAATAACAGAAGAGAAAGACCATGATGATATGATAGAGATAAAAAGCATCATGAAAGTCGCGCTTGACAAGCTTTCTGAACTTGATGAGCGTCAGAGTACTATCGAGAAGAGACCGACTGAGAACAAAACTGCATTGGACAAGATCGGCAGGATACATGAGATGATAAAAGATATCTCTGGCGAAGTCGACAAAGTAAGACAGACCATAGACACGCAGAGAAACACAAATTCAGAGCAAGACCTTCTCATTGCAAGAAAAGATATCGCTGAACAGCTGGAGAAAGTATCCGCTGAGACCGAAGTGCAATTGTCGAAGCATAGTATGGTCGAGAACAAGAATTTTGAATTGATAAAAGGCCAGATCATGTCTATGGCAAAAGAGATCGAATCACTGAAAGGAGCCACGACTGACCTCGCACAGCTGAAGAAGACATCAGCGCCTTTGAACCAATTGAAAGAGGCAGAGAAAAAGATCGCATTGATTTTATCAGAAGCGGCAAGAAAAAATGATCTGCTGCCTCTTGAGAGCAAGATAGACGAGACAAGATCTGCTGCAGAGAGCATGATTGCTGATGAGATCGGAAAGATACGATCAATCGAGAGCCAGGCAGCTGCTGCTTTCACAGATCGGATCGAAGAGTTAGAGGATTCGATAAAAGAGATTGCCATGGTTGCGAATGAGATACAGAACGAATTCGCAGTGACTAGAAAAGAGATGAAAAAAGATTTTGATCATCAGATCGAAAAAGGGCTTATCGCTCTTAAAGATAAGATCACACTCTTAAGTGAAGATCCAGTCACGAGGAATGATGTAGAAGGGATGATGTCAAAAATGTCCGAAAGCATGGATTCTGCTATCGAATCGTTCAGAAACGCTGCAGAGAGCATGAAGACAAAGACAGAAGAGACTATATCTGGCATGGCCCTTGACATGACGACGCTCACTACAAATCTGAACAGCCTGAACAATGAGCTTAGCAATCTAAAACTTGACGCTGATACACTTCGAGAGACCACACTTAGAAGCAGCCATTTCGAAGAAGCGAAGGCAAAGATTGAGATGAGTATGAAAGACCTTACTGATCGGACAAAGAAAAGTATAAGCAATCTCAACGATGATCTCCAAAAGACCGCCAATCTATTGATGACAAAAAAAGACATGGAAGATCATTCAAAGAAAACCGGAAATGATATAAAACGGATATTCAAAAGCATTGAAAAGATAACATTATCACTTGAACAGACTGAGAACTTCAAATCTGAACAAAAAGAGACAATCATCAAGATAACAAAAGAAATCCAGCGCAATATAGATCGGAACAAGGGAAATCTTTCTTCACATCAGAAGATACTTGAGAAAGTTGCAAAACAACTCCGTGATATCAGGATCGATGTCGACAAGAATCATGAAAGCGCAAGAAAACTCAATACTTTGATAAAACGCTTCGGCCAGCTAAGAGAGATATCTCTTGAACGACCGATTGTGGATGTCCCCGAGAATAAGAAACTAATCAGCAGCACGATAAAAGATGTCAAGGATCTTTTCAGGAAAAAAAGAAAGCCAGAAGTGCTGACTGAAGAACCTGCCACATACAAACCATGGATAGCTGAGCAGAAAGAAGAAAAAAAAGAAGTCATCGACATCAGAAAAAATAAGAAGAAAGATAAAGAAAAATCCATAGGTGTCATAGCAAAAATCGGTCTTGAGCAAGGAATAATCACTGAAAAAGACCTGTAATCTAAAATACCACAGACCCTTATTCTGAAACCAACATAAGAACTATCTCTTTACTTCCTGTTTGATTATATGCAATTTCCCAGAGACACCTGGCGCAGTCTTCACAGCCTGGATCGTCCCACCACCTCTTGGTGGAGCTGCAGCTCCTGATAGACGTATCACGACGAAATATGATAATGGCACAATTATGACAACAGCAAGACCGAATATCTCTATCCATTGTATGTTCTGCATAAAGAAGTTATATTCGACGGTGTTAACAAGCATGATCGATTTTGTCACAGTCGCCTTTTCGACTCCGAACACATCTGGCAGAGTATTTAGTTTGGCAGTCTCGCTTGTCACATAAGATACACTCCAGGAATCTCCTTTCTCTATCTTCGCTATCTCCCAAAGCCCTTTCTCTCTTGGAAGGAACGAGATCTCCCGAAATTCATCATAATCTTCGAGGAACTCCCGAAGCAAGAGATTCTCTATGTCAGACTCGCCAAGGTTCTGCAATGTGATGGTGACTTCGACCTCATCAGAACCTTTGAAATTAAGCCTTTTCTGAAGATATAGAACTTGTTTTGGTTGATATTTCCGGATCACAGGGACTTTTGAAGTATAGATCGTCTTGTTGGTCGACTTTATCACTGCGCTGCCTAGATACATCATACCTACTGCGTCTGTATCGACAAACTTCATTGAATACGAAACCCAGCGTGAATTCTTTGGACTGACTCGCTTATCGGTCCAGATGATATTGTCTCCGGACACTGATCCGCCTGCATCCACACTGACGATCTTGAAACCATCTGGGATAGGATCTGTTATGCTGATGCTCTGTGATGATGAACCAATATTGTCGACAATGATACTCACATTGAGGATATCATCTGGAAACACCACGTTTTTGCTTATTGTCTTCCTCGCGATAAGATCTATATTCGAGCGATCAACCAGTTCCTGCAGCTCACGTTCGACAGTGACAGGCGCTTCCACAAAGAAATCTTTCTCATCAGGCATCGAATTCTGCTGGACATCTGAGAAATCATATACCACTGTTGTCCGGATATCGATATCTGTAGACATCCAATATACTTCTCCTTCAGCTGCATCAGTATCATAGATATCAACCACATAGACTGCATGCGGAGATATGATGTTGCTCTCACCGCTTGCTGGAAAACTCCACTTGTTCATCTCAACATTAGGATTTAAGTCAGTTGTCTTTATCACATCAAGCTTGTGGATTATATATTCGAAATCAGTCGGATTATCTACGTGCACCGAGACAAGCCGCGCGTTCGGCTGGTTTGAACTATTCTCGACTTCTGATTTCAGCAATTGCTCCCTCAACTTAGAGAAATATCGTATGCCGTCCATATTGATCGATGAATATAAGACACTCTTATTATTCACGACTGGATTGACTGGATTTATGCCAAGTATCGCGTATTCTATGACAATATCATTCTGTGAATCTAGCTCAGGGATCAGGATATGATTAGTATCTGTGATATACTTTGGATTTGATCTCTCGATGATTGTAAGAGAATTCAGTTCCAGCGGCACAAGAAAAGAATACACCCACACATTAGATGGATTTGAGATTGTGATAGTGCCAAAGACACTCGTTATGAAATAATTGTCAAGATAGTCGATGACTTTGCCTTTCTCATCTATCGAGACACTTATCGCCGCCTGATTCGCTGCTCCAAGAACAGATGGAATCAGCACTAACAAGAGACATAACAGAAAAATTCGTCTCCTAATGATTGTCAGGATAGTGTTCCAAATATTGATCGACCTCTTGATTCGGCTTCTTCCAAAAACCCCACACACTATCTGGCCCTGACTGCCTTGATGATTCTCACAGCAAATGGAATCAGAAGCAATAATATAAGCGAGACCCAAAAGAGATTGACGCCCCTGACCGGAAGTTTCGGCAGTGGTATACGAGAATATTCGATGTTCATGATGGATCTACCCGTCCATGTGACCACATCGAACTCATCATCTTTCTCGATACTCGCGTCTTTTGCATAGGTGATGCTATAACTTTTTGGGATCATGAATTTATTTGTGACTGATTGTATCGGGATAGTCGTCTCTTCCATCGGGACATTGATCTCATAGAAGAGTATACCACGTGGTTCAAAATCAAGTTCATAAGACATAGTCAATGGAAAACTGAATTCAGGCAGCAATGGGTTCCAGACACTTATGATCAGATCGGTCTGCTTGTCTGTCTGTATCACATTTGTCCTAAGTTCTGTGCTATATTGATCATGTGCTTCTAGATTTTTCACAGCTGGGCCATAAGTCCCTTTAGAAGTTATCTCACGTAGCTTGAAATGGAGCTCACCAGGGATGATTGGCGCTCCCCCTACATTCTTCAGAACGACATCTCTTTCTATCTTGAGATGGCCTTTATCAAGCGTAGTACGTGTATCATAAGTAGTGAACACTATGATATCAGCCATAGCGATTGGTAATACTATGATAAGCATCACTGCGAAAATAAGCAGTAGTTTCCGCATTATTTATTCAACCTCTTTTTTCCCCATTAGTGACTATCCCTAGTAGATGCATAGCATATCGCTAAGTTACATCCCCCAAAAAACACTAATCACTTTTGCTGTGAAGGATTGCCTTTTATAGCACATAAGGCTACCTTATGAAAATTATTAAAATAGGAGTATATAAACCTTTCGGAACCAGACCCGATTTGTTTAGTCACATAAGTGGGTAACATTTCTTCATCTTTATATATAATCGAAGAACCCCCTTCTCGGTGGTTCTTATGTACAAATTAAACGAAAAAAAAGAAAATGGGCCATTAAGCAAATTAGAGCT